>Ga0066661_10000529_pt1 | contig 13375 bp, 7 predicted proteins | sample GraSoiAngelo_110_FD_66454 | JGI IMG/M metagenome (GOLD analysis project Ga0066661, IMG submission 66454) | Grasslands soil microbial communities from the Angelo Coastal Reserve, California, USA - 14_0903_12_30cm | ecosystem: Environmental > Terrestrial > Soil > Grasslands | place: USA... | reverse complement strand
CTTAAGGACCTCTGAGCCGAGGAGCGGGGATTGATGCCGTTTTCACCCAGACTGCTATGGGCAAAGCCCGGGAGCATGGTTTGCGAATGCTCTTTGGTCAAATCTGCGCTTTGAGAGCAATCTCTAGCAAGGGGTAAGAGCGGTCAGGAAGGGACAGGAGGGGGCAGCACACGGGATACCGAGGAGAGCCCATAGCTCTTGCCGATGCTTACAGTCGAAAGGCCGATACTAGCTAAGTCTCTGAGGAAATTGCCATTTATCTTAATTCTGATTCAACCCAGGGTGTTGTCAAGGGCGCCGGACCATTAGGTCGCCTAGCGGGTATTAGGCGGGAACGGTTCGCCTGACCCGAGGACCCCGCCAACCTCTAACGACTGCCTTGTGTCGCGCCTCGCGGCGTGAGGCCGAATCGTCAGCCAGACCCTGGGCGGTACATGCAGAACGAAGCGGGCGGGGTTCCCGCAGGGCCAGCGGTGGTATAGACTGCCGGGGTTGGATTACTGTGACTCGCCAGCGATGCTCGCGTTAGGAGGTATTTATGGCTGTAGTGAATCCGTTGCCGAAGGAAAAGGCCCCACCTGAGCTGCACGATACCTACGAGGGGATGACCAAAAGGTTCGGCAGGATGCCGAACTTTTTCGCCGCGATGGCGCACCGGCCCGAGGTGCTCCAAAAATTTCTGCCCCTCTACAGCGCCATCATCAGCGGCGGCACCGTCGAGCCGCGCTACAAGGAGCTGGCCTATCTGAAGACAGCGCTGGTGAACGGGTGCGAGTATTGAACACGCGCTCACATCGCTTCGGCGAAGCGAATCGGCATTACCGACGAGCAGATCGCGGCGCTGCAGTTCTATCAGCGCAGCCCGCACTTTGACGAGAAAGAGAAAGCCACCATCCTCTACGCGGAGCGCGTCACCCGCGGCGCGGCGGCCATCCGCGGCGGCACGCTCGAGGAGTTGCGCAAGTATTACGATGAAGGGCAGATCGTCGAGCTGACGCTGGTGATCTGTGCGGCCAATTTTACGAACCGATTCAACGACGCGCTGGGGAACCTCCCCGACCTGGGCGTGTAGCGCCGGCACCCCCGCCATCATCCCGAGCCCGCCGCGGCGGGCTCCGGCTCCGGACCGGGATACAAACTTGCCCGTGCGAAGAGGTTCCTCGCACCGGCCCCGACTCAGATACGGCGGCGCGTCAGACGTCCTCGAGTTGATCTTCGGTCATTCCAAAGTAGTGGCCTAGCTCGTGAAGCACAGTCAGGCGAACCTCTTCGCGCACTTCGTCATCGGTGGAACAGGCGGCTTCGATATTCTTCTGGTAGAGCACGATGCGGTCGGGCCCCGCTGCGGTGTCCCACACACTTTTCTCCGTCGTCGGCACGCCCTGGAAGACGCCCATCAGCAGGTCTTCCTCGGCCGCGTCCTGGCCGGGGGGCTTATTTTCGATCACAACAGCGAGGTTCTTAACGCGCGCGCGGAACTTCGCGGGAAGCGAGTCCAATGCTTCCTCGACCAGCCGGATGAAGCGTTCGCGGGTCATCGGCAAACCACTCTTTGGCTAGGCATTGTTTTTCGTTGCATTTGGGCCCTCGATTTCACTTCCTAGCGAATTCCCAGATCAGCTTCCACTCTACATATCGAATGAAGAAAGACCACAGTAATCGCACGGGTCCGGGCTATGTCCTTGCCCTGCGGTACCCGATCTCATCCCTTTATTGTAGTAGTTGCAATTCTGGCGCAGTAGAAATAGCATCGCGCCCCGCTGAACCGAGTGGCGCGGGCTTCGTCTCTGGGGGAGCCGGGGGTCGGACAGCGCGATTCTAATGTTGAGCGAGGAAACCGATGAGTTTTTCTTTCCAACGTCCCCGTGTCCTGGTCCTTTTCGCGCTGGCACTGAGCGCAGCTTTGGCCCCCGGCGTCGCCAGGGGCCAGAGCAAGTCTGCCAAGTCGAACAAAGCGGCCAAAGAACAGCCGCCCGCTGCCGCCGCGCCTGCCGCGGAGAAGCTGGATTATGGCGCGCTGTTAAAGGACCTGCAGTGGCGCGAGCTGGGCCCGGCCATCATGGGCGGGCGAATCGACGATTTCGCCGTGGTCGAGTCCAATCCCAGCACGGTGTACGTGGGCACAGCCTCGGGCGGCGTCTGGAAGACCACCAACGCCGGCACCACGTGGGAGCCGATGTTTGACAACGAGGGGGTCTCGACCATCGGGGATGTGACGGTGGCGCCCTCGGACCCAGCGATCGTGTGGGTGGGCACGGGCGAGCCGAACAACCGGCAGAGCTCGTCGTGGGGCAACGGGGTCTATAAGTCCACTGACGCCGGGAAAACGTGGGCGAACATGGGGCTCAGGGACTCGCATCACATCGGCCGCATCGCGATTCATCCCGCCAACCCGAACGTGGTGCACGTAGCGGCGCTGGGGCACCTGTGGGGTCCAAACAAGGAGCGTGGCGTTTACAAGACCACTGACGGCGGTAAGACTTGGACGCAGTCGCTTTTCATCAATGAGGACACGGGCGTAGTGGACCTGGCGATGGATCCGCAAAGCCCCGACACACTCTATGCGGCCGCCTACCAGCGTCGCCGCACGGCCTACGGCTTCAACGGCGGCGGGCCTTCCGGCGCGATCTACAAGAGCACCGACGGCGGCGCCACCTGGCAGAAACTCACCAAGGGGCTGCCGTACGCGGAGGGCGGCGACGTCGGCCGCATTGGCATCAGCATTTATCGCCGCAACCCCAACATCGTTTATGCCGTCGTGCAGCACTCTAAGGGCGGCGTCTTCCGCAGCGAGGACAAAGGCGAGAGTTGGAAGAAGATGTCGGACACCGATCCGCGCCCCTCCTACTACAGCCAGATCGTAATCGATCCCAACAACGACCTGCGCATCTGGGTGATGGGCGCGCCGATGTATTACTCCGAGGATGGGGGGAAGACGTTCGTCACCAATCGCGTGACGCGCATCCATGGCGATTATCACGCCATGTGGATCAACCCCGCGAATTCCGGCCACATGATCGCGGGCAGCGACGGCGGCATTCACTGGAGCTATGATGGCGGACGCACTTGGGAATACGTCAACTCGGTGGCGCTCGGGCAGTTCTACGAGCTTGGCGCAGACATGCGCCGGCCGTACTACATCTGCGGCGGCTTGCAGGACAACGGCAGTTGGTGCGGGCCGAGCGCGACCTGGTTCCAGCAGGGCATCACCAACGAAGACTGGTACCGCGTGGACGGTGGGGATGGTTTCTACGCGCAGATCGATCCCGCCGAACCGACAACAGTTTACGCCGAATCGCAGGACGGCAATGTGGTGCGGCGCGACCTGCGCACCAACGAGTCGCGCAATATCCGCCCGATGGAGAAAGAGGGCGAGCCGCGTTACCGCTTCCAGTGGAACTCCCCCATCGTCATTTCGGCGCACGACCCGAGGACGATTTACTACGGCGGGAACTTCCTTTTTAAGTCCACAGACCGCGGCGACACCTGGACGAAGCTGGGCGGCGACCTGACCACCGGTGTCGAGCGCGATAAGCTGCCCATCATGGGCAAAGCGCCCGACAAGGATACGCTCTCGCGCCACGACGGCGTGCAGCAGTATCCGTGCATCACGACAGTCAGCGAATCGCCGCTGACGTCCCCGGTGCTCTGGGTGGGCACCGACGACGGCAACCTGCAAGTGACCCGCGACGCCGGCAAGACCTGGAAAAATGTCGCGGAGCGCGTGCCGGGCGTGCCCAAGGGCACCTACGTGAGCCGCGTGGCAGCCTCGCGCTATGCGGAAGGGACCGCCTACGTGGCATTTGACGGTCACCGCAGCAACGACTTCAACGTGTACCTCTTCATGACCACCGACTACGGCGAGACGTGGAAAGCGATTTCGGGCGGCATCCCCGCCAGCAGCGGCACGATGCACGTGCTGCGCGAGCACCCGCGCAACCCGAGCTTGCTGTTTGCCGGCACCGAGTACGGCGCCTACATTTCCTTTGACCGCGGCGCGAATTGGACCGCGCTCAAGATGAATCTGCCCACTGTGCCCGTGGACGACATCGTCATCCATCCACGCGAGAACGACCTGATCTTGGGCACGCACGGGCGGTCGATCTGGGTACTCGACGACATCACCCCGCTCGAGCAGCTCGATTCCAAATCGCTGGCCGCCGACGTACACCTATTCGACATGCGACCCGCTACGGCGTGGCGCATCTACGGGCACAAGGGCAACACCGGCCACAAGTTTTTCGTCGCCAAGAATCCGCCCTATGGGGCGCTCATCACCTACTCGCTGAAGTCCAAGCTGGACGACAAGGCGAAGCTGACGATTTCCATCCTCGATAAGGAAGGCAAGCTGATCCGCGAACTCCAAGGAAAGAAGGAGGCAGGCATCCACCGCGTCAACTGGGACCTCCGCTACACCGCGCCGGCTGAACCCACCGAGGAGCAGCGCGAGGCCATGGCCTTGGGCTTCGGCTTTGGCCCGCGCGGCCCGATGGTCGAGCCTGGCGAGTACACCGTGAAGGTCAGCGTGGAGAAGGGCGAGGTAGCGAAGCCGGTGCGCGTCGAAGAAGACCCGCGCATCAATATGTCCGCCGCCGACCGCGCGGCGCGACACCAGGCGCTGATGCAACTCTACGAGCTTGCCAAGACGGCTGATCGCGGCCAGAAGACTATCGTGGGCTTGAAAACCTCGCTGTCTGCCGCCATGGAGTCGTGGAAGAAGCCCGGCTCGCCGAAGATTCCGGAGAACATTCAGAAGGCGGCCGAGGCGCTCTCGAAGCAGGTCGAAGAGATTCACGGCAGATTCGTGGCCCCACCACCGGAGTTTCTAGGCAATGCCGGACCGCCGCTCGCCTATACCCCACCGCCGTTTTCCCAGCGCGTGAACCGCTTAATGGGAGCCATCGAGGGCTACAGCGCGGCTCCGACTTCGCAGCAGGCCGAGGAACTGGGCGCGGTTTCACGGCTGCTCGGCGAAGCCAGCGAGCGGCTCAGGAAGTTGGTGGACGAAGACCTGGCGGCCCTGAACAAACAGATGAACGAGGCGGGCATCCCGCACATCACCGTGGCGGCACCGGAAGGGGAACGCCCGCACGGCCGGAATGGCATGTTGCACCTTTTTCATCGCCGAAGGAGATTCGCAGACAAGACATTCGCAAAGTGAGGGGGAAAATAGTGTCCACGAACAGTGCGCTGCAGAGGGTTATCGGCTCGGTTTTAGTTGGGCTCCTGTGGGCGCCGGTCGCACAGCCCCAGGAGCCGCCTAAGCCGGCCGAGAAAAAAGAGGAGAAGAAGGAAGCAAAGAAAGAGGAAAAGAAGAAGGGCCTGACCCTCAAGCCGGAGCGAAAGATCGAGTTCACCACCGACGAGGCGACGTGGCTCTCGCTCGATGTTTCGCCCGACGGCAGGACGATTGTCTTCGAGCTGCTGGGAGACCTCTACACACTGCCCATCGAGGGCGGCGCAGCCAAGCACCTTACCAGTGGCTTGGCCTTTGACAGCCAGCCGCGTTACTCCCCGGACGGGAAGTGGATCGCGTTCCTGAGCGACCGCGAGGGTTCGGAAAACGTCTGGATCATAAAGGCCGACGGCACCGACCCCAAGCAACTGAGCAAGGACACCTCATCCGAGTTCGCCTCTCCCGCCTGGACCCCCGACGGGCAATACGTGATCGTTTCCCGCTCCGGCTGGGCGCTGCGGACCTACGAGCTGTGGATGTATCACGTCCAGGGCGGTTCGGGCGTGCAGATCACCAAGGCCAAGCCGGAACCTAAGACACCGGGCCCGCAGCGGCACAACGCGATGGGCGTGAGCGTGTCCCTTGACGGCCGCTATCTTTACTACGCACGAAAGCTCGGAGGCTTCCAGTACAACGCCCAGTTTCCGATGTGGCAGATCGCCCGGCGCGATCGCCGAACCGGCGAAGAAGATATCCTCACCCAGGCACTGGGGAGCGCGGTGCGGCCGGTGGTCTCGCCCGACGGCATCAAGATGGTTTACGCCACGCGCTATGAAACCGAGACGGGGCTGCGCCTTCGCGATCTGAAAACCGGCGAGGACCGCTGGCTGAAGTATCCGGTGCAGCGCGACGACCAGGAGTCTCGCTTCACGCGCGACCTGCTTCCCGGCTACGCCTTCTTGCCCGATGGTAAGGAGATCGTCGTCTCCTACGGCGGGAAGATTCACCGGTTGAGCATTGAGAAGGGCGAAGACCGCGTGATTCCGTTCACCGCGCAAGTGTCACAGGAGCTTGGGCCGAGGTTGAATTTCCCCCGGCGCGTGGAGCAGGACCCGGTGCGCGCGCGACTCATCCAGGACGCGGCGCAATCGCCCGACAGCAAACGCCTGGTGTTCTCGGCGCTGACGCACCTCTACATGATGGACATTCCCGGGGGCAAGCCGCGGCGCGTGACTTCGGGCAACGCGCGGGAGTTTCAGCCCACGTGGTCGCCGGACGGGCAGTGGCTGGCGTACGTCACCTGGTCCAGTGACGGCGGGCAGATCTGGAAGGTGCGCGCCGATGGCCAAGGCCAGCCGCAGCAGTTGACGCGGCTCGCGGCGTTCTACAGCGAGCCTGCGTGGACGCCCGACGGCGCGCGGATTGTTGCGCTGCGCGGCTCAGCGCACGATCGCATGGTGCGGCAGTTCGACTTCGGACAGACCCCTGGCGCGGATTTGGTGTGGATTGCTGCTGAGGGCGGCGAGGCCAATCTGATTCTCCCGGCACGAGGCGTGGGCCGCCCTCACTTCACCCATGAGAAGGACCGCATCTACGTCTACTCCGACCAAGGCTTGATTTCGTTGCGGTTCGATGGCACCGACCGCCGCGTACACCTCAAAGTGACCGGCATGGGTCTCTACTTTGTCGAAGAACCGGTGCCGGCCGATGAAGTGCGCGCGAGCCCGGATGGGAAGTGGGTGTTGGCCCAGGTGATGAACCAGCTCTATCTGGCGGCCATGCCTGAAGTGGGGGGTGAGACCCCCACGGTCAACGTCAACTCGCCGAGCGTCCCGCTCAAGAAACTGACCGACGTCGGTGCCGACTATTTTGACTGGGCCGACGACGGCAAGACCATCACCTGGGCGATAGGTCCGAGCTTCTTCCGCCAAGCCTTTGACACTGTCACCTTCGAGCCGCCCAAGAAAGAGGACGAGGAGAAAAAAGCGGACGAAGAGAAGAAGGACGCTGAGGCTGACCAGGTTTCGGCGAGCAGTCCCACGCCGGACGAGGCGAAGGGCGCCTCGAAGCAACAGGTGCCTGGAGACAAGGCCGCCAAGGAGGAGAAGAAAGAGCAGGCCGCGAACATCCAGGAGATCGAGGCAATCGTTGAGGTGCCGCGCAAAACGCCAAAGGGCACAATTATGTTGCGCGGCGCGAGAGTCATCACCATGCGCGGCGAGCAAGTGCTCGACGACGCCGACGTGGTGGTGACCGATAATCACATCACCTCGGTTAGCCGGCGCAGCGGTAAGGTCCCGGCCGGGGCGCGCAGTTTCGACGTGCGCGGCAAGACTATCGTGCCTGGCTTCGTGGACACCCACGCGCATTGGTTCGAGATTCGCCGCGGCATCTTGGACCTGCAGAATTGGAGTTTTCTCGCCAACCTAGCCTATGGCGTCACCACGGGCCTGGACGTTCAGACAGCGACGAACGACATGTTTGCCTACCAGGACCTGGTGGACGCCGGTGAAATCCTCGGCCTGCGTGCCTACTCGACCGGCCCCGGCATCTTCTCCAACAACAATTTCAAGTCGCTCGAGGAAGTGAAGGGCGTGCTGACCCGCTACAAAAAGTATTACCGCACGCGAAATCTCAAGAGCTACATCGTTGGCAATCGCAAGCAGCGGCAGTGGATGGTCGAGGCCAGCAAGGAACTCGAGATGATGCCCACCACCGAGGGAGCTCTGGACCTCAAGCTGAACCTGACGCACGTGCTCGACGGATTTTCCGGCAACGAGCACACCCTGCCGATCCTTCCGCTGTACAAGGACGTGGTGGAGCTGGTCGCGCAGTCGGGAATCGGCTATACCCCCACGTTCATCGTGGCCTACGGCAGCCCCTTCGCCGAAAACGACTACTTCTCCAGTACGGAGGTGCACGATCTGCCCAAGCTTAACCGCTTTACGCCCCACAACCTGCTCGATGCCAAGGCCAAGCGGCGGCCAGGATGGTTTCGAAAGGATGAGTACTCCTATCCAAAGCTGGCGGCGCAGGCCGTCAAGATCATCCGCGCCGGCGGCCACGTTGGCATCGGCAGCCATGGGGAGTTGCAGGGCTTGGGCTACCACTGGGAGATGTGGGCGCTGGCCAGCGGCGGCGCAAAACCCATGGAGGTGCTGCGCGCTGCGACGCTCCACGGGGCCGAGATGATCGGCTTAGCGCAGGACATAGGCAGCTTGGAGCCAGGCAAACTGGCTGACCTGGTCATTTTGGATAAAAATCCGCTCGAGGACATCCATAACACCAATACCGTTCGCTATGTGATGAAAAACGGCGAACTGTTTGAAGGCGACACGCTCAATCAAATCTGGCCCGAGCAGAAATCGCTTCCGCCAATGTGGTGGTGGGTCGACAAGCCCCCCACCGCCGGCCCGGGCGACAAGCCCGCTGGTACGGCGACACCCGGCACACTGTAGCGCCAGATCGGGTGCGCGTCCCGAGGTCTCGGGATGTTGCTGCTTCCCGCTCTGTGATGCAGACGAGGGCGAAGCTGGAGCAAGCTCGCCGAAAAATGACGCCAGGTTCGCTAGTACTTTCGTACCCCGTAGATTGAACCTACTAGGCCATCGACCCAAAGCCTGCCTCCAGGCAGAATCGCACCGTGTTCGGAATTAGGCGACTGAGATGAAAACCACCCCCCTCAAAGCCCCTGACAGGTTTTCGTCGCACTAAATCCGGAGCACGTTGTACCCTCCATCACCCCACGCCCTGAGCGGCCGGCACCCCCACCGGCCGCTCCTCATTTTTACGGCCCTGTAACAGCCTGAGCTTGGCCCCCTCTGTTAGACCCCTTGCAACTGTGCTGAGAGAAGTAGTGTGGCGGGCGAACGCGGCGGAGGTGCGTCGCCGTAGCGAACATGGGTGCTACTAGGACGGCGAGCTACGCTCTGTAGTGACCGTCGAGGCTCCGGTCGGTGCTAGCGCCTGGGCCGGTAGGTGCCCAGGGAGCGCGGGCGCAAACGCAGCCGCGGCCCCAGCGGCGGCGGCACGTTGCGCAGCGGAGCACCGCAGTTGCTGCACAGTTCCGACCGGGCCGCGTCAACGCGCAGCCACAAGCCGCGCGCCTCGCAGTCGGGGTTGATGCATTGCACGGTCCAGCCTGGCAAATACTGCACGGTACCCCCACGCAGAGTCTCGGCCCTGCAACCGGGAAAAGCTGGCGGGATTCTGGGACAGGGGCTCTGGCGTGTCAAGGAAAAAACACACAATTAGTAGGGGTCGTGTTTCAAACCCGGCAAGCCCTGCCCCGTGCTTTCTCGCCACGGAGGACTCTCTCCGCCCATTCTGTTTTGGCGTGCTCACAAAAGGGTAGCGCGCAAGCCATAGCCTGAGGCTTGTCGGCCAGGCTCGCCAAATATTGCTGCTGCCGCAGGTATGTCTCATGCGGGCCTATCACGCTGAAGCTTTGGTGCGCCCCTACTCTTTGGTCCAGGCCCGCACGGCAAGCCGCCTTTTGGCTTCCTCGGATGCCGCGCGCCCGCGGCCATGTACAATGGTCGCCGCGCTTGGCAAGCCGCAGAAACTTCTGACGGGAGGCGAACATGAACGTTTTCAGCAAAGGCCCCGGGGACCGTGGTCCGACGCTGCGTATGGCGGCGCCCAAAAACTGGCTGTCGCTGGGTGTCGGAAGGATCGTGGGCGGGATCGTGCTGCTCATTCTGCTGTGGTCTTCGGTGACCTCGGTGCCCACTGGGCACGTCGGTGTGCTCACGCTGTTCGGCAGGGTAACCGGCGACGTGCTCGACGAGGGCATTCACATGATTAATCCCCTCAAGGTGAACAACAAACTGTCCATCCAGACGCAATCGATCAAGGAGTCGGCCAGCGTGCCTTCCAACGAAGGCCTGATCATAGCGCTCGACACCTCGCTGATCTTCAAGCTCGACCGCACCAGGGCCGCCCGGGTCTTCCAGGACCTCGGGAGGAACTATGCGGACGTGTTTATCGAGCCCAACCTGCGCGCGGCCATCCGCGCGGTGACCGCGGCCCACAGCGCCAACGCCCTCTATACCGGCGCGCGCGAGGAAGTGGCGCTCAAAATCCAGGACGAGCTTGGGCGCGTGCTGGGACCGCGGGGCATCGTCGTCGAGAGCGTGCTGCTGCGCGACGTCCAGTTGCCGGCGATGCTCAAGTCTTCCATCGAGGCCAAGCAGCAGGCCGAGCAGGAGGCATTGCGCATGAGCTTCGTGCTGCAGAAGGAAAAGCAGGAGGCCGAGCGCAAGCGCATTGAGGCCCAAGGCATAGCGGACTTCCAGCGCATCGTGGCGCAGGGGATCAGCCCGCAGTTGCTGGAATGGAAAGGCATCGAGGCCACAGAGAAACTTGCCACCAGCCACAACGCGAAGGTGGTAATCATTGGCAGCGCGCGCACCGGCCTGCCGCTGATCTTGGAGCCGAAGTAATACCGGCGGTTCAGCCGGCGCCGGAAGGCCGCGTCACACTTCACCACTGCCGCTGGGCCGCTGAAGGTTTGTGCGGCTGGGCTACTTGAGAGTGATGACCAGGATGCGCCCGTCGGAGCGGTAGGAAGCCCCTGTGGCGGTGGTGGCCTCGAGCACGGGCTCAGCGGGACGCAGATAGCGGAGCTGCTTCACTTTTTCCGCATCCTGGAGCGTCTCAGCGATGTACTCGCGTTCCTTGTCCACTTCGGGGTCGATCTGATGCGTGAGCGTCCCGTCGATGGCGCGCTCGATGCCGATGTCGTGCGTGCCCGCGCCTACCCAAACCGTCTCGCCGTCCGCGGTTTGCCAAGGTGCCTTCCACAGGCGAAAGTGGTGGCGCTCGGCGGCTACCGCCAGCGGCAAGGCATGGGCAAAGCCGTAGTCCTGCGGGCGCCCGAAAAGGTAGAGCAGGCTCATGGGCATTTCGGTGTAGCCCTTTTTCTCTATGGTGCTCAGGATGGCGTGCACCACAGCCTGCGTATTATCGCGGTCCGCCTCAACCCATCCCGCTGCGCGCAAGGAGGCCTCGATCTTTTCCTTCGACCCGATGAGTAGGAAATTCACCATATCGCCCCGGGTGCCTGGTTTCGAGGTTACCCGCTGGGGAAGGCGTTCGAGGATCTGTTCGAGCGCGAGTTTTTCGACTTTGCGTTCTTGCTGCTCGGGCTTGCGCTTTTCAGGTTCCTCCCGCACAAGCTGGGCATGGCACGGGGAGGCCCACCCGGCGAGCAGGAGCAGGCCGCTGGCCCAGACCCCGATGCGAAGTTTGGGCATATCCACGCCATATTTTAGTCCGCTGCTTCAGGTGTGTCCATCCCGCGCCCCGATGCTTGCGCGGTCCGCAGGGGAGGGAGCATACTCCCGCCCAGAAGCGCCGGTGGAGAGCCCGTATTTTCTATCGGAAGGCGCGAGGGAGGTACCCTGACTCGACCCAAGGTTCTATTTATTGTTTCCTGTTTGCTGCCGCTGTTGGCCGCAGCAGCCGGTGCCCCGAGTTTCGCCGCGAGCCAGGCCGGTCAAGGCGCTCCGCCCCAGCCTGCGGGCGCGGGTTCGGCCCAAACTCCGAGCTCTTTGAGACAAGCTGCACAGCCCGAGCAAAAAACCGAGCTCAAAATTGTGAAGGGATACCAACTTTCTCCCGAGAAGTACCAGCAGGCGGTAGCCTACGCGCGCGCGCGGTACCGGCTGCATTTCTTCGCTGCCGCTTATGGCATGTTGATCCTGCTGTTGGTGCTTGGCTGGCGGCTCGCGCCGGAATTTCGCGACTGGGCTGAGCGCGCGTCGTCACGACGCTTTGTCCAGGCGCTGGTGTACACATCGCTCTTCCTGCTGACTACTAGCGTGCTGGACCTGCCCACGGAGATTTACCGCCACTGGCTCGCGCGGAAGTACGACCAGTCGGTGCAAGGCTGGAGTTCTTGGACCTGGGACTGGACGAAGGAACAACTCATCTCGATAGTTATCTTTACGGTCTTGGTCTGGATTCTTTACGGCGTCATCCGGCGCAGCCCGCGGCGCTGGTGGTTCTATTTTTGGCTAGCGGCACTGCCCATTCTTGTCTTCGTTGTTTTCATCAGCCCCTTGGTAATTGACCCGCTGTTCTACAAGTTTGAGCCGCTTGCTCCGAAGCAGCCCCAACTCGCCGCGGAGATTGAACGAGTCGTGCAGCACGGCGGCTTGGTCATCCCGCGCGAGCGCATGTTCGAGATGAACGCCAGCACAAAGCTGAAATCGCTGAACGCCTACGTGACCGGCATCGGGGCCTCAAAACGCGTGGTGGTGTGGGACACCACGATCGCAAAGGCGACCCTGCCGCAGACCCTGTCCGTGTTCGGCCACGAGATGGGCCACTACGTCTTGCACCATGTTCCCAAGGGCCTGGCCTTCTTTGCTGGCCTCCTGCTGGTGGGCCTCTACCTGGGGTTCCGGGGAATGCAAGGGGTGCTCGCACGCTGGGGCGGGCGCTGGGCTGTTCGCGGCGCCGATGACTGGGCCTCGCTGCCGGTACTGCTGCTCCTACTTTCTGTATTTAGTTTTCTGGCCGAGCCGGCTGGCAATTCATTCAGCCGCTACGTGGAGCATCAGGCGGATGTCTACGGCCTCGAGGTGATCCACGGCATTGTGCCCAATTCTGGTGAAGTCGCCGCGGAAGCCTTCCAGCTGATGGGCGAGGTCAACTTATCCGACCCGAATCCGCCGGAATTCATTCGGGTCTGGCTCTATAGCCACCCGCCGCTGGCCGAGCGGCTCATCTTTGCGCGCACCTACGATCCCTGGTCCAAGGGTCAAGCGCCCCAGTTCGTGAAGTAGGTCGCACCACCGAATCTTGCGCATCGTTGTGGCGCCGCGCTTCGAGCGCCGCCCTTCCCCGAAGCTCAATCCCTGACGCAACTCCTGGCGGCTTCGGGACGCCGAAGAGCATCCAAGATACAATGGACTCGAATCGCACGGGGGAATGCACATGAAGCTCCGGCTCAGCTTGGCATGTGTGGTGGCTGGTTTGACGTTTTTCGCCGTTGGGACGGCTTACAAGAGAGGCGCGGCCGCGCAGGGCGTCTCCGCGTCGCCACGACCCAGCGACGGCAAGCGCACACCTGTGCTGGTCGAGCTGTTTACCTCGGAGGGCTGCTCGAGCTGCCCGCCCGCTGATGCGCTGATTGCGCGGCTGGAGAAAACCCAGCCGGTCGCGGGCGCTGAAGTCATTGCGCTGAAAGAG
>Ga0066661_10000526_pt1 | contig 13395 bp, 10 predicted proteins | sample GraSoiAngelo_110_FD_66454 | JGI IMG/M metagenome (GOLD analysis project Ga0066661, IMG submission 66454) | Grasslands soil microbial communities from the Angelo Coastal Reserve, California, USA - 14_0903_12_30cm | ecosystem: Environmental > Terrestrial > Soil > Grasslands | place: USA... | reverse complement strand
CGCACTTTTTGGCTCTGCAACGTGCCACGGATATCCTCCTTGACCTGCGACAGCGGTAAGGCCTCCTTGGTCACTATTTTGTAAATGTAATGTCCACTGGGGTCGCTGATGCTCTGCGAGACTTCGCCGGGTTTCAAATCCATGACCGAAGACTGGCTGGGAGGTAGATTCATTCGGCGAACTTTCCCTAAGTCCGATGAAGGAGCACTGGCTTTCAACCCAGCAAATTCAAATGCCTCCTTTTGTAATTTTTCGAAGTCCTCTCCTGCCGCGGCGCGTGCGCGAAGCTTGTTTGCTTCGGCGGTCATTGCTTCTTCAGCCGCTTTTTGCTGGGCTTGAGATTCATCAACCTTCGGTTCGGTAGGCTTACTGTTCTTGGAAGGCTCGACTTGTTTGCTGTGAGGAACAAAAATCCTTTGTAGCGTTGCCTCTTCGAAAGCAGTCGGATTATCGTGGTAATACTTCTCGATTTCTTGTTCAGAAATCTGAGAGGCCCGTTGTTGCACAGCTCGGCTCAGTTCCTGATACAGCATTTGAAGGCGGGCAAATGCCATTTTTTCCTGAAATCCCGGTTGTTTGTCCAAGCCCCGCTTTTGTGCCTCTTGTGCCATGAGCAGCATCCTGGGATAGACAGTTGCCAATTGCCGGCGCACCGGGGCCGGCATGCCGGGCTGGAGTGATTCGGCGAGCTTTTCGAACTCCGCACGGCTGATCACGGTCTCACAGGCTTTTTTTTCAGAACCGGAGCTGCTCTTGGCTAACTTGTCATCGCAAAGACCCTTGATTGTGATCACGGGCGCTTCCGGCGGAAGATTCGAAGGCGTAGCTGCCGCTGCAGTCTGGACGTCGTCGTCATCTTGGACTGCACTCGGCGCATCCTGCCGCGTGGAAGGCGAAGATGGTGTTTGTGCTAAAGCTATACCTACAAGTAGCGGATAAACAAACCAAAGAAAACGCATCTAAAGGATTCCTCCTGGGATGGATCGTTCATCCGAAATCCTAGCACAGTAAATGGGTACAGGTTTTCTCGAGAGCACATCTTTTAAAAGATTTGAATTGGATATAAAGCAGGTAGGCGGCGATAATTCGGATGTGGCTAGCTCCTCTGCCGTCTACAGTTCCGATTCCATGCGCGCCGAGAAGCGCGCCGTCGCCGGAAATTCCGTACTGGCAGCAATTGCCATTACCGCCCTGAAGATCATAGTCGGTGTCACCACCGGCAGCTTGGGGATCCTTTCCGAAGCTGCCCACTCGGGGCTTGATTTGATCGCCGCCATCATCACTTTTTTTTCAGTGCGGGTTTCCGATAAGCCGGCCGACGCTGACCACCAGTACGGTCATGGTAAGGTCGAGAATTTTTCCGCATTCATCGAAACCGGCCTGCTGCTGCTCACCTGTGTCTGGATCATTTACGAAGCTGTGAAGAGACTTTTCTACCATCACGTAGAGATTGAGCCGGGCATCGCCGCCTTCGTGGTCATGTTTCTATCGATGATAGTTGACTACTGGCGCTCGCGGGCATTGGGGAAGATTGCCGCAAAGTACGACAGCCAGGCGTTGGAAGCTGATGCTCTGCATTTCTCCACCGATATTTGGTCGAGTGGAGTCGTAGTTTTAGGATTGCTGCTGGTGCTCGTCGGGCGCACCTACCAGATCGCCTGGTTGCGCGACGCGGACCCGATAGCCGCCCTTTTTGTTGCTGGTGTCGTCGTCTACGTCAGTTCGCGACTGGCACGCCGCACCGTGGATGCTTTACTCGATGCGGCTCCGGCTGGAGTACGCAAAAGGATTATTGATGCGGTTTCCAAGGTCGAGGGCGTGCTTGAAATCGAGCGCGTCCGCATCCGTCGCGCAGGCAACCGCTATTTTGCCGATCTTTCTGTGGGCCTGGCTCGTAATGTGACTTTCCAGCGCTCCGAACAGGTTGCGGATGCGGTCACCAGCAGCGTGCAGAGCATTTTGCCCGAGTCGGATGTCATAGTGCATTCCGTCCCCCGGGCCCAGCGTACCGAGAACATTTTTGACCGCATCCGCGCCGTGGCAACCCGCAACAACCTCAACGTGCACGACGTCAGCGTCCAGGACCTGGGCGGGCACTTACACGTCGAGCAGCATCTCGAGATGGACGAGCGCCTGACGCTCAAGGACGCGCACGATCAGGTCACGGTGCTTGAATCCGAAATGCGCGAGGAAGTCCCGGAGATCTCCTCCATCCTTACTCACATCGAAAGTGAACCTGCAACCATCGAAACGGGCGATGAGATCGTGCGCGATGCCAGGCTGGAACGCCGCCTAAAATCCATTGCAGCGGAATTTCCGGAGATCATGGACATGCATGATGTACAGATTAAGCGGGTCCGCGATCGGCTATATGTTTCCTGTCATTGCACTCTTTCGGATGATCTGCCTCTCTCGCGGGTCCACGATATATCAACCGCGCTTGAAACGCGGTTTAAGCACGACGCTCCAGAGCTTTTCCGGGTGCTCATTCATCCCGAACCGAAGACTGATAACCGAAGATAAAACAGTGGCTATCAGGGCGAATTGTCACATTTCAGTTGGCCATTGAAAATCTAACATCCGCGGAAGTGAGAACATGGTTGACGCCACCGCTCGCTGGACTGATAAAGAACGGTTCCTCGGTATCGCTACCAGTGGTCACCAGATCGTAATCGATGCTGCCAAAGAAAAAACCGCGAACAGTCCGATGGAGCTTGTGCTGATCGGGCTCTGTGGATGCACCGCCTACGATGTTGTCAGCATTTTGCGCAAAAAGCGGGAGCCTTTCACCAGCTTGGAGGTGCACGCCCAAGCGGAACGCGCGCCTCATCCCCCCTCCGTTTATACTGAAATTAAGCTGGTTTACAGGGTCGCTGGAAGGGTATCGCACAAGGCGGTAGAAGACGCCGTCCGGCTCTCGAAAGATAAGTACTGCTCGGTTTCAGCCATGCTGCAGAAAACCGCAAAGATTACGAGCGAAATAGAATACTTCGACGAGTGAAGCGCCGACTGACTCATGCTTCTAAATAAAAAGAGATTATTTTCCCGGAACCGCGCTGACCGCTGTCGCCGACCATCAACGCCCATCTCTCGGTTAGAGGTATCATTTCGAGGACAGAGATGTGAGCGTTAACAACAGCGCTTCTCAGGAGCTGATCCACAAGTGTGGAAGCCGTTCCATGCCCACTGTTGTCATCGGGGCGAGGTGATGATTGGATTTGACCCCGGCCGTGTCGAGCTCCTTGCCAAATAAACGACATCCGGTTCGAGGATATCTCTACATCGCCATGGCTACGTTCCTCTGGGGAATCGCCGCTACCTTAGGCCGCGCTGTCTTTACTGGTCGTTTATTACCATTCGGACATGCGCTTCGGCCTATCGACCCGCTCATTCTTTCGCAGAGCCGCACCACTCTTTCGTTTCTGGCGCTGTTACCGGTTCTCGCAGCCCAGCGCGGATGGAGGAGTCTGAAACTTCCAGCCACCGACTTAGGGAAATGTTTTCTTCTGGGAGTGTTAGGGGTTGCCGCTTCGAATTATTTTTATTACTTCGCTATTCAGAAAACGAATGTGGCAACCGCCATCATCCTGCAGTACACCGCGCCGGTGTGGGTGCTGCTGTATATGGCCGCTCGCGGATTGCAAAAGCCTTCTGCAAAGCGCGTCCTGGCGGTTGGGCTGGCAGTGGTGGGAAGCGCGCTAGCCATCGGTGTTATCGGAACGGGCCGATTCCGCATGAATGCCATCGGTGTTGTGGCAGCCATCCTGGCGGCGTTTTCTTTTGCCTTCTACAATGTCGCAGGACACGGCATCTTAGCGCGGTACGATCGCTGGAAGGTCTTGCTCTGGACATTGCTCGCAGCGTCCGTTTTCTGGGTCATCGTCAATCCGCCATGGAAGATTTTGGGGGCGCATTATTCCGGCGCTCAGTGGATGTTCCTCCTGGTCTTCTCCTTGATTTCGGTGCTGGTGCCCTTTTCTTTTTACTTTGCAGGCTTACAACACCTCGAACCAACTCGCGCCATCGTCGCCAGCTGCCTGGAACCAGTGTTCTCCATAATCATTGCAGCGATTGTGCTGGGTGAAATCCTCCGGCCGCTACAGACTCTCGGCATCATCATTGTGCTGGTGGCGATTGTTATAGTGCAGATGCCGGATCGAACGGCGAGGGAACAGGCTAATATTGTGGTGCCGATCGAGTAGTTACGTCAGAAATATATCCAGCCTAAAGGGTCCGTCCACCTCTTCGAACTATTAGCGACGCGTGGTGCGTCGTGCTTCTATTTGCTATCAATTGGGCCGATGGTGAATCGAGTCGGGTACAAGGTAACGCCCGCGCTCGGAAGGTGGTTTTTCTTCTTCAACCGGAATGGGATGAGCGTTTGCGTACGGGTCATGGCGAATTCCCGTGACCTGCCAAGAGACCTTGAGACCTGATTTGCCACCAGCGATGTGAAATGCGTTTTGCTTGATTTCCTCTGACACATAAAGTGGGGCGTAGCCGCCCAGCGGGGTGAGTTGATATCGAAAATCCTGATTTAGTGCCTCGAAATAATCTGGCAGTTTGACCTCAGCCTTGCCATTTACATCCAGAACAGATCCCGTTGTATATATTCATCATGTCCGGCGACTCGACAAACGAGTGCTCGAGATATTTGTTTGCAGGGTCGATTGGATCGTCGATCCGAAAGGATCCCGCGGCCTTGGTTAGCGTTCCATTGACGGTAAGCTGGGAAGACAGGAACTTGCTCAGAACCGTCTTGTACGACGACCGGGAGAGGACCTTGGTTGGCTTGACGAGCTTTGTTACTAGGAATCCGCCTATGCTGCCTAAGCTCGATCGCAAACGAGCCCTGTTTGTGCTGAGCAAGATTGACGAGATCCTGGCCTGGGAGCAGCACAACGAGGCGGAGAAAGACACGAAGTTCGTGGAGCTGGGGCGGTACTTGTGCGAAGTGCGGGCGGGGCAGTCAGCGGTCGCCTTCAGAATACCGCATACCACGAGTGACGTGCTCGTTTCGCTAAAAATACTGGTGAGGCCACCGGCCACGATAACTTCGCCGGAGGCGAGAACCGCGGTCGCCGAGGAGCCCTACCATTCAGGGCAGCGATGGCTTTATTGCCATCTTCCGACGTGGGTTCCTGCAGTTAACATGCTGCTGTAGCGGACTTCCACCCGCGCGTTCGCCATTCGCATGCTCCCCAACTTCGCGGGCTACTGGCATGAGATCGCGCTTTTGGCCAGAACGCTTCGGCATGGTTCTATCATGCCACGCAATGAGAGCCGACGCGATGCTTGTGGAAAGGATAACTACCCACTGCGAATGTTCTTGACCTTTATTAAGTAGTCGCTAAAATGCTTTACGCTTAGCAAGTCGTCACTGTCATGTCACCACAAACTATGGAGCCAGTCACACCATGGGCAATGGAGCAGAGGATCGCCCCCTCCCTGCAGAAAGTATGTTGTGGTTGTCGTCCCTACGGTACCAGTTGTATTGGCCTCGTACTGGTCATGTTCAGTTTGTTAGGTTGTCACAACGTTAGCCCTGGTGCCGCGAAGGCCGATAACGCAATCTCCCAGCCCTCGGCTAGTTTCCTATATCCGATCCAGGGCCTGCACATTGATCCGTTCACACCTTTCTCTTGGAAGGCCGTTAAATCCGCGACGGGCTATTACCTACAAGTCGGTACAACTGTGGGAGGATCTGATATCTTCGCGGTGGGAGAATTACCTGGAAGCGTCACCACTTGGCCTGTCGACAATCTCCTCCCCGGCACCTATTGGGCGCGTTTGTTTACCCACAGTCCTTCGGGCTGGAGCAACGTAGACATTTCGTTCCTGGCCGGTGCCACTCCGCCGCCCTCCGATCGGGCGTCATTCTACTCAACCATAGAGCAACTAACGAGCAGCATCCGACTGTCATCGGATGCTTCCACCAACACACCTTTGCCGGGATCGCCGTTAGCGGCAGAGATTGCACCCTGGGGTCGTAGTAATGCGTTTTGCACCGATTACTCATTCACCCTGGTCCAGTTGCTCCAGGCGAAACATATTTACGCGCGTAGCGTCACTCTGACTATGGTCGGCGGGACCTCTCTCGGCCACACCGTCGTCGAATACTACGATCCTTTTCTGCGGAAGTGGCCTGTCGCCGACGCCACGTTCGGACTGGTGTACTTCGATGACAGCGCTCAACAGGGACAGTCTGCTGCGGAACTCAGCGGATACGTTTTCGCCGAGTCGTGGAGCCAAATTCATGCCAAGTTCGTTACACCGAATGGCAAATCTTATATGAATAATTATTATTTGGATCCCGTGACCTTGTACCTCAACGTAGTGCTGCCGGGGAAGACAGCGACGGAAAGTGTGGTGCATGATCCCAAGCAGTTTTTAGTTCCCGTCACCATCGGTACTGCCAACCCGCAGGGGTATTACACATTCGCGTTCAGCCCTGCCTCCGACACAATGGAAATCGAGAATCCACCCGGCTCCTTTGCGTCAGTTTCCGGCCGAATAAGAGTGGATCCTTTGGATACTGATCCTTTGGACTCAAGTGTTTGGTCGGCTGCTTTCGGCTTGAATGATGGCTGGTGGATCGCGTCCGGACCCGCCGATGTGCAAGCGTTCACTTTCAGGCGTGCTATGTTCTAGAGTCCCTAGTTCCCGACATAGTCAGCAGACGAAGTCGCGCCCCGTTAAAGCAAAAGTGTTGTGGTTTTCGGGTAGCACTGCCCAAGTTACGGGGAGCCCGTCGCGTCCTTCAATCGCATCGAGGGGAACCCCTCCTACACTTGCAGGGAGTGCATTGTCTTTTGCTTGTATAGTACTCGGCCCCAAGGGATCGCCGCAGCAGTGGAGAACATCACCTTAACGTCGAATTGTCCCCTGCAAATCGAACGTCATGACTTGGCAATGATTAGTGTCATCCCAATTATTCTGCAGCTGAATAAGAGGGAAATTGCGAGTGCGGTAAGTTATCTTTTGGAAGGCATTGTCATCGCTGATCGCGACGCCGGTGGCCGTGCCGCCCGTGGGCTGCACCACCAGCATACTTGCCCTCGCTCCTCTGCCCTTTGTTCCGAATTGAAACGTGTCATAACAGATCAGAGGATTGTCTCCCGGCCAATTTGCGGGTTTGGGGATGGTAATCGACTGGCTTGGATTAAGCCCGCACTGCTGACCTGGTGGGCCAAGAGGATCACACCCAATACCTCCCCGGACTCTGACGCGGTTCGGGTTGAACTGGTCAATTACAAAGAGAGCACTGGGTTTTCCATTCGTGCAGGGTGAGGCCATTCCTTGGGAGTAAAAGGACTGTGCTAAAGCCCACGCTAACAGCGGCGCTCCCAAGAGGAGAAGCCGTGATTTGCGGACTACGGTGGAAAAAGCGAAATTGCTCCGTATGGTTCTTTTGAACTGCTCAATCGATGCAGCAAGTATCTATCCCAGTTGCAGAAGCCCTTCGACATGATCTTCCAAAGGGCAAAAAAATAAAGAATGGTCGACTTGAGCAGAATTGCAGCATGCCCTTCCCTTGGGGTAGTCATCGATCCTACGAGATGAAATGTACCTTGGGCGGGATCATACACTTTTGCTGTCGCGGTAAACTGGCCGGAGTCATCCTTACCGCCAGTATAAGTACACGCCCATCATTGAGTAGTGTAGCTGTCTGGCCGGCGCGGTTTACCTGCATGCCGCCGGTAACGTTAAAGCCAGTCTTCAAAGAGTTTGGTCCGCCACCGCAAGCGCACAGCAGACCGAGGAAGCAAGTCAGAAACGCTGCCTGGAATACCCTATAGTAAAAGTGATTGCATGTTCATATTTTGCACCTACATCGGTGGTGTAAACCAGGCGGTTACTCTGACGACCCGATATACTATTACTGTCGCGCCGCAAATTGCCCCTCCGGGAGAAATGTTGGTTTGCTACATCCGGTTCGAAACGAAGATATACCAGATTGCGCCAGGAGCCCATGGGATATAAGCAACTTGTTTCTGAATTCGGGCATAGTTTCAGGACGATGCGACAGTTGTCCGTCTTACAACGGACTAATTTCTGCGGCCTGCAAGAGCTCAAAATCCGTGGCGGTTGGCATGTAGTTGGCAGGAGCTATGACCAGCTTTACTCGATTGAAAGACCCCGAGTTGAATCGAAGTTCAGCAGTGTGCGCCTCTTTGTCTGGTGGGTAGGAAATGAACACATTCTGGTCGATCAAGGCGCCCTTACTGGTTGGATCGATGGCAAACAAACTCAGGTTGCCTGTATGTAGCTTCAGAGTCAATCTAACCACATACCACTGATTCGGGATCACAGGAATGAAATCCGAAGTGAGTTGGTAATCATAAAGAACCGGTTGAGAGATCATGCGCACAGCACCAGATCGCTCTTCGATGAATGCCGAATTGGCATTTTTGACCCACGTGTTAAATCCAGGCAGACTGGTCCAGGTCGGACCGGGCGGCGCGCGGAGAACTTGGATACTGGGAACAGCCCCGGCCGGACCGGTGAAGTAAATGGGATCGGGAGTCGCTTGAAAAGAAGAGGTATCGCTGCTTGCCGCGTTGCCGTACATGTCAAAAAACTGAACCCCTGGAACTCCGCTGAGGGAGACCGTCGCATTGTGGCGCGCTGTCCATAGGGATCCCATCATGCCGCCTGGGGTATCTGCGGTGACGGCAAAAACCCCTTCCCCGGTGGATACAGGTCGAGCTCTCGTGGCATTGGCAAACATTCTCGCCATTGTGGCATAAGCAGCAAGGGTATCGACCTGGACCTCAGGATGAAGCCGGTTGAAAAACGGGCTATGGAGAAAATAGGGGATCCCGTGTGCCATCGAAAGCAAGTTGGCTCGCACCACATAAGTGGCCTGGGTGTGTTCATCAATTTCAGGAGTTGTGGAAATGTCGGCGCTGAGGGGACCGAGAAGCCAATTAGCTTCCGTGCCCCACACCGGTTTCTCGTGTCCAAACACCCCCGTCAGATTCTGGAAAGCCTGCATCGTTTCGAGATAGTCGAACAAGCCCTCTTTTTCTTCGGGAGCGTAGTGCTCGTAAGGATGAGTAGAGACAATGTCGATTTTGTTGAGAAGGCGCTTCTCGAACACGTGGCGGGTGTATTTGAGGCCTTCGATACTTCCGGTGGAACAGCATACGGTGCGGTTAGCGGGATCGGCGGCATGAATCGCGTCCATCGCGATGCTCAGCATTCTGATATCAGCATCCGGAAATCCATTCTGACGAAACGCTAAACCCTTAATGTCGGCCTCGTTGAAAACGTCCCAGTAGTGAATCCGGCCTTCGAAGTGTTGCACGGCCTGCCGGACGTATCGCGACCAGGCGTCGAAATACGCAGGTCCGGGAGTTCCAACCCACCCCGGAGAGATCTCGCCGAGAATGCCCAGGGGTTCCATGCCTTGCGCGCGAGCTGCATCCAGCACTTCATCTATTTTGGAAAAATCGAAAATTCCCGGCTGTGATTCGATCATCTCCCATCGAAGAATGACGCGGCAGCGGCCTGCACCCCATAGTGCCGCATTGTAATCGGCGGTGATGGGGAATCCGGCAGAGGAGACATGTACCCCTAGTTTTGCGGGCGCGGGGGCACCTGGACCGGCGAAGATCGCTACACGAACGGTCTGTCCAAACACGAGAGCACCGTTGACGGTTTCAAGAATCTCTACTTGTGCGGGGCCGTTCCAATCGGGAAACGAAAGCACGCCCTTACCGCCAACAACGCCGGGGAATTGTTGCGAAAGGGGAATAGAAGCTACCATCACATAAGGGGAGCGATTCGATCTCTCGAAGAAAATGCTAGCCCAAATGGTTGCCTCCCGAGCGTTTCCGGCGTAAGAGGCACTCACTGAAACGCTGGAGCCCGGGCGAAAAGCCTTGAATTCGCGTTCTGGGACAGAAGATCCCAACACGACGTACCCCGTCGGGGCGTGCGGAAGGTAGGTTGAGTAGGTCGAGCTTTGCCCCGCATGGAATGCCCCGTTCAGGAGATAAATTGAGCCTGGTCCCATATTTCCATCTACCCATACCGTGATCTTGCTTCCGCTAGTCACTGGTGTTGAGAATGCTTGGGGTGGCATCGAGGGATTCACGAGGGTCCAAAAAATGAGACTATTGCTTTCGTCAAAAATCTGAATATACAACTCATCGGCGCCCTGGTGCAGTGGCGAGATCGTAGTAGTTTGTACCCATGGCGAGTCCGCATGCACGAGGATTCCTGTAAGCAGATTGCGACCGGAAGGCACGGTAAAAGAGATTCGGGAATGAGCAATGAAAGGCACAGCAGAGTAAGAGTTGCCGGAGATATCTGTAACCGAGCCTGGCGTTGGATACGCCAGCTGTTGCGGACCCGGATCGTATGCCACGGAGCTCAGCCCTTCAATTATGGGAATTGGAGGGGTTAGGGTTTGAAGCGGCGGAGTCGAGTTATCGCGTGAGCCCCCGCACCCGACCAAATGAAGAAGCAAAGCCAGGGAGAAAAGCGTCCCCGCGCGTAAGAACGATCGAAACACAGCCGTGCGAGCGCTCATCATCACTTCGAAAACAAATTGCGATACTTAGACGGCGTTCAGAATACCTCGGGTTGGCACATTTTGGAAGTCTCTTGTCTGCTTCGGCTCCCCGAGCGGCTTTTCGCACCGTTGCGGTGCTCGCGGTTGCCGCAGGTGGTAGGATCGATAATTGTATCCAGGAAAAAAACAGGATTGCCTCACTATTGGGAAAAGAATGAACGCACTATTGGAAGCTACCGTCCAAAGAGTTAAGAACATGTCCGGCCAGTCTATGATCGTTTTCCGCTGCGGTTTCGGGCCCCGTCGATTTATTGGCACACATTGGCGCTGCTCACCGAATCCCAGTTCTCGGATGAAGATCGTATTAAGGAATATGAAGTGATGCAGCTGAGGCGTATGCTGCAGCACTGCGCCTCTCAGGTCCCTTATTACCGGCGATTATTTCATCGGATTGGCTTTGATCCGGCTCTGGTCAGGCAAGTGTCCGACCTCACCGCATTGCCGACGCTCGACAAAGAAACGGTACGGCTAAACCTGCAAGATCTACTGGCGGAAAATATCCCGGCCTCTAAACGGGTCTATTACACGACGGGCGGCACAATGGGGAAACCGCTCGGCTTTTGGGGCCTGCGTGAGGCAGGTTGGCGGGAGCGCGCGTTTATGGAGACACAATGGATGAGAGTCGGCTTTCACCGCGACCGGCTGCGAGCGATGCTGAAAGGCAAAGAAAGCCTATTCGGTTTCTGCTAGCGCCTGCAAAGTAATAGGTGCGATAGCTTCATAACCAGCTCTGTTCAAATGTACGCGTCCATCGATGCAGTAGGCAGGGTTTAGAAAATCATCCTGCTCAAGCGCAGAATAGTAATCCGCCACCGCAAACTTGTATTGAGCAGCAAATAACTTGATCCAAGCATTCAATTCCCGAATGTGATTGTTGATCAACTCGGACTGGGGGTACTGCCGCACGATGGGAGGGACAGTGCCAATAATTACTCTGCGCGGACGAAACCGAGTTCGACAAGCGAATGCCATCTTGGCGATGTTGCCCTCGGTAACAGCGAGGGGAATTGATTTGTACAGGACATCGTCGAAGGAATCGTTAGTCCCGATCAGTAGGTGGACAATACGGGCCGGACTGGACAGAACATCCTTATTGTAACGCGCTAACAAAGCGGCACTTGTATTTCCACCCACGCCTGTGTCAATAAAGTTGACGTACATCGAGGGAACTGTGTCGCTCCAATACCACTGCATTTGCTGAGTGAGACTGTCCCCCGCAAAGACTACGATTGGAGGTGGCGTGGGCGGAGGCGAATAATCCGTGCTCCGGCCGCCGCATCCAGCTTCAATGCAAAGAAGAGCGATTATCCAGATAAGTCGGTGCATTATGTCACAGAAAAGTCCGATTTCCATTTGCCTCACATTGTAGCCCACGGTGGGAGGTATTTCTCTTGCGGGATCTTTTGTCCAGTCAGTGTTGAGACACTAAGATTTATTTCTTGAAGAAATCGGCGATCGCAGTCACGACTGTTCGCTGCTGGTCTTCAGTAAGATTCGGATAAATAGGAAGAGCCAACACCTGCGCGCAGGCCGTCTCAGAATGTGGGAAGTCACCGATTCGGTGCCCCAGGTAAGCAAACGCGGGTTGCAGGTGCAAAGGGTGTGGGTAATAAATTTCCGTAGGTATACCACGCTCTCGTAAGAATATGCGGAGGTCGTCGCGGCGAGATGCGCGGATAACAAACTGGTTGTATACGTGTTCGCGATCCGGGGCGGCGGAAGGCAACACTACGCTTTCGTCTAAGTGGAATTCATGGAACAATGCGCGATAGCGCTCGGCATTTCGTTGGCGGAGGCGTGTCCATTCCTCAAGGTGGCGCAGTTTGGCCCGCAGAATGGCGGCCTGCAAGGCATCCAGGCGGCTATTGAATCCCAAAAGTTCGTAGTCATACTTCGTCCGGCTGCCGTGGTTTCGAAGGACGCGAAGGCGATCGGCAAGATGCGAATCATCAGTGGTGATCATGCCGCCGTCGCCTGCGCCACCCAGGTTCTTCGAAGGAAAGAAGCTGAAACAACCGAGAGATCCCAAACTTCCGGTCGCCTTCCCCCGCCAGTGGGATCCGATCGACTGCGCGGCATCTTCAATAACCGGCAACCGCCGGGCTTGGGCGATCTCAAAGATTGCATCCATCTTCGCCGGCAGCCCGAACAGATGGACTGGCATGATTGCGCGAGTTCGTCTCGTTATCGCGTTTTCAATTTGCCTCGGGTCGAGATTAAAGTCATCAGGACTGATGTCCACCAAGACTGGCCGGGCGCCAAGCCGAACGATCGCGATTTTATCGACGACTTAAGGCATCGAGGGATCACCCTTGCAATCGCCACCTCGGCCAGCGAAACTCGCACTCTTTCTACGTTGAAGCGATTAGGTCTGACTGATCATTTCGCCGTGGTGGTTACGGGGGATGACGTGACCGACAGCAAACCGGACCCAACTATCTACAGCTTGGTTTGTAACCGGCTTAGGTGCGAAGCGAGGAATTCGGTTGCCATTGAAGATGCAGTATCGGGTATTCGAGCGGCTAAAGAGGCTGGACTGACCTGTATCGGAGTGGGCGGACCCGGCGAAGGGGAGAAGTTGCGCGCCGCGGGAGCTGACCACGTGATAGAAAATTTCATGGCTTTCTCTCTGCATGATTTGAAATTCCCAACCAAACGCCTGCAACCCTCGGTCGCATAATTATTCCTGGCCGGAAAAATGGGTTTCTAGGTCTCATCGAAAGGGAGTATTAAGGCTCACCATTCGTCGCCAAGCCTCAGTAAACCCAGCCTTAATCCATGGCGCCAAACACTCCTGCGAATTTCCGCGGGTT
>Ga0066661_10000511_pt1 | contig 13530 bp, 11 predicted proteins | sample GraSoiAngelo_110_FD_66454 | JGI IMG/M metagenome (GOLD analysis project Ga0066661, IMG submission 66454) | Grasslands soil microbial communities from the Angelo Coastal Reserve, California, USA - 14_0903_12_30cm | ecosystem: Environmental > Terrestrial > Soil > Grasslands | place: USA... | reverse complement strand
GCGGACACGGTGCTGGCGGCCCATGCGTGAGCTGACGAGGACGGTCCCCGGGGCGTGGTCCGAGATGGACGAGCGCCTGCTGCTGGACCTGCTCGAGATCGACACGGTGACCCCGATGGAGGGCGGCTCCGGGGCGGGCCTCCGGGTGGCGCAGGAGCGGCTCGCGGCCGGCGCTCGCGCGATCGGCTTCGACGTCGAGCTGTTCGAGCCGCCGCCGCCGTCGGCGCTCGAGCCGCCCGAGCTGCCGCTCACTGTGCGCGAGCGGGCCGCGGACCTGGGTGGGGCGTTCCTCGGCCTGCAGCCCAACCTGGTGCTGCGCCTCGGCCGGCAGCCCCGCGCCCGGACGCTGGTCTTCAACTGCCACCTGGACACGGTCGCCGATCACCTGCCGGTGCGGCGCCGCGGCGACATCGTCTACGGGCGCGGCGCGGTGGACGCCAAGGGCCAGGCGGCGGGCGTGCTGGCGGGGGTCCGCCTGGCGCTCGAGGCCGCCCCCGACCTCGGCCGCTCGATCTCCGTGCTGATCCACGCCGTGGGCGGCGAGGAGGGGGGCGCGATGGGGTTCACCGGCACCCGTGTGCTCGCGGAGCGCGGCTGCGTGGGCCGGCTCAACGTGGTCGCCGAGCCGACCCGGCTCGCGATCCTGGACCGCACCACCGCGTCCATGACGGCCCGGGTCGAGGTCACGGGCGACGGCTCGACGGACGACGAGCCTGCTGCCGGCCACAACGCGACGATCGCCCTCGGCGGGCTGGTCCACCACCTGACCCGCCACCTCGCGCCCCGGGTGCAGGCGCTGGGCGGGAAGCTGTGCATCGCCGGGCTGCACACGGGGACGACCCACAACCGGGTGCACGGCTCGGGCCAGCTGCTGGTCAACTTCGCGTACGGGAGCGCGCCGGTGGCCGCCGCCATCGAGCGCTGCGTCGAGGAGGAGCTCGCCGCCGGCCTCCGGGCGCTGCGGGCCGACCTCGCCGGCGTCGGCGTGGCCCGGCGCACGGCCGCCGACCTCCCCGACATCTGCCGGCTGGTCTGGCTGAAGCGCGGCCTGCCGGTCCTCGACAACCGCGACCCGGGGCTGGAGGCGGTCCTGCGGCGGGCGGGGATCGGCCGTCACGACGGGAGCGGCGGGCTCCAGCCGTTCACCTGCGACGCGATGTGGCTGCAGTGCCACGACTCCTACACGGTCGTCCTCGGAGCGGGCGACCTGGCGACCAATCAGGCACACGCGGACGGTGAGCACGTCGCGATCTCGGAGCTGGCCGCCCTGGCGAGCGCGGTCGCCGACCTGGTGCTCGCCTTCCGCGGCTGGATCGAGGAGGGGGGACGGTGAGCATCCGAGAGGTCGAGCGAGCGGACCACGCCCGCGCGCTGCCCGACGTGGGCCCCGCGCGCGGGCGGCCGGCCGCGGGCCAGCGGTCGAGCGGGACCATGCGAGTGGCGGTCCTCGGCCAGGGCTACGTGGGCCTCCATCTCGCCCTGCGCGCGGCCGCCTGCGGCCACGACGTGGTCGGCTTCGACGTGGACCCGGAGCGCGTCGCGCGCCTGGCCAACGCGGACCCGTTCGTGACCGACGTCCCCGCCGAGGGTCTGGAGCGCGCGCTGGCGAGCGGGTGCTACCGGCCGACGCAGTCCCCGGCGGACCTGAGCCGCTTCGACGTCGCGGTCATCGCCGTCCCGACGCCGCTCGCGGAGGGCCGGCCCGACCTGTCGGCGGTCGAGGCGGCGGCGCGGCTGGTCGCGCGGCACCTGCGGCGCGGCGCGCTGGTGGTGCTGGAGTCCACGTCCTATCCGGGGACGACCGAGGAGGTGGTCCTGCCGCTGCTCGAGGAGGGATCCGGTCTCGTCGCGGGGACCGATTTCCGCCTCGCGTACAGCCCGGAGCGCATCGACCCGGGGAACACCACGTGGACGTTCCGCTCCACGCCCAAGCTCGTCTCCGGGATCGACCCCGGATCGCTGCGCGCGGCGTGCGCCTTCTACGGCACGCTGGTGGACCGCGTCGTGCCGGTGTCCGGCACCGCCGAGGCGGAGCTGGCGAAGCTGCTGGAGAACACCTTCCGGCACGTCAACATCGCCCTCGTCAACGAGATGGCGATGCTCGCGGCGGACCTGGGCATCGACATCTGGGAGGCCATCGACGCGGCCTCCACCAAGCCGTTCGGCTTCATGCGGTTCGAGCCCGGGCCCGGCGTGGGCGGCCACTGCCTGCCGATCGACCCCGTCTACCTGGCGTGGCGCGTCCGGTGCCGGCTGGGCCGGCCCTTCCGGTTCGCCGAGCTGGCCGGTGACGTCAACGCCGGGATGGCGGGCTACGTCGCCGGCCGGCTGGCCCGGGGCCTGGAGCGGCGCGGGCGAGCGCTCCAGGGCAGCCGCGTCCTCCTCCTGGGGGTGGCGTACAAGCCCAACGTCGGCGACGCCCGGGAGTCGCCCGCCCTGGCGCTCGCCGAGCTGCTCGAGAGGGCCGGCGCGGACGTGGTCGCGGCCGACCCCTGCCTCACCGAGACGCTCCCGGCCAGCCTGCGCCTGGTCGAGGCGAGCCCCGCCGAGCTGGCGGCCGCGGACGCGGTGCTCCTGGTCACCGACCACGCCGCCTTCGACCTGGCCCAGGTCGCCCGCTGCGCGCGGTACGTGCTCGACACGCGGCACCGCATGCCCGCGTCGCCGTGCGTGGAGCACCTGTGAGACCGGCGCCGGCGGCCGCCGCCGGGGTCGTGGTCGCGGACCTCCACGAGGTGGCCCTGCTGCGCGAGGTCTCCGGCCTGTTCGGCCGGATCTGGGGCCCGCGGCAGGCGGACCACGTGTCGCACGACCTGATGCGGGCCCTGAGCTGGAGCGGCAACTTCGTCGCGGCCGCCCTCGTCGAGGGCGCCGTCGTCGGCGGCATCGTCGGCTTCCGAGGGTGGCGGGACGGCGGGCCACTGCTCCACTCCCACATCCTCGGCGTCGAGCCCAGTCACCGGCGTCGGGGCGTGGCCGCCGCGCTCAAGCAGCACCAGCGGGCGTGGGCGCTGGAGCGCGGGATCGAGGTCGCGACCTGGACGTACGACCCCCTGGTCCGGCGCAACGCGCACTTCAACCTCATGCGGCTGGGCGCGACCGCGTTCGCGTACCAGCCCGACTTCTACGGCGAGATGCACGACGACCTGAACGCGGGCGACGCCAGCGACCGGATCGTGGTCCGGTGGGCGCTGGCCGCGCCCCGGGCCGTCGCCGCGGCGGGGGGGACGCTCGAGGAGCCGGCGCTGGACGCGCTGCGCGGCCTGGGCGCGGGCGTCCTCCTGGCCGAGGAGGGCGGCCGTCCGGTCCTGCTGGAGGAGACGGGCGGACCGCTGCTCTGCCGCGTGCCCGACGACATCCTCGACCTCCGGCGGCGCGCGCCGTCGCTCGGCGCGGAGTGGCGGATGGCCCTGCGGGAGACGCTGGGCTGGGCCATGGGCCACGGCTGGTCCGTCGCGGCGTTCCTGCGCCCGGGCTGGTACGTGCTGGAGCCGTCGGCCGGTCAGCCGGCGCAGTGGACCAGGGCCCGGGACGCGTCGTTGAGCACCTCCGGCCCGTCCGCCCTCACGACCACCGTCTCCTCGATCTGGACGCCCCCGAGGCCCAGCTCGTAGTAGGGCAGCTCGACGTTGATCACCATGCCCTCCGCGAGCACCGTCACAGGGTCGTCCGCGCCGTGGACGTCGCGGCTCCCGTCCGACCCGACCAGGAGCGGTGCCTCGTACATCTCCAGCCCGATGCCGTGGCCGACGTGATGGCGGCGATAGCGCGGGATGCCGTTCGCGCGGACGGTCGCGACCGCCAGGTCCGCCAGCTCGGCCACGGGCAGCCCGGGCCGGATCGCCGCCAGCATCGCGTCGATCCCGGCCCGCACGGCGTGGTGGCAGCGCTCCAGCGGCGGCGGCGGCTCGCCGAGGACGCCGGTCCGGCCGGTGTCCGCCCAGTAGGCGCGGTACCGCCCGCCGCAGTCGCTCCGGATCACGTCGCCGGGCCGCAGCGCGGACCGGTCGGAGGGCGGGAAGCAGGCGCTGCCGCGCGTGCCCGCGGAGGTCTCGCAGTGGTTGGGCGTGACCCCGCCGCGGACCATGGCCAGCCGGATCTCGCGCTCGATCTCGGTCTCGAGCGTCCCCGGTCCGGCCGATCCGATGGCGTCCACGATCGCCGCGGTCGTGACGCGGGCCGCGTGCCGGAGCCGCTCCACCTCGGCGCCGGTCTTGACGGACCGGATCGAGCGCAGGCTGCCGCTGGCCGGGCACGCGGCGCCGCGACCGGGCAGGCCGGCGCTCAGCTCGGCCCAGCGAGGGCCGGGCAGCCCCGCCTCGTCGACACCGACGCGGCCCCCGGCCAGGCGCAGGTCGGCCAGGGCCAGCTCGAGGGCGGCGCTCGCGGTCGGGGCGGGGACCGCCTCGGCCCTCAGCTCGACCAGCCGGGCCTCGGCGCCGTCCAGCGCCGCGCCCGGCCGGCGCTCGAGATGGAACGTGCCGTAGGCGTACAGGCGGCAGTCGCCGATCGCCCGCTGAGCCACGTAGTCCAGCGCGTCCACCGGCGCCACCAGCGCCCGCTCGCCGGAGCGAGAGAGGACGCCGAAGGCGCGCAGTTCGGAGAAGGTGTAGATGGTCCAGCTGTCATACCCAGTGACGTACGTCACGTTCTCGGGGGTCGTCGCCACCAGGCCATCCAGGTCGGCGGCGGCCATCACGGCCCGTGCTCGCTCCCGGTTGAGCAGGTCGTTCGTGGCGCGCCGCGCCGGTGGGGGTGCCTGAGCCATGGATCTCCTCCTCGACCGTGACTGGTCGGCGACCTGGTCCGAGCTCGTCCGCGCCCGCGACGAGCGGATGGGCGCCCGCGACGACGGCTACTGGGACCAGCGCTCGGACCGCTACGCGCTCTCGCTCCACGACCGGCCCGATCCCTTCGTGGACTTCCTCGAGCCCTGGCTCTCGCCCGACCGGACACTGGTGGACGTGGGCGCCGGGGTCGGCCGGCACGCGGTGCCGCTGGCCGGCCGGCTGGGCCACGTGCACGCCGTGGAGCCGTCGGCGGGGATGCGGGCGCGGATTCCGCGGCTGCCCAACCTGACCGTCGTCCCGGCGGCCTGGCTCGAGACCGAGCCGCTGCGGCCGGACCTCGTGATCTGCGTGCACATGCTGTACCCGATCGCCGACCCCGTGCCCTTCATCGCCCGCCTGGACGCGTCCGCCCGCGAGCGGGCGTTCATCGTGATGCGGGACCTGCCGAGCCGGCACCCGGTCGAGGTGATGCTCGGCAACCCCCGCGAGCCGCTCCTCCGCCACTGCTACCTGCTGCTCCGCCAGATGGGCATCGCGCCCGACGTGACGATGTTCCGGTACCCGGACTCGTTCCGGTTCGCGAGCTTCGACGAGGCGGTCGCGGACTGCCGCTGGCGCGCCGGCGACCTCTGGGACGACGTCCGGGGCCGCCGCTTCCTGGAGGACTCGCTCGTCCCGTGCCCGGATGGCGCGGTGCTGTTCGAGGGCGGGGAGATGGTCTCCGGCATCCTCCACTGGACGCCTCGCGGGTGAGGCGTCCCCGCCTACGCACGGGCGCGTGCCGGGAGCAGCAGCTGCTTGATGTCCAGCATCATGTCGGACGGCTCGGCGCCCAGCTCCGACTTGAGCAGCCGCTCGTACCGGCGCACCTGGACGAGCGCCGCCCCCACGTTGCCGTCCATCGCGTAGCCGCGGACCAGGGCGCGGAGCGCCGGCTCGCAGAGCGGGTCCCGCCGCAGCACGCCGAGCGAGGCCTCGATGGCGCTGGCGAAGTCCCCGGCGGCGGTCCACTGGTCCCACAGGACCTCGAGCGCCTGGAGGCTGAGCTGGTGGTAGTGCTCCCGCTCCACCACCAGCCACTCGTCGTCCCACGTCGGCAGGAGGTGCGGGGTCAGGAACGAGACCTCGGTGTACCGCGAGGCGCGTCCGAGCTCCCGGCGCTGGATCCGGCGGCACAGGTCCATCGCCAGCTCCACGTCCGTCCGCACGTCGAGCGCGAGGCGCACCGCCGCCCGGTTGCACTCCACCACCTGGCCGAGCCCGCAGCGGCGCAGCGTCGTGAGCGTGGCGCGCAGGCTGGCGCCGGCCCGGGTCGCGTCGACGTCGCTCCACAGCCGCTCCGCGATGGCGCCCCGGGGCTGCCAGCCGCGGTTGAGGGAGAGCAGCGCCAGCAGCCGCTGGGGCCGCTGGGGCGCGATGACCGTGCTGCCGTGATGCGTCAGCTCGAACCCGCCGAGCAGGCGGAGCTGCCACTCCGCCTGGCGTTCTCCGCTCCGGATCGCCCGGGGCTCGACCAGGGGCACCTGCCAGCCCGGTCGAACGCCGAGGCCGGCCAGGACGGTCATGCCGGCTGAATGCAGCACGCGGGCCAGCCATCTGCCAGCGCACTAGACGCCATCAGGAACGAGATGACGACGACGGCCGCGATCACCAGTGTAAAACGCCACATCCTCGAACAACCTCCCGAGTACCGATCCGGCTGGCAAGGTGTATAGCAAACTAGCACTACTATCGCCGAGTCGTCAAGCGACTGCTTCGGGAAGTGTCGAGTACGCTATCCGGGCTGGCTGTGGCGGGGGGTGAGCGGCTCGGGCCGGGGCAGGAGGTCGCCCAGGCCCGCGGGAACCGCCCGGCGGTCGCGGGCCACCTCCTTCCAGTGCTGGACGGCGGACGCCACGTCGCCGCGGCGCTCGAGCAGGAGGGCGTAGTTCGCCCGGCACTCGCGCAGGCGGTCGCCGGTGCCGTGGCCGGTGAGCTCCCGGATCGCGACGCGGAACCCGCGGTCGGCCTCGTCCTGGTCGCCGCCGACCTCGTTGACCAGCGCCAGCCACTGCTGGGCGGCCGCGTGCGTCAGCGGCTCCGCGGCGGCGGTCGCCTCGTCCGCGGCCTCCGAGAACAGCGCTGCCGCCTCGCGCCACCGCTCTCGCCGGAACTCGAGCTCTCCGAGGCTGAGGAGCACGTGGCTCAGGCCCGCCGTCAGCCGCAGCCGCCGGCACAGGCGGAGCGAGCGCCGCAGCAGCGGCTCGGCCTCGGGGAGCCGGCCGTGGCGCAGGAGCGCGAGGCCCAGGTTGTTGGTGATGCGGGCGACGGCCGGGCCCTCGTCGACCATGCGGTGGAGCGCCAGGCCCCGCCGGGCGTAGTGGATCGCCCGCTCGTGGAGTCCCAGCTCCAGATAGGCGACGCTCAGGTCGTTGCACATGTGGGCGAGCAGGCGGATGTCGTGCACCGGCTCCAGGCGCTGGGTGGCCGCCTCGTAGTACCAGATCGCGCTCTTCCAATCGTGGTGGCTCAGCGCGATGGCCCCGATGCGGCCCAGGATGCGAGCCTCCGTCGCCGGGGCGGGGGGGACGAGGCGCAGGCAGCGGCGCAGCGCGTCCCGGGCCGTGCTGAGCGCGGCGGGACTCTCCATGAGGTGGAGCGCCGCGGCCTCCCAGTCCAGGCACTCGACGACGAGCGGTTCGTTCGGGGTCGCCTCCAGGATCGCCCGGGCGCGGCGGACGTCCTCCAGGCCCGTCTCCACGTCGTGGAGGCGTATCGCGATGCGCGCCAGGTGGAAGCGGGCGACCGCAGCCGAGTGCTGGTCCGCTGCTTCGGCCAGGATCTCCCTGGCCAGTTCCCGTCCCTCCTGGAGCTGACCCTGTGCGAACAGCTGTTCGAGCCGATCAGCCCAATCGTCCACCCTGCGTCCCGACCTACATGCTAGCAGTCGCTACCCGGCTGCCAACTTGCTATGTAGTGTCAACGACAACGGGCGTCGAGCGTAGACGACGGTGACTGTATGGCGTACTATTGGCATGATCATGGAGAAGGCTGCGAGTGCATCGAAGCAGGGTCACCGCCGGGCCCCTGGTGTGGACATTCGGCCCGGCTCCGTGCGGGAGGCACGACTCGAGGCCGGGCTCAGCCTGGCCAAGCTCGCCGGCGCCAACCTGAGCCGGGGTGCAATCTACCTCATCGAGAACGACCGTGCGCGGCCGTCGATGGCCACGCTCGAGCTCATCGCCGCCCGAACGGCCAAGCCGATCTCCTTCTTCCTGCCGGGGGGGCAGGATCGCGAGGGGCATCCCGAGGGCGGCGCCCTCGCCTACCTGCTCGATCGCCTGTACCGGGCGGGCGACCTGGATGCCGTCGTCGGTCACGCGGAGCGGCTCCTGACGAGCTCGGAGCCGAGGTCGGAGGCGCTGGCGCACCTGTGGCTGGGCATCGTCGATCTCGCTCGCCAGGAGCCCCAGTCCGCGCGCCAGCACCTGCAGGAGTCCCGCGACCGCTACCGCAGCGCGTCCAACCCGTGGCGCGCGGCCGAGGCGGGCGTGCTGGAGGCGACCGCGGCCGCCGCCCTCGACCACGTCGACGGGCTGCTCCTGACCGAGCAGGCCGTCGCCGAGAGCCGGTCGCTGTCGCCCGCCTCCGGACCGCTGGAGGCGAGGGCCATGCTCCTGCTCGGCCTGCAGCACGTGGCCCGGAGCCAGCTCGACGCTGCGATTCAGGCGCTGGAGTCCGCCGTCGAGACCGCGACCACGTGGTCGCGACCGGCCACGATGGTCTCGTGGCACGAGAGCATGGCCACGGCCTACCAGGAGCTCGGCGACCAGTCCTGCGCGGCCGAGCACCAGCTCAAGGCCTGGGCCCTGCGCGAGCTGACTGACGTCTGGGCCCTGGCGGCGAGCGCGCGCCAGCACCTCGCTCGAGCCAGGAGCTCCGCCGGCGACCAGGAGGGGGCGATCGGCGACTACCGGAGCGCCGTGGAGCACAGCCGGCGGCTGTGGCTCGACGCGCCCGGCCAGGCCGCGTCCCTGGACCTGGCCGACCTGCTGCTCGACCGGGGCGACGCCGACGCCGCCGAGCGCGTGCTCCGCGCCGGTCTCGGCGACGCCGCCGAGGGGCAGGACCGGTGGGAGACGGGAATCGTCCGGGCGCTGATCGCGCGGCTCGCCGCGATTCGCGAGGACTGGGCGACCGCCGACCGGGAGTTCCAGCGGGCGATCGGGCTCCTGGAGGCGGAGCGCGATGGCGACCGGCTGATCGACACGGTCGTCCGGTACGCGGAGCACCTGGAGGCCCGCGGCGAGACGGAGCAGGCCCTGAGGTACTGGAAGCTCGTCGCGAGGCAGCAGCACCCGAACCTCAGCCGGCTCGTCCCCGACTCCTGACGCGGGTGGTCCCGTTCACCACCCGACCGGAGCTGTGGGGCACCTTCGGCATGGTGGCCTCCACCCACTGGCTGGCCAGTGCGGCCGGCATGGCGGTCCTGGAGCGTGGGGGCAACGCGTTCGACGCCGCCGTGGCGGCCGGGTTCACGCTGCAGGTGGTGGAGCCGCACCAGAACGGACCTGGCGGCGACATGCCCGCGGTCCTCTACGAGGCGGCGGGGGAGGAGGCGCACGTCGTCTGCGGGCAGGGGACCGCCCCGGCGGCGGCGACGCTGGAGCGCCTCCGGGGGCTCGGACTGGGCGCGGTGCCCGGCAGCGGCCTCCTGCCGGCCTGCGTGCCGGGGGCGTTCGGCGGCTGGCTGCTCATCCTGGAGCGCTTCGGGACGTGGTCGCTGGCTGACGTCCTCGAGTTCGCGATCGGCTACGCCGAGCACGGCTTTCCGCTCCTGGAGTCGGCCTGCGACGTCATCGCGGCCGAGGCGGCGCTGTTCCGCGAGGAGTGGACGGAGTCGGCCCGGACCTGGTTGAGCGGCGGCCGCCCGCCCGTCCCGGGCGCCCAGTTCCGCAACCCGGACCTGGCGGCTACCTACCGCCGCATCGTGGCCGCGGCCGGGGCGGTCTCCGGCCGCGAGGCGCAGATCGAGGTGGCGAGGCGCGAGTGGTATCAGGGCTTCGTCGCCGAGGCGATCGACCGCTACCTGCGAGACGCGGAGGTCCTCGACGTCACGGGACAGCGTCACGGCGGCCTCCTGCGCGGCGACGACATGGCCGGCTGGCGGGCCACCCTGGAACCGCCCCTCGCGTTCGACTATGGCGAATGGCGAGTGCTCAAGACGGGTCCGTGGGGTCAGGGCCCCGTCTTCCTGCAGCAGCTGGCGCTGCTTCGGCAGTTCGACCTCGGCGCGATGGGGCCGGGCAGCGCCGACTTCGTGCACACCGTGATCGAGTGCGCCAAGCTCGCGTTCGCGGACCGCGAAGCGTGGTATGGGGACCCGAGGTTCACCGACGACCTGACCCCGCACCTGCTGGACGGGGCGTACAACCGCGACCGCGGCCGGCTGGTGGCTGAGCGGGCGTCGTGGGAGCTGCGACCTGGCCGGCCCGGCGGCCGCGAGCCGCGCGTTCCGGCCGCGGGCGCGCCGCTCGCGACCCCCGGGGCGAGCGCGAGGTCCGATCGCTCGTCGGGCCCGGGGGACACGTGCCACGTCGACGTCGCGGACCGCTGGGGCAACCTGGTCTCGGCGACGCCCAGCGGGGGCTGGCTCCAGAGCTCGCCCGTCGTCCCGGGTCTCGGCTTCTGTCTCGGCACCCGGGCGCAGATCTTCACCCTCGAGCCCGGTCACCCCAACTCGCTGGCGCCCCGCAAGCGTCCGCGCACCACCCTCAGCCCCGGCCTGGCGTACTGGCGGGGGAGGCCGCGCCTGGCATTCGGCACCCCGGGCGCGGACCAGCAGGACCAGTGGTCGCTCGACTTCTTCCTCGCCGTCGCCCACGGCGATCGCGATCTGCAGCAGGCCATCGACAGGCCGACGTTCCACACCGAGCACTTTCCGCGGTCGTTCTACCCGCACCACCGCCGCCCGGGCGGAGTGGTCATCGAGGAGCGGGCGGGGGCCGAGGTGGTGGCCGAGCTCCGGCGCCGGGGCCACGACGTGAGCGTCTGCCCGGACTGGTCGCTGGGCCGGACCACGGCGGTCGCCAGCGACGGCGGCCTGCTCCGTGGGGCAGCCAGCCCGCGGCACCTGCAAGCCTATGCGGTGGGTCGCTGACGGGGCCGGTCGCCGGACCGAGGTCGGAGCCGCTCAACCCGGGGCCGGCGTGGTCTGGGTCGCGAGGATCGCGAGCCGCCGGGGGGCCAGCGCGCCGGCCCACAGCGGCCAGCAGGTCGTGAGCGTCAGCAGGTGCCGGTCGCTGGCCGGGAACAGCGAGCGGTCGTCCGCGGAGACGATCCTGGTCCCCGTGACCCGGTAGCCGTAGCTGCCGGTGCGCGTCTGCAGCACGATCTCGTCGCCGACCTCGAGCCGGTCGAAGGCGATCCAGAACGTGTTGTGGCCCGCCACCCCGACGATCCCCGGCTGACCGGGCCACGCGGTAGTCGGGTAGTGGCCCGGACCACCGGCCAGCACGCCCGCGTCGACGCCCTGGCGCACGGCGGCGTAGTACCCGAGCCTGGGGATCCACAGCGCGAAGACGGCCGCCGAGGACCTGCCCCCCGCGGGCCGGCTTCCGGCGGCGCCCCCGGCCGTCCGTCCCGCGGTTCCGGGCCCGCCCGCCCGCGGGACGGGCGGCGCCGGGCTCACGGGGCCGCCGACGGCCGCGGGGGGACCGCCCATCTCCCGCTGCCACTCCCCGGTCACCTGCTGCTGCCGCCACAGGCCGTAGCCGAGGTCGGCGCCGCCCGTCGCGACGGCGACCAGGCCCGCGCACATGATGGCCAGGCCCGCGAGCTGCAGACGGCGGCGGCCGCTCACCCGTCCCTCCGGCGCCGGGCCAGGAGCAGGAGGACCCCTCCGAGGAGCACCAGCGGGACGCCGCCGAGCAGGAGCGTGGCGGCCGCCGCGCCGGTCTCCGCCGGCACGGTCGGCGGCTGCTCGGAGATGGCCACCTGCTCGCCGGGTTCGCCGCAGGCGCCGCTCGCCGGCTGGTTGCTCGCGTCGCCTCCGTACGTCGCCACCCACTGGTACGTCCCGGCCCACGTCGCGCGGTAGTCGGGCGAGCGGGCGGCGCCGCCGCTCAGCGCGATCCCCGAGAACGAGGGGTCGCCGGCCACCAGGTTGGCCGTGCAGCCGCCGTCGCCGGGTCCGTACAGCGCGAAGCTCACGGTCCCGGTGGGACCGAGGCCCCCCTGGAGGACGGCGCCGTCGTGGACGAGGGTGCCGGCCGGCCCGCCGGCCGAGGGCGTGGTCGAGATGGCCGGCGCGGCCCTCGCGGCCACCGGCTCGTCCTGGCAGCCGGTGCCCGAGGGCGCGTTGTCGGCGTCGCCGCCGTAGACGGCGATCCAGCGGTAGGTGCCGGCGACCGTCGTCGAGAAGGGCCCGGAGCTGGCGACGCCGCCGTTCAGCGGGCTGGTCGAGATGAACAGGGGCGCCGCCGAGCAGGCGGCATCGGTGGGCCCGAAGAGCGCGAACGTGACACTGCCGGTCGGGTGGTACCCGCCGCTCACGGTCGCCGTGTCGGTGATCGAGATGCCGGCCTGCCCACCCGACGAGGGCGCGGTCGAGACCGCCGGCGTGGCGCGGACCGTCGTGACCGGGCCCTCCCGGCAGAGGGAGCTGACGGGCGTGTTGTCGGGGTCGCCGTTGTACGTGGCGATCCAGTGATAGGTTCCCACCGCGGTGGTCGAGTAGGCTCCCGAGGTGGCGCTGACCGCGTCCAGGAGGTTCGTGGAGGTGAACACCGGCGACCCGGCGCAGGTGGGGTCGCCGGGCGCGAAGAGCGCGAAGGTGACCGTGCCGGTCGGGGCGAACCCGCCGCTCACCGTGGCGGTGTCGGTGACCGAGATGCCGACCGGCCCGCCCGGCGAGGGCGTCGTCGAGATCGCGGGCGTGGCCCGCGTGGTGGTCACCGGTTCGTCCCCGCAGCCCGAGCCGGCGGTGGCGTTGTTCGCGTCGCCGCTGTAGGTCGCGACCCAGCGATAGGTCCCGGCCCGCGTCGTGACGAAGCCGCCCGAGGTGGCGCCATCGCCGGTCAGGGCGTCGATGGAGGTGAACACCGGGGGCCCGGTGCAGCCGATGTCGCCGGGCGCGAACAGCGCGAACGTGACGCTGCCCGTGGGGCCGAACCCGCCGCTCACGGTCGCCGAGTCCGAGATCGACGTGCCGACCACGCCGCCCGCCGAGGGCGCGGTCGAGATCGACGGCGTGGCCACCGTCATTGTCACCGGCTCCGCCTGGCAGCCCGAGCCCGCGGTGGTGTTGCCGGTATCGCCGCCGTAGATGGCGACCCAGCGGTACGTGCCCGCGGCCGAGGTCGCGAAGGCGCCGGAGGCGGCGCTCCCGCTGAGCGGGCCGGTCGAGAGGAACACCGGGGTCCCCGCGCAGGTGGTGTCACCGGGCGCGAACAGCGCGAAGAAGACGCTGCCGGTCGGGCCGAAGCCGCCGGTGACGGTCGCCGTGTCGGAGACCGGGGTGCCGACCACGCCGCCCGCCGAGGGCGCGGTCGAGATCGCCGGGGTGGCCCGGGTGATGGTCACCGGCTCGTCCTGGCAGCCGGAGCTGACGGGCGTGTTGTTGGTATCGCCGCCGTAGGTGGCGACCCACCGGTAGGTGCCGACCCGGGTCGTGGCGAAGCTGCCCGACGCGGCGCTGTCCCCAACCAGCGGATCGGTCGAGGTGAAGACCGGCGGGCCGGCGCAGGCGGTGTCGGCGGGA
>Ga0066661_10000510_pt1 | contig 13534 bp, 11 predicted proteins | sample GraSoiAngelo_110_FD_66454 | JGI IMG/M metagenome (GOLD analysis project Ga0066661, IMG submission 66454) | Grasslands soil microbial communities from the Angelo Coastal Reserve, California, USA - 14_0903_12_30cm | ecosystem: Environmental > Terrestrial > Soil > Grasslands | place: USA... | reverse complement strand
CGTCATGGGCACGTATCGACCTCCCCGGAACGGGACGTTTGACGACAACTGTCCGCCCGCGCAGCGGGCTCAGCTCAGCTCAGCAGCTCAGAGAGCTGCAGGGGTCCAGGGGGTGACCGCTGAAGCGCGTTTCGAAGTGCAAATGTGGGCCCGTCGAGTTGCCCGTCGTTCCCACCAGGCCTATCGGGTCGCCGCGGCGGACCGTGTCGCCTTCGTGGACCGTGAACGCGCTCAGGTGCGCGTACAGGGTCGACCAGCCGTTGCCGTGCATCACCAGCACATAGTTCCCATAGCCCGTCGTGCCCGGGAACACGTGCGCCACGCCCGCCTCCGCCGCGTAGACCGGGGCGCCCGTGTGGTCGGCCAGGTCGATGCCGCTGTGGAACCGGTGCGTCGCGCACTCCGCGCTGTACGGCTCGATCGCCACGTTCGTGCATCCGAACCCCTGCGTGATCGGCGGCCGGCCGGTGAACGTGATCGGCCACGTGAAGCGCCCGTCCCCGCCCCCCATCGCCTGCGCCTGCGTCCCGTCCTGCGCATCGAGGCCCGGCGACCAGCTCGCCAGCCACGCCTGCTGGCCCTCCAGCGCGACCCGCCCGGGCTCCGGCGGGAGCGCCGCCTGCTCCTCCGCGGGCGGCTGGTACGGAGGCGGCGACGGCTGAGCAGGAGGAGCATCCGCCGAAGAAGTGCCGGCGCCCGCGCCGCCGCTGCCGGCGGCGGACGCGGGCTGACCGGACTGTGACGGGTGGAGTGGTTGAGCTGGAAGCGCGTTCACCACCGGGTTGACCACCTGGTTCACCGTGCTCGCCACGGGCGACGGCACGGGCAGGGGCACCGGCGGCAGCGACGGCAGCAGAGACGGCAGCGGCAGCGGGCTCGGCAGCAGGTCCGCGGAGGCAGGTCGAGGCGCGACACCGGGACCCGACGCGACCAGCAGCGAAGCCACCGCGCACCCCCCGGCCACGACCGCGAACAGACGGCGCAGACGACGCACCCGGTGACTCATCGCAGCCACGACCGCGCCGCCGGCGGCAGCAGCACCAGCACCGCCACCGTGGCCAGCGCCAGGTCCCCGGCGCACCACAGCCCGAAGTCGCGCACCATCGGCACCGGGCTCACGGCCAGCGCGGCGAACCCCGCCACCAGCGCCGCCGCCGAGGCCACGATCGCGGGCCCGACCCGCTGCGACGCCACGGCAGCGGCCGACGAAGCGTCCGACCCGCCCGACCGCTCCGACCGGTACCGGCCCAGCCAGAGCACGCCGAACTCCGTCGCGAACGCGATCACGACCCCCGCCAGCAGCACCGTGATCGGCGTCTCCCGGGCGCCGACCACCCACATCAGGCCGGTCGCCCAGCCCGCGGCCACCACGGTCGGCATCACCGCCAGCAGGGCCGGCAGCGGGTGCCGGTACACGGCCAGCAGCACGACCAGCACCAACCCCAGCGCCAGCAGCGTCAGCCGCACCCGGTCGGCCGTCAGCTCGTCCAGCGCCGACGCGGCCACCACGGCCAGCCCCGCCGGGTACGCACGGTACCCGGCGGGCGGCTGCCCGGCCCCGTCCACCTGCCGCACGAGGCCCTGGTCCTGCGTCACCGACGTCAGCCGGGGCACCCCGAACGCGACGCGCGCCAGGTGCTTGTCGGGACTGGCCACGGCCTGCGTGAGGTAGGTCGGCAGGCGGTCGAGGATCAGCTTGGTCGTCGCCGCGTCGGGCGGCTTGCCGTAGTTGAACGTCGTCAGGAACTGGGGCAGGCCGGTGATCGGCGTCAGCTCCTTGCTCCCCGTCGCGCGACCCTCGGCCGCCGCCATCCAGGCGACCACGGCCGGAGACGAGACGTCCGACCCGGTCACCACCAGGTCCAGCTCGCCGATCACGCCCACCGCCTGGCGCACGTGCTCGGCCTGCTGGACGGACTGCGACCCGGGCGGCAGCAGCCGCACCGGGTCCGTCTCGACCTGGATGAACGGGAGCGCCGCCCAGCCGAGCACCCCGACGGCCGCGAGAGGGAGGACTGCGACCGAAGGCAACCGCCCGGCACGGGCGAGACGCTCCCACGAGGGCGCCTGAGGAAGGGGCGTGATCGTCTCGTCCGACACCCGCCCGGAGCGCCGCGCCGCGATCAGCGCGACCACGGGCAGGCCGACGAGCAGGCCCGCGAGCAGCGACATGGCCACGCCGATCGCCATGAAGAACGCGAACTGCTGGACCAGCGGCACCGGCGAGACCGCGAACGCGAGCACGCCTGCCGCGGTCGCCGCCGCCGCCGCCGCCGTCGCCGGCACGATGGCGCGCGCGGCCCGGAGCACTCCGCCCGTCCCCCGCGGCTCCTCGGCCAGCCGGTTGGCGAGCTGGAGCACGTAGTCGGTCGTGAGCCCGAGCACGACCGGCAGCACCGCCAGCGTGGCCGGGGTCAGCGGCAGCCGGAGCAGCGCGGCCGCGCCGGCGGTCCACAGCCCGGCCAGCACCGCCACCGGCACCGCCAGCCAGCGGTGGCGGACCCGCAGCACCAGCGCGCTGATCACCAGCATCGCCAGCACCGTCAGCGGCAGCAGGAGGACCAGCGAGCGCCGGACCGACTCGGCCAGCTCGGCCGCCACGGCCGGCGTGCCGGTGACGGTGAACCGCGTCCCCGCCAGCTCGCCGGCGGTCGTCGGCGCGCTCACCGTCTGGCCGGTGCTGGTCGGCACCTGGCGCGTGGCCGGGCCCGACGTCGCGTGCTGCACCCGGTCCACCACCGCCTCGACGTCCGCCAGCGACGCGTTGCGGTCCATCCGCACCGTGATCAGCGCGTGGCCCGTGTCCGGCAGCACCGCGTTCCAGAACGGCCGCACCTTGCCGTCCGGCTCGAGCAGCAGCTCCTGGTAGAAGCCCGGGTTGTTCAGCGCGGGCGCGCCCAGCGTCGGGTACTGCGCGGCCAGCTGCTGCGCGCACGTCCGCACCGACGCGTCGAACGCGGCCTGGCCCGCCGCCGTCTGGTCGCTGGCGCTCTTGCCCGCCGCCCTGGCGTCGGCGGCCGCCTTCGACTCGGCCTGGTTGCCTTCCGTGCCGCACAGGTCCAGCGCCCGCCGCGTCACCTCGCTTGCGAACGTGTTCACGAGCGTGCCGGGGCCGTACACGTGGCGCACGCCGTGCAGCCGCGAGAGGTCGCCCTCGAGCTGGGCCAGCCCGACCAGCCGGTCCGGCGTCAGCAGCTGCTGACCCTTCGCCGGCTCGGCCATGACCACGACCGGGTCGGCGCCGAAGAAGTCCGCGAACCGGACCTGGTCCGCGTACGCCGGCGAGCTGGTGTCGGCCAGCAGGTTGGCGGACGCGTCGAACGTGACGCGGGTGACGCCGAACCCCGCCGCGATGGAGAGGACCAGCGCGACGGCGAGCGGCACGACGGGACGGGCCAGGAACGTGGACAGCGTCCCGCTCCGGCGCATGAGTCGGGGTCGTTTAGCTGCTGCTTCCAAGGAACAACCTCAGCAGGTCCTGGTCGCTGGTGTGCGACGCAGGTGGCGCCGGCGCCGGCGGGGTAGCCGGCACCGGCATGTTGGAACGGCTCGAGTTCGCGCTGGTCTGAGCGGCGGTCGCGCCGCCGGACGTCCCCTGCCGGGCGCAGCCGGCGTTGAGGCCGACGGTGCACGTGCCGAGGATCGCCTGGATGCGCACGAAGTGCCCGTTCGCGTCGGAGCCGGAGAACGCGCTCTCCGTCTCGACCACCGCCGTCATCAGCGAGGGCACGGCCGGGTTCACGCCGTTCACGAGGCCCGTCGCCTCGCTCAGCACCGCGCGCAGCCTGGTCACGGTCGCGGGCGCCTCGTCCAGCGTCCGGGCCAGGTTGCCGGAGTTGCCGTCCAGCACGACGTCCAGCTCCTGGAGCGTGCTGGCGGTGTGGTCGATGCCGTCGCCGATCGAGCCGTTGACCTGGACCAGGCCGCTCAGCACCTGGTTCGTGTCCCGGATCTGGGCGTCGAGCGGCGCGTTCTGGAGGTCGCGGCTCAGCTGCTCCGACGCGACCACCGTGCCCGCCAGGTCCTGGTCGCGCTGGCGCAGCGTCGCCGTCACCGCGGCCAGGTCGTCGGCCGCGGCGCTCAGCGACTGCAGCGTCGCGTTCACGTCCTGGCCGCGGCCGCTGCTGGCCGCCCCCAGCTCGACGATCAGCGTCTGCAGGCTCTGGCGGACGTCCGGCTGGAGCGCGTTCAGCACCTGGTCGAGGTCCGTCGTCACGTGGACCCGCGAGATCGGGATCGTGGCGCCGTCGGCGAGCTGGCCGTGGCGGCCGCCGTCGAGCTCGACGTAGCGCGGGCCGAGCAGCCCGTGCGGCCGGATCAGCGCCGACGCGTCGGAGTGCAGCAGGTTCGCGTACGTCCGGTCCACGGAGATGTCCACCAGCGCCCGGCCCTGGCGCAGCTCCAGCCCGTCCACCGAGCCGATCCGGATGCCGGCCAGCTCCACGCTCGCGTCCGGGTTCAGCTCGCCGAACGAGCCCGCCTCCAGCGTCACGTGCACGGTCTGCGACCAGGGCAGCGACGGCGGGTGGAACAGCAGGACCAGCAGCGCCACCGCGGCGGCGGCCGCGGCCAGGCCGGTCACCCGGGCGCGGCTCATCAGGGCAAACCCAGGAGCGCGCCCACCGCGCTCGGCAGGGGCGCCGGCAGCTGTCCGGTCACGCCGCCCACCACCGACGTGCAGCCCGGGGAGGCGCTGGGCGACGGCGTGGGGGTAGGCGTGGGCGTCGGGCCCGGCACCGGCACGCACGGCGACGGCGTCGGGCACACGAGCTGCGGGAGCGGCGTCGGCAGCAGCGGGGGCAGGGAAGGCAGTGGCAGCGGCAGCACGGGCTGCCCGCTCGGGCACGGCGTCGGCTTCGGCGTGGGCTTGCCGGAGCCCGGCGCGCCCGTGGCCCCCGCCCCGCCCCCCGGCGACGAGGGCGGCGCGGCCGGCGGCGCGTGCGAGCCGGGCGGCGCCGCGGGCCCGCTCAGCGAGACGCCGCCCAGGCAGCCGGTCCCGGTGGCCGGATCGACTTTCGTGCTGGTCCGCTGGTCCACGCACGTGTCCAGCACGATGTACTGGCGCAGGAAGTTCCCGCCGGCGTCCCGCTGGGCGATCGCGCTGCCGATCTCGGGCAGGAGCTGGTTGAACGCGCCCTTCAGCGAGGCCTGGTTGTTGTGCAGGTACGGGTACGTGGTGGCCAGGTTGTCGTTGAGCCCGACGAGCAGTGGGTCGAGCGTGGTCACCGTGTCGTGCAGGTTGCCCTCGTTGCCGTTCAGCGTCTCGTCCACGTCGTGGCTGGTCGCGGCCAGGTGGACGAGCAGGTCGTCCAGGCTCTGGTCGTTCGTGCTCAGCGTCCCCGCGACGCTGGCGGTGTTGGCGACCAGGTCGCCGAGCTGCTGCCGGCTGATCGCGAGCCGCTGGCTGGTCACCGCCAGGTTGGCCGTGATCGAGCTCAGGTCGCCGGTGTGCGCGTTCAGGGTCCCCAGCCCGCCCTGCGACTCGCCGGCCAGGCCGGAGAGCTGGTCGAGGAGCAGGTTCAGCGTCTCGCCCCGACCCTCGACGCCGCCGCCCAGCTGCTGCACGAGCACCTGCGCCTGGCGCCGCGTCTCCGGGTCGAGCGTGGACAGGAACTGGTCGAAGTCCACCGGCGTGACCGTCTCGGTGCTGGGGATGGTCGCCCCGTCGCCCAGCGGCTTCGTGCCGGCCGCCGGCGACAGCTCCACGTACTTCTGGGCGAGCAGCGTCGAGTAGCGGATGGCCGCGATCGTGCCGGTGTGCAGCGGCGCGTAGCGGTGGTCGATGCGCATGGCCACGATGGCCTGCCGGCCGCTGCCCGTGACGCCGGTGACCTGGCCGATCGGGGTGCCGGCGACCTGGACGCCGGCGCCCTTGATCAGCCCGTTGGCGTCGGTGAACGTGGCGCGCAGCGTGTAGTCGCGGGTCGGAGGCAGGCCCAGGCTGACGTCGCCGGGCAGACCGAAGCTCGTGTCGATGCCGACGGCGAGCAGCACGACCGCGCCGATCACGGCGAGCGTCAGCACGCCGGCCAGGAGCGGGTTGCCGCGGGTGAGCCTCATCCGCTGCACCTCGCTGTGGGCGTCAGCGTTCCGTTCGTCGCCCCGACCAGCTGCGGGTCCACGCGGAGCATGAATCCGTTGCCGTCCGTCGAGCCGGCGGGGTGCGAGTAGTCGGTGGCGCTGCGCATCTCGCCCAGCGTGTTGAACAGGTCGTTGACGCAGGGATCGATCGTGCCGAACGTGGTGGTCGAGCTGGCCTCGAACTCCTGCAGCTGCTGGAGGAGCGCCGGCTGGTCCTTCAGCAGCTGGTTCAGCGACGCCTGGTGGCCGTCCAGCGCGGTGTTCAGGTTGCCCAGCGAGCTGTTGGCCGCGCTGAGCTCGTCCTGCAGGTGCTGCTGGTGGGCGGCCAGCGTGTCCAGCAGGGTGGCGCCGTTCGCGACGTCGCCGCGCAGCGACTTGTCCTCGCCCGAGACCTGGGACGCCACCCGGTCGAACTCGATCGCGAGCGCGTTCAGCTCCTGGTCCTGGTCGTCGAGGGCGCCGGCGGTCTGGGCCAGGTCGGACGAGACCTGGGGCAGGCGCTGCAGCACGTGGTTCACGTCGGGGCCGCGGTTCTGGAGCGCCACCGCGCCCTGCTGGTTCAGCGTCTGGAGCGCCTGCCGGGTCTGCGCGTCGAAGATGTCGGTGACCTGGTCGAGCGTCACCGGCGAGGCCGTGTCCTGGACGGGGATGGTGCCGCCGGACGCGATCGTGCCACCGGCGCCGGAGGGCGTCAGCTCCACGAACATGTTCCCGAGCAGGCCCTTGGGCCGCAGCGTCACGCGGGTGCCGTGGTGCAGCGGCGCGTACCTCTGGTCGAGCTGCATCGTGATCTGGGCGCCGGCCGGGCCGCCGTCGGGGGCCAGCCCGACCGCGCTGACGTGGCCGACCGGGACGCCGCCCATGACCACGTCGTTGCCGGGCACGACCTGGGCGGCGGACACGACGTACGCCGTCACCTCGTACGGCCGGGTGCGCTGGAAGATCGTGACGCCGGTCGCGGTGCCGGCCGCCAGGAGCAGGGTGAGGAACCCGAGCAGCTTCATCACAGCGGCAGCCCCAGGAGCATCTGGACGGCGGAGGGGATCAGACCCTGCGCGGACGCCGGCGCGGGCACGCTGCCCGCGCCGGCGCCGGTTCCGGACGAAGCGGTCCCCCCACCCTGGCTGCTTCCCGCGAGCGGGTTGGGCAGCGAGGTCGGCAGCGCCGGCTGTCGCACGGCCGTGGCCGGGTCGACGATGCCGGTGATGCGGAACGCGTTGCCGTTGGAGTCCGACTGCGAGAACGCCGAGATCCACTCGGCCGCCAGGGTCACGGCGTCGGGCTGGCTGACCGCCAGCTGGTTGTTCGGGTAGTTGACCTGGGCCAGCAGCAGCTCCGGCAGCAGCCGGTCGATCGCCGGGTTCAGCGTCGAGACGAGCTGCCGGCCCGAGGAGATCGTGGCCGGCGCCTGGGCCAGCGACGCGCGGTCGGCCGGCGTCGTGTCGGCGAGGATCTGCTGCAGCGAGGCGAACAGCCTGTCGGCCTGCTGGATCGTCCCGGCGAGCTGCTGGTCGCGGTTGGCCAGCGCCGCCGTCGCCGTGTCGCCGCTGACGATCACGCGGCCGAGCGCGTCCTGCTCGTCCGCGAGCGCGGACAGGATGATCGCCAGGTCGGTGAGGATCCGGCCGATCTGCTGCTGGCGGGCGTCGGCGATCTGGGCCAGCGGGCGGAGGTTGGCGGCCGCCTGCTCGACCTGCGGGATGGCGGCGCTGATGTCGTCCTGGCGGCCGGTCACCGCGATGCCGAGCTGGCGCAGCGACTGCGAGATCGCCGCCCGGGTCTGGGGGTCGAGCTCGTTCAGCACCGTGTCCAGCTCGACGGCCTGGCCGGTCTGCTGGCGGGGCAGCTCGTAGCCGTCGGTCACGTACGCGGCGGTCGAGCCGGTGCGGCGGACCAGCTCCACGTACTTCTCGCCGATCGCGGTCTTGGGCCGCAGCAGCGCCCGGGTGTCCGACCGGAGCCGGACGGTGGGGTCGAGGACCATCGTGACGATCGCCCCGCCCTGGGGGTCGGGCGCGATCGCCGTCACCCGGCCCACGTGCACGCCGGCGACGTCCACGTCGGACTGCGTGACCAGGCCCTCGACGCCGGCGAAACTGGCCTCCAGGCGCCAGCCCTGGCGGAGGCCGGGGACCTCCAGGCCCATGCTGACGGCCAGGAAGCCGAGGCCGCCGACGCAGAGCAGCGCGAAGGCGCCGACCATGGCGAGGTTCGTGGCGGTGCGGCGTCTCATGGGATGCCCAGACCTCCGGTGCTGACCGACCCGCCACTCGCCACCACGTAGATGCGCCACATGCTGTCGCCCTGCGGGTCGGTGCCGCTCATCACCGACGCCAGCCGGTTGAACACGTCCGAGATGGCCGGCGAGTCGGCGTTCAGGTCGCCGAAGATGACCTGGCCGTTGGCCAGGTAGTGGTTCGTGTTGTCGAGCAGCGCCGGCGCCTCCGCGACCGCCTGGTGCAGGCCCTGCGCGTTGCCGTTGGCCAGCGCCTGGTCGAGGATCGTGACGACCCTGTCCTCCTGCACGACCACGCCCTGCAGGTCCGTCTCCCGCGACGCCAGCGTCCGCATGAGCTTGTCCCAGTCGGTGACGAGCTGGCGCAGCTGAGCGTGGTAGGCGGCCAGCGTGTCCAGCACCTTGCGCAGGTCCATCAGCAGCGCGTCCAGGTGGCCCGACTGGCTGGCCACCGCGTGCGCGATCGTCTCCAGCGACTGGGCCACGTCGCGCAGGTCCGCCGCGGACGCGTTGAGGTCCTGGCCGCGGCCCTGGACCGTCTCGCCCAGCTCGTTGATCGCCACGACCAGCCGGTCGCGCGTGCTCGCGTCGAGCACGTCCAGCACCTGGCTGACCTCGACCGGGATCAGCGTGTGCTGGAGGTCGATCCGGCCCCCGTCCGGCATCGGTCCCGACTGCGGGGTGCCCCGGTTCAGCTCGACGTACGTCTCGCCGAGCAGGTTCTTGGTCTTGACCATCGCCCGGGCGTCCTTGAACAGCGGCGCGTACTCGGGGTGCAGCTGCAGCCCCACCTCGGCGCCGCCCTCGACCGGCCCCAGCGACTCCACCCGGCCGACCGGGAACCCGTCGATGGTCACCTCGTCGCCGGACACCAGCTCGGCGCCGTTCGCGAACGTCGCCAGCACCCGGTAGGACGGCCGGAGCAGGAACTCGCCGCCCATCTGGCTGCCCAGCACCGCCAGGGCGACCAGGCACACGGCCAGGTAGCCCAGGCAGACGGGCACGTTGGTGCGACTCCTCACTGCGGCTTCCTCCCGAGCAGGAAGTCGATCGCCGAGTTGCTGCCCAGATTCGGGCAGAGGCTGACCGTCGAGCAGCCGACGATCGGCGTGATGCGGGTCGAGAAGCCGTTCGCGTCGAGGCCGCCGAACACGGACGGGCCCTCGGCGATGGCGGCGTTGAGCTGGCCCAGGTGCGGCATCAGCACGTCGCTGTCCGGGCCCAGGTCGGCCATGATCAGGTCCGCCAGGTGGACGGTGACCGGGAGCTGGTGCGCGACGTCGGCCAGGTTGCCGCCGGTCCCGTTCAGCGCGTTGGCGGTGCGCGTCAGGGCGGCGTTGGTCTCGGCCAGCGCCTGCTGGAGCTGGACCTCCTGGCCGGCCAGGTTCTGGAGCAGCGACTCCAGGTTGGTGATCAGGTCGCCCAGCTGCTGGCGGCGGTCGCTCCGGGCCAGCTCCTGGGTGACGCTGTCCAGGTTCGCGATCGCGTCCTTCAGCTCCGCGTCGCGATTGGCCAGCGTCGCGGAGATGCCGCGCAGGTCCGAGATGTCCTGCCGGCCGGCGACGAGCGCGCCGTTGAGCTCGTCGCCCCGGCCCGCCACGCCGCCGCCCAGCTCGACGACGAGCGTCTGCAGCTTGGCCCGCGTCGGCTCGTCGAACGTGTTGATCACGTCCTGCAGGTCGGTGGACTGCGTCACCTGCGTCGCCGGCAGCGTGGCGCCGGAGGGCAGGGTTTCGCCCGCCTGCCCGGGGTCGAGCGCCAGGTAGCGCTCGCCGAGCAGGCTCTTGGGCCGGATGCTGACGGTGGCGTCGCGGTGCAGCGGGGCGTGCTCCGCGTCCACCGTGACCCTGACGAGCGCGGCGCCCGAGCCCAGCGAGATGCTCTCGACCCGGCCGGCCAGCGCCCCCGCGATCATCAGGTCGCTGCCCGGCGACAGCCCGGCGGCGTCCTGGACCGGCACCGTCACCTCGTACGCGCCCACGCCGGGCAGCAGGCGGGTGATGCCGATGGCGGCGGCGACCACGGCGACGAAGGCCAGGCCCAGCTCGATCCGGCGCAGCGCCCCTCGCATCAGTCCATCGCCAGCGGCCCGGTGACCGCCCCCCTGATGAACTGCCGGGTGAACGGGTGCGTGGACTCGCGCAGCTGCTCTTTCGGGCCCTGCTCGACCACGCGGCCGCCGTGCAGCAGGATCACGTTGTCGGCGACGTCGAACACGGCCTTGGTGTCGTGGCTGATGACCACGGCCGTGGACCCGTACCGGCGCTGGATCTCCCGGATCAGCTCGCACAGCAGCGCCGTGCGGACGGGGTCGAGCCCGGAGTCGGGCTCGTCGAACAGCAGGATGCGCGGCTCCAGGACGAGCGCCCTGGCGAAGCCGGCGCGCTTGCGCATGCCGCCCGACAGCTCGTTGGGCATCTTGCGCTCGGCGCCGGTCAGGCCCACCTCGGCCAGCCGCTGCATCACGATGTCGCGGATCTCGCGCTCCGACTTCCGCGTGTGCTGGCGGAGCGGGAAGGCGACGTTGTCGAACAGGTTCATCGAGCTGAACAGGGCGCCGTCCTGGAACAGCATCCCCATGTGCCGGCGCAGCTCGAGCAGCTCGTCCTCCGAGAGCCTGGGCACGCTCCGGCCCTCGACGATGACGTGGCCGCGGTCCGGCTTGAGCAGGCCGACGAAATGGCGGAGCAGGACGGACTTGCCGGTCCCGGACGGGCCCATGATCACGGTGATCTGGCTCCGGGGCACCTGGCAGTCCACGCCGGCCAGCACGCGGTGGCCGGAGAACGACTTCTCGACGCCGATGCATTCGATGACGACGTCGAGGGAGGCGGGATCGGCGCGATTGGGCATGGGATAGGTGCTGTGCATCACGTGGGTATGGGGAGGTTGGGGTTGGTGCCCCAGAAGGCCTGCGTCAGAACCGCGTTGAGCACCACGGTCAGCACCAGGCTCAGGGCCATCGTCTTGGCGACGGCGCGGCCGATGCCGACGGGGCCGCCTGTCACGTGGTAGCCGTAGTACACGGCCACGCAGATGATCGTGAAGGCGAAGACGACCGCTTTGATCAGCGAGAAGAGCAGGTCCAGCAGGTTCGTGAACCTCCAGAAGTAGCTGAAGTAGACGCCGTCCGAGATGACGCCGACCTGGTAGTGCTGGACGACCCAGCTGGCCAGGAAGCTGCTCGCGAGCGCGAGCACGTACATCAGCGGCATCACCAGCAGGGCCGCGAGCATGCGGGTGGAGACCAGGAAGCGGACCGAGTTCACGCCCATCGTCTCGAGGGCGTCGATCTCCTCGTTGATCCGCATCGTCCCCAGCTCGGCGACGAGGCCGCAGCCGACCTTGGCCCCGACCGCGAATCCGAAGAACAGCGGCGTGATCTCGCGCAGGTCGCAGAGCGCGTTGAAGACGCCGGCCAACGACTCCGCGCCGCCCAGCTGGTGCAGCGAGTAGTACGCCTCGACGGAGCACTCGGAGCCGCTGAAGTACGTGATGACGAGCGCGACTGGCGTCGAGCCGAGCGCGAGGAATGCCGCGTACCACCAGACCTCGCCGGCGTACCGGAGCGCTCGCGGGATGCCGGCCAGCGCCCGGGCCGAGAACGCGATGACCTCGCCCAGGACGTCGAACGGCTGGAGCCCGGGCGCCCAGAACGGGCCGCGATCGGGGGCGACAGGCGCGGTGCTCATCCGAGCGCCTTGACCTTCTGACCGCCCTGGTCAGCGGACACCCGGGACGCCGAAAGCAAGGGCTCTGCCCGAGTGTGTGAGTCCGTCTTCCCTGGTCCGCACGGCCGATCCTCAGACGCGGAGCGATGCGCCGCAGCCCGGGGTCCCCACGAAATCGCGGTGGTGGGGTGCGGATTTCGTGGGGTGGGAGGCGCCCCCAACGTCCCGGACAAGCGGGGGGGTTCCGGAAGGGGGGGCCTGCCCCCTCTCGCATCGTTCATCGCAGCGTCAGCTGGTCGTGGAACAGGGCCAGCACCGTCGGGGTGAACAGGTACTCGAACGCCAGCAGGCCGACGAACGACCAGATGACCGAGGAGTGCACGGCCTTCGCCACCCCCTCCGCCCCGCCCCGGGCCCCGATGCCGCGGCCGATGCAGATCGCCGCGACGATCGCCCCGAAGACGATGCACTTGACCTCGCCGCTGATCACGTCGACGACCGTGCCCTGGGTGAAGAAGCTGGCCAGGAAGCCGCCCGAGTTCACGCCGACCACGACCACCCCGACCAGGTACGAGGCGACCATGGTGAACACGATCATCGGGAAGTTGTAGAGGGCGGTCATCAGCATCAGCGCGAGCGCCCGGGGCACGACGATGAACAGGACGTTGCTGAGGCCCATCACGCTCAGGGCCTCGAGCTCGGAGCGGACCTGGCGGGCGCCGAGGTCGGCCACGATCGCCGTGCCGCTGACGGCGGCGATCATCAGGCCGGTGGCGACGGGCGAGAACTCGCGGATGTTGGACATGACCGTGAACCCGCCCAGCCGGTACTCGGCGCTGGCCGCTCGGAAGAAGTGGCCGGCCTCCAGGGAGACGATCGCGCCGAATCCCATGCCGGTCAGCAGCAGGGGCACGAAGTTGGCGGTGAGGATGAACCGGCACTGCTCCAGGAGCTCGTGCCAGTAGAACGGGCGACGCATCGAGCCGCGGAGCGCGGCCCCGAAGAGGAGTGTCAGCTCGCCCAGATCCGTGACCCAGCGCCAGGTGGCCGCGATCACGACTTCTCTCCCATCACTGTTCGGGAGACGCACGGGCACGCCGGATTGTTCGGTAGGCCCGAGAAAATCGCCGGCTGAGTGGGATGGGTTGACCGGCCCCGGGGGGGCCGGGGCCGGTCTGGAAGGAGGGGAGGATGTTCAGATCGGTGAGGAGCGCCCCGGCCGGCCCGGGGGCCGGCGCCGCCCGTCAGAGGCGCTCACTCACCAGTACAAACGCGCGGCCGCGGAGGATTGATCGGTCGAGGTGGGCAGCGTCCGCCACGGTTCGACTATCATCGAACCGCGATGCCGGCACGGGTTCAACGGCTGACGCCTCCGCTGCTCGATCCTCGGCTGGAGATCCGGGTCAGCGAGGCCGCCGAGTCGATCACGGCGCTGGCGATGGTGACCGGCAGCGACGACGTCAAGTTCGACATCGGCACCGACTGGTTCCACGAGATTCGTACGCAGCTGACCGGAGACCTGGCCCGGGTGATCGCCCTCCTGCAG
>Ga0066661_10000509_pt1 | contig 13541 bp, 10 predicted proteins | sample GraSoiAngelo_110_FD_66454 | JGI IMG/M metagenome (GOLD analysis project Ga0066661, IMG submission 66454) | Grasslands soil microbial communities from the Angelo Coastal Reserve, California, USA - 14_0903_12_30cm | ecosystem: Environmental > Terrestrial > Soil > Grasslands | place: USA... | reverse complement strand
TGTCCGGCGCGTGGACAGGGACGGGATCCTGGTCGATTGGGGCGGCCGGCTCGGGACACAGCGGCACGATTGGTCGGACGTCGGTGCCCGGCTCGTGCGGCTGCCGCGGCGAACGTCGTATGGCCCCTCGAAGGGTCGCTACCGCATCGGCGAGACGGGCGGGGTCACCGGAGTCGGCTGACCCGGCCACCGTAGTGTGCGGTCCGCGTTCGGGCGGCCGGCGCTCCGCGACCAGCCGCGCCTCCTGCAGCCAGTCGACCGAGAAACGCGTGCCGCGTGTTCATCGGTCACAAGGAGGTGCCCGGCGTGGCCACGGCCCCTGGCCTGCACGTGGGACAAGGTGCAGGAGCGTCTCGCTCAGGCCACGCAGCCGGCCACTGGAACGCGGTGCGAGGGGAGCCTCCTGACCCGGCCGTATCCTCCGCCCATGAGCGACTTCGGCCTATTCGAGTCGCCGTTCGGCGTCCGCTGGACGACCCTGGCGATGGGCGCGACGATCGTCGCCGTGGTAGGCGCCCGACGCCGGCCGTTCGTGGGCGTGGTCACCGCCGCGGCTTGGATGACGGCATTCGAGATCCCCTACCAGATCGCCGACGCCCTGACGCACCACCGCGACGCGCACCTGGCTCGCACGCTCGGGCAGGACGTCTTCTGGTTGGCGACCGTCGCCGGATGGATCGGCTGGGCGCACGCCCTCGGCGTGCGGCCTGACGCCCGCTGGGCGCTACTCAGCGCCGCGATCTTCGCGCTGTGGGTGGCGCAGGGTCTCCCTTACAACTTCGCTGGACAGACGGGCCCTGTGCAGTGGTGGCCGGAGTTGCTCAACGTCGGGTCAAAGACGGCGTTGGGCGTCGCCTACATGCTCGGCGCCGTTGCGCCGTCGGCCCGTCCGGCCTGGGCGACCCGCTCCGGTCAGAGCCCGTAGCTCGTCCCTGGCGCGCGTGCGCACGCGGCCGGCGACCAGGTGGCGGACCCTGGCGAGCCGTGCGACAGGAGGCTACCGGCTGTCGGCGGGGCCGGCCGACCTGCTCTTCGCGGGAAAGCCCAGCGCCGCCCCGCGCGCGCTCGGACAGCGCCTGCTTCTCCATCCCGGCCCCACGCGATCGCGGCGGAGCCGGTGCGGACCTGATACGTGAGCAGAAGGCACGCCGAGGTGCTGGCGGGCATGCGGCATGCTCGGGGCGAATAGAGTTCGAGCTGTGGAATACTCCGGCCTGACCGACGACGAGCTCCTCTCGCGCCGCAACCAGGCCTTCCTGCGCCTGGCGGCAGCACAGCGACGCTCCGATCCGCGCAGGCCCAGCGCTTACGACGAGATCAGGCTCATAAACGGAGAGCTGGAGAGACGTCGCCGGCTCAGCCCCGGCCAACGCCAGTTGTTGTGAAGCGAGGGCGGTGTCGGAGGCGAGACGCCAGCGTCGTGAGGGAATGGCCGCTAGTCCGCCCGCACGCAGTGCCTGACGTGGCTCGCCTCCGGCTCTTTGGCCAGTCTATGGATGGCTGTGTTCGTCAAGCAACTGACTAGCAGAGGTTGCTTGACGCCACGCCTCATCGTGTTCGACGCTCGCATCGAGGCGAAGAGCGCCACCGACTGGGTCACCGACCGGCGTCGTCGCATGCGACCACTATCGCCTGGCCTGGATCGCGGATGCCGCCAGCGTCACGGACGCGGCAGTGCCGCCTCGACGACCCGACGCGCTTCCACGGCTCCGTTTACGACCCGAGGGCGGTACGAGCCGGCCCCGACCAAATCGAGCGCCTCCTGGCTGTGCGCGAGAGCGGCTTGGTGGCGTCCGGCCCCGGATTCGCAGCGTGCCAGGGCGACGAGACCGTGGATGACACGCGCAGGTTCGCCGCCCGATCGCCAGAGGTCGAGCGACGTCTGGAAGTGCGGCAGCGCCGCTTCTGGCCGCCCCTCGTCTATGGCGATGTGGAACCCGATGTGCCGGTGCAGCTCCGAGCGCACGTGCGGATCACCGTTCGGCTCGGCCAGGTCCAGCGCCTCGCGGAAGAGCGGCATTGCCGTGACCCCGTCGCCGAGCAGCATCTGGTGGACCCAGCCCAGGTGGAGGAGGGACTCGGCCACCCCAGCTCGGTCGCCCAGCTCACGGCGGATCGCCAGCGCCCGCTCGAATTGGTCCCGCTCGAGCCCGTGATCGATGCTCGGCCACTCAGCGCGCGGCAGCTCGATCGTGCGGGAGTGCAGCTGCACGCCGAGCAGGTCCAACGCATCGGCCTGGCCGACGCGGTCACCCTCGGCTTGGGCCAGGCGCAGGGCCTCGGTCAGCAGCGCCTCGACGGCGTCGAAGTCGCCTGTCCGATAGGCTGCCTCGGGCAGCGCCGTTCGGGCGCGAGTCAGGAGATCGTCGGCTCGGGACATCTGCGCCAACCGTAGCGGCCGGCTCGGGCTGCGGCGGCCGGGTGCCGCCCGGCGGCGCCCGACCAGGTCGAGCGCGTCATGGTGAGAAAGGTGGAGGGCGCGGAGGATGCGCGTCCGCCCGTTCGAGTCGTTCAGCGAGAGCACGGCGCCAAGACCCGGGGTCCGGCCGAGCGCGGCACGCTGGGGCACGCGGGCCACCTGCTCGATGGGGAGCGCGGGGTCCGGCATCTGGTTGAACGTCACCGCCGCGAAGCCGGACTTGCCCTGCCACTCGGTGCCCAGCGTGAACGCCTGCGCGTTGGCGAAGTCCAGCGAGAGCTGGGCGCCGGTGGCCGCAGCGACGATCCCGCCGCGCTCCGAGCGCGCGTTGACAATCAGGGAGGCAATGCTGGGAGCAGACCACCTCGCCGCGGTCAGCACCCGGGAGCGCCTCGGTCGGTGATCACGGTCGGGGGCCCTGTAACGACGTTCAGCGCTGGAGGGCGCGGAGTCTCGGCGGTCGACCTGGATTACTTATTTGATTTAGGCTCACACCATGCCTCCGACGCCCGACGGACCCCGGCGCGTCACCCTCCCCACGCTGCAGATCTTGTTGCTCTTGTTGTTGCGTTCAGTGGGCCCCAACGGGAGTACCGTGGTAGTGGCTTCCTAATCCGATTTGGGTATATGGAGTAGGGGGGACGGCTGACTGCGGGCGGCCGACCGCAGACAGCAGTTCGATTCTCCTGGCCCTTCGCCTCACGGCCGTCGATATGTCGCCGGGCATGCTGCGGCGAGCGCGAGAGCGCCTTCGTCGGTGGCCCGGCTGTGACATCTGCCTGCTGGAAGCGGATGTGCTCGACTGCGACGTCGAGGACGACCCGCTGGACGCCATCGCCGTGCTGTTCGGGGTCAAGACCTTTTCCGCAGCCCAGATGCGAGCCCTGGCCGAGCTGGTCGCGCGCGGCCTTCGCCGCGGAGGGCGATTCTCATTCGTCGAGGTGTCCACTCCACGACACCGCCTCGTCCGGTGGCCCTATCTCTTCTACCTCGAGCGGGTCATCCCATTGCTCGGGCGACTGCTCCTGGAAGCCCCGAGAACAATCGGATGCTGGGTGTCTCCACACGACGCTTCGGCGACTGCCCGGCGACGACGACGAGCCGGACGACGACCGCGGGGAGCCGGCGGGCGCCGACGCGGCGGCGTGAGGAGTCAGCTGTTCGCCTCGGCTGCCGTCTGTGCGCGGCCGAGGTGATCGTGGCGGGTGGTCGTCGCGGGCGGTTCGCCGAGACAGGCGAGTCGGAGGCAACCTCGTCGTGAGCGCGGTACCCCCGGGGGCACAGCCGCTGATACGGACGTCCGGAGACCCCTATTAGCGGCTGTGCCCCGTGCGGGCTTCGAACCCGCGATTTCCGGCTTGAAAGGCCGGCGTCCTGGTCCACTAGACGAACGGGGCCCGAGAGAGCAAAGCTTACCCGCGAGCGAGCCTGCCCGAGCTGGGCCCGCCCGCGGGGTCGCCCCGGCTGGCCGGGCGGAGCCTAGTCGCTCCGCTCCCGCCGCCGAGCTGTCGTCCGATCCGCCTCCCCATCCGTCCGGCGGCCCTTGACCCTGCGCTCCAGCTCCGCCACCACGTCGTCGACGGCGGACGCCGGAACCTCGGAGGCCGCGTCGGCGGGCGCCTCCTCCTCGGCGGCCTCGGCCTCGGCAGGCGCTTCGGCCTCGACGTCGGCTTCGGCCTCAGTCCTGGCCTCTGGCTCGGCCTCGGCGGCCACCTCGGCCGGAGCCTCGGCGGACGCGTCGGCCGCGGCCTCGGCGGGTGCCTCGGCCACGGGCTCTGGAGCGGTCGGGGGAGCAGCCGGCTCCGGTTCGGTCGGTGCGGCGGGCGGCAACGCCGCGGTCGTGCTGCCGCGCCCCATCGCGAGGCGGCAGCCCACGACGCCGATGGCCAGGCCCGCCACGAACGCCACTACGAGACTCCACGCGGGAACCACGATCGCCAATGATGCGAGATCGGTCCACCCCGCAGCTACCGGCGGGCCCTATGCCATCGACACCAGCTCGCTCAGGCTCGCGTCCCACCAGTCCGTGATGCCCTCCGGCATCAGCACCACGCGCTGGGGCCGCAGCGCCTGCACGGCCCCCTCATCGTGGGTGACCAGCAGCACCGCCCCCCGGTAGCCCGCCAGCGCCGTCAGCACCTCCTCCCGGCTGGCCGGGTCCAGGTTGTTCGTCGGCTCGTCCAGCAGCAGCAGGTTGGCGCCCGAGACCACCAGCGCCGCCAGCGCCAGCCGCGTCTTCTCGCCGCCGGACAGCGTCCGCACCTCCTGGTCCACCGTGTCCCCCGAGAACAGGAACGAGCCCAGGATGCCCCGCACCACCGACAGGTCCGCCTCCGGCGCCGCGGCCCGCATGTTGTCGAGCACCGTGCGGTCCGTCCGCAGGGTCTCGTGCTCCTGCGCGTAGTACCCCAGCTTCAGGCCGTGGCCGGCGATCACCAGCCCCGCCTCCGGCTGCTCCAGCCCGGCCACCACCCGCAGCAGCGTCGTCTTGCCGGCGCCGTTGACCCCGAGCACCACCGTCCGCGAAGCCCGCTCGACCTCCAGGTCCACGCCCGTGAAAACCTCCGTCGAGCCGAACCCCTTCGACAGACCGCGCGCCGTCAGCACCACCCGCCCGCACGGCGCCGGATCCGGGAACCGGAGTCGCGCCACCCGGTCCGAGCGCCGCACCTCGGCGACGCCCGCGAGCAGCCGCTCGGCGCGCTTCTCCATGCTCAGCGCGGTCCTGGCCAGCGTCGCCTTGTAGCGCATGCGGTCGGCCTGGGCCATGAGCGCGCTCGCCTTCTTCTCGGCGTTCGCGCGCTCCCGCTTCCGCCGCCGCTCGTCGCTCTCGCGCTGCTCGCCGTATGCCTTCCAGCCCACGTTGTAGACGTCCAGGGCCGCCCGGGTGGCGTCCAGGTAGAACACCCGGTTCACGGCCGCGTCGAGCAGGCCCACGTCGTGGCTGATCACCACCAGCCCGCCCTTGTGGGCTCGCAGGAAGTCGCGCAGCCACGCGATCGAGTCCGCGTCCAGGTGGTTCGTCGGCTCGTCCAGCAGCAGCGTGTCGGCGCCGCCGAACAGGATCCGCGCCAGCTCGACGCGCCGGCGCTGGCCGCCCGACAGCATGCGCAGCTGGTGGTCCAGCAGCCGCGCCGGCAGGCCCAGGCTGGCCGCGATCGACGCCGCCTCCGCCTCGGCCCCGTAGCCGCCCAGCGCCGTCAGCTGGTCCTCGAGCCGCGCGTACCGCTCGATCGCGTCCCGGTCGCCGGCCGCCATCGCGTCCGTCGCCGACCGCAGCTCGCGCAGCACCGCGTCCATGCCCCGGCCCGACAGCACCCGGTCCCGCGCCGTCATGGTCGTGTCGCCCTCGCTCGGCCCCTGCGGCAGGTAGCCGACCGCGCCGGAGCGGGCGATCGTCCCTCCATCGGCCAGGCCCTCGCCCGCGAGGACGCGCGCCAGCGTGGTCTTGCCGGCGCCGTTGCGGCCGACCAGGCCGATGCGATCGCCCCTGGCGATCGTGAACGACGCGGACTCGATCAGAGTGCGCGCTCCCGCGCGCAGCGTGAGGTCGGTGGCGGTGATCATGGTGAGCTCCTGACTGACGGTGAAGGCGGCGCGACGCAGCGCCCGCCGTGGGGTCGGCGGGTACGGGCGCCGGAGTCAGACTGCGAGCTGCACGAGCGCAAGCTTACCGCGTCCATTCGGCGACGAGACGGCGCGGCCCCGGTCCGGGGTAATCTGCCCGCGAGATGACCCCGCGCCGGGCGGCCCTGCTGGCCGTCATCACCATCTGCGTCGCGGCGTGCGCCCCGTCCGGCACCCCCGGCCCGGCGGCCACCTCCCGCGCGGCGGGCACGCCCACGGCGGCGCCCTCGCCCACCCCGACCCCGGCGCCGAAGCTCACGCTCGGCGGCCTCTTCCACCCGACGGCGCCCGCGCCGACCGACCCCGCGCGCACGTGGACGCTGCTCGCGACGGGCGACACGATCCCCGCCCGCCTGGTCAACATCCAGGCGACGCAGCGCGGCGACTTCCTCTGGCCGTTCCGCCCCACCGCGGACTACGTCAAGAACGCGGACGTCACGTTCATCAACCTCGAGACGCCGCTGCTGGCCGGCTGTCCCGCCCGGACCACCGGCCTGGTCTTCTGCGGCGATCCGCGGTTCGTGGACGGGCTCACGGCGATCGGGACGAAGGTCGCCAACCTGGCCAACAACCACGTCTACGCCGGCCCGGACACGCAGAGGACCGCCGACCTGCTCCAGCAGCACGGCATCCCCTCGGTGAGCAACCTGGGGCCGCCCGTGATCCTGAACGTGAAGGGCCTGAAGGTCGCGTTCGTCGGCTGCAACGCCGTCACCGGCGGGCCGCCGGTGGACCGGGCCGCGCTCCAGGCGAACATCCAGAACGCGCGCCAGCAGGCCGACGTGGTCATCGTCCAGTTCCACTGGGGCAAGGAGTACGAGCGCCAGCCGCTGGTCGCGCCGGGCATCGCCCCCGACGACCCCATCGAGCTCGGCCACCTGGCCGTCGACTCGGGCGCCGACCTGGTGATCGGCAACCACCCGCACTGGGTCCAGGGCGTCGAGGTGTACAAGAACCACCTGATCACGTACGCCCACGGCAACTACGTGTTCGACCAGGTCAACTGCTACCCGTCGATCGGCGCGGACTACAGAACGTACTGCTCCGACGACACCCGCACCAGCGTCGTCGGCACGTACACGTTCGACGGCGCCCACCTGGCCGGCGTGACGTGGAAGCCGACGTACGCGGACACCAACCTCCAGACCCAGTGGGCAGACCCGACCCGCGCCGCGCAGGTCCTCCAGACGATGGAGGACGCCAGCGTGACCCTCGCCCAGAAGGAGGGCGAGCCCACCAGCTGAGCTGGCGCAACCGGCCGCGCCCCGACAGCATTGCATCCGGTGTGATGAAGAAGGTCTCCCGGCGCTGGATCGCCGTCGCGGGCGCGCTCCTGCTGGCCGCCGGCTGCGTGGCCGCCGGCGACCACGCCCTCGGCCTCGACAGCCCCACCGACGTCGCGTCGGTCATGCGCAGCGGGCTCCCCAACGACACGCTGGTCTACGACCGGACCGGGACCGTCCTGCTGGCCGACCTCCAGCAGCCCGGCAGCCAGCACACCGACGTGTCTCTGAGCGCGATGGGCCGCTGGCTCCCCGCCGCCACCGTGGCCGACCAGGACCCCCGGTTCTGGAGCGAGCCCGGCGTGGACGTGGGCCGGCTGGGCCAGGCCGGCTGGGACGCGGTGCAGGGCCGGACCGATGGGGAGACCGGCTCCTCGATCGTCCTGCGCCTGATCCGGCTCCGCCAGGGCAGCCCCGACGGCGTGGTGGCGAGGGCCCGGGCGCTGACGCTCGCCGTTCGGGTCGCCGCGGCGGTGCCCAAGGCCAGCATCCTGGAGGCCTACCTGAACTCTTTGCCCTACGGCAACCGGGCCGTGGGCGTGGAGGCCGCCGCCATCACGTACTTCCAGGTCGACGCCGGTCAGCTCGACCTGGCGCAGGCCTCGCTGATCGCCGGCCTGCCCGAGGCGCCCGACCGGCTCGACCCGCTCCGCCACCTGCCGCAGGCCAGGGAGCGGCAGCGTCAGGTGCTCGACGCGATGGTCCGCGCCGGCGCCGTGACTCGCCAGCAGGCGGACCAGGCGTTCGCGGAGCCGCTCCAGCTCGTCGGCCCGGCCACGCTGAACGTGGCGCCGGACATCGTGGACCAGGTGGCCGCGGAGCTCCAGGCCCGCCGGCCCGCGAACGTGCCGCCCCGCGGCTTCACGGTCCTCACGACGCTGGACTGGGGCCTCCAGCAGCAGGCCGAGAACGCGCTGCGGCAGGGGCTCGCCGCCAACCAGTTCCGGAAGGTCACGAACGCCGCGCTGGTGGCCGTCGATCCGCGCACCGGCCAGATCCTCGCGCTGGCGGACGCCGCCACGAGCGCCAACCAGTACACGTTCGCGCTCCGGCTGCGCAACGTCGGCAACTCCTTCCGGGTGTTCACCTACGCCGCGGCCATCGCCTCCGGCCGCTACACCATGGTCACCCCGGTCAGCGACACCTCGTTCCACATGGACTCGGGCCAGGGCCAGCCGGCGTACCGGGTGGTGGACTTCGACGAGCACGACCACGGGCCCTGCCAGCTGCGGGACTGCCTGGGCAACGGCCTGAACGTCCCCGCCGTCCTCGTCGAGCTGGGCATCGGCACGCCCGCCCTGGCCCTGACCGCCCGGGCCCTCGGCGCGCCGGCGTACCAGCTCCAGCCGGACGGCACCTACACCACCAGGAACACCGACGGCTCGTTCGGTGCCTCCCTGACGCTCGGGGGCTATCCGGAGACGCCGCTCCAGATGGCGGCCGGCATGGCGACGCTCGCCGCCGGCGGCGTGCAGCGGGCGCCCGAGGCGATCCTCCGGCTGAGCACCGCGGACCGCGGGACGATCTACCAGCCGAGGTCGGGTGCGGGGAAGCAGGCCCTCGACTCTCGCGCCGCGTTCATCGTCAGCCAGATGCTGGCGGACGACTCGGACCGGACCCAGGTGTACGGCTCCAGCTCACCGCTGACCCTGCCCGGGCGCCACGTGGCCGCGGTGGCCGGGACGTCCGAGAACTTCGCCGATGCGCTGACGGTGGGCTACACGCCCTCGCTCGCCGCCGTCGTGTGGCTGGGCAACGCCGACTCGCGAGGCATGCCGCCGGGGTCGGACGGCGTCTTCGTGGCGGCGCCCGCCTGGCGCCAGTTCATGCAGGGCGCGCTCGACCAGCTCGGCAGGGGCGACGAGTGGTACCCGACGCCGGCCGGTGTCCAGGCGGCCACCGTGAACGGGCGGCTGGCGTGGTTCCTCCCCGGCACCTCGCCCGCGACGCCGGCGCCGCCCCTGCCCGCCAACGTCCACACCGGCTGAATCCGGGGAAAGGCGCGGGCCGCCGCGCGGTAGCGTACTGGTATGGCGATCACCGACTCCTACCGGTTCGAGTCCAGCCCGCGCTGGGTGCGGACCGTCCTCAACGGCACGACGGTGGCCGACTCCCGGCGGATGAAGCTGCTCTGGGAGCCCGGCCGGCTCCCGGTCTACTGCTTCCCGAGAGAGGACGTCCGCATGGACCTGCTCCAGCGCTCCGGCGAGCGGCCCGACGACCCCAAGGGGCCGGCGACGCTCTGGACCGTGCGGGTCGGCGACCGCGTGGCGAAGGACGCGGCCTGGACCGTGGACCACCCCGCGGAGGGCAGCCCCGACGTCGCCGGCTACGTGGTCCTCTCGTGGCGGGACATGGACACGTGGTACGAGGAGGACGACGAGGTGTACGTCCATCCCCGCGACCCGTACCACCGGGTGGACGTGCAGCACAGCTCGCGGCACGTGCGGATCGAGATGCTGGGCGAGACGATCGCGGAGACGAGCCGCCCGAGCCTGCTCTTCGAGACCGGCCTGCCCACGCGGTACTACGTCCCGCGGCGGGACGTCCGGATGGAGCTGCTCGTGCCGTCCGCCACCGAGTCGCAGTGCCCGTACAAGGGGAAGGCGACGTACTACGGCGTGCGGGTGGGCAACAAGCTGGCCCGCGACCTGGTCTGGACGTACCAGTGCCCGATCCCCGAGTGCGGCAAGATCGAGAACCTGCTCTGCTTCTACAACGAGCGGGTGGACGCGATCTACGTGGACGGCGAGCTGCAGGAGAAGCCGACGAGCCCCTGGAGCCGGCCGCCAGTCATCGTGGACGTCGAGTAGGAGCCTAGTCCGGGCGGCGGCCGAGCACGCGGCGCTCGCGCAGGAGCAGGACCGTGCCCGCCACGCCCAGCACCACGAGCGCCAGCTCGATCCCGACGGTCATCTGCCACAGCTGGAACGCCGGCCCGGCTGCCGCGGCCGGCGCCGGCATCACCGCGAACGCCTGGCCCGGCCCCGAGACCACGGCGATCGCGCCGCCGAACCGCGGGCCGAACGCCGCCGGCCCGTGCAGGACGGTCAGCATCGCCTGGATCGGGTTGGCGAACAGCAGCGCCTGGCTGGCCCGGATGTGGCCGCTGGACAGCAGCATCATGCCGACGTACCAGCTCGCCGCGGTCACCGCGAACGTCAGGCCGTAGGCGACGACGGTCGCGGCCAGCGTCCGCCGGAACAGGGCGCTCAGGAACAGCGAGACCGCCGCCACCGCCAGCGCGGTCGTGACGGTCAGCACCTGCGTCTCCACGAACTGCCCGCCGTCCACGCCGCCGAACAGGAACACCGTGGCGAACAGCGGCAGCGCCGAGAGGATCAGCAGGAGCACGAACGCGACCGAGGCGACCAGCTTGCCCCAGACGATGCTGAACGACGGGACGCAGCTGACCAGCAGCACGTCGAGCGTCTGGCGCTCGCGCTCGCCGCTGATCGCGCCCGCCGCCACGCCCGGCGCCACCAGGCACACCAGCGCGAGCTGGACCAGGGCGAGGGCGGTGAACACGTTGCTCCCCACCTCGGCGAAGCCGAAGGGCCGCTGGGGGCCCACGAGCTGCGTCGAAAAGGCCTCCCAGGCGAACACGCCGAGCAGACCGAGGTACAGGGCGATGACCGCCGGCGCCCGCCACGTGCGCACGCGCGCCAGCGCGTCCTTCAGGATCAGCGGGTTGACCACGAGCCGGCGGAGCGCGGTGGTCACGCGTCCCGCTCCGTGAGCCGCATGAACACGTCGGAGAGGCCGGCGTCGACGGGGGCGAACGCGTTCACGTCGAACCCCGCCTGCACCAGGTCGCGCAGCAGCTCGTGCGCCGCCAGCCCGGCCTCGACCTGCGCCTCCAGGCCGAGCTCGCCGACCTCCACCGCCAGCACGCCCGGCCACGCCGCCACGCGGCGCCGGGCCTCGGCCGCGCGGGCGTCGTCGGCGCCGGCCAGCTCGACCCGCAGCCGCCGGCGGCCGGCGGCGCGGCCCAGCACGTCCGCCTTGGGCCCGATCTCGACGATCCGGCCGGCGTCGATGACCCCGACCCACGTGCACAGCTCCTCGACCTCCGGGACGATGTGGCTCGAGATCAGGATCGTCTTGCCCATCCGCCGCAGCTCGCGGATCAGCTCCTGCATCTCCAGGCGCGCCCGCGGGTCCAGCCCCGAGGCCGGCTCGTCCAGCAGCAGCACGCGCGGCTCGTGGACCAGCGCCCGGGCCAGGCACAGCCGTTGCTTCATGCCCCGGCTCAGCGAGTCCACCTCGTCGCCGCCGCGGTCGGCCAGGTCCACCAGCTCGAGGAGCTCGGCCGCCACCCGGCGCCGGCGCGCCGCCGGCACGTCGTAGCAGGACGCGTAGAAGTCGAGGTACTCGACCACGCTCAGGTGGTCGTACACGCCGAAGAAGTCCGGCATGTAGCCCATCAGGCGGCGCACGGCGTCCGGCTGGCGGTCCACGCGGACGCCCCCGATCGTCGCCGTCCCCCCGTCGGGCGGGGTCAGCGTCGCCAGGATGCGGATGGTGGTCGTCTTGCCGGCGCCGTTGGGGCCCAGGAAGCCGAAGATCTCGCCCTCGGGGACGGCGAAGTCCACCTGGTCGAGCGCCACGCGGCCGCCGTAGCGCTTGTGGAGGCCCTGGACCTCGATCACGGGGCGTCGCTCAGCGTGACGCTGACCTGGGCCTCGTCCGAGGTGACCCGCGCCCGGATCACGCCGCCGGGGCCGATCTCGCCGCTCGTGACCGCCGAGGACGTGCCGCCGGCCGCCGAGCGCCAGGTGTGCGCGTCCCAGTCGTAGACCTCGAGGAGCGGCGCGATCGTGGGCGGCCGGGTGGGCAGCAGCGTGGTCGTGACCGCGACGTGCCCCGTCAGTCCGGGCGGCACCGCCTGCTCGAACACCTCCACCTCCGTCCCGCCGCTCGTCGTGTAGCTGGAGACGACCCGGGCCGGCGACGCCCCTGCCGCCGCGTCCGCCGACTGCAGGTGCACCGGCTCGACCACGAGGGCCCGACCGGTCGTCGGCGGCCGCTCGCCGGCGATGCGCAGCGTGCTCGTCGGGTCCACCTGCCCGACCAGCGCCCATTCGCCGGGCCGGACGGCGACCGACGTCGCCGCGAGCATCGCCAGCGTCCGGTCGGCGCTCGCGGCCGTGGCCTGGCCGAACACGATGCTGGGGAGCGCGTACCCGACCTTGCTGATCAGGGGTCCGGAGGCGGCGGCCGTGCTCAACGGCAGGTCCACGTTCGCCGTGGCCCCGGGGCCGAGCGACGCGGCCAGCGTCGTCTGGGTGTTCGCGTTGGCGATCTGGAGGTTGCGCACCGTGCGCGACGAGTGGTTCACCACCTGGCCCTGCAGCCGGCCGGACCGCAGGCTCAGGCGCGCCTCGATGGGGAGGCCGGCGCCGCCGCCGGCGCCCTCGTGCGACACCGCGAGGGTCTGCACCGGCCGCAGGTCCCAGACGGCGACGTTCGGAAAGGTGACCCGGGGGGCGTTCGCGACCGCGATCCGGGCCGCGTCGCCGCCGCCGAACAGGTAGGGGCCGAACGTGGACTGCGCGGTGGTGACGATGGTGCCCGGCGGCGCCGACAGCGTGACGTCGCCGCGGCGCGGCGTCAGGATGCCGTCGTACTCGGCGGTCTCGACGGCGCCGCCCGGGGCCAGCCGCTCGACCTGGACCTCGACCACCTGGTAGTCGGAGCCACGGGTCCCGAAGCCGGCCACGTACGCGCCGGCGGTGCACACGACGGCGACGGCCGGCACGACCACCCAGAGCAGGCCGCGCCGGCCCACGGACCGCAGCACCGCGTACGACAGCCCGCTGACCACCAGGATGTAGACGACCAGCAGCCCGGCCAGCAGGCCGAACGGCGGCGACGCGGCCGGCGGCGCCACGGCCAGCGCCTGGCCGAGATAGCCGGGAAAGCCGGGCGCGGAGCCGGGCCCCGAGCCGACCGGCGGGCCGCCGAAGTTCGTGCCCCCGCCGAACCCGAGCTTCGCGAGCTGCGTCGAGCCCGAGCCCGACGCCGCGCTGAGGCCGCGGGCCAGCGCCTGGCCCCACGCCGCGCCCGCCAGGTCGAGCTGGCCGTCGAACGGCGCCGCCAGCGGGTCGAACGTGAGCTCGACGACGTCGCCCGCGCCGTAGGACCCCTCGACGACGAGCGGCGTGCCGTCGGGCGCGGCCACCGCCACCCGGGCGCCGGGGGCCAGGCTC
>Ga0066661_10000508_pt1 | contig 13545 bp, 14 predicted proteins | sample GraSoiAngelo_110_FD_66454 | JGI IMG/M metagenome (GOLD analysis project Ga0066661, IMG submission 66454) | Grasslands soil microbial communities from the Angelo Coastal Reserve, California, USA - 14_0903_12_30cm | ecosystem: Environmental > Terrestrial > Soil > Grasslands | place: USA... | reverse complement strand
CTTCCAGGACCACGGCAACGTCCTGATGCAGTTCACGTTCGCCACCCTGGTGGGGGTCGCGACGGTGCTCGCCGCGATCGCGAGCCGCGGCGACGTGAGCCACCTGCCCGGGTACCCGCGAGTGTTCGCCTTCGCCCTCGGAGCCGCCCCGTCCGTCTATTTCGTGCTGGCCTGCTCCTACAGTCACAGCATCCACACGATCAATACGAACGCTCGCTACATCGAGCAGGTGCTGCGCGTGAAGTTCGAGCAGATCGCCGGAGTGGCGGTGTGGGACTGGGAGCAGTTCCTGGCCGCCGAACGGCGCAGCGTCCGGTCGCCGATCAACGTGCTCTTCTGGCTCCGCTGGCTGGTGTTCCTGATGCCGATGACGGTGCTGACCGCCGCGCTGGCCGTCTCTCGCGACCTCCTGTTCACGGACGTCGGCCTGACTCTGTTCGTGCTCGACGTCAGCCTCCTCGTGCTGGCCGTCGTCATCGCCCGGCTCAGTCCTGGCGGGGGGGCCGTCCTCAGGGAGCGCCCGCGCGATGAGGCGGCTCCGGCGCCGGACCCCGCCGGATGACGATCTCGTCCACCAGCGCCCCGCCGGCGGCGTCCATCGCCGCGACGATCCGCTCGGCCACCGACGCGGGAGCCAGGAAGCTGTGGAGCTCGGGCGGATGGCGGTCGGCGCGGTCCCAGAAGGCCGTGGCCATGCCGCCGGGATAGACGGCGATCACGCGCACCGGCGAACCCTTCGCCTCTGCCTGCAGCGTCAGCGTGTAGCCCCGGGCGGCCCACTTCGACGCGCAGTACACAGCCTCCCCGGGGCGGGCTTCGAACGCGGCGGTCGATAGCACGTTGACGATGGTGCCCGCGGCGGACGAGAACCGCCCGTACGCCGTCTCCGAGAAGGCGATCAGGCCGACGACGTTGCTCCGTATGACATCGGCGACCTCGCCCGGCGCGTGGCCGCCGGCCGGGGCGAATCGGCCGACGCCCGCGCAGTTGACCACTACGTCGAGACGGCCCAGCCGGTCAGCTTCGGCGAACGCTCTGGTCGTCGTGTCGGTCTCCGCGACGTCGCCGGCCACGTGGCGGCAGGATCCGGCGTCCTCCAGGACGCGCCAGCGCGCGTCCGTCGGCGCCCGCCGCGACACGCCGACGACAGCGCGTCGCTCGGCCATGCGGAGGGCCAGCTCGAGGCCCAGCCCACTGCTCGCGCCGGTCACGATCGCTACCGAGCCCGCCACGACCGGACCGTCTCCCCAAGTGGCTCCAGCTGCCTCGCGATCCAGCGATCGAACGTGCTGGTCGTCACGACGTGGTGCAGCACCCGGAAGCGCGACGTGCGCTCGTCGTCCGGCATGTCGAGGGCTCGCCGAATCGCCTCCGAGGTCTGGACCACGTCGAACGGATTCACCGTCAGCGCCGCCTCGCACAGCTCCTCGTGCACGCCCGCGTTCTCCGACAGGATCAGCACCAGCCCGCCGCCCGACACGGCCACCGCCTCCTTGGCGACCAGGTTGAGCCCGTCGTAGGTGGGGTTCACGAGCAGTCCGTCCCCCATGCGCATGGCGGCCAGCGCGAGATCGCGGTCGGCCCGCAGGCCGTCGGCGACCATGAGCGTGACCGGACCGTCCGGTTGACCGGCCCGCGGCGGGTGACGCCGATTGACGCGCGCCGCCACCGCCCTGCAGGCGCGCAGGTAGCGCCGGTACTCGGCGACCCAGGTCCGGGTCGGCGTGAGGACCGCGAGGAACCAGATTCGGCCGGCCAGCGAGGGATCGCGGTCCAGCAGCCGCTCGAACGCGAGCAGGCCGCGGAGCGCGTTCTTCCAGAGGTCCGCGCGGTCCACCCGGACCAGCGTCCACCGGCCGGCGGCGCGCGACCGAAGCTCCGCCACACGATCGTCCACCCCGGAACTGGACGCGGCGGCCCTGACGCTCGCGACGTCGATGGGAGCCGGCGCCGCCACGACTCGGATCGAGCGGCCTCTCCAGCGCACGCGGTCGCCCGTGCAGACGGCTCCGCTCACGTAGCGCTCGCAGCAGGCGACGAACGCTCGCGCCCATCGGGTGCAGTGGAAGCCTACGACGTCGTGCGCGAGCAGGGCCTGGAGCATCTCGTTGCGAACGCCCTCCGGGACCACGACGAGGTCCTCCGGCTCGCACCAGGGAACGTGATGGAAGTAGACCAGCGGCGGAAGCGCGGCTGCCCCCTGCTCCCGCATCGCCGGAGCGGCCAGCATCAGGTGGTAGTCCTCGATGAGGACGACGTCGCTTCGGGGCGCGCGCAGAGCGGCGTCCGCGTAGATCGCGTTGACCCGCCGGTAGTCGGCCCAGGCCCGGGCCAGGCGGTCGTCCCAGGCGGGTGCGGTCGGCAGGTGGAACAGGCGGTTGAACAGGTAGCCGAGGTACTCCACGGAGATCGTTCGGTAGTGGTTCCTGTGCACGGCCGCGGGCAGGTCGAGCAGCTGGTGCACGACACGGCCCATCCGGCGGCCGCGGGGCTCCGCCCGGGCGACCCGGCGGTCCTCGGGCGTCGCGACCGAGAAGATCCACCGGCCGCCGAACCGCTCGAGGACCGGCGAGACGACCTGGACGAGGCCGCCCGGGCCGGCCTCGCGGGCCACGAGACGGCCGTCCACCGTCTCGAACGACACGGGACCGCGATGGGAACAGACGAGGAGTTCGGGCGGGAGGGTCATCCGGTGCGGTGCTCCGTGTCGATCCGGCCGTCGGGACGCCCCCAATCGTCGCTCAGCCGCACCACGTCGTCCACCTCCGGAGTCGAGACCTCGATCAGCAGGACGTCGGTGATGGCCTCGATGCGATGCACGGCCCCGGGCCGCACGTGGAGCACGCTGCCCGGCCCGAGCGGACACATCGAAGGGCCCGCCGGGCCGCCGTCGTAGTGGAGGCGGGCCTTCCCCGTCACGACGAGGTTGGCCTCCTCCTTGCGCAGGTGGTACTGGAGGCTCGTCCGCTGGCCGGCCCGCAGCCGGATCGCCTTGAACACGAACGGCGCGTCGCCGTGGACCAGCCAGCGCTCCTCTCCCCAGTGCTTGCGGACCACCTTGGCATCGTCGCGCGTCGACAGGCGCAGGCCGGCGGGGAGCGCGGGTCGGGACTCCGGCCCGTCCTCGCGGCCCGGCGCCCGGCGCAGCGCCCGGCGCGCCACGTCCGCGATCCGGTTCAGCGGTCTCATCCGCGGCGGGTCTGGTGCGCCAGGTACCGATCGATCACGCCCTTGATCGAGGCCCGCAGGTGGGCGTCGAGCTCCGCCCGTCCGCCCCCGAGCCGGCGCCCGAGCTCCTCCCTGATCGCCTCCACCTCGGGGTGGCAGAACACATAGTGTCCGGCCAGGATCGGCAGCTCGCCGTCCACGACACGGCCATCGCCCGCCACCCACTTCCGCCACCGGCCAGACTCGTAGGCGACGCGCAGGAAGCATTCGCGCTCGCGGTGCAGGCCCTCGCGCCGGAGGAGCCCGAGCAGCGCGCCGGTCTCGGCGACCCCGCACTCCGGAGCGATGTTGGCGCCGGCGATGCCGGCCGCCACCAGCGCCTGCCACGCCTGCGGATCCAGATAGTCGCAGTTGTGGGCCTTCACCCCGGCGCCGAAGTCCGCGCACGCCTGGACGGTGGCGGCGAGGTAGCGCTGCCAGAGGCCGGCCCGGCGGTGGTCCATGATGGAGCCGCAGTTGCGGCGACCGACGATCTTCGTGCCGGTGCTCGCGACCACGAAGCGCGGCCGCGGCAGGCCCCGATCGGCGAGCCCGGCGGCGACGTCGGCCAGCGTTCGTCGTAGCGCATCCGGATCCGCGACGTCGGACTGCTGCGGCTCCAGCCCGATCTCGAACTCGACGAGCGTTCGTCTGGGTGCCGCGTACGCGCACACGTGGCCGTAGAGATCGGCCATCCGCCCGATGGCGACCGGCGCCGGAACCGCCCCGCCCGGCTCGTGGCTGGTGTCGATGTGCACGATCTCGAACCCGCTGTCCACGTCCGCTCGGAACGAGCGCAGGGCCGATGCCATCGCGGCGTCCTCGTCCAGGCCGCCGGCGGCGTCGGACGGGCTCTGCCAGGGGCCGCCATGGTCTCGACAGAGCGCCACCAGCCCGTGCGGGTCGCGCTCGTGGACGTACCTCGCGAACGTCGCTGTGGACCAGCCCTCGACGTAGCCGAGCCCGGCCTCACAGTCGATCTGTCCGCGGCTCGCTATCAGGTACATGCGGACGTCGCGCTCGTACGCAAGCTCGATGACCGCGTCGACCGTGTTCCTCGAGACGGCGCCGACACACACGACCGGACCTTGCGCCTCCGTCATCGCCCTCCCCCTCTTCGGTTACGTCAGCTCGAGATCATCCCCTCCGAGCACGCGGTAGCCATCACCGTGCCGCACCACCCTTGCGCCCAGGCCCCGCGCGGCCACTGTGGCATAGTCAGTACCGGCATCCTGTGGGTAGATTGCGATGAAGCGGAGTCGCTCGTGACCGACGTTCACCGCGCGGTGCGCCCATCCGGGCGGAATGGTTACGATGGACCGCGGTCGCAGCTCCAGCCACCGGACGCGCTGGAAGTCGGACAGGAGCACACCTCCCAGTCCCTCCAGCCCGACGTACATCTCGGCCCTTGGGAGCACGTGCAAATGGCCCTTTGTCATGTGCAGCTCCTCGCCGATGACGCCCGACTCGATGGTGGTCACTGCGAACCGCAGCTCGTCGCCGAACTGGCTGCTCGCCGGCTTCGCGACCCGATACACCGCCCGGTCGCCGTCGTCGACCAGCACTGCCAGCGCCGCCTCGTCGGCCACGAGGCCGGCGAGGTCCGAGTACCGGCACACGCTCATCGTCGTCGCGACGTCACCCAGGCTGTCGCCGCCGTCGAGAATCGCGACGAAGGGATTCGCGAGCGCAGCCATCGAAACCATCGTACCGGCTCGGCTGCCGCTGTCAATCGCGAAGCTGGTCGGGCACCGCGCGTGGCGTCCTGTTGGGCCGAATGTCCTACCAGGGATGGCACCTACCCATGGCACATTCTCCCAGGCCTTGAGAAGCTCGGTCCCCTTACGAACTATGGCGCGGGCCCAGGAGGCTCTATGGATGATCGCACGTTCCTCGAGTTGGAGTACCTCACGCTGCGGAAGGAGATCGAGGACTGCCTCGAGCGATCCTTCCAGATCATGGTCGGCGGCGCCACACTCATACCGATCCTCACCGGCGTGATCCAGTCGTACAAGGCGACCCCGATCCTGATGGCCCTGCCCATGATGGTCGTGGTCATCGCCCTGCTCTATCTGAATCAGTGGAACAGCATCATGCGATGCGGGCGTTACATCAGGACACGGATCGAGCCGCAGCTGGGCGTCGCAGGTTGGGAGTCGTGGCTGGAGTCCGCCCCCGATCCGAACGTCGGCGAGGTCCACAACCGGCTGGTCGACACGTACCTCGTATACGCGTTCTACCTGCTGACGGCCGGCTACTATTTCGCCACCGCGTTCATCGCCATCACGTACGCGCGCGAGGCCTACGGCGCCGTCAGCATCTGGCCGGCGCTCGGAGTGTACGCCGCGATCGGGCTGGCCATGATCGCCATCATCCTGCGCCGGGTGCCGACCAACACGACCACCAGGAAGGAGCGGCTGGCCTAGACGCGGCTGGACCTGGCGAACGAACCCCCGTCAGACGCGCTCCTCCGGCGCCAGCGGCCGGGGCAGTCTGACGATGTGCGCCGGCGTGTCGGCCGGATCCAGCTCGACGTAGTTCCAGCTGTCCGTGCGCCACGTGAACCGGCGGTCGTTCAGCAGGTCGTCCACGCGGTACGGCGGGTGGCCGGCGCGCGCGCGGACGGGGACCTCGACCCAGCCCGACTGCCTCCACTTCGGATCCAGGTTGACGATGACGACGATCGCGTCGCCGCCGTCCTCGTCGCTCTTGGCGTATGCCAGCAGGTTGTCGTTGTCCGTCTTCAGGAAGCGCAGCGTGCGGTCCTGCTGGAGCGCGCGGTACTGCCGGCGGATGCGGTTGACCTTCGTGATCAGCGGCTTCAGGCTCGCCGGCTTGTCCAGGTCCCAGTGGCGGACCTGGTACTTCTCGGAGTCGAGGTACTCCTCGCGGCCCGCCGTCAGCGGCGTCACCTCGACCAGCTCGAACGTCGGGCCGAAGATGCCGTACGTCGCGGCCAGCGTGGAGGCGAGCACGAACCGCAGCGCGCTGGCGGGCCGGCCGCCGGACTGCAGGGTCTCGGTGAGGATGTCCTGGGTGTTGGTCCAGAGGCTGGGCCGCATGTACTCCCGCACCTCGGTCCGGGTCAGCTCGGTCAGGTACTCCTTCAGCTCCCACGCCTCGTTGCGCCAGGCGAAGTACGTGTAGGACTGGTCGAACCCGAGCTTGGCCAGCCGCTGCATCACGCGCGGGCGGGTGAACGCCTCGGACAGGAAGATCACGTCCGGGTGGCGGTCGCGCGTCTCGCGGATCACCCACTCCCAGAACGCGAACGGCTTGGTGTGCGGGTTGTCCACGCGGAAGATCCGGACGCCCTGCTCGATCCAGAACTCGAAGACGCTGTGCAGCTCCAGCCACAGCGAGCGCCACTCCTCGCCCTCGAAGTCGAACGGGTAGATGTCCTGGTACTTCTTGGGCGGGTTCTCGGCGTACTGGATCGTGCCGTCGGGGCGGCCGCGGAACCACTCGGGGTGCTCGCGGACGTAGGGGTGGTCGGGCGAGGCGTTGAACGCGATGTCCAGCGCGATCTCCAGGCCGTGCCGCTTCGCCGCATCCACGAGGTGCCGGAAGTCCGCCAGCGTGCCCAGGTCGGGGTGGATCGACTTGTGGCCGCCCTCCGGGCCGCCGATCGCGTACGGGCTGCCGACGTCGCCCGGCTCGCACTTGATCGAGTTGTTGCGGCCCTTGCGAAGCGTGCGGCCGATCGGGTGGATCGGCGTCAGGTAGAGCACGTCGAAGCCCATCTCGGCCACGTACGGCAGCCGCGCCTCGACGTCCTTGAACGTGCCGTGGCGGCCCTTGACCGGCGCGGCCGAGCGCGGGAACAGCTCGTACCAGGAACCGAAGCGGGCGAGCTTGCGGTCGACCAGGACCTCCAGCTCGCGCTCGTAGCGGGTGGCGAAGCAGCGGTCGGGGTGGCGCGCCATCAGCTCGGCCAGCTCCAGGGACAGGGCCCGGTGCTCGCCGCTGGGGCCGGTCAGCGCGGTCGCGTGCTCGCGCAGCCGGGCCGCGTCCGCGCCCTCCGCGCGCGCCGCCGCGGCGTTGACCAGGTCGGCGCCGATGCGGAGGTCCACCGTGACGTCCTGTCCCGCCTCCAGGCGGCGCACGAGGTCGCGGACCCAGGTGTGGAAGTGGTCGATCCACGCCTCCAGCGTGTAGACGTAGCGGCCGGTCGTCTGCACCTCGAACTCGCCGCGCCAGCGGTCGTTGATCAGCGGGTGCATGGGGGCCTCGCGCCACTCCGTCTCGCCAGCCGGGCGATGGAGCAGGACGCAGGCCAGCTCGTCGTGGCCCTCGGCGAAGGCGTCCGCCTCGACGACGACGCGCTCGCCCTCCGTCCGCTTGATCGGAAACCGGCCGGCGTCGATCTCGGGGTCGACGTGCTCGATGACCACTCTGCAGCGGGCGTCTCTCATCGGGTGCTCCATGGTGCTGTTGCTCCGACTCACCGCGCCAGGCCGAAGCGGCCCCGGTTCAACTCCGGAGCGCATCGAGCGCGAGCTCGTGCAGCCCGGGCGTCGCTGAGCCGAGCAGCGTCGTCCTGTTCTCGAGGCCGACGGGGGCGTCCCGGAGGGACCGGCCCTCCAGGTCGGTCACCACGCCGCCGACCTCCTCCACCATCAGCAGGCCGGCCGTCATGTCGAAGATACGAGCCTGGAACGGCACGGCGAAGACCTCGATGCCGCCCGCCGCGCCGTGCGCGACGAGCAGCGCGATCGAGCCCAGGATGCGAACCTTGCTCGCCCGGTCGAACAGCGGCAGCAGGCCGCGGAGGTCGCGGGCCCGGCTCTCGACGCCCAGAACGTCGATGCGGCCGGGCCGGCCGTTGGGCGGCAGCGGCGCCAGCGGGCGGCCGTTCCGGAAGGCGCCGGCGCCGCGGACGGCGTGCCAGCGCTCGCCGCTGATCAGGTTCAGGGTCCAGCCCACGCGGACGTCGGCCACGGTCGGCCCCTCCGCCAGGCTGAGCATCACGGCGGTCAGCGGCAGGCCCTGCTTGGCGTTGACGCTGCCGTCGACCGGGTCCAGGACGACCAGCGGCCAGCGGGCGCCGAGGTCCACCACGCCCGCCTCCTCGGACAGGACCGAGCAGGGATGGCCGGCGGCCGCGAACCGGCCCAGCTCTCGCAGCGCCGCCTCCTCGGCCGCGCGGTCGAGCTCGACCGTGTGGTCGCCGCCGGCGCCGACCCCGATCTCCGCCCGGCCGGCCTCGGTGCCGAGCAGGCCGGCCGTCGCCTCGTGCACGGCGGCGCCGACCGCGTCGAACACGTCCAGCCAGGCCTGGTCCTCGGGGGCGGTGACGCTAGTCGCCATGCCTGCCCATCCACTCCGCGAGCAGGCGGGACACGTCCGCCGGCCGCTCGAACTGCAGCCAGTGGCCGGCGCCCTCCAGCACCTCCAGGCGGTACGGCCCCTGGGCGTGGTCGCCGCTCAGCCGGGCCTGCGCGGGGCCGCAGGCGGGGTCCTGGTCGCCCCACAGCAGCTGCGTGGGCACGCGGACCGGGGCGGGGGCCATCGCCCGCTCGACGTCGGGGTCGCCGAGGTTGGCGCGGTAGTAGTTCAGGCCCGCGGTCAGGCGACCGGGGCGGGCCATGGCGCGCACGAACGTCTCGATCTCCTCCGCCGGGATGGCGTCGGGCCGCGGTCCGACCTCGTACATCCGGCGCAGGCGGCGGTGGCCGTCCTCCTCCAGCACGGACTCCGCCTTGCCCCGGAGCTGGAAGAGCTCCACGTAGGACGAGCGGGCGCGCTGGTCGCGGTCGTCGCGGATCGCGTCCACGAAGGCCGTCGGGTGGCCGACCGAGAGCGCGCTCCAGGTGGCCAGCCGCTCGGGGTGGCGGCTGGCGACTGACCAGCCGACCAGCGCTCCCCAGTCGTGGCCGGCCAGGTGGCAGCGCTCCCGGCGGAGGGCGGCGACCAGCGCGACCACGTCGTCCACGAGGTGCGCCATCCGGTACGGCTCCTCGCCTTCCGGGCAGTCGGAGCCGCCGTAGCCGCGGAGGTCGGGCGCCACGGCGAGACAGCCGGCGGCCGCGAGCCCGGGGAGCTGCGCCCGCCAGGACTCGGCGCCCTCGGGGAAGCCGTGGAGCAGGAGCGCCAGCGGCCCGTCCTCGGGACCGTCAGCGAGGCAGCGGAAGCGGAGGCCGTTGGCCGCGAGGTGGAGCTCTCTCATGTCGCCTGTTCCAGGCTACTGACGAACCGGGCCGCGATGTCGAGCGCTTCCCCCAGGGCGGCGCCCCGCAGCGCGTGGCCCTGGCGGGGGAAGCTGACCAGCCGGCCCCGCGGCAGGAGCGCCATCTTCTCGCGCAGGACGGCGATCGGGGACAGCTCGTCCGCCTCGCCGTTCAGCACGAGCACGGGGCAGTCGATGCGGGGGAAGTGGGCGGTCCGCTCGCCGGCGCGACCCGCGAGCGGGAAGCCGAACAGGAGCAGCCCGGCGAACTCGACGCCCGGCTCGGCGGCGGCGAGGCTGGCCGCCCGCCCGCCGAAGGAGTGCCCGCCGGCGACGACGCCGGGCCCGGCGAGGGCGGCGAAGACGGGCGCGGCCCGCTCGGCCCGCCCGCGGGGCAGGTCGATCGCCTCGGCGTCGACGCCGCGAGCGCGCAGCCCGGCGACGTGCCGCGCCAGGGAGTCGGCCGCGGCCATGGCGCCCGGCCCCAGGATCACGCGCATCTCAGCGCCGGAGGAGGCCTCGCTTCAGCATGGCCAGCTCGTCGCGGTCCACCGCCCTCAGGAGCCAGAGGGCGGCCGCGTACACCAGCGCGCCCACCGGGGCCGCGATGAAGATCGAGCGGCTCGCCAGCGGCAGCACCGCCGCGCCCATCACCAGGCCCGCCAGCAGGATCCGCCAGCTCACCCGCAGCCACCGCAGCCGCTCGACCCTGGCCACGAACCACCAGGCCGCGACCGAGAACGCCGCCTCCGTGATCACCGTCGTCGCGCTCGCGGCCAGGTAGCCGAAGGACGGGATGAGCGCCAGGTTCAGCCCCACGTTCACCACCACCGCGATCGCCGTCGTCCACGCGAACAGGTCCTGCCGGTCGATCGCGTACAGCATCGCGGTGAACGCCGAGTTGACGAACAGGAACACGATCGCCAGCGCCAGGATCCGCAGCGACGGGATCGACTGCGGGAACAGCTGGAACACCCTCCCCACCGGCACCGCCAGGACGAACGTGCCCACGGTCAGCGGCCACCCGAGCAGGACCAGGATCTTGAAGAACCGCGCATACGTTGCCCCCAGCCGCTCCCGCGAGTTGCGGTAGTACACCGCCAGCAGCGGGTACACCGTCGCCTGCACCGCCAGCGGCACGAACTGGAGCGCCTCGAACGGCTTGTACGCGAACGTGTACCAGCCCACCTCCTGGAACGGCTTGAAGTGCTGCAGGATCGTCACGTCGGCGCGGAAGTAGACGTTGGTGAGGAACGCGCCCAGCGCGAACGGCACCGCCAGGCGCAGCCACGACCGGAACAGGGCCGCGTCGAAGCCCACCCGGGGCCGCCCCAGCCCGAACACCGACACGACCACCAGGCAGTACACGCACGTGAAGCCGTACGACGCGGCGTACGCCCAGATGAAGAACGCCAACCCGGCTCCCAGCCGTGCCCCGGCCAGGATCAGGCCGGCCTGGATCGCCGTCTCGGCCAGGATGGCCACCGCCTCGAACCCCATCCGGCCCGTGGCGTAGAACGTGTTCCGGAGCAGGCTCGAGTACGTGGTCACCACCAGCAGCGCCGCGCCCGGCACGATCAGCCCGCCCAGGCCCGCGAACGTCAGCGCCACCGCCAGGACCAGCGAGGCCGCGACCGCCAGCAGCACCTTGCCGCTGAGCAGCGTGCCCAGGTACTCGGGGATGCGGCCCGGGGCACGCGCCGCCTCCCGCGTGTACAGCGGGCTGAGGCCGAGGTCGGCGATCACGCTCACCAGCGCGCTGTACGCGACCAGCGTCGTGTAGCGGCCGTACTGGGCGTCGCCGAGGTGGCGGGCCAGGACGATGACCGTCACCAGCGCCACGAGGCGCGAGATCACTCGCGCGGCCAGGACCAGTGACGTGTTCATCACCGCCCGGCCGCCGAGCTGGGTAGCCGGGGTGCTCAACGTGGTGAGTATCGTATGCAGAATGCTCAGCCGAAAGACCCTCGGAGTCGCGCTGATCGCGCTGGTGGCGGTGGGCGGCCTCGGGTACTCCGGCTACCGCGTCTGGCGCCACTTCTTCGCGACCACGTCCAACCCCGCGCCGAGGACCGCCGTGGTCATCGCCGCCCCGAGCGACACGCCGTCGGCGCCCCCCGCGACCGCCGCGCCGACGCCGGTCCCGACCCTGCCGCCCTCGGTGTTCATCAAGGTCCCGTACACCTCGCAGTTCCCGTTCAACGAGTTCGGCGCGGGCAAGCCGAACGAGAACTACTGCGAGGCGGCCGCGCTGGAGATGGTCAGCCAGTACTTCAAAGGCGACACGCGCGACGTCATCCCGCCCGCGGAGGCGGACTCCGCGATGGGCGGCATCGCCGGCGTCGAACGCAAGAGCTTCCCGGGCGTGCTCGATCTCCCGCTGACGTCGGTGGCCTCGGTCGGAACGCAGCTGTTCGGGCTGAAACCGACGATCACGCCCGTGGACCTGGGCCAGATCGAGACGAACCTCGCCGCGGGCCGGCCGGTGATCGTCCCGGTGATGACGCACCTGCCCAGCGGCACGAAGATGGCACCGTTCTACGGCGGCACCAGCGTGTACCACGTGATCCTGATCACCGGCTACGACAGCACCAAGAACCTGCTCTACACGAACGACGCCGGGTTCGTGGAGGGCCACAACTACTCGTACAGCTGGAACCTGCTGTCGTCGGGCATCGACGCGCAGACGCTGAAGTACCCGCAGGGCCGCGTGATGCTGACGTTCGACAGGGCCTGAGCGGCCCGCCGGCTCAGCCGGCGCTCAGTTGAGGTGTGCCACCCGCTGGCGTTTCAGCCACTCCTCCGAGACCGTGATCTCGAAGCGGCCGATGCAGCGAGCGCACCAGACGCGCTCGCAGCGCTCGCAGTAGAGGTGCTGGTGATCCTCCTCCATGTCCATCTCCATGGTGAACAGGCCGCACTCGAAGCAGGGGACCGGGCACTTCATGGCGGTCATGGTAGGCGCTCCGCCACCAGCTCGGCAGTGACCGGGGCGAGGAGGATGCCGGTGCGGTTGTGGCCGGTCGCGACGACCAGGTTGGGCAGCCCCGGCGCCGGTCCGATCACCGGCTGGCCGTCCGGCGTCGCCGGCCGCAGCGCCGCCCAGACCCGCTCCACCGTGGCCTGGCCGAGCGCCGGCACCGCCTGGCACGCGAACTGGAGCAGGCCCGCGATGCCCTCCACGGTCGGCCGGTCGTCGAACCCGGCCTCCTCCTCGGTGCTGCCGGCCACCACCGTGCCGTCGGGCTTGGGCACCAGGTAGCAGCCGCGCCAGGTCAGCACGTTGCGCATCGCCGCGGCGCGCGGCCGCATCATCACGAGCTGGCCGCGGCTGGGCCGGACGTCCAGCGCGACCCCGGCCGGCGAGGCCAGGGCCGGGCTCCACGGGCCCGCCGCCAGCACGACGGCGTCCGCGCGCACCGGCCCCTCCGCCGCCTGCACGCCGAGCAGCTGGCCGGAGCGGACGCTCAGCCCGCCCACCGGCGCCCCCTCCCGGATCTCGGCGCCCTGCTCGACAGCGGTGCGGGCCAGGGCGCGGACGAGGCGGATCGGCGTCACCTGGGCCTCGCGGAAGACGGTGGCGCCGCGCACACGCGCGCTGAGGCCGGGCTCGGCGGCGCGGGCCGCGGCCGCGTCGAGCCAGCGGCCGGGGCCGCGGCGCAGGCGCCGCTCCTCGTCGCCGGTCAGCGCGGGGGTCAGGCTGTCGTGCTCGTGGAACTCGACCGCGATCCCCGTGCGCTCGACCCGCTCCACCAGCTCCGGGAACATCGCCAGGCTGCGCGCGCTGAGGCCGTGGTCGGCGGACTCGGTGTGCGGGGAGAGGAGCCCGGCCGCGGCGCCCGACGCGTGGGCGCCCACCGAGTCGCGCTCGAGGAGGAGCACCTGGTGCCGGCGCTCGCGGCTGAGGCGCTCGGCGATCGCGCAGCCGATCACGCCGCCGCCGACGACCACCACCCGGGACATGGGTCCAACGGTAGCGCTGTCCGAAGTTCCGGACAGCTGCGGCCGGCTCAGCGCCGCCGGTCGACCGCGTCCCGCAGCGCGGCCCGAGCCTCCACCGGCAACGCGACCAGCGGATGAATGCAAGAGGGGGCAGGCCCCCTCTTCCGGAACACCCCCTCTTTCCGGACGTTGGGAGCGCCTGCGGCGCATCGCTCCGCGTCTGGAGC
>Ga0066661_10000504_pt1 | contig 13575 bp, 10 predicted proteins | sample GraSoiAngelo_110_FD_66454 | JGI IMG/M metagenome (GOLD analysis project Ga0066661, IMG submission 66454) | Grasslands soil microbial communities from the Angelo Coastal Reserve, California, USA - 14_0903_12_30cm | ecosystem: Environmental > Terrestrial > Soil > Grasslands | place: USA... | reverse complement strand
TGCTTATTAATTTAGGAAGTGCGGCGGCAGAGCAAAAAAACTATGTGCAAGCAGATGCTTATCTACGGGAAGGGCTAGCTCTGGCGCGTCAAATCGGGCATCGCGAGTGGATTAGTATTTTACTCCTAAATTTAGCAGAGATTACGATTGCTCAAGGATATTATGAGCAAGCAGAGGATTACTTGCAAGAAACTTTGAACCTGGCTCAGCAGATTGGCAGGCCATCTATTACTACAAAAGCTCTTAATGAATACGGTAATCTCTATCTCAAGCAGAAGAAACTAGATGCCGCTCAATCTACTTTTCAAAAGGTGCTTACTATTGTTCCTGAAGGTGAACAAGATTTGATTGCGTTAGGGCAATATGGTCTGGCACGCGTTGCGGAAGCACAGGGCAACTCTGAAGAGGCGCGGAAATTAGGGGAGGCAAGCGTTCTAACTCTAGAAAAAATAGGGCATCATGACGCTAAGGAAGTAAGGGACTGGCTAAACACGCTGAAAAATAGGGATTGAGTCAGGCATTCGAGCTCGTTCGGCTCCATGGCTCCCCTGTCTGTAGCGACTCTGGTGGTGGCACCCCAGCGTGTAGCGACTCTGGTGGTGGCGACCTGGTTTACCGCGTCCGCTTTAGCGCCTGTCCCTCCCTAATCGCTACCAAGCGCCACATCGCCCGTAGGGACGAGATTGATCGCGTCCGCTTTAGCGCCCGTCCCCGTTGCCCTCCCTTGCACCACCCTCATGAAAATCCATGCACAGTGAACGCACAGCATTCGTTGCCTGCAAGATGTATCTGCTTGGCTGCATGGTAATCAGGCTACAGATAGGCGCTGAAGCGGACGCGGTAAACCAGGTCGCTACGACGGTGACGGGAACGGCGGTAGGGGCAAAGGGAAGGGCTGGTGGGGATGTGGGGGCCTTGCGCTTGCCCTCGTTAGGGAAAAGGCATTCGGGGGAGTAGTAGTGAAATAATATGCTACTCCCTCAATGCCTTAACAATCTGCATACTAGAAGAACCAGTATGAGCTGGGTACGGGCTGTTGGGATGGTGCGGTCGGTGCGGTTGGGGTAGTGGTGCCTGCGGCGTGGGTCGAGATAATGGGTGACAGCACCATGATGGTCGCGATCAGCAGAAGAGCCAGGATTGGCAGCAGCCAGCGAAGAGCACGTTTAGACATGATTTCCCTTTCCTTTCAATGCGAGAGACAAAGCTCCCCCAGAGCAGAGGACACCTCGCGGCACCCTCTTCCCTATCACAAATAATTCCTTGTCGTGACGCCTCTGGAGCGGCTGGAGCCCGTCATTAGTCGCGGGCCACCAGCGGGCCAGAACCGTCAACATGTCGCCAAAATTTTCTCGCTTGGGACATCATGATGTCTTATACGTCTTCGTATTGGTACCAAGAATGCAAGGTATAAGATTTTTTCACCATCGTCATGTTTCCAGGACCTTCTGATAAAAAAGTACTATTGGGGTCCTTTTTGGGGGCAAAAAGTTGACGAAAAAAAGTGGCAAATGCGCAAAGAGGGATGGTAGAGCGACCCCCCTCAAACCACTGGCACTATGTCACAATGGCCCTCATTACGCGGGAACAGTGGAATGGGGGGGAACAGTGGAACAGTGGTAACACTTTGCTGTCAAGCCCCTCCACAAGCGGGATGAGGCACATTTCTGACGTGGGAACAGTCAGGGAACACTTAGGAACAGTGGCCCCCGCTGTTGACCACCACACACTGCTGCATAGCTGGAAAAAAGGTCAGTGGTGGGTGTAAGATGAGAGGGCTGTGTTCTGGCGCTAAAGCCACCGCAGCAGGGGGACCATAGCTATCTCCCCCCTTACTATATATATATAGTAAGGGGGGATGGTAGATAGTGGGGCCTTCCTTGCTGAGCGACTGAACGCACCCATGATGAAGCGGGAAGCCACAACGCGAGAGCAGTGGTGGTGGCTGGATACCAAGCCCACGACAGTGGCGTTGACGCACGGAATATCAAGGCAATCACAGGCGGTTGCCCTGTCGCCTATGTCGAACGCTTGCTATGTGGTGGACGGTTGCCCGTGGCGGATAGTTGCCTGCCGCAATCGAGGAGAGTGTTCCCCACTGTTCCTAAGTGTTCCCCTACTGTTCCTGGCCCAGAAAATGCCCTCAAGCCGCTTGTGGAGCTGGATGAGGGCAAAGTGTTACCACTGTTCCACTGTTCCCCCCTATTCACATCCTTCCCCCCCTTTGCGCCCGTTTGCTATACTTGATTGCACCGAGGTGGTAGGGGCAAGGGGATGGACGTGGGGGCCTCGCGCTTGCCCTGCCTGCCGGACACATCCAATGTGGGGAACGCGATCAATCGCGCAGGTCGCGATCAATTGGGACCCTACGTGCAGCAGGGCCGATTCGGTCCAGTAAGCAAAAACGGTAGTGGGCTCAGTGGAGGGGAAGTTCGCTTCCACCAGCAGGACGTCGGGCTCGGAAGGGAGATGGATTACCCCCATAGGGGCTGTTTCCTCCTTAATAAATAAGTGCTCAACGGTGCCGTAGAACGCTGTTACAATGCAATAATGCGAAAATCTTTCACGGTGAGAATCGCTTCCGAGCTGGTGATGCCGATGGGACCGGTCGAGAGCATGGGGGTGACGGTGGTGCTGGCCGAACTCACCTCCGAGCCGTCAACGAAGAAGCTTGCCAGAGTATCTTGCACCTCAACGCGGTACGTGTGCCAGTTTGTCAGGGGCTCGTAATCTCTAGGGAGTCCATCGCCCTGAGCCATCGAAGAGGAGGGGTCAATGCGGATCTGGACCTGGGGATGTTGTCCATTAGGTTTTGGCCCTGGCATCATGAACCTGTTCACACCGGCCTGAAATCCGTCCTGTCCTGATGCACTTTGGGCAAAGATGCTGAAATAGCCGCCAACAGGCCGGAAGAGCCTGGTAATCTGAATCTGCACCTCTATTGCGTAACTGTGGACAACCGGTTGATAGGGCGCCATGATCGTAAACGTGCCATCGCCCGTCGTCACGAGTTGCCCTTGAGCGCTCTTCCACCCCGACCCTTGCCAACCATCCAGCCCCTGCGACCAGTTGGCCTGGTAGAGTACCGTTCCTGCTTTGACTAGAGGCGTGGGCGTTGCCGTGGGCGTCGGGATGGGCGTGGGAGATGCCGCGAGCGGAGTAGTCGAGCCTGTTGAGCAGGCAGCCAGCGGCAGCAGCAGACAGCATACGAGCAATAAAGCATCTCTTGCTCTAAAGCGAGTCACGTTCATCATGTCCTCCAGAACGCTTTGAGTCTCATACTCTCAATGAGAAGCCATAGTATTTTTGTGATAAATGATCATTCACTTGCTGATATTACGCTCTGGAGGGTTCTTTTCTCACCGATGGCCGTTTGATCACCGTGTTTCGCGTCACCACGAAAGCATGGCCGTTCCAGCGGTAGCTGGTCTTGATGAACAGGTCGGGGCAGCAGCGGGGAGTGCCTGGAGCATAGCCATCGCCCGTCAGGTGGAGCGTCCCATCTTTGATCGTGATTCTGGTCACGTTATCAATCGTGCCCCTGGCATCCGGCAGTGGCAGGGCGCCGATCAGGCGAACATGCGCGGCATCGCCCGTGAAGACAAAGACATGCACCCCTGTCGCGTCCGCAGCGCTACACTGGTAAGGCACCACCGCCTCCAGCCCGCCATCGTGCGTCAGGTCTCCATATTTTGGCTTGTAGACATAAAAGTGGATGTGGTCGTTAACCGCCTGCCCATTCTTTGTATGAAACGGCCTTGTATTCTGGTAGCACGAACTGAAGTACGTGAAGTTGGCCCAATCCACGCTCGTCAGCGGCTTGTGGAAATTCGGGCTTGCAAGAGTCTTGTTGGAGCGTGGGGCTCCTTGCGTCTTCACAGGAGACGGCTGTGAGGAGCCGCATCCCAGCAAGCAAAGGGGCAGCAATCCCCCCAGGACAAGCAGCGTATAAAGCATCCATTTCCTCATGACAGCTCCTTTGTGCTGCAACTTTCTCGAATGTAGCAGGTCTTGTTCTAACGACAGCGGCCCTCCCCGCGAGCGGGTCACTTTCGCTAACCAGATTTTTTTGCATGAACTGCCTGTGACGACGCGGTTATACAGCATGCTCAAAATGCTCGAACTGTTGTGGCGACCTGGTTTACCGCGTCCGCTTTAGCGCCCGTCCCCGTTTCCAAAATCGTGCCATTCGGCCAAAGGGCAAGCGCGAGGCCCCCTCCCAGGCCCATCCACCGCCCCTTGCCCCTACTGTAACCCCAACGATATCACGTCCCCTGCAAGAATCACATCTGAACGGGCACGGCAATGGTGGATGGAGGCGGTAGGGGCCTGGCGCTTGCCCTGATGGGCATGTGTGGTTCATCTCCCATCGGCGTGCTATAATACTACAGGCATTGCTTTTTGCAGCCTCTGACCGTGTGCCATCGCTGCAATACTACCTCACCTTCAAGCGCCCCGGTGGCGCAGTTGGGACAATGCCCATTGCGAATGCGGACGCGATCAATTGGGTTGGTCGCGCTGTAGCTCCCCGATTCATCGTGGGAGGAACCTACACGTCCGATTCTGGTAGTCCTGATTTTTGAGTGAGGATCATGGAAACTGTCTTTGATGCTGCTCTGGCAACAAGGAATGTTGCCGGAGCATGGCCTGTCTCTTGTGACCCCGCTTTGTTGCTTGCTACTTTGCGCCAGGCTTCTAGCCAGGCCGCCAGGCTAGATAGAAGCGTACTGGTCAGCTTCTCTCAACCGGTTGAGTTCTGCAATCCCTTGCGCGTCTTTATCGCCTTCCGGCAGCTCGCGATGGGCGAGAGCTTCTTCTGGGAACGGCCCCGAGAGCAGCGAGCGTTAGTCGGTGTGGGAGCTGCGGCAACCATCGAGGTAGACGGACCCACGCGTTTCGCCACGGCAACCGGGCGATGGCGTGCGCTCCATCAGGACGCGGTGATTGCCTGCGCACCTGGGATGATGCCCCACGATACGGGCGGCCCTGTCTTCTTCGGCGGCTTCGCGTTTGACCCCCTCAATCCTCATACGCCCCTCTGGGAAGGCTTCCCCGATGGCCTGCTGGTACTGCCCGCTCTGATCTTTCACTGCAACCAGGATGGCGCGGCCCTCACCATCAACAGGATTGTGAAAGCGACCGACGATGCAGAGCTCATAGCCCGCGAGGTAATGGCCGCCGTGTCACGCGTGCAGGCCGAGGTTGAACGCGTCATACCCGACCCCCAGCAGGCAATGAGCAGCGGTCGCGAGCAGTTGCTTGAGCAAGACCTGCTCCCGCGTGCAGCATGGGAGGCACAGGTGGCGGATGCCGTCAAAATGATTCGCGGCGGCGCATACGAGAAAGTCGTGCTGGCTCGCGCCGTACGCGTCATCAACGAGGCGAAGACATTTGATATCGATGCCACGCTCTGTCGGTTGCGCATGAACTATCCAGGCGCGTACGTCTTTGCCGTCCAGCGCGGCAAACGCTACTTCGCTGGCGCGACCCCTGAGCGGCTCATCTGCTCGCAGGATGGGCAGCTCCAGACCATCGCCCTGGCAGGGTCCGCGCCTCGCGGTGCTACCGCAGAGGAAGATCAGCGCCTCGGCGCAGAGTTGTTGCAGAGCGAGAAGAATCAGGGCGAGCACAACATCGTCGTAGCAACCATCCGCGACGCCCTGGCGACCCTCTGCTCGAAGGTGCAGGTAGCAGAGACTGCGCACCTGCTCAAGCTCAAGAATATCCAGCATTTGGAGACTCCCATCGTGGGCGAACTGCTGCCTGGTCGCTGCGTACTGGAAGCGATAGACGATCTGCACCCCACGCCCGCTGTTGGAGGCTTCCCGCGCCTGCCCACGCTCGCCGCCATCCGCGAGAACGAGCAGCTAGACCGTGGCTGGTACGCCGGACCGATTGGCTGGATTGGCGCGAGCGGCAACGGCGAGTTCGCGGTCGCCCTGCGCTCTGCCCTCGTCAGCGGCAACAGGGCCACTCTGTTCGCAGGCTGCGGCATCGTCGCCGACTCCAATCCTGAGAGCGAATATATCGAATCGTGCCTGAAGCTCCAGGTCATGCTGCGTGGACTTGGCGGCGAAGATTGAGGGCGCTCTATGATACACCAATCTGCTAGTAACGCGTTAAACGATGCCAATCCCACGTATGTCTATACCAACGCCTTCATCGACGAACTGCAACGAGCGGGGATACGCAACGTCGTCATCTGCCCTGGCTCCCGCTCGACGCCCCTGGCAATGGTTTGCGCGGCCCATCCCGCTATTCGCGTCTGGATGCATGTGGACGAACGCTCAGCCGCCTTCTTCGGTCTGGGCATGGCAAAACGTCTGAGGCAGCCAGTCGCGCTCGTCTGCACCTCCGGTACGGCGGCAGCAAACTTCCTGCCTGCCCTCGTCGAAGCCAAACTGACCCATGTGCCGCTGCTGGCGCTAACGGCTGACCGCCCGCCCGAGTTGCGCGACTGTGGAGCTCCCCAGGCCATCGACCAGAACCGCCTCTACGGCACGCACGTCAAATGGTTTGTGGACGTAGCCCTGCCGGAAGCGACCAACGCGGCTTTGCAGTATATTCGCATGCTGGCCTGTCGCGCCGTCGCACTCACAAAAGCCGTTCCTGCCGGTCCCGTCCATCTCAACATGCCATTTCGCGAGCCATTGACGCCCGCCGCCAGCGCCGATCAGCCGCTACCTCCGGTCGAGCAGCGCGACCCCATCGCCTGGCAGGGTCGGCCCGATAACGCGCCCTACGTCGCTGTCAACGAAGCCACGCTCACCCCTCCAACCGCAGCGGAAATTGCCCACCTGTCCGCTCTGCTAGAGCAGTCCCAGCGCGGCCTGATCATCGCCGGACCAATCGACCATCCCGCCCTGACGCTCCCTTTGGTCCAGCTCGCTCAACGCACCGGCTATCCCATCCTGGCCGATCCGCTCTCGCCATTGCGCACCGGCGAGCACGACAAGAGCAACATCATTGTGAGCCACGACGCCTTTCTCCGTCTCGACTCCTTTATAGAGCGCGTGCAGCCCGACCTGGTATTGCGCTTCGGCGCTATGCCGACCGCCAAACCGCTCTTGCTCTACTTGCAACGCTACGCCCATTGCCCCCATATCGTCATCGACGGTCACGGCGGCTGGGACGAGCCAACGCAGCTCGCCTCCGCAATTGTGCATGCCGACCCCGCCGCCCTCTGTCGCGGTCTCCTGGCAACTGTAGGGGCGGGGCTTGCCTCCGCCCAGCCTCCGGCCACCAACCAATCAGACTGGCTGACGTTATGGCAACGAGCCGATAACGTAACGCGAGAAACGCTCTACGCTGCCATCCAGGACTTCACCGAGCGATTCGAGGGGCGCATTTTCACCGAACTCAACGCACTGCTGCCCGAAGGCGCTACACTCTACGTCGGCAATAGTATGCCTGTCCGCGATATGGACACCTTCTTCTGGGGCAGCTCGCGACGACTGCGCTGCATTGGCAATCGGGGAGGCAACGGCATCGACGGCGTCATCTCAAGCGCGCTGGGCGTCAGCGCCGCCTCCCATCGGCCTGGACCATCCAAACCAGTCGCCGCCCCTGAGCGTCCTGAGCTACCCGAACAGAGCGCAGCTTCCGACCGATCCGAGCCATCTGAAGCGGTCGCAACCTCCGACCGTCCAGAGCCAACCGTGCTGGTCATCGGTGATCTCTCCTTTTTTCACGACCTCAACGGCCTGCTCGCCGCGCACCTGCACCGTCTCGATCTCACCATCGTCCTGATCAACAACGATGGCGGCGGCATCTTCTCCTTCCTGCCGCAAGCCGCCTATCCTGAGCACTTCGAGCAGCTCTTCGGCACCCCCACCGGACTCGACTTCCGCCCCGTCGTGCAAATGTACGGGGGCACCTTCGAGCGTGCAGCAAGTTGGCAAGAATTTCGTATAGCCATCACCAACAGTATCAATGCAGGCGGTTTACACGTCATCGAACTCTCAACCGACCGCGCAACCAACGTCGTCATGCACCGCCGCTTGTGGCCGCTGGTCGAGAACGGGCTGCGCAAGCGGGTCTATGATGGGGAAGGGACGGAATTGGAATGAGAAGAATCCCCCTTGTGGCGACCTCCCACGATGAATCGGGGAGCTACAGCGCGTCCGCTTCAGCGCCTGTACAACCCCCGAACCGCAACGATCCCCGTAGGGACTCTCTCCCCCGAGAGAAACGGTGTGAGGGTTCGTGGCGACCTGGTTTACCGCGTCCGATTTATCGCCTGCCTTTCATTTTATCATGTGAAACATCTGGTAACGTTTTAACATTGAATACTGTTATCAAATTATTTGGATTGTTGATCGCGTTCTTTCCTGCAATATTGTTATTGAAGCGATATGACGTGACATGGTGCAGCGAGTTCGGGGAGGGAAGGGCAGTAAACTGGACGCGGTAAACCAGGTCGCCACGAACCCTCCACCTCGGGGAGAGAGCTACGGGGGCAAGATTTCAGGAAGAGGATAGGCGATAAATCGCGTCGCCACAGGATTCGTAGCATCAATCATTTTTTTGCATGAAAAGGATAATGCATATATGATAACCCAACGTATTTACGTCAATGGTGTGCATTTTAATGTTGTAACGAGCAATGAGGCAAGGCAGGAGAAGGGGATACTGGTGCTGTTGCATGGATTTACGGGGAGTGCGAGCGGGTGGGGGAAGCTGCTGGACGAACTGGCTCAGACCGGGTGGCAGATCATCGCGCTGGATATGCTCGGGCATGGGCAATCGGATGCGCCTGAGGAACCTGCCCGTTACACGATGGAGCATTGCCAGGAGGACATTTTTGCTGTGCTGCATGAGCTTGGTGTTGATGCGGGCGAAGCGATCTTGCTTGGCTATTCGATGGGTGGGCGGATCGCGCTCTACAGTGCCTTCTCCGGCTTCTTCCGCGCACTCATCCTGGAGAGCGCCTCGCCCGGGTTGGCCGATCCCGCCGAGCGAGAGCAGCGGCGGGCCAGCGATCTGGATCTGGCCGCGAGCATCGAACGCGATGGGATCGCGGCCTTTGTCGAGCGTTGGGAAAACCTGCCCCTGTTCACTACACAGCGCAATTTGCCCGTTGAGCAGCGTGCCGCGTTGTATGCGCAGCGATTGAACAACCGCCCTCTCGGACTGGCGAACAGCCTACGCGGCATCGGTACCGGCGTTCAGCCCGCATTACATCACCGGCTGCCCGAACTCACCATCCCCGCGTTGCTGCTGGCAGGCGAGCTTGACACAAAGTTCGTCACCATCGCACAACAGATGGCGCAATCGTTGCCTCTTGCCCGCTTGGCTATCGTGCCAGCCGCCGGACATACCATACATCTGGAGCAACCCGCAGCCTTTATCGCTCTAGTAAGCGAATTCTGCACGTCTGTGCTATGATTTATATAGAAACAGCGGACTACCGCAAATTTTTCGTTTGTAGAGGAGAGAACGTATGACCGTCGAATGGAAAAATGTACACGATTACACTGATATTATTTTAGAGAAGGCGCAGGGGATGGGGAAGATCACCATCAACCGGCCAGAGGTGCGCAACGCCTTCCGGCCAGAGACCTTGACAGAGTTGATTGATGCCTTCAACTATTGTCGTGAAGATCCTGAAATTGGCGTCGTTATTTTTACCGGTAAGGGCGATAAAGCCTTCTGTTCCGGCGGCGATCAGCGCGTGCGGGGCGAAGGCGGCTATGTCGGCAGCGATGGCGTACCCCGCTTGAACGCGCTCGACCTGCAAAAGATCATTAAATATATCCCCAAGCCTGTGATCGCAATGGTGGCGGGCTACGCCATCGGTGGCGGTCATGTGCTGCAACTGCTCTGCGATCTCACCATCGCCGCCGATAACGCCCGCTTCGGACAGACCGGACCGCGCGTCGGCAGCTTCGATGCTGGCTGGGGTGCAACCTATATGGCGCGCGTCGTCGGCCACAAAAAGGCGCGCGAAATCTGGTATCTCTGCCGCCAGTACACTGCCCAGGAGGCGCTGGACATGGGCTTAATCAATACGGTCGTGCCCCTGGAGCGACTGGAAGAAGAGACCGTCCAGTGGGCGCAGGAAATCCTGGAGAAGAGCCCGATCGCCCTGCGCTTCCTCAAAGCTGCTTTCAACGCCGATACCGATGGCCTCGCGGGCATCCAGGATCTCGCGGGCAACGCCACCATGCTTTTCTACATGACCGAAGAAGGGAAAGAGGGCCGCAACGCCTTCGTTGAGAAGCGCAAGCCGGACTTTTCCCAGTTTCCGCGCCTGCCTTAAGCATAACGGCAATAACATTATGACAATCATTGATGCTCACTGGCACTCGTATCGCCTGCCTTTGCGGAGCAGCTTCACCACAGCTCACGATGTGCTCGCTGCCCGCGAGGGCACGATAGTTGAGGTTATCACCGACGAGGGCATTACCGGCGTAGGGGAGATTGCGCCCATCCCCGGGTTCGGCGGTGGCACCCTGGCCCAGGCCATTGCCCCGCTTCCAGCAATGGCCGAGCAGCTACGTTCATCGCAGCTCAACGAAGCCTTAGATCGTATCTCGGCCTCTTTAGAAGCAGGAGTCCTTGCTGCTGCTACTGCCTGTGGCCTGGAGATGGCTCTCCTCGACGCTCTCGGCATATTAGAAGGATGCACCGTCGGCGAGCTGCTCATGTATAGAAGCGAAAGCGTGCTCTTGCTTTCCCCTGATCGCGCCCTCCCTCGTGCCACCATTCCCGTCAACGCTCTCATCGGCGCTGCAACGGTCGAGACCGCCGTCACGGCTGCACGACAGGCGGTCGCAGCAGGCTTTGGCTGCGTCAAGCTCAAAGTGGGGAGTGATACCGGGGAAGTAATCGAACGAGTTGCTGCGGTACGCGAGGCTATCGGTCCCGCCATTCATCTGCGCCTGGATGCCAATGAAGCCTGGAACAGCGAGCAGGCGCGCACTATCCTCAATCAGTGTGTGCGTTACGACATTCAATACGTTGAACAGCCGCTCAAGGTAAGCGACCTGGCAGGAATGCACACACTGCGCCAGGAGGTTCCCATACCTATCGCGGCTGATGAGGCGTTGTGTGATCTGGCAAGTGCGCGCCAGGTGCTTGCGCGGGAGGCAGCCGATATTTTCATTATCAAGCCCCAGCTCGCGGGCGGGCTGCGAACGAGTCGGCAGATGATGCGCGAGGCAGCCGATCAGGGCGTGCGATCTGTCGTGACCAGCTCTATCGAATCCGGCGTCGGGCTGGTAGCCGCGCTGCATCTTGCCGCAGCGTCGCCTGAGGTCACGCTGGAATGCGGCCTTGCCACGCTGGACCTGCTGGCGGACGACCTGCTGGCGGACGATCTCCTTATCCATCATGGCAGCCTGGCAGTTCCCTCCACTCCTGGCCTGGGCGTGCGCCTGGATAGGAGCGCTTTAGAGCGATACATTCTGCCGATTGGAGGTAACGCGTGAATACAGCGGAACCTACCCTGTTGCCTGATTGGCTGACACGCTGCGCCGAAAACGCTCCCGAGCGCCTGGCATTGCGTTGCGGACAACTCCAATGGACCTTTGCCGAACTTGAGCGCCGGGTCCAGCATCTCGCCCGCCAGTTTGCCACGCTCGGCGTACGAGAGGGGAGCCGCGTGGCGCTGCTGGCCGCTAATAGCCCCGCTTATGTCGTCTGCGTCCACGCTCTCACGCGCCTGGGAGCTATCCTTGTGCCGCTTAACACGCGCCTCACGCCAGAAGAGCTATCCTGGCAGGTGAGCGATGTGCGTGCAAGCCTGCTGATAAGCGATAGCCACTATGCCGATCTAGTGGCAAACGTGGGGCCACCGGAACTGCCGTCTGCCATTCTGGCTATAGAGCCGGAGCATAACAACGTTGGGTTGCAAGGGATAGACGAAACGGAGGTTCCCTTGCGAGACATGATCGATCTGAGCGCAACCCAGGCGATCATGTACACCTCCGGCACCACCGGACTCCCCAAAGGCGTGCTTATCACCTACGGCATGCAGTGGTGGAACGCCGTGGGCTCCGTGCTCAACCTCGGGCATCGCCCCGATGATTGCTGGCTTGCCTGTCTCCCGCTCTTCCATATCGGCGGCCTCTCGATCCTCTTCCGCAGCGTCATCTACGGCATCAGCGTCGTGCTGCTGGAGAAATTCGCTCCCATAGCCGTCAATCGGGCAATCTCTGAAGAGAGAGTAACCATCATTTCAGTAGTTGCCGTGATGTTGCAACGCATGCTTGCGGCGCTTGATGGCGAGCAGGCTAATGCGCACTACCCCGAAACGTTGCGCTGCGTCCTGCTGGGAGGCGGACCCGCGCCACGCCCACTGTTAGAGGATTGTGCCAGGCGTGCTATTCCCGTCGTGCAGACATACGGCTTAACCGAAGCCTGTTCGCAGGCCGTCACGCTCTCGCCCGCCGATGCCTTGCGCAAACTTGGCTCCGCCGGACGCCCCCTCATGCCAGTGCAGTTACGCATTATGAACAATAGCTTACCGGTATCAGCCAATGTGCCGGGCGTGATTTATCTCAAAGGGCCAACGATCACGCCAGGCTATGCCGACCGTCCTGAAGTCACCGCGCAGGTATTGCACGACGGCTGGCTCTCCACCGGCGACATTGGCTACCTCGACGAGGAGGGCTATCTCTACGTCCTCGACCGTCGCGCCGACCTGATCATCTCCGGTGGCGAAAACGTCTACCCTGCTGAGATCGAAGCCGCGCTTTTAGCGCATCCAGATGTCGAGGAAGCGGGCGTATGTGGGCAATCTGATCCGCAGTGGGGACAGGTTCCTACTGCCTTTGTGCGGCTATGCCTCGGCAGTTCTGTTGACGCAGATACACTGCTCAATTATGCCGCGCAACATCTCGCCCGTTACAAATTGCCGCGAGCCATGTACTTTGTCGATCAATTGCCACGCAACTCGGCAGGCAAGCTGATACGGAGGGAGCTGGGGCGATTGCTGGAAAAATAATCTAGCGCCACAAAAGAATCCGTCCCCGCAATTGCCGTGACGACCTGATTTATCGCGTCCGCTTTAGCGCCCGGTCTCCCCCATTCTTCCAAAGCTGCGATTTCGCAGGAGGACTAACAGTTGTTGAGCCACACTGCTCGTTGGCTTCAAGAGAGCGTTAATTGCTTTTCTCCCACCGGGTTCGTTGGTGGAGTTGTATTGGTGCAGGGGCGAGGGATGGCAATAAATTGGACGCGCTCAAGCACGTCTCTACGGAGGGGGTCGGTCTCTTTTTCTCTCGAATAAATGTAGGTTGGGGAGAGGGTTCACACCTCTCCCCCTTGAACCAGTCATGACGCCGTAATGACAGCGTAATTACTCATCCCCATTGACGCGGAAGACGCGGGTGCCCCAGTTGAAGAGGCCGTCGGTGGTCTGGCTGCTCACCGGGGGCATGTACTCTATCGCCAGCCAGAACGTACTGCTGTTGGGATCGAGCGTGGCCCATGAGTAGTCACCCCAGCGGGGCTGGTTATTCTCGTTATAGAAGCCACTGCCGTTGGCGGCGATCCGCACGTTCCCGAAGCTAGCCGCATCCTCGTGCTTGAACGAGTAGGCAGCGCTGGGGAAGTTGTTCGGCCCGCTAA
>Ga0066661_10000503_pt1 | contig 13581 bp, 14 predicted proteins | sample GraSoiAngelo_110_FD_66454 | JGI IMG/M metagenome (GOLD analysis project Ga0066661, IMG submission 66454) | Grasslands soil microbial communities from the Angelo Coastal Reserve, California, USA - 14_0903_12_30cm | ecosystem: Environmental > Terrestrial > Soil > Grasslands | place: USA... | reverse complement strand
GGTATCAGCGCCGCCACCATCACCCCGCAGGGGACCCTAGCGCCGGCCAAATTGCGGAGCACGTCGAGACGGCGCTGTGGGCTCGCCGCGCGCGGCTCGAGCTTGCGCGCGAGCTCGCGATCGAGCGTGCCGATGGAGACGAACACGCGCACCAGGTTCTTCGCCGCCATCGGCCCGAGAATGTCGAGATCGCGCTCCACCAGCGCCGACTTCGTCACCATCGTCACCGGGTGATTGCACTCGGCGAGCACCTCGAGGATCTGCCGCGTGATGCCGTACTTGCGCTCGATCGGCTGGTAGCAGTCGGTGTTCGCGCCGAGCGCGATCGGGCTCGGCTGGTAGCCCGGTTTCGAGAGCTCGGCGCGCAGCTGCTCTGCCGCATTGGTCTTCGCGAAGAGCTTCGTCTCGAAATCGAGGCCGGGCGAGAGCTCCAGGTAGGCGTGGCTCGGCCGCGCGTAGCAGTTGTGGCTCACCACGCCGTTGGCGATGAAGTCTTCCGTCTCGGTGGTGATGTCGTACAGCCGCATCGCTTTGCCGAGCGGCTGGACGCTGACTATGCCCAGGCGCGCTTGGCTCTTGACCGCCTGTCCGGTGATATCGCGCTTGCGGACGATGGCGGGATCGACGCTATGGAAGAAGCGCAGCTGCTCGCGCAGACCGCCAAGCAGGCGAACGACGTCGATCGGTTTCGTGGCCTCGCGGTGCACGTGCTCGCGCACGAACTGGAACGAAAACATCCCCAGGCATTCTTCGATTCGCTCGATGATCGCCGCATCGGTATTGCTGATGCGAAGCACCCCTTGGCTGTAGCTGCCCTCGGCGTCGTAGATGCCGGCAAGAAAACCGGCAGCCCATTCAGGCGAAATCTCCGGCGGCCAGGCAACGAGCGTCCGAATGCGTTCGATACTGAGCTTGCGTTGAGCCCGGATCGCGTGCATCAGCCGCCTGTTGCCGCTCGCCACTTGGAACACAAAGTGCTCCGTGTCGATCTCGCACTCTTCGAGAAAAAACTGCACTCGCAGGAGCGCTCCCACGTCGCATAGCGCCAGGCGGAATTGATGAATCGTGCCGACACGCCCGCTTGGCCAACGGGACTGATGTGACGCGAGATGTCCATCGCCCCGCACGATGCCGCACAGGTAGCCGCTACGGTAATCGGCGCCCTTGACCGGACCAGGAGCAAAGGCGCCAACGCCCATGAGCTTGTTGCCGGTCGTGAGATGCGGCCGCTGCGCGCCGGTAACGAATTTCCAGCCGCGCTCGGTAAGGAACCTGTGGTCGCCGCCAGCGATGAGCTCGGTGCCATCTTGGAGCGTCACGCGGAAAGCCGGCTTTATGACGCTCCAGTGCGCGAGCACGCGCGATTTCACATAGCGGCGATACCAGCCATCGCGCTTGGTGCCATAAATGGCGTCGCCTACTTTGAGCTCTGCGATAGCTCGTGTTGTGCCGTCCGCCATGAGTACCGGCGTGTCGCCCGAGACACAGTAGATGCAGCCGTGCTCGCATCCCCGATAAGGGTTGATCGACGTGCTGAACCCCACGTCCGGCGAGTCGTTGTGCGAGAGGATGGTGCGCGCGCGCTCGATGGTGACCTGCGTCTCGAGCGGCCGCTCGTCCTTTTCGTCCGGCGTCCAGCCGTCGTCGAACGTCTCGCGCGCCACGGTCTCGAAGCGCCCCTGGAGGAACGAGCGCGCGCCGCGCATGAAGGTGATTTCGCTCTTGCCGTCCTTCGCCATAGACGCGGCCCCTACAATCGACCCGATGGCGATTGTACGCCCGATACTGTATAAATGAACAGTACACGCCGCAACGTCGGGCTGCTCGCCGGCTGCCAGGCGATGCTCTTCACCAACAACTCGACGCTCGTGGCGATCAATGGGCTCGCCGGCTTGGCGCTCGCGCCCAGGCCCTCGCTCGCCACGCTGCCCGTCACCTGCTGGGTGCTCGGTGGCGCGCTCGCCACGATGCCCGCGTCGCTCTACATGAAGCGCGTCGGCCGGCAGGCCGGCCTCACGGCCGGCACGTTCTGGGCGGTCGCCGGCGCGCTCGTTTGCGGGGCCGCAATCTACGGGGGGTACTTCTCGCTCCTCTGCTTGGGTGCGCTCCTATTCGGTGTGTATAACGCCCACGGGCAGTACTACCGCTTCGCCGCCGCCGATGCCGTGCCGCCGGAGCAGCGGCCGACTGCCATCTCGCTTGTGCTGGCGGGCGGCCTCATCGGCGGCATCCTCGGTCCGGCACTTAGCCGCTGGACGCTCGAGCTCGGCGCGCGGAAATTCATGGGCGCGTATCTCACGCTGATCGGGGTAGCGATAGTTACGATGGCGCTGCTGCGCTTCATCCGCATCCCCGTGCCGAGCGCGGCCGAGCGCGCGGCTGCGGGCCGCCCGCTCGCCGAGATCGCGGCGCAGCCGAAGTTCATCGTCGCCGTGCTCGCGGCGGCGATCGGCTACGGCGTCATGAACTTCCTCATGACCTCGACGCCGATCGCCATGCAGATCTGCGGCTACGCGTTCAGCGCCACGGCATTCGTGATCTCTTCGCACATCGTGGCGATGTTCGCGCCCTCGTTCGTCACCGGCGCGCTGATCCGCCGCTTCGGCACGATCCCGGTCATGCTCTCGGGCGCGGCGCTCAACCTGGTGACGATCGCCATCGCACTCGCCGGCATTACGATCGCGCATTTCTGGTGGGCGCTCGTGCTGCTCGGCATCGGCTGGAATTTCCTCTATACCGGCGGCACGACGCTCCTGACGGAAACCTATCGGCCGGAGGAGCAGGCGAAGGCGCAAGGCGCGAACGACCAGGCGATCTTCATCATGATGCTCGTCTCTTCCTTCACCTCGGGCGCCACCGTGACGACGGCCGGCTGGGAGCGCGTGAACCTCTTTGCGCTGCCGCTTGTCGCGATCGTCGCCGTCGCGCTCGTCTGGTTCTTATTGCAGCAGCGCCGCGTGGCTGCCGCATGATGCGCGCGCCGGCGACTGTCGGGCAGCGCCTCGAGGACATCGACACGCCGGCGCTCGTCATCGAGCTCGACGCCTTCGAGCGCAATCTGCGCACGCTTGCCGCCACCGTTAAGGATCGACCGGTGCGGGTACGGCCGCACGCCAAGACGCACAAGTGCCCGGAGGTCGCCAAGCGCCAGCTCGCGATGGGCGCCGTGGGCGTTTGCTGCCAGAAAGTCTCGGAAGCCGAAGCGCTCGTCGAGGGCGGCATCACAGATGTGCTCGTCAGCAACGAGGTCGTCGGCGCGCAGAAGATCGCACGCCTCGCCGAGCTATCGCGCCGCGCACATATCGGCGTCTGCGTCGACCATGCGGACAATGTCGCGGCGCTCGAGGCGAGCGGTGCGAAGCTCGACGTGTACATCGAGATCGAAGTCGGCATGGGACGATGCGGCATCGCGCCGGGCGAGCCAGCGCTGGCGCTCGCGCAGCGCATCGCCGCCGCCAGGAATCTCCGCTTCGCCGGGCTGCAGGCCTATCACGGTCGTGCCCAGCACATTCGCTCGATGGCCGACCGGCGCGCCGCCATCGATGGTGCGGCCCGCGCGGCGCGCGTAACCGAGGAGCTGCTCAACAAGCACGGCATCGAATGCCCGATCGTCACCGGCGCGGGCAGCGGCACGTACATGCTGGAAGTCGAGAACGGCGCCTGGAACGAGATCCAGCCGGGCTCCTACATCTTCATGGACGTCGACTACGGCCGCAACGAGTGGGCAGCGCCGCTGCCGCGCTACGAGCACGCACTCTTCGTCCTCACCACCGTCATGAGCCGCCCGGCGGCCGACCGCGCGATCGTTGATGCCGGCCTGAAGGCGTCGAGCGTTGATTCGGGCATGCCGGCGGTGTGGCAGCGCCCCGGCGTCGTGTTTCGCAGTGCTTCGGACGAGCACGGCGTCCTCGACATCGCGAGCGGCGCGCAGCCGCCGGCGCTCGGCGAGAAGCTGCTGCTCGTGCCCGGGCATTGCGACCCGACGGTGAATCTTTACGACTGGTATGTCTGCGTGCGCGGCGGCCGGGTGGAGGCGCTCTGGCCGATCACCGCGCGCGGGGCGGTTTACTGAGGAGGGAAAAATGAACAAGCAGTACTTGAATCCGAAAGAGCTGGGCGCGGCGCCGAAGTTCTATTCGCACGCCGTGTCGCTGAGCGGCGCGGCGAAGCTGGTCTATGTCTCCGGGCAGGTGAGCTGGGGGCCGGATGGCCGCGTCGTCGGCGCGGGCGACATGCGCGCGCAGTGCGAGCAGGTGTTCAAGAACCTCACCAATGTCCTGCACGCCGCCGGCGCCGGCTGGGGCGACATCATCAAGATGAACGCCTACATGGTGAATCTCAACGCCGAAAACGTGGCTGCTTTTCGCGAGATCCGGTCGGGTTACCTGAAACCCGGCCAGTTGCCGGCGAGTACGCTCGTGGGCGTGACGAGCCTCGTGCAGCCTGAGCTGCTGCTCGAGGTCGAGGTGGTCGCGGCCGTCGGTGCCGCCGCGCAGAAGCCGAAGGCAAAGGCGGCAAAGAAGAAGCGCCGTTGAGGAAGCAGAAAGCGCAGCCCGCGATCGCAGTCAGCGATGCGCGCGGCGTGAGGACGCTGCATGTGGGCGGCGAGGCGATCCAGAGCGCGATGCGCCTCGACGACCCGCATGCGCTCGCGCTCGACTACACGCGCTGCATGATGGCGTTCCTGCTGGCGCATCCCGAGCCGCGCGAGGCGCTGATGATCGGGCTCGGCGGCGCGTCGCTGCCGAAGTTCTTCCACCGCCACCTGCGGCAGACGCGCGTGCGGGTGGTCGAGCTCGACGAGCGGGTGCTCGCCGCCGCACGCACGCACTTCGCGCTGCCGGCCGACGACGAGCGGCTGAGCGTGGAGATCGGCGATGGGGCGCAGGCCCTCGCCCCGGAGTGCTGCGATTTGCTGGTGATCGATGCCTATCACGACGAGGTGCATGTGCCGGCGCTGGCGAGCGCCGAGTTCTACGACGCGGCGTTTCTCGCACTGCGCGAGCCGGGCGCGCTGGTGGTCAATTTCATGGACGACGATCCGAAGTTCGACCAGTACCTGCAGCGCCTCGAGCGCGCCTTCGGCGGCGCGGTGCTGGCGATGCCCGCGCTCTACGATCCGAACATCCTCGCGTTTGCCTTTCGCGGCGTGCCGCCGGCGATCGACTGGGCCACGCTCCGGCGCAGGGCGGAAAGGCTGGAGGCGCGCTACGGCTTGCCGTTTACGCGCTATGTGTCGAAGCTGCGCGGCATGAACCGCTGTACGGCCGCCGCGCTCCTCATCCATGGCGCCTGAGGCGGCCGCGCTCGCCGGCATCGGCTTCCTCGGCGCGCTCGTCTTCGGCATCACCGGCTTCGGCTCGGCGCTCGTCACCATTCCGCTCGCCACGCACCTTGTGCCGCTCGAGTTCGCGCTCGCGCTCTTTGCGCTGATGGATCTCTGCAGCGCGTACAGCGTCGGGTTCGAGAATCCGCGCAACGCGGTGCGCGCCGAGTGGCGGCGCCTCGTGCCGATGATCCTCGCCGGCACGGCGCTCGGCGTGACGCTGCTCGTCAATCTGCCGCGCGCCGCCGGCATGTTCCTGCTCGGCGTGTTCGTGCTCTCTTACGCGCTCTATAGCCTGGCGCGCCGCACGCCGCCGCGCGTCATCGCGCCCGCGTGGGCCGCGGGCCTCGCCGGCGGCATCACCAGCGCGCTCTTCGGTGCCGGCGGCCCGCCCTATGCGATCTACCTCTCGCAGCGCGGGCTCACCAAGGAGCACTTCCGCGCCACGATGGGCTTCGCCACGATGACGAGCATCTCGCTGCGCGTCGCGGCATTCGTGATTACCGGGATGCTTCTCCAGTGCACGGTGTGGATGACCGCGCTCGTCGTGGTGCCGGCCGGACTGCTCGGTCTGTTCGTGGCGCGGCGGCTTTACCGCCGCATCTCGCGTGAGTTCCTGATGCGCGCGGTAGCGATCGTGCTCTTGGCCTCAGGCAGCTCGCTTGTCCTGCGTGCGCTCTATTAGCGCGAGATCGCGGTTCGCCGGGCCGTTGATCACCTTGCCGTAGGCGTCGAAGCGCGAGCCGTGGCACGGGCAGTCCCAGGTTTTCTCGCCGGGGTTCCAGTGCACGATGCAGCCAAGATGCGGGCACGCCGCCAGGCACTCGTGCAGGGTGCCGTTCGCGTCGCGGTACACCGCGAGCTTCTCCAGGCCGTGGCGCACGATGGCGCCGCTGTCGCGGCCGATCTCATCGAGCGATTTCACGTCTCCGGGCGTGAGCCAATCCGCATACTGCGCGGCCATGTTGAGATCCTCGCGCGCGAATTCACCGGCCGCCTTGACCGGCACGCGCGCCGGCGAATAGAGCTTCTCCCACGGGTTCTTGCGCCCGAGGATCAGGTCGCGGAGCAGCATCCCGGCGATCGTGCCGTGCGTGAGCCCCATGCCGGAGTCGCCGGTCGCGACGTAGATGTTCTCGTGGTCCATGGGGTTGTGGCCGATGAAGGCGAGGTAGTCGATCGTCTCCATGATCTGGCCGCCCCAGTTGAATTCGACCTCCTGCATCATCGGGAAGCGGCTGCGCGCCCACGACTCGAGCTTGCGGTAGCGCTGCGGCGAGTCGTGCGCCTGGCCGCTCTTGTGGTCCTCGCCGCCGACGATGAGCAGATCGTCGTGCAGCCGGATGTAGTGGTAGGGGTCGCCGGTGTCCCAGGCGAGCACCTGCGGCACCGAGCCGCGCGGCACGCGCGCGCCGATCACGTAGGTCATGTAGGGCGCCTGCTTCGTGTGCAGCGTGACACGGTTGTTAATTGGCACATTTGTCGCCACGACGAGCGCGTCGCCGGTGACGACGTGCCGGCCGACGTGAACGAGCGCCGGCACGCCGCCTTCGACGTGGTCGGCGTGGCTGTCGCAGAAAATGCGGCCGCCCATGCGCAGGATCGCTTGCGCGAGCCCGGCGAGATACTTCAGCGGGTGGAACTGACCTTGCCGCGGGAAATGCAGGCTCGGGCCGCTATCCCAGCCGTACGGCGAGCGCTCGACGAGGCGCACGTCTTTCAGGCCGGCGCGGTGCGCGGCGTCGAGTTCGCGCTCGAGCGTCTTGCGCTTGTCGCCTTCGGCGAGGAAGAGATAGCCGTCGAGTCGCGCGAAGTCGCAGTCGATGTTCTCGCGCCGCACGATTTCGTCGATGCGCTCGATTGCCGCGCTGTTGCTGTCGGCGGCCACCCGGATCGCTTCCGCGCCGTGCAGCTTCTCCAGCTCGTAGTAGCGGTCATCGAGCATGTTGGTGAGGTGGCCGGTCGTCATGCGCGTCATGCCGGAGACGAGAGGGCCGTCGTCGAGCACGGCGACCGACAGGCCGGCTTGGGCGAGGTGGTAGGCGGTGCTGAGGCCCGCTATGCCCGCGCCGACGATGCAGACGTCGGCATGGACGTTTTCTTCAAGCGGCCGGCAGTGCGGCAGGAGGGCGGTGGCGGACCAGACGGATTCGTGGCGGGGCATGGCGCCCCATCGCTTGCAAAAAACGCTCCTAGGTCGCCTTTTCGCGCAGGGTGACGAACTCCTCGGCCACCGTCGGATGGATGCCGATCGTGGCGTCGAACTGCGCCTTGGTCGCCCCGAGCTTCACCGCAATTGCCACGCCCTGGATGATCTCGCCCGCGTCCGGCCCGATCATGTGCGCGCCGAGGACTCGCTGTGAGCCGCGGTCGACGACCAGCTTCATGAAGACGCGCTCCTTCTTCTCCGTCAGGGTGAGCTTGAGCGGGCGGAAATAGGTCTTGTAGATGTCGACCGCGCCGTAGCGCTCCCGGGCCATCTGCTCGCTTAGCCCGACAGTCGCCAGATTGGGATGGGCAAAAACTGCCGTCGGCACGTTGTCGTGGTCCACGGGCGTCGGCTCGCCGCGAAACAGCGTCCTCGCGAGCCACATCGCCTCGGCGGTCGCCACCGGCGTGAGGTTGATGCGGTTCGTGACGTCGCCGATCGCGTGGATGGAGTCCACGCTCGACTTCGAGTACTGGTCGACGATGACGGCGCCATCCGCCGCGAGCTTCACGCCGACGCGCTCGAGGCCGAGGTTGGCCGTGCTGGGCTTGCGTCCGGTGGCGAAGAGCACGAGGTCGGTCGTCTGGTGCGGGCCGTCGGTGTAGCAGACCTCCAGCGTGTGCGGGTGCTTGATGATGCTGGAGGGCTCGCCGCCGAAGTGGATCTTGAGGCCTTTGTGCGTCATCTCTTCGGCGATGCGCTCGCCGAGATCCGCGTCGAAGCCGCGCAGCAGGCGCTTGCCGCGGTACGAGAGCGTGGTCTTCACCCCGAGCCCGTGGAAGATGGAGGCGAATTCGAGCGCGATGTAGCCGCCGCCGACCACCAGCGCGCGCTCCGGCAGTCGCTCGAGATGAAAGGCCTCGTTCGAGGTGATGGCGTACTCGCGACCCTCGATCGGCGGAATCACCGGCCACGACCCGGTGGCGATCAGGATGTGCTTCGCGCTATGTCGGCGGCCGTTGATCTCGACGGTATGCGGATCGACGACCGTAGCGCGGCCGCGGATGATTTCCACGCCGCTCGCCGTGAGCAGCCGCTCGTACACGGCATTGAGCCGTGCGATCTCCTTGTCCTTGTTCGCGAGCAGCGTGGGCCATTCGAATTGCGGCTCGGTGGTGGACCAGCCGTAGGCTCGCGCGACTTCGAATTCCTCGCGCCAGTGCGCCGCGTAGGAAAAGAGCTTCTTCGGGATGCAGCCGACGTTGACGCAGGTGCCGCCGAAGAGATGCGACTCGGCGATGGCGACTTTCGCGCCATAGGCGGCCGAGACGCGGCTGGCGCGCACGCCGCCGGAGCCGCCTCCTATGGTGAAGAGATCGTAATCGACGCTTATTTCAGGTTCTTGAGGTTGAGCTCGACGAGCTCGAGATCGACGGTGATGCGCTGGTGCTGCGGCTTGTCGGAGAGCCATAGCAGCGCGTTCTTGACGCGCATTTCGATCTGCGCCTTCGGCATGCCTTCGACACCGGCGAGCATCGAGGCGAGCTCGCCCAAGTTGGCGGCCTGCGCCGCCTTGCGCACGCCGGCAAGCTTGCCTTCGACCGCCTTGCGGCCGAGGTTGGTGACCATCCTTACGGTTTTGTCGTCTTCCGCCACGGCGCGTTCTCCTATCGAGCCGTCTTCGATTGTACCAGCGCATAACGCTCGCCCGCGCTGCGCACGGCGCCTTCGGCCACCAGCTTGTCGAGATGCGCCGTCAGCGAGCGCGCCGCCCAGCGGTGCAGGCGCGAGGGCACGTCGTCGTACACATGCGGCAGCAGCTCTTCGACCGACGCCGGCCCGACCTTGACGAGCGCATGGCGCACTTTTTCCTCACGCATCAGGCGATGCGCGATGAGACGGCGCACCTCCTTGTGCGGCGCGCCGATGAGGTAGCCGTGACCGGGCGCGATGATGGCGATGTCTTCGGCGAGGAGCTTCTCCAGCGACTGCAGGTACGCGCGCATGTCGCCGTCGGGCGGATTGATGACCACCGTGGAGCCCTGCATCACGTGATCGCCGGTGAAAAGCATCTTCGTCTGCTCGAGCAGGTAGCACAGATGGTTCGACGCGTGCCCTGGGGTATGAATGGCGCGCAGCGTCACGCCGCCCAGCTCGATGCGCTGGCCGTTCTCAAGGACGAAGTCGGGCGTGAAGGTCGCGTCCTGGCCCGGCGGCGCCGGCCGACCGAGGAGCTGCGCGCCGGTCGCCGCCTTGAGCGCGGCCGCCGCCGGCGAGTGATCCATGTGCGTGTGCGTGCAGAGGATCCACTTGACGTTGTCGAAGGCAGCCAGCTTGTCGATGTGCGAGGCGATGTCCGGCCCGGGGTCGATGACCGCGCGGGCGCCTTCTCCCACGAGGTAACTGTTGGTGCCGGGTCCGGTCATCATTCCCGGGTTGGGCGCGATCAGCCGCGTCACCCAGCGATCCAGGCGCTTGGGCTCGCCGGCGATGAGATCGTACGTGGTGGTGCCCGTCTCCTCCGGATCGCTCCAGTGGATTTCGTAGTAAGGCGGATCGGTGCGCCGGAAAATCTTCTCGCCTTCCTTGCCCTGGGCAATGCAGGCACGGTTCTCCTCGATATCGGTGAGCGCACGCACGTGGCGCATCGCATCGGCCGCGGTGGCGAAGGGCTTCAATTCGCCGAGCGTATGCTTGGTCGCATAGACGAGCTCGATCTCGCCGCGCGCGGCGCGCTCGAGCGCCTCGCTCGCGCGAAGCCACAGCGTGTGTACCGTTTCCGCCGCGTCGTGCAAGCCTTCCTGGCCGGGCGGCGCCGCGGCGACGAAGAAGCGCGTATCGAAGCGCCGTGACCGGCCGGGCGCGGTGACCCAGTGGCCGATGTAGCCGAGCTCGCCCGCCGGCAGGTACAGGTCTTCCGCTTCCAGGAGCTCGATGAACGGCCGCTTGCGATCCGCCGCCAGCCGCGCCGCGCGCTCGGGCGCAATGAGTTCCCCATTCGCGTCGCAGGCGAGGAGGATCCCGGCTTCCTCGTAGCACTCGCGGATGGCGGCGATCCAGTAGGGAATCGGCGGGTTTTCACCCGGCAGGTTCTTTAGCCGGCGTACGAGCCGCGGGTCCGTATCGGCGGTCTCGAGCGAGCCGCCGGGAAAGACGTACGCGCCGCCGAGGAACGCCGAGCTCGGCGAGCGCTGCAGCATCAGCACCTGCGGGCCGCCGGACGCGTCGCGCAAGAGCGCGAGCGTCGCGGCAGGACGCGCGGCCTGCGCAGCCATCAGGGCACAAGGCGGCGCACGATCTCCACCGCGGGCAGGATCTCGTCGATGAGATCCACGCCCTCGCCAGCGAAGATGAGCGCCGTGTCGAAGTCCTGCCGCTCGGCCGCGGCGTAGTAGCTTTTGCGCTCCGCGTCCATGCGTTCGCGCAGCGCCGCCTCGCGGCCGTGCCACGTCTCGGTGAACTTGTTGCGCAGCGCCCGGCCGGTGATGCCGCTCCAGCCGTCGAAGCCGCGCACGACGTCGAACACGGTCGTGCGCACCGTCGCATCGCCATTCGCTTGCACAATTCGCTCCTTAGCGCGCGGCGCGGTCAGTGCTTCGTCGCAAGCGCTGAACCGCGTGCCGACCAGCACGCCGGCGGCGCCGAGGACGAGCGCTGCTTCATAGCCGCGGCGATCGGCGATGCCGCCGGCGGCCAAAATCGGTTTATCAGGAGCTAAATCTCTTACTGCTGGCAGCAGCGCGAAGAGCGACCGCTCGCCGCCATGGCCGCCCGCTTCGGTGCCTTGCGCGACGAGCACGTCGGGCTGCGCTTCGAGCGCCTGTCGCGCGATCGCGAGGCTCTGCACCTGGCAGATGAGCTTCGCGCCGCTACGGCGGATTTTTTCGGCAAACGGGCGGGGATCGCCGAAGGAGAGCATCACCGCGCAGGGTTTGTAGGCGAGCGCGAGATCGAGAAGTGCCGGCTGCCGGGCGAGGCTCCAAGTGATGAAGCCGATGCCGACGCGCTCGTTCTCAGCGCGCTGGAATTCGCGGCGGATCCAGTCGGCATCGCCGTAGCCCGCCCCGATCAGGCCGAGGCCGCCCGCCCGCGAAACCGCGGCGGCCAGCGCACCGCCGGAGACGAAACCCATGGGCGCGAGCACTACGGGTTTTTGGATGCCCAGCACGCCGGTGATCATGCGCTGCGGCCGGCGCGGTCTTTCTCGTTCTGCGCCTTGATCATGGCGCGCATGCGCTCCCAGTCGGCATCCGATAGCTGGTCGAGCTCGGTGAAATACGCGCCCGAGCCGGTGGCGAGATAGCCCGCGCCGTCGAGCGCAATGGTTTCCCCGGTGAGCCATTCGCAGCCATCGGCCATGAGGAAGGTCGCGAGGTTCTGCAGCTCCTCCATGCGCCCGATGCGCCGCATCGGGTTGAGCTTCGCCGAGTCGTCGAAGCCGCCGCCCGGCCGCAGGCGCTTCGTCGCCCCTTCGGTGGGAAAGGGGCCCGGCGCGATCGCGTTCAGGCGGATGCCATGGCGGCCCCATTCGACGGCGAGCGATTTGGTCATCACGTGCAGCCCCGCTTTCGACATCGCCGAAGGCACGACGTAAGGCGAGCCAGTGTGCACCCAGGTGACGAGGATGGAAACCACGGCTCCCTTGTGCCCGCCCGCGATCCAGCGCTTGCCCACGGCGTGCGTCACGTAGAACGTGCCATGGAAGACGATGTTGGCGATGGCGTTGAAGCCGTTGGGCGTCAGGTCCTTCGTCGGGCTGATGAAGTTGCCGGCGGCGTTGTTGACGAGACCGGTGAGCGGCCCGTCCTCATCCCAGATGCGCTGAACCATGGCCTCGACCGCCGCAGCGTCGCGGATGTCCACGGCCTGCGTGCGTACGCGTCCGCCATGCTTGGTAGTGAGCTCGCGCGCCGCGTCTTCGAGCACCCCGCCGCGCCGGCCGGCGATCCACAGCTCCGCGCCGAGCTCGAGGTACTTGGCGGCAATCTCTCTTCCAAGGCCGGTTCCGCCACCGGTGATGAGGATGCGCTTACCTTTGAGCAGGTGGTCCTTGAACATGCGCGCTCCGCGGGGGGAGCGCGTATTCTAGGCTCACGAGCGCACCGATGGCCACGGCAGTAATGATGGCCGCGAAGATGGCGATCGCCGCCACACTTCCCAGAGTGACGGAAAGCGCGATCTCGGCCCGCTGCTCGGCCGGCGCCAGCTGGTTCGCTACCTGCAGGCTCCCGCGATAGCCGAGCGCGGCGCAAAGGCCGACGAGCGCCGTGTCAGCCACGAAGAGCGGTTTGCAAGATGCGCGCCGCGCAGCGCGCGCTACGCGGAGATTTTCTGCGGACCGGCGTACGACGCTTCGCCCTCATTTGCGAAATGCGCGAACGACCAGTTTTCCTTCGCCACCTCGACGAGGTTGATCCAGGCGTCCTCGCGTCGCAGGCCGAGGGCGGCGAGGTTGTTGGCGATCCGCCCAAAAAGCGCGCGCTTTTGCGCGAGCGTCCGCCCGGCGCTCAGTGTGATCTGCACGATCACGATCTCATTGGTGCGCGCAATGCCGAGGTAGTCCGAGTCGTAGACGAGGTCGCCCGGCTCATGCTCGGTGAGGAGCTGGAAGCGATCGCGTTGCGGTACGTCCATCGTTTCCACCAGCGCGCGATGGATCGCGTCGCCGATCTTGCGCCGCAGCTCGGGCGGCCTACCCTTGAGAAGCGAGATCCGAACGAGCGGCATGGCTGCCTACGGCAGGCTTCAGTAACCTGACCAGCCGCGCGAACAGCCGACCCATCTCTTCGTTGCGCTGGCGATGAGCGGCCTGCACGAGCTCGCGGCGCAGCTCCGGGTTGCGGCGGAAGTCCTCGAGGGTCATAGCCCCTCCCTACGAATGCTTGGTAAAAAGCCTCGCAAGCGGCGCGATGAGGTAGAAGTAGATCGCCTCGGCGCGTTCGCGCCGAGCCTTGGCGTTCAGTGCCTCGAGTTGCGGGAAGTCGAGTCTCATGGCCTTTCCTTTCAGGCGAACGACACGGCGGCCTCGCCGCCGAGCGAGTTGACGATGGCGACGCCGCGATGGCGCAGCCGGTAGCAGCCGCCGCGCTCTAGCACGATGTCCTTG
>Ga0066661_10000501_pt1 | contig 13588 bp, 9 predicted proteins | sample GraSoiAngelo_110_FD_66454 | JGI IMG/M metagenome (GOLD analysis project Ga0066661, IMG submission 66454) | Grasslands soil microbial communities from the Angelo Coastal Reserve, California, USA - 14_0903_12_30cm | ecosystem: Environmental > Terrestrial > Soil > Grasslands | place: USA... | reverse complement strand
CGAGATCCGGCTCGCCCCGTTGGGGTGCGTGACGGCCTCGGGGCGCTGGGGCGGATCGTACGCGGACACGACGAACGGGAGCCGGGCGGAGTGCGGCATCAGGTACTGGTAGCGCACCTCCTCGCCGTCGGGGCGGACCCGCATCCCGTCCATGACGGGGGAGACGTCCACGCCCGCCGCCTCCAGCCACGTCCGCGCGCCGGCCAGGTCGGTGGCGTCGGTCTCCAGCGCAACGTCGCGCCAGCCTTCGCCCGGGGCGACCCAGCGCGCCAGGCGCTCGCCCAGCGCCCCGTCGGCGGATGCGCCGACGGACGGCGGGAAGTGGGCCAGCTCGATGAACGGGCCCTCCGGGAACCAGATCAGAGCGTTGTGGGCGCGGCGCGGGTCGCTGCCCCACTCGACGGTGAAGCCGAGGTCCCTGAAGTCCTTCACCGCCTGGCCCAGGTCGTGCACCGTGCAGAGCAGGTGACTGCACCTCAGCATCGCGAGCGTCAATTACAGCAGGTTGGTCATGTCGAGCGCCGAAACGCCAAACGGGCGCTCGGCCGGGCGAGACGAGGCCAGCCGGCGCCGCGGCAGGCGGTTGACAGTCCCGCGGCGTGAGCGCGCCGCGGCCGGGCGGCGCTACCCTGACGCTCGTACTCGACGCAGCGCATCCGGTGGGGAGGTGAGCCCTGTGCCGTTCCATCGCTTCCGATCGCTCTTCGCGTTCGCCGTCGCCGCGGCCGCTGGCGCTCTGCCCGTCGCCGCGGCCGCCGACGTCGCTCCGCCGGCCAGCCTCGTCTCCAACTACGAGACCGCCAGCGGCAACGTCCTGCAGCGGGACTGCGGCTTCAGCCACCAGCTCCCCGGCAACTCCAGCCTGGCCGTCTGGCTCTTCTGCGACACGCCGATCGCCAGCTCCGGCGGGACCGTGATCGGGTTCATCCCCGGGTCCAGCGCGGCGGTCGGGCCGTTCACCCCGGGCCGGGTCCCGACCGATCTCAGCGAGATCCCGACGCCGCCGGCGCCCATCGAGAGCCTGCCCAGCGCGCAGGCGCCCCAGCGGTTCCTGCCCACGCCCGACGGGCTCGTGCTGCCCGACGGCACCACGCGCTGCGGCGCCTCCGGCAGCAACTCGTACGCGGCGACCTGGATGTCGGGCGTCAACCGCGAGCCGTCGTCGGCGAACAGGTCGCTCCTGCTGATCAGCTTCACCGACGTCTGCGTCAGCGGTGGCTCCGCCATCACGACCGAGCGCTTCGGCATCGCCGAGTACAACCCGGCCACCAACACCGTGACCGCGATGACCCGGGTGTTCGCGACCGCCTCGCCCGGACAGGACCTGGGGACGACGGCGCCGCAGCTCCTGCTCGGCTCGCCGGTCTTCAGCGGGAGCTTCCTGTACCTGTTCTCGGCCAGGTGCAGCAGCGCCGGGTTCGGGGCCTGCGGCGCTGGCAGCGTGTACCTGGCCCGCACGCCGGCGAACCCGACGAGCTGGCGGCAGTCCAGCACGTACCAGTTCTTCGACCCCGGAGCCTCGGGCGGCTGGACCAGGGACCCGGCGAGCGCCCAGTCGGTGATCTCGGGCGCACAGCCGTTCGCCGTCACGGCCGACAGCTTCTCCTCCGTGGGTCAGGGCCTCGACCTGGTCGAGGAGACGTCCCTGGGCGGCAACTTCCGCGTCTGGACCGCGAGTTCGCCGCCGGGACCGTGGACGCAGAAGACGTCCGGCCAGGTGCCCTGCACGAGCGGAAGCGGGGCCCTCAACTTCTGCCGCGCCCTGATCGGCCACCCCGAGCTGAGCACGTCGAGCCAGCTCCTGCTGTCGTTCTACGATCCGGGCACCGACCACGTCCGGATCGCCTCGACGCCGTGGTGAGGCGCTCGTGCCGGGCGGCCGGCAGGTGGGTCACGCTGCCGCGAGCCCACCACGAAGCGCGGGAAGGGGGCCGGTGCCGGATGGCCGGCACCGGCCCGCACGCGCAGGGGCCTACGTCCCCAGCCGGATGACCGTCACCGAGCTGGCCGGGAACTGCCAGTCGAACGCTCCGCCCAGGCCGCCGGCCGCACGGGTGACCGGCGCCACCCGGTTGGGGGCGTCGATCGTGTTCTGGGCCGTCGGCTCACCCGTGAGGACCGTGACCGTGCCCCGGCGGGCGACGCGGGCGCCGTCGATCGTGATTTGCGTGTTCTGGAGCGTGTCGGACGGGTTGACCACCGTCAGGTAGAGCGCCCCGGTCCGGCTGTCCCGGCTGGCCACGACCGCCAGCTGGCGGTTCGGGCCCTGGAACTGGCTGCCCACCACGTGGTCGCCGTGCTGGGTCCCGAACAGGCGCTGCACGAAGTACGAGGGTGCTCCGAAGCTGTGCAGCGCGTCGTAGCCGATCAGGTTGGTCGGCCAGTTGGGCGCGTTCACGTTGGCCAGGACCGGCGCGTACGAGGCGCCGATGACGAGGTCCGCGTTGCGCTCCAGCCCGGTCATGAACGCGGCCTCGCCGACCGCGGCGGCCAGCGTGCCGGTGGGTGAGCCCTGGGTCGCCGCGTACTCGCCGGCCAGGATGCGCGGGCCGGTCCGCGGGGCGGCGTCGAACAGGTGGGCGTTGTCGACGAACCACTGCGGGTCGTTGTAGTAGTGGTTGTCGAGCACGTCCATGGGACGCGAGGTCACCGGCGTGGTCGCCACCAGCCGGATCTGCGGGTAGGCCGACCTGATCGCGTCGGCGAACATCGGGTAGCGGTACGTGTTGTAGCTGCCGCTGCGGTCGAAGAAGTCCTCGTTGCCGATCTCCACGAACGGCACCGTGAACGGCCGCGGGTGGCCGTCCTGCGCCCGCCGGGCGCCCCACGGCGTGTCGGTCGAGCCGGTGGCGTACTGGATCTCGTCCAGCGCGTCCTGGACGTACGGCTGCAGCTGGTCCTGCGGGACCACGGTGCCGTTCAGCGTGTATCCGGCCCACACCCCGAGCATGGGCGTGGCGCCCAGGTCCTCGGCCATCTCCAGGTACTCGAGCAGGCCCAGGCCGTCGGTCGACCAGTAGCCCCACGCGTCGTCGAGGTGGCCGGGCCGCTGCGAGATCGGCCCGATCGACTGCTTCCAGTCGAACCGGGTGGCGATCGTGGCGCCCTCCAGGTAGTTGCCCCCCGGGAAGCGGAGGAAGCCCGGGTGGATGGCGCCGATCATCGTCGCCAGGTCGGGCCGCAGCCCGTTGGCCTGGCCGTCGAACGTGGGCGGGAACAGCGAGACCTGGTCCAGCCAGACGCTGGCGTTCGCGACCGGTCCCGCCACCGACACCACCAGCCGGTTCTGGGCCGACGCGGGCGCCGACCGGCTGGCGGTCAGCCGGCCCTCGAGCTGCCGCCAGTCGGTCCCGACGCCCTGGAGCCGGGTCCGGGCCCAGACCTGGCTGCCGTCGGCGCTCTCGATGCTGACGTCGAGCGGCCGGTCGAACCCCGCGCTCGCCTTCGCGAACAGCGAGACCTGGTACGTCTCGCCCGCCCGGACGGGGATGCCCCAGTACCCGTCGTCGGCCGCGCCGGCGCGCTCGCCGGCGGCCGCCCCGGTCACGTCGAGCCGCAGCGAGCGGTCGTCCGCGGTGTTCAGCGGCTGCGCGAAGTCCAGCGAGACCGCCGCCCGCGCGGAGCCGCCCGCCACCGCCGACCAGTGCACGGGGCTGTGGTCGTCCTCCTTCAGCGACCGGTTGCGGACCAGCTCCGCGTACAGGCCGCCGTCGCCCGAGTGGTTGATCTCCTCGAAGAACGCGCCGAACTGCGTCGGGTTGATCGCGGCGTCCTGGACGCCGGCCTGGACGTCCAGCGTCCCGGCGTTGGCCAGGGCGACCACCTGGTCCCGGGTCAGCGCGAAGTGGTACGCGCGGACCTCGTCCACGGCGCCGCGGAGGCCCGCGCCGACCGTGAACGACGCGCTGCTCGCGCCGCTCGCCCGGGCGCGGGTCAGCGCCCGCGGCCGGCCGTCGATGGCGAGCGTGGTGGTGCCGGCCTGGCGGTCCACCGTCAGCGCGGCGTGGTGCCAGCGCCCGTCCGCGAAGGCGTCGCGCGTGGCCACCGCGTCGGTCCCGACCGTCGCCGTCACGTGACCGCCCCTCGTGCCCAAGCGGTATGCGCCCCTGGCCACGATGACCTGCGAGCCGCGGCTCGTGGTCTGGAACCAGGCCGTGATCGAGAAGCTGTCCCCGCCGAAGTCGAGCGACGACCCGGTGCCCATGTCCACGCGGGCCGAGCGGCCGTCGAACGCGAGCGCGCCCAGCCGCGCGCCGGGGGCTGGCGTCGCGCCCGTGATCGCGCCGTCCTCCTCGTTGGGCGAGGCGTCGGTGGCGCCGTCGTCGAACGACCACTGGCCGGCCGCGGCCAGCGTCAGCACCTGGTCCGGCGTCAGCGCGTACTGGAACGCCTGCACGTCGTCGACGGCCCCGGACCGCACGCCGCGACCGACCCGGAGCTCGCCGGCCGCCCGCCACGGCGAGGCGAACGGCACCGTCTGCTGGAGCGTGCCGTCCACGTACAGCGAGAGGGTGCCGGCGGCCCGGTCGGAGACCGCGGCCAGGTGGTACCACGCGCCGGCAATGGGTGGAGCCGTCGCGGTGGCCGACGTCGCGGGGGCGCCGGCCGCGTCGGCCGCCGTCCGGGTGAACGCGAACCGCCCCGTGTCCCCGCGCAGCTCGAGCGAGAGCGTCGAGGCCTGGTCGCCGTCCACGCTGACGAACGTCTGGGCGCCGGTGACGTCCCGCAGCTTCACCCACGCGGACACGGAGAGGGTCTCGTCGGTGGCCAGCACGGGGTCGGCGACGTCCGCCTCCTGCCCGCCGCCGGCCAGCGCCAGCGCGTGCGGGCCGTCGACGCCGGCGGTCCACCCGGCGCCGCCGGCGAGCGTGCCCGTGTGCCCGTGGCCGGTCGCGTCGGCCGCGCTGGCGCCGGCGCCCTCGTCGAAGCGCCACCTGCCGGACGTGGCGAGCGTCCCGATCGCCCGGGGCGACAGCACGCCGTCGTGAATGCGCACGTCGTCGATCTGGCCGCCGACGAAGTCGACGAGGTTGCCGGCGAACTTGCCCCGGCCGATCACCAGGTCGCCGGGGGCCCGCCACGGGGCGGTGAACGCCACGCTCTGCTGGAAGGCGCCGTTCACGTACAGCCGCAGCGCCTGCGCCGGCGCGTCGTAGACGCCGGTCAGGAAGTACCAGGTGTTGGTCCGCGGCGCGAACGTGGCCGAGGCGAACGTCCCCGGCGCGACCGCGTCGGTGGTGATCCGGGTGAACGCGAACCGCCGGGTGTCGTCGCGGAACTGCAGGTAGAAGGCGCTGACCTGGGCGCCATCCTCGCTGACGAACGTCTGGTAGCCCTGGGTCGCGCTCAGGCGCACCCAGGCCGACACGGTGAAGCTGCGCGTGGTGTCGATCACGGCGCCGGGCACGTCCACGAAGCCGCCGCGCCCGTCGAGGGCGAGGTCGGACGAGCCCACGATGCCGCGAGCCCACCCCGCCGAGCCCTGGAGCGCGCCCGTATGGCCGCCTGATGTGTCCGCGGCCACGGTCCCGCTGCCCTCGTCGAAGGGGTAGTGGGCGATCAGCGGCGGGTCGGCCGGCGCGGCCGGTCCTGCCGCCCGGACGGGCAGGGGCGCCGCGCTCCCCGCCAGGATCCCGGTGCACAGCATCGCGATGCCGAGTCGCGCCATCCGCCGGATAGCCCGCGTGCTCATACGACCACCGGCCAGCCGGCCGAGTCCCACGTGATCCGGTTGATGCCCAGGAGGGCGGTGCCGTCGTCGGCGTAGTAGTGGTACACGAGCACGTCGCCGTCGTGGTCGGCGATGACCGACTGCCCGCCTGGACCGTGGATCGAGCCGTGGCCGGCCAGGATCTCGGTCCCGCCGCCGGCGGTCATCGCGGTGCCGGAGCGGTCCACGTAGGGGCCGGTGACCGACGCCGAGCGCCCGACCATGATCCGGTACGTGCTCTGCGCGCCGCGGCAGCAGAAGTCGAACGAGACGAACAGGTAGGAAAGGCCGGCGTGCCGGTAGACGAACGCCGCCTCGATCGCGTCCGGGGCGGCGGGCCGCTGCGCGAGCGCCCGCACGGCCGTGTCCGACGTCGAGCGCTGGCCGGTGGACGGGTCGAGGCGCACCTGCTTGATGCCGGTCCAGAACGACCCGAAGGTGAGCCACCAGCCGCCCTGCGCGTCCACGACGAGGTTGGGGTCGATCGCGTTGTAGTTCACCGCGCTGCTGCTGTCGATGACCAGGCCGCGGTTGGTCCACGACCCGGACAGGCCGGTGGAGCTCGTGGCCAGGAAGATGCCCGACTGCTGGGAGCCGAACGTGGAAGCGGCGTAGTAGAGGAAGAGCTGGCCGTTGTGGAACGAGATGTCCGGCGCCCACAGGCTGGCGCTGCCGGCCGTGTACGCGCTGGTCCACGGCGCCCCGCTGGGCCACACCGCGCCCGCGCTGCGCCAGGCGACCCGGTCGGTCGAGGTCTTGATGGGCAGGTTCGTGCCCGTGTGCACGAGGATGTACGTGCCGTTCGGCGCCCGTACGAGCGACGGGTCGTGCACCTGCGTGCTGCCCGTGACCCGGCCCGGATCGGGGTAGGTCGGGGCGGCGGCGGCCGGGCTCGCCTGCGTCAGGCCGATGACTGCGGCCGCGGCGACCGCCAGGCGCAGCAAGGCGCGGCGTGGTGATCTCGCCGGATCCATGGCTCCCCCCTCCAACGGTGTCCGAAATTTCGTGCAACCGTCGATATACCGGCTAGAGATCGATCGTCACCAACCGCGCCGGGGCTGTCAAGTGGCGAACCTGGCGCGCCGGCCCGCCCAACAGCGTCCTGCCAAGATTGGCGGCATGGAACGTGTGCTTGGAATCGGTGGCTATTTCATGCGGGCCGCGGACCCCGCGGCTCTGAGCGGGTGGTATCGCGACTGCCTGGGTCTGGATATCGACGAGAACGGCCTGTGGAGCCAGGGAGCCGGGCCGACGGTGTTCGCGACGTTCGAGTCCGAGACTGACTACTTCGGGTCCCGCGCCCAGCAAACCATGCTCAACTTCCGGGTCCGCGACGTGGACGCGATGCTCGCGCAGCTGCGCGCCAGGGGGGCGAACGTGGCCGAAGAAGCGCAGGACATGGAGGGTGTCGGTCGATTCGGCTGGGTCACCGATCCCGAGGGGAATCGGATCGAGCTCTGGCAGCCCGCCTGACCGCGCCGTCACACAGGCGGTGACGCCCACCTGGCGTCCCGATTCGGTCGTTGGCGGGCGACCGGGCCAGGCCGAGGTTTGACACGTGCGGCTGCCCGGGCGATGATCGCCCGGAAGCTGCGCGCGTCGATGGGGGCAGCAGTGTGGCTGCCGCGGCTCCGTCCAACTCGGTCTACCGATCGGCAACCCGTCGGGATGAGAGAAGGAGTGGGGGTCAATGACGGTTCAGTTCGTCTCGCGCCGCGCCACCAACCGCTGGGTCCAGCTCGCCGTGCTGATCGTGGCGATGGCGGCGATCGCCAACCTCCAGTACGCGTGGACGCGTTCACCGGCCCGCTGACGCAGCACTACCACGTGTCGCTGGCCGCCGTGCAGGTCGCCTTCTCGGCGTTCGTGCTGACCGAGACGTGGCTGGTGCCCGCCGAGGGCTACCTGATCGACCGGCTCGGTCCCAGGGTGGTCCTGGTCGTCGGTGGCGTGCTGGTCGGTCTGGGCTGGCTGGGCCCCGGCCTGTGGGCGCCCAACGTGCAGGCGGTGATCGCCTGGTACGCGCTGGGCGGCGTCGGCGCCGGCGCGGTCTACGGAGGCTCGATCGGCAGCGCGATCAAGTGGTTCCCGGACCGGCGAGGCCTGGCCACCGGCCTGGTGGCGGGCGCGTACGGAGTCGGGACCGCGCTGACGGTCGCGCCGGTGGCCGCGATGATCAAGGCCAACGGCTACGCGTACGCGTTCGTGTTCTGGGGCATCGTCCAGGGGCTGATCGTCGTCGTGGCCGCGATGTTCGTCACGCATCCGCCGCGCGACTATGTGCCGCAGGGCTGGGACCCGCGCCAGAGCCGGCAGACGGCGGTGCGGATCTCGGGCCGGGAGTTCAACCCGCTCCAGATGATCCGCCAGCCGACGTTCTGGGTGCTCTACGTGATGATGACGATGATGGCCTTCACGGGCCTGGTGGTGACCGTGCAGATCTCGCCGATCGCCTCCTACTACCACGTCGGCAACGTGCCGCTCGTGTTCGGCTTCACCGCGCTCGTGCTGGCGCTCGAGCTGGACCGCGTCGTCAACGGGGTGACACGGCCGCTGTGGGGCTGGATCTCTGACCGGGTGGGCCGCGAGAACGCCATGTTCGTGTCCTTCTCGCTGCAGGCGGTGAGCATCGTGGCGTGGATCGGCCTGCTCGGCAACCCCATCTGGTTCGTCGTCTTCTCCGGGCTGGCCTACTTCGGCTGGGGCAACATCTTCTCGCTGTTCCCGGCCACGGTCGGCGACCTGTTCGGGCGCCGGTACGCCACGACCAACTACGGCCTGATGTACACGTCCAAGGGCCTCGCCTCCATCCTCTCGGGACCTGTCGTGGCGCTCGTGGCCCAGCAGTTCAAGGGCAACTGGACGCCCGTGTTCTGGGCGATGGCCGTGAGCAGCGCGATCCCGGCGCTGATGGCGCTGCTCTGGCTCAAGCCGATCACCCGGCGCGCCGTGAGCGGCCGGGACCAGGCCGAGGAGGGAACGGTGGTGCCGATGAACCCGGCCACCTGAGCGCCTCGGTCAGGGACAGCGCCGGCGGCCGGGTCAGCCCGCCGGATCCAGGACCAGCGAGACGTCGTCGGCGTAGCCGTCGTTGGCGGTGCCCGCCTTGCGGATCATCTCCATGTCCACCTTGATCCGCCTGGTCCCCGCGGGCACGCTGCCGCTCGCGGTCCTGAGGAGGAGCGCGGTCCTGCCCCCGCGATCGCGGTCGAGGACGACGGGCAGGCTCGCCGTCGCGAGCACCTCGCCGCCGGCGCCGAGGAACTGGGCGGTCAGCTCGACCTGGTCGTCCTGGCCCCTGAACCCGCCCAGCCAGGCGGACAGGGTGTAGGACTCGCGGCCGCCGTCGAGGGCCGGGCCCTCGCTGGAGACGTCGATGGTCTGGGTCGCGCCCGAACGCTCGGCCCTGGGGCCGCCCCCGAAGAAGTTGCGGCCGCGGTCCGGCGGCCCGGGATCGCTCGGGGTCGGGTAGTTGCCCGAGCTCGCGGTGTCGTAGGCGATGGCGGTGAGGTCGCCGGTCCTCGTCCAGCCGGGCACGTCCGGCGCGACGGAGCTGCCGTCGGTGCCGGGCCCGGCCTCGGCGTCGCCGTTGACGACCAGGTTCTTGCCGGCTCCGGCCGGCGCGATCGTCGAGGTGGCGGTGGGCTGGGCGGCGGCCGCCGGGGGAACGGGGGCCGGGGTGCCACAGGCGGCGAGGATCAGCGAGAGGAGCGCCGCCACGGCGAGCGTGAGAGTCGTCCGGGCGTGCCCGTGCTGCAGAGACATGCCGGCAGACTGGGCGCAGCCGCTGAAGCGGCGCTGAAAGCGGGGCCGGGCTTCGGGCCTTGCCGTACGCCTGCCACCCCTCAGCCCGGTCGAGACGTGGTGCCCGTACGGCAAGGCCTGTCGGTGGCTACCCGGCGTCGAGCTCGACCAGCCAGTCCACCGCGACCGCGCCGCGCTCGCCGGCCATCACCGGGTTGAGGTCGATGGACCGGACCCCCGGCGCCTCCTCGGCCAGGCGGGCCAGGGCCAGGATCATCGACTCCACCGCGGCCACGTCGGCCGGTGGGCGGCCGCGCGCTCCGGTCAGCAGCGGGTAGCCGCGCAGGTCGCGGATCATCTCCGCCGCGTCGGCGGCGGTGAGGGGGACCGGTCTCACGCTCACGTCGTCCAGGATCTCGGCGAACACGCCGCCCAGGCCGACCAGCACCGCGGGGCCGAGCGCCGCGTCGGTCGTGACGCCGAGGATCAGCTCCACCCCTTCGACCTGCCGCTGCACCACCACAGCGGCCGCCCGCGCGGCCAGGTCCGCGTACGCCCTGGCCACCGCGCTCTCCGACCCGAGCCCGACGCGGACCAGGCCCGCCTCCGACTTGTGCGCGACGCCCGGCGCCGGCGCCTTGAGCACCACCGGGAAGCCCAGCGCCCGCGCGGCCGCGCCCGCCGCCGCGGCGGACTCCACCAGGCGCTCCTCGACCAGCGGGATCCCGAACCGCTCCAGCAGCGCCGCCGCCTCCGACGAGGCGAGCATCCGCGTCGCCGCCCCTGGCGGCCGCGCGTCGGAGAGGATGCTCGGGAGCGGCCGGTCCGCGATCACCGCCGCGCGGCGCCGGCGCTCGAACAGGCCGTGCAGGGCCTGGAAGCAGCCCCGCGAGCTGCGGAACACGGGGAGGCCGCTCTCGAGCAGCCGGTCGTAGGCCGGCGTCCTCGTCTCCCAGGTGCTCCACACCACCACCACCGGCTTCGACCCGGAGGCCGCGAACGCCAGGACGTCCGAGATGAAGTCGTCCGTCACGCCGCGGATCACCCCCGTCGACGCGCACACCAGCACGTCCACCGCCGGGTCGGCGCCGATCAGGTCGAACACGCGCCGGCGGCCCTCCGGCGTGCCCTCGCGGTACAGGTTCCCGCTGTCCACCGGGTTGCTGACGCCGACGTCCGGCGGGAGGACCTCGTGCAGCCCGCGCTGCGTATCGTCGGACAGCACCGGCACCGTGACGCCCCGGCCCTCGGCGATCTCCGACATGAGCGCGACCGCGCCGCCCGCGTAGCCGTACAGCGCGACCCGTCCCGAGCCGCCGACCGGCGCGATCTTGGCGTACATCGCCGCCGTCTCGATCAGTTCGTCCACGTCCTCGACCCGCACGACCCCGTACTGCCGGAACAGCCCGTCGATCACCTCGTCCGAGCCCGTCAGGTGGGCGCTGTGCGTCGCCGCCATCCGGCTCGCCGCCTGGTTGCGGCCGACCTTGATGAGCACCACCGGCTTCCCGCGCGCGTACGCCGCGCGCAGCGCGCGGCGGAGCTTGCCGCCGTCGCGGAAGCCCTCGATGTACCCGGCGATCACGGCGGTCCCCGGGTCGTCCGCGAAGTGCTGGATGAAGTCCGCCGCCTCCAGGTCGGCCTCGCCGCCCGTCGGCACCCAGCGCGAGAACGCCACCCCGTGCGGCGCCGCCTGCGAGATGAGCCGGCCCATGTGCCCGCTCTGGGTGATGAGCGCGATCTTGCGCAACCCGGGGCCCGGCGCCTCCGGCATGGCCTCGTAGATGTTCGTGCTGCCGTTGGGCCCGAGCATCCGGATGCCGTGGCGCCGCACCGCGGCCACCAGCTCGCGTGCCTCCGGCACCCGGGACGCGGTCACGATGACGAACGGGACGCCGGCCTGGCCGCACTCCTCGATCGCCGCCAGCACCGCGTCACCCGCCACGCCGATCACGGCCACGTCCACGGGCGGCGGGGCGTCGCGGACCCGGTCGCCCGGCCCGACGCGCGCGATGCCGCGGGGATGGAACAGCCGCTCCATCATCAGCCGGCGTCCTCCCGGAACCGGGCGATCGCCGCCTTCAGGCCGTGCTCCTGGATCAGCGCCGCCAGCGCCCTGACCTCCGCCGAGTAGTGCAGCAGCGCGTCCGTCTCGGCGCCCATCGCCACCGTGGTCCGGAACCCCATCACGTCCGCCACCCGGTTGATCGCCATCTTCTTCATCCGCAGCGTGGACGCCGGGATGCGCGCGATGCCGACAGCGAGCTCGCGGACGTTCGCCTCCAGCTCGGCCGCCGGCACCGCGTAGTTGGCCCAGCCCCAGTCCGACGCCGTCTGGCCCGAGATCCGGCTCCCCGCCACGAACGACATCTGCTTGGCCCGCTTCGGACCCACCAGCGGCACCCACAGCGGGCTGATGTAGCCGCCGCCCAGCGGCAGCGACGGCCAGCCGACGACCGCGTCCTCCGCGATCACCGTGATGTCGCAGAACGTGCACAGCTGCGTCGCCCCGGCCAGGCAGTAGCCGTGGACGGCCGCGATCACCGGCTTCGGGTGGTCCCAGATCTGCAGGAAGCGGTTCAGGTACCCGGCGTGGGTGAGGTAGTCGTCGACGATGTCGACCTCGTGCGCGTCGTCGGACCGCTCGATGTCGTAGCCGGCGCTGAAGGCCCGGCCGGCGCCCCGGATCGCGATGACGCGCGTCGCGCCGTCCTCGGCCAGCACGGACAGCGCGGCGCTGAGCTCCTCCAGCAGCTGCCGGTTCATCGCGTTCAGCTTGTCCGGCCGGTTCAGGGTGAGCCAGGTGAGCGGGCCGTCCCGGTCGAGACGGATGCACTCGTAGGTCGGCGGTTGCGGGCTTACCATCGTACGATATTACGGTGAACGACGGGCTCGAGAGTCTCCTGCGGCCGGCGGCGATCGCCGTGATCGGCGCCACCGAGGACATCCGGACGTACGCCGGCGCCCCGCTGCACAATCTGGTCGGCCACGGCTTCCGCGGCGCGATCTACCCGGTCAACCCCCGGCGAGCGGTCGTGCAGGGCATCCCGGCCTACCCGACGGTGCTCGACGTCCCCGGGCCCATCGACACCGCCGTGATCGCCGTGCCGTCGGACGCGGTCCTCGGCGTCCTGGCGCAGGTCGTGCAGGCGGGGGCGCGGTCGGCGACGATCGTCAGCTCCGGCTTCGGCGAGGAGGCGGCGGGGCCGCGGGGCAAGGTCCGCCACGCCGAGCTGGACGCCCTGATCCGCGCCAGCGGCATCCGCGTCCTCGGCCCCAACACCACGGGCCTCGTCAACCTCGCCGACGGGTACGTGCCGCGCGCCGCGCACAACCAGCTCGACCCCGCCGACGTCCGGGCCGGCGGCGCCGCGCTCATCACGCAGAGCGGCGCCTGCGGCAACGTCGTGTTCAACCGGGCCCAGGCGCACGGCGTCGGGATCGGGCTGTCCGTGGCCACCGGCGACCAGATCGACGTGGACATCTGGGAGCTGTGCGAGCACGCGCTCGCGGACGGCCGCTTCGAGACGCTCATGGTGGTGGCCGAGACGCTCGGCGACCCGGCCCGCCTCGAGCGGGTGGCGGCGAGCGCCGCCCGGTCCGGCAGGCTGGTCGCCCTCCTCAAGCTGGGCCGGTCCGAGGTGGGCCGGCGCGCGGTCATGACGCACTCGGGCTCGCTGGCCGGCGAGGCCGCGGTCCAGTCGGCGGCGCTCCGCCAGCTCGGGCTGGTCGAGGTGGACGACCTGGACGACCTCTGGCGGCTGGCGCAGATGGTCCAGGCCTGGGGCCCGCCGCCCCCGAGCGGCGGGCGGCTCGGCGTCATCTCGCTCTCCGGCGGCGAGGCGGCGCTGATCGCCGACCGCTGTGCCGAGCACGACATCGCGCTGCCGGACTGCTCGCCGGAGTTCGGGCGGTTCATCCGGTCGCACTTCCCGTACGCGCTGGCCTCCAACCCGTTCGACCCCTCGGGCGAGATCGTCGGCCGGCCCGAGAAGCTCCGCCTGGCCGTCCGCGGCTTCCTCGAGCAGAACGACTTCTCGGAGGTGCTGTTCGCCACCCCCGTCCTGCGCGCCGAGCAGGCGGAGCGCCAGCTGAGCGAGATCGGCGCCTTCGTCGAGGACCCGCACCCGAACG
>Ga0066661_10000495_pt1 | contig 13614 bp, 14 predicted proteins | sample GraSoiAngelo_110_FD_66454 | JGI IMG/M metagenome (GOLD analysis project Ga0066661, IMG submission 66454) | Grasslands soil microbial communities from the Angelo Coastal Reserve, California, USA - 14_0903_12_30cm | ecosystem: Environmental > Terrestrial > Soil > Grasslands | place: USA... | reverse complement strand
ACTGTCACACTGCCGGCGTGCGGCGAGCCACTTCCAGAGTCGTGCCGACCCGCGAGGCTCGCTGAATGCGGATCGCCTTGATAGCCATGAGCGGTGTACGCGCGCATAACCAAGAACTTCTGGAGGTCGGGCTCACTCTTCCCGGCTTCGTCGAGCGGAGCAAGGTCATCGCTTCGCTGCCGAGCCTCTCGCTCCTTACCATCGCCGGCCTCACCCCGCAGGACGTCGAAGTTACCTATCACGAGATCGCCGACATCGACGTCGTAGGCGAGCTGCCGCAGTGCGACCTGGCCGCTGTGTCCACGTTCACGGCGCAGGCCAAGGAGGCCTATAAGCTCGCCGCGCGTTATCGGGCGCTGGGTGTGCCCACGGTGATCGGCGGGTTGCACGCGAACGCCGTGCCGGACGACTGCGCGAGACATTTCGACGCCGTCGTGACCGGCGAGGGCGAGCTGACCTGGCGCAGGCTCGTCGCCGACTTCCGGTCCGGCCAGATGGCTCGGGTGTACTCGCCGAATGGCCGCACCTTCGACCTCGCTGACGCGCCGATGCCCCGCTTCGATCTCCTCGACGTCCAGCGATACAACCGGATCACCCTGCAAACGCAGCGGGGCTGCCCATGGCGCTGCGATTTCTGCGCCGCGTCGATCCGGATCGCACCCAAGTACAAGGTGAAGCCCGTGGCGAAGGTGATCGCCGAGATCCGCGAGATCAAGCGCATCTGGAGGAAGCCCTTCATCGAGTTCGCCGACGACAACAGCTTCGTGAACAAGGCTCACTCCAAAGAGCTGATGCACGCGCTCATTCCCGAGCGCATCCGCTGGTTCACGGAGTCAGATATCGCCGTCGCCGACGACGACGAGCTGCTCACGCTCATGCGGCAGGCGGGCTGCGCGCAGATACTCGTCGGTCTGGAGAGTCCGAACGCCGCTGCGCTGGATCGAGTCGAGCAGCAGAAGAACTTCAAGCGCGATCGGCTCGAACACTACAAGGAGGCGATCGCGCGGATACAGTCGCACGGGATCAGCGTCAACGGCTGCTTCGTTCTCGGCTTGGATGGCGACACGACCGCGATCTTCGACGACGTGTTCCGTTTCGTCGAGGAGTCCGGTCTGACCGAGGTGCAGATCACCGTCATGACGGCGTTTCCTGGGACCCCGCTCTACGCGCGCCTGCGCGGTGAGGGACGACTCATCGAACCGGAGGCCTGGGAGAAGTGCACGCTGTTCGACGTGAACCTCACGCCGAAGCAGATGAGCGTGACCGAGCTCGAGGCAGGCCTTGTCGATCTGGCCAAGCGTCTCTACACCGAGGAGCGCAAGAAGGCCCGCGCCGCCGCGTTTCGCGAGCAGCATCGCCGGTACCTTGGTTCTCGCACGAGCGGCCGCGCGGCATGAGCCGCGACCGCACGCTCTTCGTCGTGGCTGCGGAGTACGACGTCGTTCTCGGGATCGCGTTCTTCTTTGCGTACGGCCCCATATTCACGACGCTCGCCATCCCGATCCCGCCCAACACGTCGTACATCCACATCACCGCGGCATTCGTTTTCGTCCAAGGCGTTGGCTACTGGTTGGTGGCGCGTGATCTCGCCCGCAACCACGATCTCGTCCGGCTCGGCGTGATCTACAAGGGGATCTATGTGGCCGTCGCCGTCTACGAGCTCGCCCTCGGCCAGCTGATCTCCGACGTGTTTCTCTGGTTCGCGGCCTTCGATTTTGTGTTCCTTCTGCTCTTCGTCGACTTTCTCCGTCGCCGGAGCCGGTCGACTTGACCGCGCGGGTCCGCCGGCTCGCGATCACCAGCGCCTGGGCGCTCGGCGTGATCTGGTTGCTCTGGGCGCTCACGGTCGGCCGCGCCCCGCTCGTCGGTGCCGCGCTCGCGCTCGGCTGGGTCCTCATGCCGACGGTGCTCTGGGCGAGCCTCCGACGGCCCTCCCTGCGCATCGGGCTGATCCTTCCGGCAGCGTTGGTCACGTTCGGTGTGGCCGCGGTCGCATTCGGCCCGCTGCCGGACGACACGGCGCGTGCCGGGTGGCTCGCGCTGCTCACGGGTCTGGCGATGGGTGGGGTGCAAGGGGCGTGGTTCTGGTTCGGCTGGTTCCCTGTGCCCCCGGCGCTCCGGGATCCCCTCGCGAAGGCACGCCTGCGACTCATCGTCGCGCACGTTGTCCTCGTGGTCTCGGGGATGCTGCTCGTCACGGCCGCGGCGCTGACCTAGTTACGCGGCTTTCTTCAACTCCTGCACGACCTTCCCGACGGCGTCCTTCGCGTCGCCGAAGAGCATCGCCGTCTTCGGGTCGAGGTAGAGGTCGTTGTCGATCCCGGCGAACCCGGGCTTCATCGAGCGCTTGATCACGATGATGTTCTGGGCCTTGTCGACGTCGAGGATCGGCATGCCGTAGATCGGCGAGCCAGGGTTCGACCGCGCGGCCGGATTGGTCACATCGTTCGCCCCGATGACGAGCGCGACGTCGGCGCGCTGGAACTCGGGATTGATCTGGTCCATGTCGAAGAGCTTGTCGTACGGCACGTTGGCCTCGGCGAGGAGCACGTTCATGTGTCCCGGCATCCGTCCCGCGACGGGATGGATCGCGTACTTCACGTTGATTCCTTTTGACTCGAGCAGATCCGCGAGCTCGCGGACACTGTGCTGCGCCTGCGCGACGGCGAGACCGTACCCCGGCACCACGATCACGTTCTGCGCGTACGAGAGGAGGATCGCGGCGTCCTCGGGGCCGATCGAGCGGATCGACCGGCCGTCATCGCCGGCGGCCGGACCCGCGGCGCCCGCCGCCGTGGCTGCTCCGAACGCGCCGAAGAGGACGTTCGCCAGTGATCGGTTCATCGCCTTCGACATGAGTCTGGTGAGAATCGTGCCGGACGCGCCGACGAGCGTGCCGGCAACGACGAGCAACTGGTTAGCGAGCGTGAACCCCGCCATCGCGACCGCGAGGCCGGTGTACGCGTTGAGGAGCGAGATGACGACAGGCATGTCCGCGCCGCCGATCGGCATCACGAGCGCAACCCCGAACACCAGCGCAAGAATCGTGATCGCGGCGATCAGCAGGATCGGGTCGACGGTGATCGTTCCGGTTATGGCAGCGGCGACGAGCACCAGCGAGAGAACGACGGTCGCGGCCGCGATGCCGCCCGTCACGAGCTGTTGGCCCGCGTAGCGGAACGCCTTCGGCGTGATCAGGCCCTGCAGCTTTCCGAACGCTACCGCGCTGCCCGAGAACGAGACCGCGCCGATGATGAGCGCGAGGAGGGTCGTGACCGACACGCCGAGGTCGGGCGGCCGGCCTGTCGCCAACTCTCGCGCGAACTCGAGGATCGCGACGAGCGCGGCGGCGCCTCCGCCGGCGCCGTTGAAGAGGGCGACCATCTGCGGCATCGCGGTCATCTTCACGACGCGCGCGCCGTAGAAGCCGGCGGCGCCGCCGACCAGGATCCCAGCGAGGATCACCGGTAGGCCGCCGTTGACATCCTGCGAGAAGAACGTCGCGATAACCGCGATCAACATGCCGGCCGCCGCGATGCGGTTGCCCTGGACCGCGGTGGTGGGAGACGAAAGGCCCTTCAGCCCGAGGATGAATGTGATCGCCGCGATGAGATACGCCACCGGGATGAGCGTCGCGACGGTCATTCGGTCTTCCGGGTCGGTCGTTGCTTGAACATGGCGAGCATGCGATCGGTCACGACGAAACCGCCGACGACGTTCGCAGTGCCGAGCACGACCGCGAGAAATCCGAGGATAGTGCCGAGCGGTCCGGGTATTGCGCTCGCGACGAGCATCGCGCCGACGATGACGATCCCGTGGATCGCATTGGCGCCGCTCATCAGCGGCGTGTGGAGGGTCGAGGGCACTTTCGAGACGACCTCGAAACCCACAAAGATGGCGAGGATGAAGACGTATGCCGCGACGATCGCGTCGCCGCTCATGCCAGTACCTTCTGTGGCTCGAGGACCTTGCGAGTCTGATCGTGCACGACCTGGCCATCCTTGGTGATGACGGTGCCTCGGATCACCTCGTCACTCATATCCAGATTGAGCTTGCCTTCCTTCGTAAGCATCAGCCCGAGCAGGCTGGCGACGTTGCGCGAGTACATCTGGCTAGCGTGATACGGCATGGTCGAAGGAAGGTTGGTTGTTCCGTCGATCCGAACGCCGTCGACGTCGATGACCTTGCCGGCCTGCGTGAGCTCGGTGTTGCCGCCGGTCTCGGCGGCGAGATCGACGATCACGGATCCAGGCTTCATCGAGCGCACCATGTCCGCGGTGATGAGCTTCGGCGCCGGCCGTCCCGGGATCGCGGCCGTGGTGATGATGATGTCGTTCTCCTTGACCGCTTTCGCGAGAAGCTGCACTTCCCGCTGATGCGCCTCCTCGGAGAGCTCTTTGGCGTACCCGCCGGCTCCCTCGCCCGTTTCACCGAGGTCCACCTCGAGGAACTTCGCCCCGAGCGATTGCACCTGCTCCTTCACCACGGGCCGCGTGTCGAATGCCTCGACCACCGCGCCCAGCCGTCGCGCGGTGGCGATGGCCTGTAGCCCGGCAACTCCCGCGCCGATGATGAACGCCTTGGCGGGCGCGATCGTGCCCGCCGCTGTCGTCAACATCGGGAAGAACTTCGGGAGGGCAACCGCCGCGAGAAGCACCGCCTTGTACCCAGCGACCGTGGCCTGTGATGAGAGCGCGTCCATCGGCTGCGCCCGCGTGATTCGGGGGACCGCGTCCATGGAAAGGGCCGTGATCCGCCGCCGCGCCAGCGCGCGCACGAGATCGTGGTTCGTCAGCGGCTGCAGGAATGCGATCAGCACCGCGCCCTCGCGGAGGCGCCCGAGCTCGTCGTCCGAGGGCTTCGCCACCTTCGCCACAAGATCAGCCGACCAGGCGTCGCCGATGCTCGCGCCGGCGTCCGTGTACATGCGGTCGGGAAAGCTCGACGCCTCGCCGGCGCCGCGCTCGACGACGACCTCGTTACCGCTCTTTGCCAGGCGTCCGACGGTTTCCGGGACGAGGGCGACACGCCGCTCGCCGGGCGTGGTCTCCCGCACGACACCGATCCTCATGGAATGAGAAAAGCCTAGCGGGAAACGGGCTCGGGCGTCTCCGAAACGAGTTCCTTGAGGCGTGGCCGCACCTCTTTGGCCAAGCGCTCGATGCTCTCGTCGTCGAATGGCTCGGCGAACCGGACGATGAAGCCCCTCACTCCGGCCTTCCAGTGCGCGCTGATCTTCTCCGCGACCTCGTCGGGTCCGCCGATGATGGCGCTCGGCGGCGCGGACATCCCGTGGTGTTCCGCCACGCGCGCGAGTTGTGCCTTCGCCTTGGCCTCGTCGTCGCGAACAACGACCCAGCCGCCGCCGATCGGCTCGATCTCCCGGGGATCTCGACCGACGTCCTCGCAGTGCTTTTTCAAAATAGCGATCTTGCGCGCCATGACCTCGGGACTTTCGAAGGCATGCCACATGTCCGCATACCGAGCCGCTGTGCGAAGGGTGCGCTGCTCGCCGCCACCGCCGACCAGGATCGGCAGCCGCTTCTGGATGGGCCGTATCAGGACCTCAGCGTTGACGAGCTGGTAGTAGTTGCCGGAGAAGGTCACGCGCTGCCCATCGACAAGCTGGCGAATGATCTTCGCTCCCTCCGCGAAGCGATCAGAGCGCTCGCGCGGCGTACCGAGGTCGATGCCGTACGCGTTGTGTTCGATGGCATTCCAGCCGGCGCCGATCCCGAGGATCGCGCGGCCATTGGAGATGTTGTCGAGCGTCGTCGCCATGTTCGCCAGCACGGCCGGATGCCGGTGCGTGATCGATGACACAAGGCAGCCGATCTTCACGTGCTGGGTGATCGCCGCGTACGCCGGCTGGATCTGCCAACCCTCGAAGTTCGGTCGGTGCGTGTCTCCGACGATCGCGTAGAAATGGTCCCAGACCCAGAGGGAGTCGAACCCGAGGCGATCGGCGAGGATCGCGCGCTCGCGCATGCTCGGCCAGGTCGTGTTCTGCGGCCAGAGGTTGATCCCGAGGTCCATGAGCTGCGGTTCCCAGTATCTACACTTTCGCCGTGTTCCGTGCCGGGCGCAGCGCGCTGTCGTTTCTCGTCGTCATCGGCGCGCTCGCCGTCCTCTGGGAGGTCGTCAAGCTACTGGGCGGCGATCCGAATGGCGGGTGGATACCGCCTTTTCAGTGGACCGTCGCGAGCGATCTGAACATGCCGCACGTCTGGGACATCGGCGCATCCTTCGTGGAACCGGCACAGCGGAACGGTCCGCCGCTTGGGATCGTCCTCGTGAACGCGGGAATCTTCACGTTCCGCGAGGCATTCGGCGGCTTCGTATTCGGGGCGCTCCTGGGCCTCGGTTTGGCGATCGTCTTCGTGCACTCGCGGCTGCTCGAGCGCGCGCTCGTCCCGTATGTCGTCGCCTCGCAGACCGTGCCGATCATCGCCATCGCACCCGTCGTCGTGATCTGGCTGCGGGGAGGGTGGCTCGCCGTCGCGGTCATCTCGGCGTACTTGACTTTCTTTCCGGTGACCATCGCCGGGCTGCGCGGCCTTCGGTCACCCGACCCACGCGCGCTCGAGCTCATGCGCTCGTACGCGTCGTCGTCGCGCGACGTCCTCCTCAAGGTGCGCCTGCCCGCGGCCGCACCGTATCTTTTCGCCGCGTTCAAGGTCGCGGCGACCGCGAGCGTCGTGGGCGCGATCATCGGTGAGCTTCCCTCGGGAATCCGCGATGGCCTGGGCGGCGCGATCCTGAATTTCAATCAGTTCTACGTCTCGGGCCCGCCCAAGCTGTGGGCCGCGATCATCGTGGCCGCGTTCGTGGGGATCGGCTTCTTCGCGCTGGTCCGAGTCGCCGAAGCGATGTTCTTGCGCGGGCGCACCGCCCCGTCTGACGCATGAGCGATTCGGTCGTTCGCGTTCGCGGCGTGGACAAGGTCTTCGGCACCGGCACGGACAAAACGCCTGCGCTACAGCACATCGACCTCGAGATCCCCAAGGGTGCATTCGTTTCGCTCATCGGGCCTTCTGGGTGTGGCAAGTCGACGCTCCTGCGGCTCATCGGCGACCTGACGCAACCGAGCGTCGGGGCGATCGACGTGAACGGCAAGACCGCGCATCGCGCGCGCCTCGACCGGGACTACGGGATGGTGTTCCAGGCGCCGGTGCTGTTCGACTGGCGGACCGTCCAGGGGAACGTCGAGCTGCCGCTCGAGGTGAGCGCGAAGGACAAGGCTGTGCGCGCCGCTCGAGCCCGGGCGATGCTCGCGCTCGTCGAGCTGACCGGTTTCGAGCGACGCTATCCCTGGCAGCTGTCGGGGGGGATGCAGCAGCGGGTCGCGATCGCACGCGCGCTCTCATTCGAGCCAGCGATCCTGTTGATGGACGAGCCCTTCGGCGCCCTCGATGAGATGACCCGCGAACGGCTCAATCTGGAGCTCCTGCGCATCTGGAAGCAGACCGGCACGACGATCGTGTTCGTGACGCACAGCATCCCTGAAGCGGTCTTTCTCTCCACGCACGTCGCGGTGATGTCCGCACGACCGGGCCGGATCCTCGAGGTCATCCCCGTAGACCTCCCTCAGCCTCGCAACGACCTGACGCGCGAGGACGAGCGCTACTTCGGCTTCATCAAACGCGTCCGGGAACGACTGCGTGGTCGTGACGTGGCGAGGCCGGGCGCGGCCGAGGTGGCCGCGAGTTGAGCAAGCGGTTTGCCTATAACGCTCCCGCCGTCCTGGTGTTCGTCGGCGTGCTCGGGCTCTGGGAGCTGGCGGTCCGCGCGTTCGGCATCCAGCAGTTCCTGTTGCCTCCACCGAGCTCCATCGCGGGGGCCTTTGTGGAACATTTCGACGAGCTGGTGACGGTCGGTCGCAACACCCTCACCGAGGCGGTCGGCGGCCTTTTGATCGGCGGGGTGGCGGCGCTCGTCGTCGCGTTCGCGATCGCGCGCTGGGCAACCGCGAGCCGCGCGCTGCTTCCGTTCGCGATCGCTGCGAACTCCGTTCCGATCATCGCGTTCGCGCCGATCATGAACAACTGGTTCGGCATCCTGAGTCCGCTGTCGAAGATGATGGTCGTAGCCGTCTTGGTGTTCTTTCCAATCATGATCAACACGCTGCGCGGGCTCACGCTGGTGGATCAGGGGTCGCTCGAGCTCATGCGTTCGTACGCGGCGACGGAGCTCGCCATCTTCACGAAGGTGCGCCTCCCCAACGCGCTGCCGTATATCTTCACCGCATTCAAGGTGAGCGCGACGCTTTCGCTGATCGGCGCGATCGTGGCGGAGTACTTCGGGGGATCGCGATCGGCGCTGGGCCAGTTCATCATTACCGAGGCGGCGTTCTTTCGATTCGCGAACGCCTGGGCGGCGATCGTGGTCGCCTCTGTCGTGAGCATTGCGTTCTTCCTTATCATCCTCGCGATCGAGCGCGTCGCGATCCCGTGGCACTCATCGGCCCGCATCGCCGACTCGTCGTAACGCGCTTCGATCACGCGCGAGGGAGGTTCTGATGTCATGCGAGGCTTAGGTCGTTCTCTGTCGTTCGCGATCGTCGCGGTCATGCTCGCGGTCTCCTGTGGCGCCGGGGGCGGAGGAGGCGGCGGACAGCTCACCAAGGTGCGGCTGCAGCTCCAGTGGGTCGCGCAGTCGCAATTCGCCGGCTACTACGCGGCGCTGGACAAGGGGTACTTCAAGGATCTTGGTCTCGACGTCGAGATCAAGCTCGGCGGCCCCGACATCGTCCCGCAGCAGGTCGTCGCGTCGGACGCTGCTGAGTTCGGCATCGCGTGGGTGCCGAAGATGCTCGCCTCCCGTGAGGCGGGCGCGGACCTCGTGAACATCGCGCAGGTTTTCCAGCGTTCGGGCACGCTCGAGGTCTCGTTCAAGGAGAAGAACATCACCAAGCCCGAAGACTGGAAGGGCAAGAAGGTCGGGACGTGGGGCTTCGGAAACGAGCCCGAGCTCTACGCCGCGATGCGCAAGGTCGGCATCGATCCGACCAAGGCGGGCGACGTTACGATCGTGGCCCAGCCCTTCGACATGTCCTTGCTTCTCAATGGCCAGGTCGATGCGGCGCAGGCCATGATCTACAACGAGTACGCGCAGGTGCTCGAGCAGAAGAACCCGAAGACCGGCCAGCTCTATACGCCGGCCGAGCTCAACGTCATCGACTTCAACCAGGTCGGCACGGGGATGCTCCAGGACCATGTCTTCGTCCGCCAGTCCTGGCTCTCCAAGTCGGGCAACGAGGACATCGCCGCGAAGTTCCTTCAGGCCTCGTTCAAGGGCTGGATCTTCTGCCGCGACAACCAGAGCCAGTGCGTCGACATCGTGCTGAAGGCCGGGACGACGCTCGGCAAGGGTCACATGACGTGGCAGCTGAACGAGATCAACGCGCTCATCTGGCCGTCCCCGAACGGGATCGGCGCGCTGGACAAGGCGGCGTGGGACCAGACCGTCAACATCTCGACGACATACCAGGTCTTGAAGAACAAGCCCGCCGACGCCGCGTTCCGTACGGACCTCGCCAAGAAGGCAGCGGACGCGCTCAAGGGAGCGGGTTCGGATGTCAACGGCACGAGCTTCAAGAAGGCGACCGTGCAGGTGACCGCTGGCGGGAACTAGACGGACGCGCTCTATGAACGACCGCCGGGGGACGTCCCGGCGGTCGTCCTTTTTCGCGGTCTAGACTCGGCGGCGATGGCCGTCGCCACAAAACGACCCGCGGACCCGTCCACTGTCGCCAAGGACACCGCCGACCACGTACTCGTGGCGTGGTCTGCGCAGGGTGGCATCAAGCAGGTCGTCATCACGCGCGCGGAAGGCTCATGGCTGTACGCGGGTGATCGCCGGATCCTCGACTTCTCGTCGGGACTCATCAACGTGAACCTCGGCCACGGACACGCGAAGGTCGTTCGGGCGATACAGGCGCAGGCTGAGCGCGTCTGCTACGTGACGCCGTCGTTCGGAGAGGAGAGCCGCGCCACGCTCGCGCGCCTTCTCGCGGAAGTCACGCCGGGCGACCTGTCGAAGACGATCTTCACCACCGGCGGCAGCGAGGCGAACGAGCACGCGATCAAGATCGCGCGCCTTTTCACGAAGCGCCACAAGATCCTCACGCAGTGGCGGTCATTCCACGGGCAGTCCCAGGGGGCGATGACGCTCGGCGGCGACAACCGTCGCTGGGCGGCTGAGCCCGGGATCCCCGGGGTCGTCCACTTCCTCAATCCCGATCCGTACCGCTCCGTTTTCGGCGGCGACGTGCAGAAGGCGCTGGCCCACGTCGAAGAGGTGATCTGGTACGAAGGTCCCGAGTACATCGCCGCGATCCTCGTCGAGCCGATCCCGGGCACTTCCGGCGTTCTCGTTCCGCCCGACGGGTACCTCCGCGGGCTGCGCGAGATCTGCGACAAGTACGGGATTCTGCTCATGTTCGACGAGGTCATGACCGGCTTCGGGCGCACCGGGAAATGGTTCGGCGCGGATCACGAAGGCGTGGTCCCTGACGTCATGACCTTCGCAAAGGGTGTTACCTCTGGATACGTACCGCTCGGAGGCGCGATGATCAGCGACAAGATCGCGCGCCACTTCGACGCCAACGTGCTCTGGGTGGGCTCGACTTACAGCGGGCATCCGCTCGCATGCGCCGCCGGCGTCGCTTCGATCGAGGCCTACCGCGAGGACGGGCTCATCGACCGCTCAGCGCGGATGGGGGACAAGCTTCTCGCCGAGCTGCGGCGGATCGGAGACCGCCACCCGACGGTCGGCGACATCCGCGGCCGTGGCCTCTTCGCCGGAATAGAGCTCGTGAAAGACCGCCGCTCCAAAGAGATGCTCGAGCGCTGGAACGGCCCGTCGAGCGTGCTCGCGAATGCCCTCAAGGCGGCGCTGCTCCAGCGCGATGTCTACGTCTTCTGCCGATGGAACATGCTCTTCGTCGCGCCGCCCCTCCCCGTGACGGACGAGGAGCTCACGATCGGTGTGCGTGCGATCGATGAAGCGCTCGAGATCGCAGACCGATACGCCGCGACGGGAAAGGTCTGACAGGCAGCCCCCAGCTTCAGCGCGGATCTACGCCCCCGCTGCGATCGCCTGTTCCCTCCAACGTTGGGCGTTCACGCCGATCACGATGAGCGACAGAGTCAGCGACAGTTCCGCAACGCCTGAGGGCAGCTGTATGTAGGGGAATAGACGGGCCGCGAACGAAGGGGAGAGGAAGTTCGCGAAGCTATTGGTCAGGTAACACAAACCGCCGATCGCCATCAGCACACCAACCACTCGGGGAAGGAAGGTCGATCTGAACACGACGTATCCGATCGAGAGGCAGTAGAGCCCAAAGAACACGAGGGCGATGTTGAAGCTGATCGCCTGCAAGTCGAGATTCATGGATGCCAGAGCCTGCGTCTGTTCGGCACTAAATACCTTCGCGTAGCCCCCGCCGTCCAGGAGGATCAACGGCGTGAACTGATTCAGCAAGCCGGCGCCCTCAATGGCCGTCCCCAGGAGGGTGAAGAACGCCACGAACAGCGCGACCTTCCTGTTCACCACCTTGAACAGGTCATAGAAGATCACCGCCAGCGGTATGTTGCACGCGAGAATGAGGATGTGGGCCACGAGGCCCGAGCGATAGAGCAGCTCCTGTCCGGCGATGTTGCGCGCTGTCGCTGCGGCATCGCCGGGGACGACAATCGCGGCGGGAACGAAACCCACGGCGAAGAAGCCCCCGACTATGACGATCAGGTACAGGCCGCCGGCGACTCTGGCCCAGCGTCGCGGCGACTCTACGATCCTTTCCCTCAACGGCTATCCCAGCCGAAATACTGCGCCGCGATCGCGAGTGCCACGAACGCTCCGACGACGAGCAGGATCTCCATGTCTTGTGCCTCCAATAACTGACCAACAGAGCTACGCCAGTTATGCGTGCCCGCGCGCCTTGACCGGGCCGACGCTACGCCGTACCGTGTAACCGGTCAAGATGATATAGATGGTGAAGTGAGTTAGATGCGCGACATTCCCCCGATCCCTGACCACGACATCGAGCTCGCCGGCGGGGCTCTGGCGTTGGACTTTGCCAACACCGTTGGCGGCACCCATGTGCGTCCCACGCACGATCACCTGCGCGGCTACGGTGACGTCGTCGGCTTCGCGACGCTCGCCGGCGGTCTGGAGCCGAGCGTCGCAAAGCGGCTTGTGCAGCGCGCCGACCGAGATCCCAGGCGTGCCGCGGCCGTGTACGAGCTGGGGATCACACTGCGCGAGGCGATCTGGGCAGTGTTTTCGGCGCTTGCGTCCGGAGACGCGCCCCGCGAAGCCGACCTGGCGTTGATCAGCGACGCCGCGGCGGCCGGGGCGGCGCGCTCGCAGCTTGTCTACGACCGGGATGGTGTCGGCTGGTCCATGCCTTCCGACGGCGAAGACCTCGAGCGACCGCTCTGGGACATCGCGCGGTCGGCGGCCGATCTCCTCACTTCGACTGAGCGCGACCGCGTGAAGCAATGCGCCTCGACGACCTGCGAGTGGGTCTTCCTCGACCGCAGCAAGAACCACTCGCGGCGGTGGTGTGATATGAGCGACTGCGGGAATCGCGCGAAGGCGAGGCGGTTCCAGGAGAAGAAGCGAGCCGCGCGGTCTAGGCCGTCACACGCGCGAGCGCCGGGATGATGCGGTCGCCGTAGACATCGAGAATCCGTTCCTCCTCGCCGCTCATCAGGTAGAGATTGAACTGGGTCACACCGATGGCCGCGAGCTGCCGCAGCTTTTCGATGTGCTCGTCGACCTCACCGGTCACGCAGAAACGGTCGACCGACTCGTCGTCGACGAAGGCGGCGTTCGACGAACCCGACTCGGCGTGATGCTGGTAGTCGTACCCCGGACGGTTCCGAACGTACGCCGTGAGGTCGGCGGGTAGGCCCTTCTCCCCGTAGCGTTTCACCAGATCGACGACGTGATTGGAGACGAGCGCGGGAAACCAGCGCACGCGGTCGCGGACCTTCTCGCGCGGCCCGACGTGGGCGGGTGCGGCCGCCATCACCGAGACCGCGCTCGCCTTGCGGCCGGCCTTGCGCGCCCCGTCCCGGAGCAGCCCGATGCACCATCCCACGAGGCTCGGATCGGCGAGCTGGATGATCGCCCCGTCGGCGATGCGCCCGGTGAGCTCGAGCGCCTTCGGCCCATACCCCGCGATCCAGACCGGAAGGCGCTGCTTGCCGGTCCAGTCGAAACGCAGCTTCGTGCCCTCGTAGCTCACCTCGCGGCCCTCGCACAGATCTCGAATGACCTGCGTCGCTTCCTCGAGCATCGCGAGATCGGTCGGCTTCTTTCCCAGGACGCGTCGCGCCGAGTCGCCACGTCCGATACCGAGGTCCATGCGCCCGCCCGACAGCTCCTGGAGCACCGCGAGGACGCTCGCGGTGACCGTTGGCTCGCGTGTCGCCGGGTTGGTCACGCACGTCCCCAGCCGCATCCGCTTGCTGTTCTGTGCCATGAGCGTGAGGAGCACGTACGGTTCCTTCCAGAGCACGTGGCTGTCGAAGAGCCACCCATACGTGAAGCCGGCAGACTCGGCCAAGCGCGTGAGCGAAGCGACGCGCTCGAGCGAGTGGTCCG
>Ga0066661_10000494_pt1 | contig 13615 bp, 12 predicted proteins | sample GraSoiAngelo_110_FD_66454 | JGI IMG/M metagenome (GOLD analysis project Ga0066661, IMG submission 66454) | Grasslands soil microbial communities from the Angelo Coastal Reserve, California, USA - 14_0903_12_30cm | ecosystem: Environmental > Terrestrial > Soil > Grasslands | place: USA... | reverse complement strand
ATCGCAATCTCGACATCTCTAGGCGCTCAAAACGGGCTCCTCGTTAAAGACAGACTCGCACTCGAACGTGCCCGCAATTTGGATATGGTCATTTTCGACAAGACCGGAACCCTGACCCGTGGTTCCCCTGCGGTGTCGGGAGTCGCGGCTGCACCTGGCACTACCGAAGACGATCTGATTGCGCGTGTTGCCGCTGTCGAATCCAACTCCGAACACCCACTCGCTAAAGCAATCGTCGCTGAAGCCAAGCGCCGCGGCGTGGCCCAATTGTCAGCGACGAACTTCGAGGCGCTGCCCGGGCAAGGAGCGGAGGCGCTCGTGGAAGGCGAGACCATCGTAGTCGGCGGACCGCGTCTGTTGACTGAGCCCATGATAACGGTGCCACCAGAAGTTGAAAAACTGACAACCGCTTGGGCGTCAGATGGGAAGACGGTCCTCTATGCCGTCGCCCAAGGCCGACTGCTCGGAGCTTTCGCCGTTGAAGATGAGATTCGGCCCGAATCTAGTGAAGCGGTCACCGAACTTCATCGACTTGGTCTCCGGGTCGCGATGATCACCGGAGATTCGAAGACGGTTGCCGATTCGGTCGCCCGACGTATCGGAATCGATGAGGTCGCAGCCGAGGTTCTCCCCGCTGACAAGGCTTCGGCCGTGAAGCGCTTTCAGGCCGGCGGCAAGAAGGTCGCAATGGTAGGTGACGGCGTGAACGACGCACCCGCGTTGGCGACGGCGGATGTAGGAATCGCAATAGGTGCAGGAACCGACGTGGCGATTGAATCCGCCGGAATCGTGCTCGTGCGTAGCGACCCGCGCGACGTTGTCGGAGCAATCGAACTATCTCGCGCTACTTACAGAAAAATGATCCAAAATCTTGTTTGCGCGATTGCGTATAACTTAATCGCCATCCCGGTTGCCGCAGGTCTTTTCGTCCACTGGGGATTCGATCTCCCCATGAGCATTGGTGCAGTCGCGATGAGCCTGTCCACTATAATTGTGGCTGCAAATGCGCAATTACTTCGCCGTCTTAACTTGGTCACGCCGTCGGCGATGAAAGAGCGCCCGCTGCATCGCGGGACACTAAGCCTGCAAAGGAACGAAAAACCTAGAGATTGACAATGCGGTTATAGATTGTGCAGCTAGCCACCGGCGCTCATGTAGTCTTTGGCGCTACGTCAGCGCACCGGCCGCTACTTAGCTGGCCACTGGAAACAGAGGTTGTACCCGTCGGGATCGCTGACGCACAACAGCTTCATGCCATAGTGCGCGATCTTCGGCTCTTTAGCGGCAATGCCGTGTGCGCGAAGGTGCATGTAGGCCGCATCCACATCCGAGCAACCGAAGTAAATCGCCGTGTCCTCGTGAGCAGCAACGCGCGCAGGATCAGGTGCTGGCGGCCGCGCATCCTCTTCGTAAGCCGTATTCAGCATCAACTCCACGCCATTTAGCGCGAGCAATGCCCAATCGAAACGCTCTTTCCCCGGGCTGGAGGTGCTCTTGACCTGGAATCCTAGCACATCGCGATAAAACACAATGGACGCTGGCATGTCGAAAACTTGCAACAGCGGCGCCATTCCTCGTATTTCAATGGCCATGTCATCCTCCTTTTGGATGGCTAGGATAGCGGTCCCCACACAGGCTACGTTAAAATGAACTGCATGAAACGAAGAGCAATTACGATTAGTTTGGCTATGACTCTGGCGACGGTTACAAGTTTATCAGTCCATTCCAGGCACGTGAGAGCCCGTGAGATTCCTCAAGTCACTCTGCTTCGCACGCCGCGTGAAGGGATTCAGCCACAAACTGTGCTGGACCGCGACGGCGTGCTGCACATGATTTATTTCAAGGGCGATGCCTCGGCGGGCGATATCGAATACGTGCGCCGCGCGGCCGACGAGAAGGACTTCTCTCAACCCATTCGCGTAAACAGCGAGCCCGAAAGTGCCGTGGCGATTGGCACGGTGCGAGGCCCGCAAATAGCGGTCGGGCGCAACGGACGAGTCTACGTGATCTGGTTTGGTTCCCGAGCACACCCTACTCCGCCCGACACGATTCCCGTGTTCTTTTCGCGGATGAACAATTCACACAAAGCGTTCGAGCCACAGCGCAACGTCATGCAATATGCGAAAGGCGGTGACGGCGGAATATCCATAGCCGCTGACGCACGCGGCGCCGTTTATGCGGTGTGGCATGCGATGGGTGCGGAACCTGGAGAAGGCCATCGGCGCGTATATCTGGCGCGTTCTACAGATGACGGCAAGACTTTTGCGCGCGAAGTACCGATTTCGCCGCCCGGCCTTGGTGCGTGCGGATGCTGCGGTATGCGGGCGTTCGCAGACGAGCGCGGAACGCTCTTTATTCTCTATCGCGCTGCGGCGCAGAACGTCCATCGAGATATGACCCTGCTCATATCCACAGACCAAGGAGTCACGTTTCGCGATACGACCGTGGGTCCTTGGGAACTGAACGCGTGTCCCATGAGCACGGCCTATCTGAGCGAAGGCGGAGAGCGCCTACGTGCTGCTTGGGAGACTGCTGGCCAGGTTTACTTCGATTCCGTCGAACCCGTTTCGCTCAAGGTTACGGCACCCATCGGAGCTCCCGGCGAAAGTAACAATCGAAAGCATCCTGCCATCGCGGCGAACGTGAATGGGCAAGTGCTGATGGTCTGGACGGAAGGGATGAGCTGGGCGAAAGGCGGGTCCGTCGCTTGGCAGCTTTTCGATAATGCCGGGAAGCCCGCCGGCGCGGAAGGTCATGCGCCGGGAGTCCCTGTTTGGGGACTGCCAAGCGTGTTCGCCGATCGTAAGGCAAATTTCACGATTATTTACTGATCGCCTTCCGGGTGACGGCGAGTACTTGCCGTGCGACGGCCCCTCCGAATCAGTGACTGTGGCCCCCAAAACATGGCCGGTGAGGTGCAGCACGACGACGACCAACACCAGCACACCGATCACGGCGTAGAAGATCTTGACTCCTAAGGGAGTCTCGTTGTTCGGTTGCTGCTCTACTTTACGCCGCTCTTGTTGCTTGCGACGCCCGTAGCGGGTCAGGCCCCATGGTTTGTACACCCCCAGTGACGCGGCCACGAGCAGCAACACTATGGCAAGGCTGGGAGCGCGTACGAGTTCGGTCTTCAGAGGACCGAGGTCGGCGCTGAACAATGTTTCTGCCGCAGCCCCTGATATGCGCTTCTCCGCCTCCGCCATTACTCCGAATTGATGCACGAGCAAGGCGAAGGTGGCAAAAATCGCCAGCCCGAATTTCAGCAGAATCCAGTAGTACCGAAACAAGCCCCATGGTGTGCCTAATGCCTGGAGAAGTCCGGTGCCCAACGCAGCGAAACACATCGGGATGATGACAAACCTGCTGATCAGGTTCATCGAGAGATAGGCTCCGCGCACCACTTCTGCATCCTGGCTGGTCAGGCCGGCGATGCTGAGTACCAGAAACGCGGCGACCGCGCCGAGCCAGCCGACCGAGAAGGTGACATGGGCGGTGATGGTCAGCTTGCGGAGGCTGGGTCTCATCGCTGGACTTTCATTTCTGATTCCTCACTTGGAAGCTGTTCGCCCGGTTACGCGCGTCCGGCCCATGTCGGAAATTGTCTCGGCGCGTAGCAGTGCCGCATGACGGTAGACAAGGTCCGTGGTCCCAGCCAGGAACTCGGCGATAGCGGTCAGTTGGTGGGCATCGAAATTCTCCAAGAGGGCGGATACGTCTGCTCGTAATGGGTCGATCACATCTTGGATGGGGGAGCGCTCCAGCGCCAGATGGAGGATCTGTTTACGCCCATCGTGTGGGTCCGGTTCACGACGCAGATATCCAGCGCGCTCCAGCCTAGCGACCACCCCGGTGATCGCGCCACTGGTCAACCCTGTGATTGCGCCAAGGTCGCTGCCAGCCAACGCCCCGCGCTCCCGCAGCAAGTCGAGGCACTTGTGATCTGTCGGGCCTAGGCCCAGACGCTCCGCGACCGCGTGGTGAAATAGCACCACCGCAGTGCTGTGTTGGCGCGCCAGACGCCCGACGATCTCGTCGGTCAGCTTATTCTTACTCTCGCGTGCAGCTCCCACCGAATCCACTCCTGTATATGAGAAACTCGCTTAGGAAGTAAGCTATATACTTAGCGAGATGCTGTCAAGCCCGCATTCACGATAATGGGAGATGGCAAGCGATAAGCTAAACTCCGCGATACGCATGCTGCAAAACGGGGCTCAGGCGCTTTTCCTATCTATTCGCGCCTGATACACAACCGAATCCTTTCGTTGACTCAGGCGTCCAATCCGCCTAGAGTCGAAGCAGCATGGTGAGCAAGAGACTTTTGGTGTTTTTGGCCACAGTCGCTCTATTGGGTCTACAGTTTGCGGAGTGCATGTCCGCGATGACTCCAGACCAGCAGAGTATGCGGTGCTGCGGTTCCATGCCCTGCGATCCGTCCAATCAGAGTCACGATTGCTGCAAGAGCATGGTTTCATCTCAGTCCCCCAGCGTGTTGCCGGTCGCTCACGTTATGCTCCACGCGCCCGTGCTGGTAGTGACCGACATTCTTGCTTCGCCGCAGGCAATGCCGTACCCCGAAGCATCCCGTTTGGATTTCGAAGCTCCACAACATTCCCCTCCTGAGCTATACACCCTTCACGCTTCCCTCTTGATCTGATCCGCTGTTCAACGGTGCGGCAACGCACCGGCTCGCCTCTTTTTGTGTCTCCACTAGTCGCTCTGACCCGCCGACCTGTTCCGGTTGAGACCCTGTTGGGTCACTCGCCGATGGGCCGCGGCTTCGTTACACGTACAGGAGAAAAAGATGTTTTCGATAGCGAGAAAGAATCCTGCTGCGCGACTGTCTTGCGCTGCTCCTATTCGAAGTCTTTGTGTGATTTTGTCTTTCGCTGTTCTGGCGGGAAATGTTTTCGCGCAGGAGTCCATATCGTCGCACGCGGGCACCGTTACTCCACTTTCCGATTTACTCGCGGAAGCGGAGAAGAACAATCCGCAGGTTGAAGCGGCGCGACAAGGCTGGCAGGCTGGGAAACAGGTGCCGTCGCAGGTTTCCACGCTGCCCGACCCGCAGTTCACGTTGCAGCACTTGAGCGTCGGCAGCCCTCGCCCGTTCGCGGGTTACACCAACAGCGACTTTGCCTACATCGGCTTCGGCGTCACACAGGACATTCCGTACCCCGGAAAGTTGAAGCTCCGAGGCGAGATAGCGAAGCGCGAAGCGGACGTCTCTCAACAACAGGTTGAGTCGGTGCGGCGGTCGGTCCTTGCGGATGTTAAGACGGTCTACTTTCAACTGGCGTATTTGGCAAAGACACTGACCATCCTCGAAAGCAACGGCGATTTACTGAAACAAATAGAGCAAGCCGCCGATGCTCGCTATCGTTCCGGCATGGGTACGCAGCAGGATGTGCTGCAAGCCCAACTGCAAGAGACCAAGCTCGTGCGCGAAATTGCCATGCACCATAGAGATGTTGGGAAACTCGAAGCCCAGTTGAAGCAATTTCTTAACCGACCCCAAGATTCGCCGGACATTGAACCCGCGGATCTCACGGAATCTCCCCTCTTGCAGAACTACCAGGAACTTCTCGCGGCTGCCAAAGCACAAAATCCGGAACTGGCTGCTTCGCAAAAGACGATCGACAAGCAGTCACTGCAAGTCAATCTTGCTCGCAAGGATTTCTATCCCGATTTCAACGTGCAGTACATGTGGCAACGCACCGACCCGACGCAGTTCCGTGCCTACTACATGTTGTCCTTCGGCGTGAGCGTACCAATTCACCGGTCTCGCAAACAGAAGCCGGAATTGGCGCAAGCGCAAGCCGAGGAGTTGCGTGCTCGTAGTGAGCACGAAGCCCAATCACAGCAAGTCGCATCGGAGCTGCGCTCCCAGTACGTCGTCGTGCAGCAAACCGCGGAACTGCTCAAGATTCACCGCGAAGGTCTTTCCCCACAGGCACGTTCGGAGTTTCAGGCGGGTCTCGCGGCCTACCAATCGAACAAACAGGATTTCCAAGCGGTGCTCACAGCGTTCCTGGACGTGCTGCATCTCGACGAAGAGTACTGGCAGAACGTCGCCGAATACGAGACCGCCATCGCGCGACTCGAACAGATCACCGGGCTGGCGCTGCGTTAGGAGAGGAAGAGAGCCATGCGAAATTATCGGAATGCATTCGTCTTCGCGGTTGTGGGCAACATCGCGCTCATCGGAATTCTCGGAGGGATTTGGTGGCGCTCCGCACAGCACAGGAAAACGGAAGCGGCGATGCCATCCACTTCCAGCGAAGGGGCGCAGAACGCCCCCAATGGCCGGGAAAGCGCCTCCATGGCACCGCACGAACCCTCCCTTGTCCCAGTCCAACTCTCACCCGAACGCATGCAAAGCATCGGCATTCGCATGGGCCGGGTCGAACGCAAGATGGTCGGAGATGAGATCCGCGCGACGGGCAACGTCGCCGTCGATGAAACCAAGCTCGCCTACGTGCAACTGCGGTATTCGGGATACATCCAAAGAGTCTTTGCCGACGCGACCTATCAATATCTCCGCAAAGGGCAGCCTCTATTCACCATCTACAGCCCGGACCTCGCGGCGACGGAGCGCGAGTATCTCGTCGCGAAGCAGAACCAGCAACGCGTCGCGGGAAGCACAGTACCGGGCGTCGCCGAAAGTGCGGTCTCACTTTTGGACGCCGCTGCCGAAAGACTCAAGCAATGGGGTGTGCCGCCGCGTGAAATCGCGCGGCTTGAATCCACGGGCCAAGTGCAGCAGGAACTTCAAGTCGATTCTCCCGTCGCGGGCTACATCACCGAGCGGAACGCTTTGCCGAATCTCACAGTGCAGCCGGAGACGCGGCTCTATTCCGTCGCCGATCTCTCGACCGTTTGGATATTCGCCGAAGTATTTCAGAACGATCTCGGAAGAATCAAAGTCGGCGACCGAGCGACACTCACCGTGGACACCTACCCCGGCCGCAACTTCGAAGGCCGTGTGAACTTCATCTATCCGCAAGTGGACATGACGACGCGCACGGCGCGCGTCCGACTGATTTTCCCGAATCCGGGCTTGAAACTCACGCCGGGGATGTTCGTAAACGCCGTGCTCCAGGTGCGCGCGGGAACACAGCTCGTGATTCCCGCCAGCGGAGTCCTGCAATCCGGCACGCGACAAGTCGTTTTCGTGAATCGCGGCGGCGGCTATCTCGAACCACGGGAGGTCGAGCTCGGCGCACGCGCCGGCGAAGACTTCGTCGTCTTGAAGGGGCTGAAGGAAGGCGAGGAAATCGTCACGTCCGCGAATTTTCTGGTCGACTCCGAGAGCCAGCTACAGGCAGCTCTAGGGTCATTCACTCCTCCCCCACCAGGGGCAGGAACGGCAGGGGTGATGAACGCGCCACAGGCGAACGTCGAGCTCTCGACCGACCCTGCTCCTCCCCGTAGAGGCAGCAACACCATTCGGGTGAAGCTGAGTGAAGCACGTGGCGCTCCGATTTCCGGTGCGGAAGTCTCCGTCACGTTCTACATGCCTGCGATGCCCGCGATGGGCATGGCGGCGATGCGCACTCCGGTCTCTCTCACTGACAAAGGAAATGGCATCTATGGGGGAGCTGGCCAGCTCGAAAGCGGCGGAACGTGGCAAGTGACAATCGTTGCGAAGAAGAACGGGCAGACCGTGGCCAGCAAACAACTGAGCGTCAACGCCACGGGAGGAATGTAACGTGATCGCCCGATGGATTGACTGGTGCGCGCGGAATCGCTTCCTGGTATTCACGGGAACGCTTCTCCTCGTGCTCGCAGGAATCTGGTCGCTGCGACGGATTCCCTTGGATGCGTTGCCGGACATCTCCGATGTGCAAGTCATCATTCACACGTCTTGGGCCGGCCAGCCGCCGAGCCTTATCGAAGACCAGGTCACCTATCCCATCGTGACCAAGCTTCTCGCAGCGCCCCACGTCAAAGCGGTCCGCGCCCAAACAATGTTCGGAGATTCCTATGTCTTCGTCGTCTTCGAGGATGGGACCGATCTCTACTGGGCCCGGTCGCGCGTTCTTGAATACATGCAGCAGATCCAGGGAGGACTGCCAAGCAATGTCCATCCCGTCATCGGACCGGACGCCACAGGTGCGGGTTGGGTCTACGAATACGTCCTGCTGGATCGCTCGCATGAGCGCAGCTTGGCCGAATTGCGCAGCATTCAGGATTGGTATCTGCGCTACCAGTTCGAAACAGTTCCGGGCGTCGCCGAAGTCGCGACCATCGGTGGATTCGTCAAACAGTACCAGGTGAATCTCGATCCTAACAAACTGCGCGCCTACGCCATTCCTCTTTCCACGGTCATTGAAAAGGTTCGCTCTAGCACTAATGAAGTCGGCGGGCGAGTCCTCGAAATGGGCGGCGCGGAATACATGATTCGTGGCCTCGGGTATTTGCATTCACTGAGCGACCTTGAAACTTTGCCCGTTGCCGCGAAGAACGGCACACCTGTCAGGATTCGCGACCTCGGCACTGTCACGTTCGGCCCGGACATTCGCGAAGGAGCTGCGGAATGGCAAGGCGAAGGCGAGACGGTAGCTGGAATTGTTGTCATGCGCGACGGCATGAACGCTTTGAACGTCATCAACGGCGTGAAGAAAAAGCTGGCCGAAATCAAGCCATCTTTACCTCCCGGCGTCGAAGTCGTTGCCGGTTATGACCGTTCCGGGCTGATTCACGCTTCGATTGAAACACTTCAGCGCGACTTGCTGGAAGAAGCGATCATCGTCAGCCTCGTCATCATCATCTTCCTTTTTCATTTCCGCTCCGCGCTCATTCCCATCCTCACTTTGCCCATTGCCGTGGTTGCATCCTTCATCCCGATGTACTACCTGCACGTCAGCTCGAACATCATGTCGCTCGGCGGCCTCGCGCTCGCCATTGGCGTCCTCGTCGATGCGGCCATCGTGATGGTCGAGAACGGCTACCGGCAACTTTCGGAGCACCAAGTTAATGCATTGGCGCCAATTTCTGGACCGGAGCGGCGGAGGATTCTATTAGACTCCGCTAAACAGGTCGGCCCCGCCATCTTCTTCTCCTTGCTCATCATCGTCGTGTCGTTTCTTCCGGTTTTCTTGCTTGAAGCACAGGAAGGAAGAATGTTCCGGCCATTGGCCTGGACCAAGACGCTAGCCGTGGGATTCTCGTCCCTGCTGGCGATCACACTTGTCCCTGTGCTCATGGTTCTTTTTATTCGCGGGAGACTACGACCGGAATCACAGAACCCGATTTCTCGGATCACGCAGGCGCTCTACTTGCCGGTGCTGCGCCTTTGCCTCAGGTTTCGCAAGACCACTTTGCTGATCAATCTGATTTTTCTGGTCGTCACGCTTCCGCTCGCGCTCAAGATCGGCAGCCAATTCATGCCCCCGCTGTTCGAAGGCTCGGCGTTGTACATGCCCACGGCCCTGCCTGGAATCTCCATTCGGCAGGCAACGCAATTACTTCAGGAACAGGACCGCATCATTCGTACCCTCCCGGAAGTGGAAACTGTGTTTGGAACCATCGGAAGGTCGGACAGCGCTACCGACAACGCCCCACTCGATATGTACGACACCACGATCATGCTCAAGCCGCGTGAGCAGTGGCGTGCGGGGATGACCTACGAAAAGCTTATTCAGGAAATGGACGCCAAGCTTCAGTTTCCCGGCCTCTCCAACACCTGGACCATGCCTGTCGAAAACCGGCTCGACATGGAGCTCACCGGAATCAAAACGCCTCTCGGCATGAAGATACAGGGACCAACGCTCGAAGGCATCCAGCAGACCGGTACGCAGATACAACAAGTTCTGACAGGTCTTCCCGAGGTTCGATCCATTTTTTCAGAACGCGTCTCGCAAGGCTTCTATGTCGACGTCGAAGTAAACCGTGAGGAAGCGTCACGCTACGGCCTGACTGTCGCCGATGCGCAGCAGGCGGTCAGCTCAGGAATCGGCGGGGAAATGGTCACCGAAAACATCGAAGGCCGCGAGCGTTATCCCGTCAACGTCCGCTACAACCGCGACTTTCGTGACAACGTGGACGACCTCCGAAGAGTCCTTATCGCTACACCGTCCGGCGCACAAATCCCAATAGAGGAAGTGGCTCGAATCTCGTTTTCGCGCGGGCCCTCGATGATCCGTGACGAAGATGGAGCTCTTACCGGCTACGTCTACATTGACCTCAATTCGAGGAACTATGGCGATTTCGTGAAGTCCGCCAACAACATGCTGGTGCAAAAGCTTCATCTACCAGCGGGTTACACCTACAAATGGGCGGGGGAATACGAGTTCGAATTGCGAGCCAAAGAACGGCTGCAAGTGATTTTGCCGGTCGTATTCTTCGTCATCTTCGTCCTCCTTTATATGGTGTTCCATTCCGTCGCGGAGTCGGCGGTGCTCATTTTTCCGACACTCTATGCGCTTACCGGCGGCTTAATCCTGCAGGAATTCCTCGGTTACAACTTCAGCGTTGCAGTCTGGGTCGGTTATATTGCGCTGTTTGGCATTGCTGTCGAGACGGGTGTGGTCATGGTCGTGTATCTCCACGAAGCTCTAAACCGCCGACTCGCAGGGGGACAACCGCTCCGGCATGAAGACATCGAGGAAGCCGTCATCGAGGGTGCCGTGCAGCGCCTCAGACCAAAACTCATGACCGTGAGCGTCGTGCTGGCCAGTCTTATTCCTATTCTGTGGGAAAGCGGCATCGGTTCGGACGTGATGAAGCCGATTGCAGCGCCGATTGTCGGCGGCATGATCACCTCCACCATTCATGTGCTCATTCTCGTACCGGTGTTCTTCGCGTTGATGAAAGAGCGCGCCTTGCGCCGCGGAACGCTCCGCCTCCAGGCCGAGGAGGCGACAAAGGATTGACAGCTCGGCAGCTTCAAGGTTCTGTAGCATGCCGGGCTGTGCGATGAAGAAGTTAAACCACAAGGAGCAAGGAAATGAAGAACAGAACGAAACTGGTCGCAGCTCTACTCTTTGCGCTCGGAAGTACCGTTGCCGTCGCGCAGCAAAAGTCGCTCACGGGGACGCTCACAGACTCCATGTGCGGTACCTCGCACATTGCCAAGGACAAGACTCCGGCTGAATGTACTCGGATGTGCGTGAAGGATGGCATGAAGTACGCACTGGCCGTGGACAAAAAACTCTACACTCTGGAAGGGCATGAAGCGGAGCTCGCCAAGCTGGCCGGGCAGAAGGTCACCGTCAAGGGAACCACGAACGACGGCACGGTGACTGTACAGTCCGTGGTCGCTGCCAAGTAAAGCCAGTCGCGCTCTGCAGTCCTGCGACTGCCCGCTATACTGGGATGATGAGCGAATTCGTTCCCACTCGCCGAGGAATTGTTGCCCAACGCGGAAAGCGGCTGGAATATTTCACCATCGCTTGGAATAGTCTCGAAGGCATGGTCGGTGTCATAGCCGGACTGGTCGCCGGCAGCATCTCGCTCATAGGTTTCGGATTGGACAGTTTTATCGAGGTCACGTCCGGAGCAACTTTGCTTTGGAGAATGTCCGTCGATGCCGACCTACAAAACCGGGAACGGAACGAACGACTCAGTCTTAGAATCGTGGGAATCTGTTTCATCGGCCTTGCTATCTACATCGCGTACGAAGCTCTGTCGGATCTAATTCGACGACAAGCTCCTGAGCACAGCGTTCCCGGAATCGTACTGGCATGCGTTTCCCTAGTCGTTATGCCCGTGCTTTCGCGAGCCAAGAAGCGTGTGGGCCGCGAACTCGGCAGCGCGGCGATGAACGCTGATGCGAAGCAGACTGATTTCTGTGTCTACCTCTCCTTAATCTTGTTGGTAGGACTTGTCCTGAATGCGGTCGCAGGATGGTGGTGGGCCGACCCTGTCGCTGCACTAATCATGGTTCCCATTGTTGGGAAAGAAGGCCTAGCTGGAGTCAAAGGCGAAGTCTGCTGCAGTTCCTTCCCTGAAGCGAATCGGCCGAATTAGTGAAACACTACGGCCAACGATGTTGTATCGCTTGATGTCACAGGAGGTTACCGAACTGAGCTGCTCGGTCCGGGCGCTGCAAAATAGTTCTTGACCCCGGACTATGGTACGGGGTTTAGACTGAAGTCATGATGAAGATGGAAGCGCTCACGATTGGCCGACTCGCCAGAGCGGTGGGAGTCAACCTTGAAACCGTCCGCTACTACGAACGGCGGGGACTCCTCCCAAAGCCTCCTCGCAGCGGGTCAGGCTATCGTCTTTTTCCCATGGAAGCCAAGCGCCGCCTTCGGTTCATTCGACGCGCGCAAGAACTGGGATTCTCACTTGGCGAGATTCGAGAGTTGCTTTCGCTTCGTGTCGCACCTACTGCAAAGAGTGCGGACGTGCGAAGACGAGCGCAAGCGAAGATTACGGATATTGAGGCAAAAATTAGGAGCCTTCAGTCCATGAAAAAGGCATTGCGTGAACTGACGCAGACCTGCTCAGGTTGCGGTCCCGTTCGAGACTGTCCGATCCTTGAGAACCTTGACGCGGAGGACAGATGAGCCGGGTCTGGAAACAAGGACTACTCTCGCTTCCCGGCATAGGCCTTTCGGCACTACCCAAGCTCGCGTGCCCCGTTTGCTGGCCTGCGTATGCAGGCTTGCTGAGTTCACTCGGCCTTGGTTTTCTCATATCAGCTGCCTACCTATTGCCGCTCACGATCGTATTCCTAACCCTTGCGCTGGTGGCTCTCGCATTCAGGGCTAAACGTCGCCGTGGATTGGGTCCGTTTCTAATTGGATTGATTGCGGCAATGAGTGTTTTGCTCGGTAAATTTGTCTGGGAGTCCAACGCTACGATCTACGGCGGGGTCGCAATGCTGGTTGTGGCCTCCGTGTGGAATGCCTGGCCGCGCGGCGAACGATTAGCGCAACCACCAGTTCTAGGAGCCAAGAAAGTTTAAGAGCGTTTGAGGAGGAGAAGACATGGCAACGAGAAAGAAGATCGAAATCTTCAGTGCTGGCTGCTCGACTTGCAAGGAGACGATCGAGCTGGTCAAGCGGCTGGCGGGTAGTTCGCACGAGGTAGTCATCCATGACATGCAGAAGGCCGAAGTTGCTTCCAAGGCGAAGCAGCACGGAGTTCGCAGCGTGCCAGCCGTTGTGATTGACGGCAAACTCGCCGGCTGCTGTGCGGGTCGCGGCCCCGACGAACAAGTCTTGCGTTCCGCGCTTGCCTGAGAGTTGATTTAGCGTGGATCAAACCGAGCAGCAGGTGCACCGGTCTTCTCATTTCCCGGTTGTCTCGACTCAATTGAGCTGTACATTCACTGACGCCGCGCTCAGCTGCATTTTTTCATAAGAAAAGAGCATTCGGTGCGGAACCAAGTTGGAACCAGATTACGGTGCTTTTGCGATTTTTCCCGCTGTAATTGCGTTAGGCTCAAAGCACTTCACTCCCCTGAAGCCTGTGACGCAGAGGGAGTCGAAACACCAGAATCAATAGCTTCTGCCACCAGAAGCGTGACCGGGCCGCTTAGCGGGTCCGTGGAAAGTGTCAGTTTCGAGGCATTCAGATTGCCATTCGCAGAGTGTACCACTGGCACGACAGGCGTAGAATCTCGCGGCGGATAGTAGCTCCCTCCTCCTCTACCATCCCA
>Ga0066661_10000487_pt1 | contig 13676 bp, 12 predicted proteins | sample GraSoiAngelo_110_FD_66454 | JGI IMG/M metagenome (GOLD analysis project Ga0066661, IMG submission 66454) | Grasslands soil microbial communities from the Angelo Coastal Reserve, California, USA - 14_0903_12_30cm | ecosystem: Environmental > Terrestrial > Soil > Grasslands | place: USA... | reverse complement strand
GGGCGGGCCCGGCCGCCCGCCCCGGTTCGCCGTCCAGCCGTGGTAGTCCCAGCCGACGATCCTCCCCGACGCGTCGAGGCCCGCCCGCAGGTCCATCACCATCGGGGTGCCGTAGTTCTCCCACGAGATCTCGTCCGCGCGCATGAACTGGACGCGCACCGGCTTCCCGACCTGCTGCGAGACCAGCGCGGCGGCCAGCGACGCGTCGTCGGCGCCGTTGATGCCGTAGCAGCCAGAGCCCTCGACGTAGTTGACGCGCACCTGCTGCGGCTGCAGCCCGAGGGCGGTCGCGACGGCGCCGCGCAGCTGGTACACGCCCTGCGTCGGCGACCACACCTCCGCCACGCCGTCGTGCACGTACGCGACGGCGGCGGACGGCCCGATCGAGGCGTGCGCCTGGTACGGGTGCGTGTACGTGGCCTGGAGGACCTTCGCCGCGCCGGCCAGCGCGCCGTCCACGTCGCCCTGGTTCTGGATGACGCGCGTGTTGCCGATCCTGGCCGACCGGATCGCGTCGTACAGGTTCGCCTGGTCGGGCAGCGGCGCGCCGTCCTTCCACGTGATCTTCAGCGCCTGGGCGGCGGCGATCGCCTGCTCCTCGCGCTCCGCCACCACGGCGACGAAGTCCTTCCTGACGACCAGCTTCAGGAAGCCCGGCAGGTGCTGGACGGACGACTCGTCGACGCCGTCGAGGCTGGCGCCAGCCAGCGTGCCGTGGATGATCTGCGCGATCGGGCTGGCCTTCGCCTCCAGCGGCGCCGGCCGGGCGGGCCGCACCACGCGCGCGTGAACCATGCCGGGCACCCTGACGTCCTGCACGAACGTGAAGCGGCCGAAGATCTTGTCCGGGATGTCCTCCCGCTTCAGCGGCTGGCCGACCACCTGGTAGGCGCTGGACGGCTTCGTCTTCGCCTGCTGCGACACGGTGCCCGGCAGCGCGGCGCCGCCGAGCAGGCTCGTGTAGGAGACGGACTTGCCGCCGCCGCGGACGACCCCGTCCTTCACCGTCAGCTGGGCGGCCGGGACGCCGAGGCGGGTCGCGGCCATCGACAGCAGCGTCTGCCGGGCCGACGCCGACGCGATGCGCAGGCCGGACGCCCACTGGGTGCGGATCGTCTGGCTGCCGGCCGTGTAGCCCTGGTCCACGGTCTCGCCCGTGACGCCCTGGACCACCTCGATCCGGTCGAACGCGACGTCGAGCTCCTCGGCCACGATCTGGCGGCTGGCCGTGATCGTGCCCGTGCCCAGCTCGACCTTGCCGGTGAGGACACGCACCACGCCGTCCTTGCCGACGGCCAGCCAGGACGCGAGCTGGTCGGCCGGCACCGTCGCCGGACCGAACGACCCGGGCGGGGTGACGGTCGCGGCGGCGGCCTGGCGCACGTCGAGGTAGACGGGGAGGCTGATGGCGACGATCAGGCCGCCGACCCCCTTGACGAAGTCGCGCCGGGTCGGAGCGAACGGCTCATGGGTGGCCATGGCGGTCAGGCCTTCGCCGCGGCCGCGACCGCGCGCAGGATCCGGTAGTGGGTGCCGCACCGGCAGAGGTGGCCGGAGAGGGCGGTCTTGATCTGGGCGTTCGTGGCTTTCGGCGTCGTCCGGAGGAACGCCTCGGCCTCCATGATCATCCCGGGGATGCAGTAGCCGCACTGGGCGGCCTGCTGGTCGACGAACGCGCGCTGGAGCGGGTGCGGGCTGGCCGCGGTGCCCAGGCCCTCCAGCGTCGTGACGCTCTTGCGCGCCGCCTGCGACACCGGGGTGACGCAGGACCGGATCGCCTTGCCGTCGAGCTGCACCGTGCACGCCCCGCACTCGGCCATGCCGCAGCCGAACCGGACACCCTGGAGCCCGATCTCGTTGCGCAGGACGTACAGCAGCGGCGTGGCCGGGTCCGCCTGGACGTCGTGGTCCTGGCCGTTGACCGTGATGCGCAGCCCGCGGTCGAGGAGCCCGGCCCGCTCCGCCAGGGCGAACGCGCCGCCGGCGACGCCGACCGCCGTGGCGGCCGCGACCGCGCCGATGGCCGCCCGCCGGGTCCCGTCGCCGGCCGGCACCGGGGGTGCCTGCCTGTCAGCCGTCTCGTCCATCCCTGCCCTCCTGTCCGGCAGCCGCCGGGCCCTGGATACCTACTCCAGTTGTGAGCCTACTCCTGGCCGGGCGGGTCGGGACGAGCTATGGCGTGAAGAGCTGGTCGACGATCCGTTTGACGACGGTGTCGTCCGGGGGCTCTCCGTGGTCAGCCTCCCAGGTCTGGAGGAGCGTCAGCGGCAGCGTGGCCAGCAGGTCGACGTCGGTCGTGACCGGCAGCTCCCCGCGGTCCACCCCCCGCTGCACGATCGTGCGGACGCCGCCGGAGAAGGTCGCGGCCAGCCTGCTGCGCATGGCGAGGCGCAGGTCCCGATTGCTGTCGAGCTCGCCCCTCACGGTCGTGATCGCGCGCCGGCCGAGGCGGCGCATGCGCAGCAGGCCGCAGAGGAAGCCCAGCATGTCGTCGCGCACGCTCCCGGTGTCGGGGACCGTGGGCATGACGCCGGTCAGGCGATGGAGCGCCTCGGCGACCAGGGCCACCTTGTTCGGCCAGCGCAGGGAAAGGCTGCGCCCGGCCACGCCGGCCCGAGCCGCGACCTGGTCCATGGTCAGCCGCGCGAAGCCGGTCTCGCCGAGGAGGTCGGCGGCTGCCTGCAGGATGGCCTCGTCGGCGCCGTGGTCGGGCGGCCGGCCACGCCGGGACTCGGGGGGCTGGGTCATCTCACCTGAACGCTATACCTGATCGGGCCTGTTCGGAATCGCAATCGAAGCGCTTCCGCGCCAGGGTACCGTTTCGGAGCACCGGGATTGCACATGGTCACGCTCGAAGCCGCGATCGCCGGGCTGATCGCCGGCTGGAACGGTGACACCACCGTCGAGCAGCGCGTGTTCGCGTCCGGCGACCCCGCCGCCATCGCCGCGTGCCTGGACGCGGCCTGCCGGGACGTCCTGGGCGCCGGGGTCGCGGGCTCGCTCTTCGCCGAGAAGTCCGTCGGCATCGTCGTCGGGCTGCGGCTCGAGGACGGCAGGGACGTCGTCGTCAAGGCCCACCAGCCCTGGCAGCGGACGCTCGAGCAGCATGCGGCCTGCGTCCGGGTGCAGGCGGCGCTGCACGCGGCCGCCCCGGCGAGCCGGTCGTCGGTCACGCCGACTGGAGCGTCAAGAACCTCCGCGTTCACGACGGCCGAATCGCCGCCGTCTACGACTGGGACAACCTGTGCCTGCAGCCCGAGGTGGCCATCGCCGACGCCGCCGAACGAGGTTCACAGATCCACGTACTGGATCGTGAACACGCAGTCGTACGTGCCCGTCACCGAGCCGCACTCCGCCTCCTCCACCACCCAGCTGTTGGCCGCTCCCGCCAGGCGCAGGGCCTGCTCCAGCGCCGCCGTCCACGCGTGACACGACTTGCCGGCGCACCTCCTGCCCACCGCTCCCAGGTTGTCGTAGTGCACGACCCAGAACGTGTGCCGGTCCACCTTCTTCCAGGCGGTCAGCGGCTCGCCGCGGATCCGGTCCACGTCGCTCGTGAACGCGGCGATCACGTCCTCGACCCGCTTCTCGCCCGAGGCCCACAGCCGGAGCGGCTTCCGGTACCTGATCCACGACTCCGCGGTCAGGCGGCCCCACTGGCGCATGACCGCCGGCGCCTCCGGCCCGTAGGACGCCTCGATCGCGTCCGCCAGCCGGCTCACCGCCGCGACCGGGGCGCTCAGGCTCCCGCCGCCGGCCAGGTCGCGCGCCGTGTACGCCTCCAGGCCCGCGCCGGCGGCGATGGCGGGCCAGCGGTCGTCGCACACCCGCCTCGCGCAGCGCAGCAGCTCCGCGAAGTAGGAGTCGAGGAACACGTCCTGCTGGGCGCGGCGCACCGGCACCCCCAGGCGCTTCAGCACCGCGACCATGGATGTCTCCGGCGTGGGCACCTTCGGCGCCAGGCCGGCCGGCAGCCGCGGCGGCACGGGCGCGACGGCGGAGCCGGCACCGACGAACCCCGGCGCCGCCATCACCGCGGCGCTGCGCACCGCCTGCTCCACGTGCCGCGCCCGCTCGTCCGGCAGCGAGACCAGCTGCTGGAGGAGCTCGCCCGCCGACCGGTGGCGCAGCAGCGGGTCCCGCGCCATCGCCCGGCCCAGCACCAGGTCGAGGCCGCTGGGCAGGTCCGGCTGCCGCTCGGTCGCCGACGGCGGGCTGCCCTCGAGCGTCGCCCGCATCGCCTCGTGCGGCGAGCGCGCGCCCAGCAGCTCCGTGCGGGTCAGGATCTCGAAGACCAGCACCGCGAGCGCGTACACGTCGGCCCGCCGGTCCGGCTCCCTCCCCTCCAGCTGCTCCGGGGCGAGGTACTGCGCCGCCGTCACGTGGTACCCCGGCGCCGACATCGCCAGCTGGCCCACCCGGTCGCTCGCGACCCCGAACTCGGCCAGCTGCACCCGGCCGCTGTGCACGAGGACGTGGCCCGGCCGCAGCAGACGGCAGACGAGCCCGCGGTCGTGGACCCGGTCCAGGGCGACCGCCAGGTCGTTCAGGATGGACCACGCGCGCTCGCTGGTCAGCTGGCCGCTGCGCATCAGGTCGTCCAATCGCTGCGCCCGCACGAGAGGGCTGACGGCGTACGTCAGGCGGCCGGTGCGGCCGGCGTCGTGGATGGGGACGATGGCGGGGTCGTCGAGCTCGGTCAGGACCCGCGCCTCGCGCTTGAGCCGGTCGGCCAGGACGCCGTCCGGCGCCAGGTCCCCGTCCACGATCTTGACGGCCCACGATGCCCCGCCGCGCCAGGCGTCGTACACGGCCGTGTGGCTGCTCCAGCCCAGGCAGTTCTCGAGCTGGTAGCCCTTGAGAGTCGTCCCCGACAGCTCCCGGACAGCGCTCATCGCGGTGTCCAATCCCCCCTTATCCTCGTCTTCGGCACGATCGACCGTGCTTCAACTGTAATGCAGTCGTTCCGCAATTCCGCACACCTCGGACGATGTGGCGGATTGACAGACCGTACGACCGTCCGTATGCTCCTCCTCGCCATGCACGGCACCCTGCTGTCCTCCCGAGACGCATCCGTCGCAGCCGCGGCAGCCACCGCGCGCCCGGCCAGGTACGGCTGACGCCGAGGAGAGTCAGCAGGGGCCTGGCACTCGCCAGGCCCCTTTTCTTTTGCCCACGAGGAGGCGGTGGATGACCAGGCAGCTCTACGTCCGCACCAGGCCGAACGTGAACATCGGCACGATGGGTCATGTCGACCACGGCAAGACCACGCTGACCGCTGCCATCACGAAGGTCCTCGCCGAGCAGGAGGGGTCGACGACGCGGTTCGTGGCGTTCGAGCGCATCGACCGCGCGCCCGAGGAGATCACGCGCGGGATCACGATCAACATCGCGCACGTCGAGTACGAGACCGCCACCCGGCACTACGCGCACGTGGACATGCCCGGCCACGCCGACTACGTGAAGAACATGATCACGGGCGCGGCGCAGCTCGACGGCGCGATCCTGGTCGTGTCGGCGCAGGACGGCGCCATGCCGCAGACGCGCGAGCACGTCGTGCTGGCGCGCCGGATCGGCGTGCCCCACATCGTCGTGGCGCTCAACAAGGCGGATGCCGTGGACGACCCGGAGCTGCTCGACCTGGTGGAGCTCGAGGTCCGCGACCTCCTGTCGGGGTACGGCTACGCCGGCGAGCGCGTGCCCGTCGTGCGCGTGTCCGGGCTCCGGGCGCTGGCCGGCGACCCGCCGTGGACGCGGCGGATCCTCGACCTGCTGGAGGCCGTGGACGAGCACGTCCCGGTGCCCGCCCGTCACCTGGACCGGCCGTTCCTCATGCCGATCGAGAACGTGCTGACCATCAGCGGGCGGGGCACGGTCGTGACGGGCGCGGTCGAGCAGGGCGTGCTCCGGCAGGGCGACGCCGTGGAGGTGGTCGGGCTGGGCGCGACGCTGACCACGGTGTGCACCGGGCTCGAGACGTTCGGGCGGTCGATGGACCACGCCGAGGCCGGCGACAACGCGGCGATGCTGCTGCGCGGCGTCCGGCGCGGCGAGGTGCAGCGCGGCCAGGTCGTGTGCCTGCCGGGCAGCGTGCGGCCGCACGGCCGGTTCCGGGCCCAGGCGTACGTGCTCTCGGCGCGGGAGGGCGGCCGGCGGACGCCGTTCTCCAGCAACTACCAGCCGCAGTTCCACTTCCGGACCGCGAACGTGGTGGGCACCGTCGAGCTCGGCGAGAACCGGCGGGTCAGGCCCGGCGACACGGTCGAGCTCACCGTCGGGCTCGGCAAGCCCGTCGCGATGAGCGACGGGCTCGGCTTCGCGATCCGCGAGGGCGGCCGGACGGTCGGCGCCGGCGCGGTGACCGCGGTGCTCGACTGAGCGGCGGGGTAGGGTGGCCGGGGTGGTCCCGGTCACCTACCCCTAGACTCCGGCGGATGAGGCAAACCGAGCTGTTCGTGCAGGCCGACCGCGCCCTGGACGGCGTGGTCGCGCAGGTGCGAGACGACCAGTGGCAGATGGAGATGCCCGAGAGCTTCTTCACCCGCAGCGTGGACCGCCGGCCGACCCTGCGGGAGATCCTGAACTACCACGCCTACGACGACGCGTGGGTGCCCGACATGCTGGCCGGGCGGACCATGGACGAGGTCGGCCGCGACCTGCACCGCGGCGACCTGCTCGCCGACGACCCCAGGGCCCGGTTCGCCGAGATCGTCGAGCGCGCGTGCGCGGCGGCGCTGGCGGTGGAGGACCTGGACTTCGTCGTGCACGCCTCGTTTGGCGACTTCCCCGCGCGCGGCTATCTCTGGCAGGTCACCAGCTTCCGCGCCTTCCGCGCCCACGAGCTGGCGCGCATCCTCGGCCTCGACCCGACGCTGCCCGCCGGGCTGGTCCAGGCCCTGTGGGACGAGTTCCTCCCCCGCGCCGAGGAGATGCGCGGGCTCGGCGTCTTCCGCGAGCCCGTGCCGGTGCCCGACGACGCCCCCCTGCAGGACCGCCTGATCGCGCTGACGGGCCGCCAGCCGTAGCGGCAAGGCCCGGGGCGCGCAGGTCGCCCGCGTTGCTGCGAGTGAGCGTTGCCTCGCGGCGCTGATGACCACGCTCACCCGCAGCAAGTCCCGGCCCTAATACTAGGCGTCGCATAGTATGGTGACGCCTAGTATGGAGCGACCGCTCACGCCGCTGCGCCGCAACCGCGACTTCCAGCTCTACTGGAGCGGCCAGCTCGTGTCGGTCGTCGGCTTCCGGATCGGCACGGTGGCCCGGCCCCTGCTCGTCCTGGCGGTGACCGGCTCGCCCGCGCTCGCGGGCGTGGCGTCCTTCGCGTTCACGCTGCCGGTGATCCTGTGCATGCTGCCGGCCGGGGCGATCCTGGACCGCGCGAACCGCAAGTCGGTGATGGTGGCCTGCGACCTGGCCCGGTGCCTGGCCTCGGCGGCCGTCGCGCTCGCGCTGTGGGGCGGCTGGCTGACGTTCGGCCTGATCCTCGTCACGTCGGTGATCGGCGGCATCGCCTGGCCGTTCTTCGTGGTCGGCGAGCGCGCGTCGATCCGCCGCCTCGTCCCCGCCCCCCAGCTCCCCGCCGCCATCGCGCAGGTCAGCGCGCGCGAGTTCACCGGCCTGGTCGCCGGCCAGTCGCTGGGCGGCGTGCTGTTCGGCCTGGGCCGGGCGCTGCCCTTCGCGGTGGACGCGATCAGCGACGTGGTGTCGGTCGTCACCCTGCTCCTGGTCAGGACCCCCTTCCAGGAGGCGCGGACCGCGCCCCGGCGCCACCTCCTGGCGGAGGTCCGGGAGGGCCTCGGCTGGATCTGGCGCCACCCGTTCGTGCGGACGACCGCGCTGCTGACCGCCGGCCTGGACGCCGTGACGAACGCCCTGTACCTGGCCGTGATCGTGGCCGCGCAGCAGCGGGGCGCGTCGCCGGCCGAGGTCGGCGTCCTGCTCGGCTTCATGGGCCTGGCGGGCGTGGCGGGGTCACTCCTGGCCACACGCCTGGCGACGGTCCTCTCGCTGCGCGCCGTGGCGCTGCTCACGCTGGGCACGTGGACCGTGCTCACGCCCGTCATCGCGATCGCCCCGACCCCGCTCCTGATCGGCCTGGTCTACGGCGTCATGTTCGTGTTCCACCCGACCTGGGGAGCGGCCATCGGAGCGACCCAGATGCGCGCCGTCCCCGAGGCGCTCATGGGCCGCGTGCAGAGCACGGCGCTGCTGGTCCAGCTGGGCGCGGTGCCGGTGGCCCAGCTCGGCGCCGGGTTCCTGCTCCAGGCGATCGGCCCGGCGCGGACGATCCTGCTGCTGGCCGCGGTCATGCTCCTGGTGCTGACGGCGGCCCTGCTCAGCCGCTCACTGCGGCGGCCGCCCGACGAGGCGCTGCCCGCTACGCTGCGGCCAGCACCTCCACCTCCCGCGGGCTGAGCCGGATCGACGCGGCGGCCAGGTTCTCCTCCAGGTGGCCCACCGACGCCGTCCCCGGGATCGGGAGCATCGCCGGCGACCGGGCCAGCAGCCAGGCCACCGCGATCTGGCCGGGCGTGGCGCCGCGCTCGGCCGCGAGGCCGTCGAGCGGGCCGCCGGGCCGGGCCAGGCGGCCGACGTCCAGCGGGTGCCAGGGCAGGAACGCCAGGCCCCGGCGCTCGCACGCCGCGAGCTCGGCCTCCGACGACCGGTCGGCCAGGTTGAAGCGGTTCTGGACGGACACGATCTCGGTCATGCCCAGCGCCTGCTCGAGCTGCGCCCCGTTCACGTTGGACAGGCCGATGTGCCGGATCTTGCCCTCGTCCCGCATCCGGACCAGCTCGCCGACCGACTCCTCGAACGGCACGGCCGGATCCGGGCGGTGGAGCTGGTACAGGTCGATGCGCTCGAGGCCGAGCCGGCGCAGGCTGCCCTCCAGCACCTCGCGCAGGTGGCCCGGCCGGCCGTCGGGCCGCCAGCGTCCGGGTCCGTCGCGAAGCTGGCCGCCCTTCGTCGCGATCACCAGGCCGGGCGGGTAGGGCCGGAGCGTCTCCCCGATCAGCCGCTCGCTGACGTCGGGGCCGTACGAGTCGGCCGTGTCGATGAAGTTCACGCCCAGCTCGACGGCGCGGCGCAGGACCCGCTTCGCCCCCTCGGGGTCCTTCGGCTCGCCCCAGATGCCCTCGCCCGTGATGCGCATCGCGCCGAAGCCCATGCGGTTCACGGTCAGGTCGCCGCCGAGCGTGATCGTGCCGGCGGCGCCGGCGGAGATGTCGCTCATGGGTCCGACGCTACGCGAGCCGGCGGGCCGGCGCCCGGTCGCCGCGCGCCAGGGAGAGCACGGTGAACGGCAGGTTGGCGGCCCACATCACCGCGCCCGCCTTCGCGATGTCGAACAGGTCGGCGCTGTGGAACGGCCGCGCGAGCACCGTCATCAGCCAGACCAGGAGCACGTCCGCGACGACGAGCCCGGCGGCGGCCGCGAGCACGAGCGGCAGCCGCTTGAGCCGCCGGATCGACGGCGGCAGCGAGGCGTTGAGGAGGCCGAACACGGCCGCCCAGGCCACGTACTGGAAGGGGTCGGTGGCGCCCACCGCGGTGAGCACCAGCCCCGCCCCGAGGAGCGCGACGAGGTTCGCCGCCCAGACGATCAGGAGGCGCCGGGCGTGGCTGCCGAAGCCGGGGGGACGGGAGACCGGCTGCGGCCGGGCCCGCTCGATGAACCGGAACGTCGCCTCCGGGTCGCTCGGCTCGTAGCTGGCCATTCCGACCCGGGGCCCGTCCGTGACGGTCCCGCTGGCACGCCACTCGACGTCGCGCTCGCTCATCCCGCCTCCATGCCATCAACGCTATCACTATTGATGGTGCGGAGACCTCAAGGAACCCGCGGTCGGCCTACAGTCGCGCGCCCTCCCAGAGGCGGCGCTCCGCGGGGTCGGGGTCGAGGAGCAGGCGGCAGGGCACGTCGAAGTCCATGACCGGCCGGCGCTCGACGGAGTAGGCCGGCCACGCCGGCAGCCCACCGCCCCCCGGGTCGCCGCACGTGGCGAACCGGACGAACGCGTCGTGGTAGGCGTGCGCGAGCGCATGCGGCGGGTCGTCGCCGACCAGCTTGCGGTACTCGTCCAGCATGTCGAACGCGAACGCGGTGTCCATCCAGTGGAAGGCGCCGAGGATGCCGCCGCGGATCGGCGACCGCCACGAGAACCGGTACATCCAGACGCGGTCCCGATGCGCGAGCTGGGCCTCGGCCAGCCGCTGCGACGCGATCCGGAAGTGGTCCGTCGCGACGGCGGCGAGCAGGTCCAGCTCGGTGGCCCCGAGGCGCTCGACCGCGTACGTCGCCAGCACGTTGTCCACGGTCAGGCCGGTCGGCGCGAACCAGCCCGCGATGTCGTCGCGGACCTGGTCCGGGTCGGTGCGGTGGGAGGGGAGCGGCCCCAGCTCGTCGCCGGGGAACATCGTGTACCGCGCCTCGTCCGCGGTGCAGCCCGTGAGGAGGTCCACGCCGGCGGCGCGTCCGGCGGCCACCAGGTCGGCCGGGTCGCCGTCGAGGACGGAGCCGTCCACGATCACCGGGTCGCCTGGCCCGACTCGCCAGGCCGCCTCCAGCACCTGGTCGGCGGAGACGTCGCCCAGCGCCTCCCAGTCGCCGGCGCGGACGTCGAGCGCGGCCAGGAACCGCTCGGCCCGCCGTTCGGCCGGCTCGGCGGCGCCGACGCCGCGGCGGGGCAGCGACATCGCGATGACGCGGTGCACCAGGCCCGCCGCCCGCGGGCTCGTCATCAGCGCATTCGCGTACCGGGCGCCGTGCGACTCGCCGAAGACCGTCACGTTGTCCGGGTCGCCGCCGAACGCTCCGGCGTTGTCGCGCACCCACTCCAGCACGGCGATCTGATCGAGGAGGGGGAGGTTGCCGGTGCCGTGCACGCCGGGGACCAGCTCGTCCACGTACAGGGAGGCGAACGGCGCCGCCCGATACGACGCGGTGACCAGCACCACCTCGTCCCGGGCGAACGCGCGGCCGTGGAAGTACCGGCCGCTCGCCGTCCACACCATGACCGGCCGCCGGGCCTGGTCCAGGCCGGGCGTCCACAGGCTGAGGTAGAGCACGTCCTCCACCCCCACGCCGGCCGGCCACCGGGTGCAGTCGCGGACGCCGTCCCAGCGCTCCGGGGGGTGCGGGGGACGGAAGCGGCGCGGGCCGACCGGCGGTGCCGCGTACGGGATGCCCCGGAACGCGAGCCCGTGCTCGAACGCGCGGCCCCGGACGCGCCCTCCGGTCGTCGCGGCGACCGGCTCACTCACCGGAAATGGCCGATACACCTGTGGTCCTTCCGATGAGAGTGAATCCTGCCGCGCTTCTGGCGTCCACGCGGTCCATTCGCCTATAGTGACGTAGGCGAATCTGGCGCGCAAGGGCCGCTGGCGCCCCGATGCGATACTGCGACGAGAGAACGATGGCACTCGCCCGGCGTCTGACCCGAAAAGAAGCCAAGGAGGTCACCCGGCGTCGCCTGCTGCGCGCGGCGCTGGAGATCCTGAACGAGAAGGGCGAGACCGACGTCTCGGCCAGCACGGTCTCGCGCGCCGCGGGCATCGCGCAGCCGAGCTTCTACGAGCACTTCCGGAACAAGAACGAGCTGCTGCGCGCGCTGGGCGACGAGCTGTTCAGCGTCATGCGCCAGGCGCTGGGCGACGTCCGCCGGTCGGCGCTGGAGGAGCCCACCGACACCGAGCGGATGCGGGATCAGTTCCGGCGGCCGCTGGAGGTGATCGCGGCCAACCCCGCGTGGTTCCGGCTGGCGCTGCGGGCGCGGCACCTGACCTCGTCCCCGCTCGGCCACTCCAGCCGGGAGATGATCGGCAACACCCGGTACGACATCGTCGAGGAGCTGATCCAGCGCGGCTACCCGCACGACAGCCCGGCGGACGTGCGCCGGCTCCAGATGATCGCGGACGGCTACATCGCCCTGACCGAGACGCTGGCGCTGGGGCACCTGAGCGGCCGCTACCCCGACCTGGACGAGGTGGTGGAGATGCTGCTCCTGTTCACCCACGGCCCCCGGGACTACCGGACGTCCCACGAGACCGAGGCGCCGGCCGGCGAACCGGAGCGGTAGCGCCCCGTCAGCGGGGGAAGATGCCCTGGCCGGGCGTCAGCACGTGGCCCGGGTCGTACGTCCGCTTCGCTCGCTCGAACGCCGCCCACCGCCGGCCGAAGTGCTGGCGCCAGTCCTCCGCGTCCACCGGCACGCTGCCGACGCAGTACCGGAGGCCGCCGGCGGCGCGGGCCGCCTCGAACAGGCGCCGGTTGGCGGCCAGGTCGGCCTCGACCCGTTCGGGGTCGGGCGGGGCCGTGCGCAGGATGTCGAACAGGAAGCAGACGTCGCCGTCGGGGAGACGCAGGAACGGCCGCGACATCCGGTCCCGGCGGAGCGGGAACAGCAGCACCGGGCCGCCGCCCGTGTCGTCCACCGTCAGGCCGTCCATGATCGGGCCGACGTACGCGTCCACCGCGGACCCCGGCACGAACACGTCGAACCAGGGGTGCGGGAAGCCCCACACCCCGGCCTGCACCTGGAACTCGATGATCGGGTCGATGCGGGCCAGGAACGCGCCGTACGGGACGTCCTCGATCCGGGCGGCGGCGCGGTCGTCGCGCAGGCCGGCCAGCAGCGCGCCGTCGTCGGGCCCGGCCGGCGGCGCGTGGTAGCTGACCGCGGCCAGCTGCCACGTCCAGCCGCCGCCCGCGACCGGGTCCGCCTGCCCCTGGGCGTGGTCGAAGCGCCCGTCGAGCGCCAGCGCCGCGGCGTCCGCCGTGAACGCCTCCAGGCTCGGGTACGCGAGGTCGTAGACGCGCGCGACCGGGCTGGCGGGCTCGAGGCGCAGCGTCGCCCGGACGATGATCGCGAACTGGCCGAGGCCGCCCAGGACCGCGTCGAACAGGTCGGGGTCGCGCTCGAGGGAGCAGGAGCGGAGGACGCCGTCGCCGGTGACGACCTCCAGCTCGAGCACGTTGTCCACCTGCGCGCCGAAGCGATGCGAGGCGCCGCCGATGCCCCCGCCGGACAGCGTGCCGCCGACCGACAGGTCCAGGTAGTCGGTCATGACCGGGGGCGTCAGGCCCCGGGCCAGCGTCGCGTCGATCAGCTCGCGCCAGGTCACCCCGGCGTCCACCACCGCGGCGCCCGGGTCGATCTCGTGGATCGCCGCCAGGGCGCCGGACTCGACCACGATCCCGCCCGGCGCCTGGGCCTGCCCGGCGGTCGCGTGGCCGCGGCCCCGGCAGGCGACCTGCAGGTCGTGCGCGCCCGCGTAGCGGACGATCGCGGCGACGTCGTCGGGCGAGCCGGGGCGCAGGACCGCTGCTGGTGGCCGGTGGACCGCGTGGCCGAAGTCGTCCGCCGCGGCGGCCAGCGCCTCCGGCGCGGTGAGCAGGACGCCGTCGAGCCGGGGCACGCCGGACAGCTCGCGCGACACCCCCGGAGACACCCTGGCAGCCTACCACCGCCCGTAGAGTCGAGTTCGCGATGTTCCATCCCGAGGGGCCGACGCTGCGCGAGCTGGCGGTCCAGGCGCTGTCCTCGACCGAGCGCGGCTACGACCTGCTCGCGCCCAAGTTCGACCACACGCCGTTCCGGACCCCGGCCGCGATCCTCGACGCGGTCGCCGCGTTCCTCGCCCCCCACGCCCCCTTCGCCTCGGGCCTGGACCTGTGC
>Ga0066661_10000486_pt1 | contig 13680 bp, 5 predicted proteins | sample GraSoiAngelo_110_FD_66454 | JGI IMG/M metagenome (GOLD analysis project Ga0066661, IMG submission 66454) | Grasslands soil microbial communities from the Angelo Coastal Reserve, California, USA - 14_0903_12_30cm | ecosystem: Environmental > Terrestrial > Soil > Grasslands | place: USA... | reverse complement strand
GCCGGTGTTTTGGGGGGACACGGTCAAGACGGAGCGCGGGGGGCGGGTTCGGGTGCAGTTGGAGGACGGCTCCATCCTCAACGTCGGGTCGCAGTCTTCTCTGCTGATCCAGCGACACGATGCCAACACCCAGCAGACCGAGCTGGAGTTGATCTACGGTCGAGTGCGGGCTGACGCGGTGAAGATCGCCACGCCATCAGGCGAATTCAACGTGCGCACAAGGGCGGCGGTGGCCGGCGTCGTGGGCACACAGGAATACCTGGATGCGACAGATATCTTGACGACGGTCATCGCGCTGGGCGGCGGGCAAGTAGTGGTCATCTCCACAGACCCGCGTTTCCCGGATCCGATTTTCCTGAGTCCGGGGGAGGCCGTGACTCTGATCGCCGGCCGGCGACCCCCTCCCAAGCGACTCGCCACCACGGAAGAACTGGTCAAAGCTGTTCAAGAGACTGAAGTGGATGCGGTAGCCTCACTGAATCCTTCGCGGGCCCTCCCGGGAGGCAGCTTTGAAGCAACCATCAGCGGCAAGGGGCTGAACACCTTCACAAAACTTTCCTTTAGCCAGCCAGGCTTGCAAGTGCAGACCCGCGGCGAAGTTACTGCCACCCAGATTCCTGTCACCATCACCGTCGCTGCCAATGTGCCGCCCGGCACTTACCCTCTGACGATCGAGCGACCGGGAGGGCCGGCGCGTAGTTCGCTGGTCGTCACCACGAAAGAGGCGATGCAGGCAGAGGCGGCAGGCACAGCCGATAGCATGCAACCGCCGCCCAGCCAGAGTTACTTTGTGACTCGGGGGGCAAAACTTCCGCTCGATGCTTCGAGTACGCGTACTCCTTCAGGGACGCAGATCGTCAGCTATCAGTGGCAGGTACTGAATAAGCCGCTCAGCTCGAGAGATGCCACGTTTGCGGTCAACACCAGCCTGCTGCCGCCCGGCAACTACACCATCCAGTTGGTGGTGGTCAACGACCGTGGACAAACTGCGACGCAGCAGTACCCACTCACAGTGGATAGAGGCATCCAGCCCGCAGAAATCATTCGCGCGATCGCCAGCGCCTATGAATCTTTGCAACCCACCGACTTCCTCAGATATTTCGATGAGCAGAAATTCCGCAACTACTCCGGCTTCGCCGCAGCGATCGAAGACAGCTTCCGCAACCAGCTTGATACCGTGCGCGTGTTCCAACGGCCGGTGAACTGCTCAGTGGTAGAGGAACAGGATCAAGCTGTTTGCCAGGCGGACTTCCAGTTACAGTTCACCAAGAAGAACCAGCCCAGCGAGTTGCTCGATGCCCAGGGTAACCCAATCCCGCCAGGCGTCTCCCCTCCGCCGGGCGCGTTGCTCGGCAAGCGCATCCTGACCGGTTCCGAGCGGACCACCATCCGGTACGAACGAGGTAACGCCGGCTGGAAGGTGGTGGATTATTCGGCGGCGGCGAGCTGCCCAGGCGGCGCGACCACGAAGGGCGTGAACGTAGGATCGTGCATCTTGGCCTTGGGCTCGGCCACCGCGCCTTCCTTCCAAATCGTCAATCTCCAGCTCTTCAGTACTGATTTGACCTTCGGTGGCTCAGTGAGCGGAACGTTTGAAGTTGTACCCATGGGCGGTTTCAACGGCTCCATTAATTTCACCGGCCAGGGCAAGATCGACAAGCAATCCGTCGATGTCCAGTTCACGCCGAACCCTTCCGGGCCGACCGGTACGATTAGCTTCACCGTATTTGCTCCCACCACGGCTCCCACGGTCTTTAGCGGAGCGCAACCCTTCACGCTGGTCATTACCGGCCAGGACAGTTCCGGCAGCATCACGGCGACCGTCAATGCGGCGCTGGTTTTACAGCCTGACTTTTCGCTGAGTCTGAACCCAGCAACTACCAGCAGCGCGCCTGCGCCGGTCACACACAACATCACGCTTCCTCTTACGGTGCAGGTTGTACCCAGTACAGGTTTTGCGGGGACGGTATTCATCGACTTTCCAAACTTGCCGTTGGGCTTCCAGGCCACGTCAGGAAACGTGGCCGCTGGCACCCCCGGCTCCTTTCCGGTGCGCATCACCCCGGCTGCTGTTCCCGGCCCGGCGCTGCTAACTGTTCGGGGCACTTTGGGTACAGGTCTCGTAAAAACAGCGACCCTCTTTGTTGACGTGATCAGCGACTTCACGTTGGCTGTCACCCCTCCCTCGACGACTACAGATCGCATCCCGGTCAACCCGGGCGGCGCCATACAACTTTCCGTGCGCGTCGTTCCTATCTCGGGCTTCGCCGGCACAGTGTCCATCGACTTCGACTTCCCCCATCTCCCCAATCTCCCAACGGGCTTCCATGCGACGCCCGGAAGCGTGACCGTCGGTGAACCCGGCTCTTTTCCAGTGCAAGTGGACTCAACTGTCTCTGCTGGCCCCAACCAGTTTACCGTCCGCGGCACGTTCGGACCTGGCTCCGTGCAGACCGTGACTGTCTTCGTGCAGGTCACGATCATCGGTTCGCCCGGCTCTAGCTCACATCTGACGGGGCAGCGCAGCCAGGCAGGCAGAGAGCCGAAGAAGTCCGATAACTCCGGCAGCGCTCCCTTTTTCCTGACCACCAACCCGCCAACCTCTCTCACTGCCCCGCTGCTGTTGCAGGCGAACTCGCCGACTAATACCTTTGCCAACATCCACGTCAACGCTGATGGCAGCTTTGCCAGACCCGTTAAACTGAGCCTGAATAATGTCCCGACTGGCGTGACCGCCACACTGGTTCCGTCCGTGGTGGATCTGTCGGCCAGCACGCTCCAGGTGGTTCAACTCCAATTTCAGACCGCGACGAGCCAAGTCCCGTTTGGCCCGGCGGGAATTCAGGTAACAGCCACCTCCGGCTCGCTCACATCGGACACCACCGTCTTTATCGCCTCGCAGGGAGTCTCAGGGTTGCCAACTCGCGGCGACAGGAACTCCAGCAGACCCCCGCATGTACTGCAAGTGCGGTACCCGGGGGGCACCCCTGGGGCGTACACGCCCGTCACAATCATCGGTGAGTCTCTATCCAGCATCACCAGCGTGCTCAGCGATAGCCTGCTTCTCTCCGCGACCTTGGAGCCAGGCGCCACCGATGCGCAAGTGCAATTGAGCGTTTTCGTCAAGCCTGGCGCGCCTCCCGGGACGCACACCTTGATGCTGCTCGGCCCTCAAGGCTCAGTGCCTATTGCCTTCCAGGTGAAGCCTGGCGAACTCCAAGTCGAGGAAGAGCACTCGGCCAAAGATTCGCGGCCGACGCGGCCTTCCCGGCGAGCCCATAGCGATTCAGTCGCAAGTGCGCACCCCGCTCGATCTGTGGCCGTACACAACACGGACCAGCAAGCCGACGAAGTCTCAGTGGCCCCGCGAAACGTCTTTGCGGCACCGCCTTCGCCCGACTTGGTCCTTCGTGCCGATGACCTGACGATGACTCCCGCCAACCCCAGGCCGGGCGACACTGTCACCTTCCGGGTACGCATCACCAACCAAGGCGCACAACCAGTCGAAGACGCCGCGTTCGACTTTTCGATTATCGGCACTACTATTCGCCAACGCGAACATGTGTCGCTCGCGCCGAAGGAGAGCCAAACATTTCAGTTTGAGTGGCGGGCCGCCGGGAACGGACGCCTGGAGCCGCGCGTGGTCATTGATCCCGAAAACCGCATCAAAGGGCTGAATCGCGCGAACACTACGGCCTCACTGCAACCCTTCGAGCTTGTCCAACTTATAGCGGCTGGCGCGACCACTGGACGCGCGGTTTCCAAATGGGAGCGGGCAAGAGTCCGCCTGATGGCGGGCGGCTGCGAGGGCTTCCGATTCGCTTCCGGAACCGAGCAGGCCTGCGGGGCGGGGGCGGACTTCGAGCTGCGCTCGTCTCCCGGTGGAGAGTCACTAGTTATCGAGGCCGACGGCGTGCGCAACCTCGGCGGTGTTCCGCTGGACCAATTCACGCCTGTCTCCGGCGACGCGCTCGCCACCTCTGAGGCTGTGCAGCCCGGTTCGACTTACGTGATTCAGACGCGCCGGAACACCGCGGTTGTCCGCGTGACCCAGATTCAAGGACTCGGATCCGCTCGCAAGGGACCGCCGCCAAGCCTTCGCGGGCCGCAGTTAAGAGGCATGAGCCGCGAAGGAATAGCTCTGGAGGCTGGATCCAGCATCATCGTGTCGCTTGAATGGCAGGTTTTGTCACGGCCGTGACGCCGCGGAGAAACTGATCGGACTGTTGCCAAACGGTACCACTGCGGTCGTCGAACAGGAACGAGGAAACCGGGAGAGACCATGCAAAGAATCTCGTCGCTCGCGCTGACTCTCACACTGCTGGGGGTTCCCGGATTTGCCGCAGCCCGCACGCCGAATCTGCAAGCCCAGGAGCAACAGCAACAAAAGGAGAAGGCTAAGAAGAAGCCCAAGAAAGACGAGCCCGTCGCTGGCCCCGGCGAGTCCACTGATCTCGGCGCGCGAGAGCGGCGCGCCATCACGCGCGTGCTGCGGGACTTTGCCGACGGATTTGAAGGCAACTCGCCGCGCCGGGTGATGGAGAACCTTGACGAGCGTTTTGACGACTTGCCGCGATTTGAAGATCAGGTGACCGCGTTTCTTAAACAAAGCGGGGAAATGAGGATTTTCCTTCGCGAGGCCAGCACGGAGGTGAAGGGCGACCACGCGGTCCTGATTGCGGACGCCGAGATGGTTTACACCTCGAAGGCCAATCTCGGACCGCAACAGAGGCGCAAGGAACGCATTCAGTTCGACTTCAATCGCACCGAGAAGGGTTGGAAGATTTTCGAAATCACTCCGCGCCACTTCTTCACACCCTGAAGGACGAGCGCGGAACTTGACAACCCGGAGCCCAGCCATGAAGCACAAAAGGCTTCTGTGGAGTGCTGTCGTCTTTGTCGGGCTTTCGCTGGCAGCGTTCGATTTCCGCGCCGAGCCCGCGAAGAACCCGGCGGCCAGGGCGCGGGAGAAGCGCGTGTCGGTCCTGCCGCCGGTTCAGCCGGCACAGGGGGTAGAGCGACACGCTGCAGAAAGTTACGGCAAGCTGCCTCTGAGCTTCGATGCCAACCGCGGCCAGACCGATTCCCAGGTTCGATTCCTCTCGCGCGGCACAGGCTACACGCTGTTCCTCGCCCCCACCGCGCCCGGCATGGCACGCGTGACCGCGAAGGACCCCGATCCTGACACGTCAAATGTTATGGCTCCACAAACCACCGCCGGGGCGATCCGGAATCTTGCCGGATTCACCGCCAACGTGCTGCCCGCAAATGATGACGGATCCACGGGTGCAGTACCGATCGGCTTCACTGTCAATTTCTTCGGACAAAACTTTAGCACCCTATTTGTCAACAATAATGGCAACGTGACCTTCGACGAGCCGCTCGCGGAGTTCACTCCTTTCGATTTGACGACCACACATCGGATTATTCTCGCGCCTTTCTTCGGCGATGTGGACACCAGAGGGCAGGGATCTGGAGTCGTGACTTACGGGAATGACAACGTAAACGGTCGGCCGGCCTTTGGCGTCAACTGGATCAACGTCGGCTTTTTCGCCGCCCGAACGGATAAACTCAACAGCTTTCAGTTGGTGATTATCGATCGCTCGGATGTAACGCCGGGCGCCTTCGATGTCGAGTTCAACTACGACAAGATTCAATGGGAGACGGGCGAGGCGAGCGGTGGGGTGGACGGCCTTGGTGGGTTCTCAGCGCGCGCGGGCTTTTCCAATGGCACCGGGGCTCCGGAAACCTTCTTCGAGATTTCCGGTTCCGCGGTGAGTGGGGCCTTCCTCGATACCAACCTGAGCACCGGCCTTATTCACCAGAGTCTCGGCAGTACCCAGTTAGGGCGCTTTGTCCTCCAGGCCAGGACGGGACGTGTGGTGCAGGCCGATGTCTCCCTTACAAAGACGGCCTCGCCGGACCCCGTGCCAGTGGGAAGCAATCTGACCTACACGATCACGGTCACGAACAACGGGCCGGATTCAGCCACAGGCGTAACGGTCAGCGACCCGCTGCCGCCAAGCGCGACGTTTGTCTCGGACACGCCGAGTCAGGGCAGTTGCACGGGAACGAGCATAGTCGTGTGCAACCTGGGAACGCTGGCCAACGCGGCACGCGCCACAATAACGATTGTGGTGAGGCCCACCTCGACGGGGACAATCACCAACACAGCCAGCGTCACGGCCAACGAGGTCGATCCCAATCCCGCAAACAACACAGCCACACAGGTCACTACGGTCAGCGGCCCTCGCGTCACACTCTCCACTACAAACCTGAACTTCGGCAGCCAGCCAGTGGGCGCGACCAGCCCTCCACAGACAGTGACCCTGACCAACAGCGGTACGGGAGTGCTGACCATCACCAGAATCACCCCAACGACCCGCGATTTTGTCCCGACCGACACCTGCGGCAGCAGCCTTGCACCGGGAGCCAGCTGCATCATCACAGTCGCTTTCACACCCACGGCCGTCGGCACCCGGGAGGGGTCGATCGCCGTCACCGATAACGCTCCAGGCAGTCCCCACGTCGTGTCCCTGACCGGCGTTGGGATTCTCGCCCCCGTCATCACCTTGTCCAGTACCAGCCTGATTTTTGGCAGCCGGCTCATCGGCACAACCAGTCCGTCCCAAACGTCCACACTAACCAACAGCGGCACGGCGGTGTTGAACATCGCCAGCATTGCCGCCAGCGGCGACTTTGCCCAGGCCAACAATTGTGGCAGCAGCGTCGCCGCGGGCGCTAGCTGCACCATAAGTGTCACCTTCAACCCCACCACCGCGGGCTTTAGAACTGGCGGGGTCGCCATCACCAGCGATGCTCGTGGCAGCGTGCCCGTAATTACTCTGACCGGTATCGGCTTCGCGCCGGGCATTTCCCTGTCGAGCACAATCCTGATCTTTGCCGACCAATTCGTCGGCACGACCAGCGTGCCTCAGACGGTTGCGTTGAATAACGGCAGCGGCACGAGTTTGGCCATCAGGAGCATTGTCGCCAGCGGGGATTTCGCTCAGACGAACACTTGCGGGAGCGGCGTCGCTTCAGGTTCCGGTTGCACAATCAGTGTCACTTTCACCCCCACGGCGCGGGGGACCAGAACCGGCGCAATCACCATCACCGACAGTGGTAGCGGTAGCCCGCGGACTATCACCCTAAGCGGCACGGGTGCCGCGCCGGTCGTCACCCTGATACCTCCCAGCCTTTCGCTCACCGGTAACCAGACCGTTGGCACCACCAGCCTGCCACTCCCGGTGACACTGACGAATAGCGGCAACGCCGCGTTGACCATCACCAGCATTGTCGCCAGCTTGAATTTCTTCCAAACCAGCAATTGTGGCAACAGTCTAGCGGCAGGTACAAGTTGCAACATTAGTGTCACCTTTACCCCGACGATGCCCGGCCTTTTAACTGGGACAATCAGCATCACAGATAACGCCGCTGACAGTCCGCAAAAGATTAGCCTGACGGGCAACGCCGTTGACACCGGCCCTGCGGTCAAGCTGTCAACACTTAGCCTGACGTTCGCTAGCCAGCCACTCGGCACGGTCAGCGCAGCGCAGACAGCGACGCTCACCAATACCGGAAACGCCGCGCTGACCATCACCAGCATCGTCGCCAGCGGCGACTTCATTCCGGCAACAGGCACCATCTGCGCGAACGGCGGCAGCGTCGCGGCAAGCGCAAGCTGCACGATCAACGCTAGCTTCGCCCCCACGGCCATTGGCGCCCGAGCCGGCGCGATCACCATTACAGACAATGCCGGCGGTAGCCCGCACGTAATCAATCTGATTGGCACGGGCACTCCCTCCGGCCCTGCGGTCAGCCTTTCTAGTACGAGCCTGGAGTTTGGTGGCCAGCCTGTCGGGACCACCAGCGTCGCCAAAGTGGTGACGTTGACCAACAGCGGCAACGCGGCGTTGACAATCACCAGGTTTGAGTCCAGTGGAGACTACGCCCCGACCAACACTTGCGGTACCAGTGTCGCAGTTGGAGCGAGCTGCACTATCACTGTCACTTTCACTCCCACAGTAACGGGCCCACGAAAGGGCGCGATCACCACTACCGATAGCGCTCCCGGCAGTCCGCGCACGATAGCCCTTTCGGGGACCGGCACGGATTTTTCGATTGCTGCTCCTCCAGGCTCCCCAACCACGGCTACGATTTCGGCCGGTCAGGCGGCAACATTTACAATGACTATTGCGCCCTCGGGCGGTTTCAATGACACGATCACGACGGGCTGCAGTGGCGCGCCTCCTGGCGGGGCGTGTTCCGTCTCACCCTCGGCCTTCACGCTTAATACGACAACGAAGATCACAATTACAGTGACGACCACGGCCCGCTCAAATGCAGTGCCTGTGTCGGGGCCGCAGGGAGTTCCGCCGCTTGTTGCACCGCGCCTCGATTTGCCATGGCTTCTGTGGCTGCTAACCGTCACTTCGTTAGGCAGCCTCGCGATGTTCGGGCGGAAACGCGGCTCGCTCGCATTCGGAATGACCGTGCTCTTTGGGCTGTTGTGCCTGGGTTGCGCGGGCGGAGCCGGCGCGCCCGCACCAGTCGGCCCAACTGCGGGGACGCCGCCCGGCAATTACGCGCCCATAGTTACGGCAAGTACTTCGAACGGCTTCAGCCACAGCTCACCGCTGAGCCTTACGGTCAAATAGCAGGTAACCCTGGCCGCGCGCACAGCAACCGGCAAAACCCGGAGGGCCATGAAGACTCGAAGGAGAAAACTCGCATGTGGCAGGAAAGGGTATTTTATGGGGCGCATCGCTCAGACCTGAGAAAAATCAAGTTTGTTGACGCGAGGCAGGAGGAGCAGTAAGGTTTGCGTATTCGAAGCAAAATCCCAAACTCCGGTCGCTACCAAGGACAACCCTTATGACCGCGAAAGGCGCTGCCCAGTTCGTTGCTGCCAGTTCTGGAGTTGCTCCGGTTCCTGGCCACGTTGGACCGCCTGCACAGAGCGAGACGCCCGGTGAGCTCCCGGGGCTGGCCGATTCTTCCGAACTGGCCAAGCAGGTGGCGGGAATGGCTGCCGCCCAGGAAGGCATCACCGGAGCACGGCTGTGGCGACTCGCGAACGGGAAGCTGACCATCTGGGAAGAAAGCGGACATCTACCGCCAGCGAACGAAGTCCTTGCGGAGAAGGCTCTCACAAACCCCCCCGGCGCAGGAGACGATAGTGCCCACTGGATTGGGGCTCTGGCGGCTGAGAACCAAGTCTTTGGCGTACTGGAAGCGCGCGGCGCCACAGCCTTAAGCGAAAAGACAAGGAGTTCGCTGGAGCTGCTCTTACGCATCGCCGGCGTCGCTATGGCCAGTGCGGACCGGCGTCACGCGGTAGACGAACTCTCCACCATTATAGAAGCCACCAAACTCCTCAACTCCACACTCGACCTTGGCCACCTGATCAACATCATTCTGCAACTGTCTAGCCGGCTCATCGGAGCCGAACGTGGCACGGTTTTCCTACTGGATCGCGAGCGCGACGAAATCTGGTCCCTTGCAGGGCTCGGCCTGGAGGAGCAGCAGGAGATTCGCCTCCCGACGACGAAAGGGATCGCCGGCTGGGTGGCACGCCACGGTGAAGCAGCCCGCTTGGAAGAGGCTTACCTAGACCCGCGCTTCGAGCCCGAGGTGGACCGTCGATTGGGCTACCAAACGCGCTCGTTGCTCTGCTTGCCCATTCACAACAAAGATGGCGACGTCGTCGGCGTCTTGGAGCTATTGAACAAAAAGGGCGGGACGTTCAGCGCCAGCGATGAGGGCGCCCTGCGCCCCCTCTCGGACCAGGTGGCACTGGCGCTTGAGAATGCACGGCTTCATCGCGAACTGCTCGCCAAACAACGGATGGAACGCGACCTGGAACTGGCGCGAAGCATTCAGCGGGGGCTGCTGCCCGAACACCCGCCGCGGCTGGAGGGCTTTGAGATTGGCGTCGCTCACGCACCGTCGCAAATGGTTGGCGGCGACTACTACGACTTTGTGATGCTGGACCCGCATACGCTGCTGGCCGTTATCGCCGACGTGGAGGGTAAGGGTGTGGCCTCGGCGTTGGTGATGGCCAACCTGCAGGCGACCCTGCGAGCCTTGGCGGCACACCTGCACGCGCTCGAGCATATCGTCAGCTCGGTGAACGATATGATCCTGGCCGACACCCGAGCCCAGAAATACTTGAGCATGTTCGTGGGCCTGCTCGACCGCCACCGCGGCCTGCACTACATTAACGCCGGCCACGTACCGCCCGTGGTGATCCGCGCCGATGGCTCAACAGTGGCCCTTCGCGAGGGCGGCATGGTGGTAGGGGTGTTTCCGAATGTTGTCTACAAGCGCGGCTACGTTCAGCTCGCGGCAGGCGATGTCGTCGCGGGGTACACGGACGGCATCACAGAGGCGGCGGACCCCCCTGGAAACGAGTATGGCCTGGAGCGACTGGTGGACGCGGTCCGCCGGCAGCGCACTGCACCGGCCGAGCAGATTGTGGAAAACGTGCTGTCGGAAGTGGATCGCTTTTCGCGCGGCGGGCCTCATGACGACGACCGCGTGATTCTTGTCCTGAAAGTCCTGTAGTCATGCCCGTTCCTTTACCGGACCAGGAGCCGCGACCGCTTTTTTTAACCTGCTTAATGCAGGCATCGAACCCGCGTCCGAAAAATGCCTGGTAAGGCGATCGCCAGCTTCTTTTCGATTTGGCGCTCCTGGTGGCAGCGCAGGGTTTCCCTCGCCATCAGCGTGGGCATAACCATCTTCGCAATCTTCATCTATGTGTTCACGTTTGTCGGCGAGCGCCCCACGCCCATCTTTGAGTTTGTACAGCGTCAGGAGTTGAACGCACTCGACACACGCTTCCGTTACCGCCCGCTCCGCTATACCCGCCCCGATCCCCGCATCATTATCGTGGATATCGACCAGCACTCGCAGGAGGTTTTAGGCCGCTGGCCGTTTTCGCGCAGGCACTTTGCGCGCATGCTCGACGCATTGCGCGAAGACGGCGCGCGTGTGGCGGCCTTTGATATCACCTTCACCGAGCCCGATGAAATGGTCGGCCTTATCCACGCCCTGCGGGAACAGCTGCAAACCCGGCGCAAGCGGGGCCTGAGTCTCGAGCTCGCCAGCGTCGAGGACCAGTTCGACACCGATAAAGAGTTCGCCCGCGCCGTCGAGCGCTCCGACCGCATTGTGCTCGGCAACTTCTTCCTCTACTCCGCCGCCGACTTGAAGGGTCTGGACGAAGCCACGCTCGACCGCTACGCCAACCTTTTGGCCTTTTTCCCTTTTCCCCAGGTACGCCCGCTTCACGCCGCCACCGGTAAGCAGGACCTACTCAATCTGATCCAGAACTACGCTCCCTACAGTCTCCTGCCCCGTGGCGCACAGGCCAACATCGAAATCCTCACCGATGCGCTGGCCGGCCGGAACAAGACCACGGGTTTCTTCAACGTGCCGGCCGATCCAGATGGCGTAGTCCGCCGCGCCCTGCTCGCCCTGCCCTACGGTCGCTCGAAGAACTTTGCGGAATGGGACCTTTACGCCTCCCTGGACGTTCAGACGGTCCGCCTGTTCCTCAATCTGCCGAACGAAGAAGCCGTGCTCCACTTTGATCAGACTGGGATTGTAGACATCCAGTTCGGCCACTCGATTCGCGTCCGGCCCGACGCCATCGGGCGCATGATGATCAACTACCAGGGTCCCGTGCGCACCTATCCGTATATTTCGATTGCCGACGTGGCGAGGCACAAATTCCCGCCCGGTACCTTTCGGGACAAGATTGTGCTCGTGGGGGCCTCGGCCACCGGCATCGGCGACCTCCGCTCCACACCTTACGGAGGCCTGGACTACCCCGGAGTGGAAATCCACGCGAACGTGATTGACAACATTCTCCATCAGAACTTCTTGGTGCGCGGCGCCAAGCAGGTGACAGTGGACTTTGCCCTGATTCTCCTTTTCGGCATTCCGCTGGGCGTCTGGCTGGCGTTGACGCAGCCGCGCTGGATGTGGTTCGGCCTGTTGCTGGTCGTGCCTTTCATCGGAGGCGTGTACTTTGCGTTCCTCAAGGGCTGGTGGCTGAATTTCACCGTTCCCATCTCCACCCTCATTTCCAACTTCGGCCTGGTGGCCCTCTATCGCGCCTTGATCGAAGAGAAGGAGAAGCGCAAGGTCCGTGGCGCCTTCCAGTATTACCTCAGCCCTGAGGTGATCCGGCGCCTGCTCCAGAACCCTGAGCTCGTGCAACCTCGCAAGAACGAAGTCACCGTCATGTTTAGCGATATCCGCGGCTTCACCAGCATCTCCGAGAAACTCGACCCGCAGGAGCTGGCCCTTCTGCTCAATCAATATCTCACCAATATGACCAAGATCGTATTCGACCACTCTGGCACGCTCGACAAATATATTGGCGACGCGGTGATGGCCTTCTGGGGCGCGCCATTCGTCGAGCCCGGCCATGCCATCAGAGCCTGTCGTTCCGCGCTCCAGATGATGAGCCGGGTCGCCGAGCTCCGGGAGCAGTGGAGGACGCAGAACAAGCCAGAGCTCGACATCGGCATTGGGCTCAACACCGGTGTGGCTTCCGTCGGCAACATGGGCTCGGAGCTGCGCTACGGCTACACCGCCATGGGCGATGCGGTGAACCTCGCCTCGCGCCTGGAAGGGCTCAACAAGGAGTACCGCACCCACATTTTGGTCAGCGAGACCACCTATGCGGCCGCGCGCGACACCCGCCTGATCTTCCGGGAACTCGACCTGCTCCGAGTCCAGGGCAAGATGCAGCCCGTTACAATTTATGAGCTTCTGGCCTCGCACGACACGCTGATCGACGGCGCGGGCGAACTCGCCGCGCGCCTGGAGATGTTCGCCCGCGGCCGAGCTTGCTATCAGGCCCGCCAGTGGCGCGAGTCCCAAATAATTTTCGAGAAACTGCTGGAGCGCTGGCCTGACGACGGCCCCTCGCGCACTTTCTGGAAGCGCTGCCAGGAATACCTGTTCGACGAGCCCGAATCCAACTGGGACGGCGTGTTCGTCATGTCCCACAAGTAAGACGCCGCTGTGTTGGATAACGGCAGGCAAGAACACAGGTCCAACATCCCTGTTGATGTGGATCACCTGTGCTGCGGAAGAAGGGCCTCCGAGCACTGGATGGTGGGCCTGGGTAGACTCGAACTACCGACCTCACCCTTATCAGGGGTGCGCTCTAACCACCTGAGCTACAGGCCCACAGAGGAGCGATGGGAAACCACCCAATGATAACGACGGGATGAACGATGGTCAAGCGACAGTACCAAGCAAGAAACGAAACACCAGAAGCGAGACTCAAACTGGCCGCCACCTTATTCAGGCCAAGGCGATGAGCTCGATTTCCACGCCAACGTCGCGCGGAAGCCGAGCCACTTGGACGGTGGCGCGGGCCGGCGGGTTCGCCGGGAAATAGCGGCTATAGACTTCGTTCATGGCAGGGAAGTCGGCAAGGTCCTTGAGGAATACCGTCGTTTTCACCACGCGGTCGAGCGACGACCCGGCCGCCTCGACGATGCCCTTCAGATTTTCCATCACGCGCCCGGTTTGCCGGGCCACGTCGCCTTCCACCAGTTCCTGGGTGCGCGGATCCAGCGGGATTTGCCCCGAGATGAAAATGAATCCGTTGGCCTTGACGGCTTGAGAATAGGGGCCAATAGCTTTCGGCCC
>Ga0066661_10000471_pt1 | contig 13767 bp, 11 predicted proteins | sample GraSoiAngelo_110_FD_66454 | JGI IMG/M metagenome (GOLD analysis project Ga0066661, IMG submission 66454) | Grasslands soil microbial communities from the Angelo Coastal Reserve, California, USA - 14_0903_12_30cm | ecosystem: Environmental > Terrestrial > Soil > Grasslands | place: USA... | reverse complement strand
GCGAGCACACCCTGGCCCGGCTTCACGGTCGGCTTGTCGAGTGTGACGGTCACCGTCACTCCGATCGTCTGCGTCACCTGCTGCGCCGTGACCGTGAGCTTCTGCGTCGTCTCGTTCCCCGCCCGGTCGCGCGCGACGACGGTGATGGGAAACGAGCCCGGCGGGGCCGCGAACGAGTCGGTGAATCCGCCGTCCGGCGCGATCACGACGATGCGGTCGTTCACCGTTATGGTCGAGCCCGGCTCGGTCGTTCCCGCGACGACGAAGTTCCGGGCATCGACCGTGCTGCCCGGCGCCGGCTGCGTGACGGTGACGGTCGGGGGCGTTCGATCCAGCACGACGGTGTACGACGACGCGGCGACGACGTCCCGGTCCGCGATGAGCGCGAGAGCGATCGAGTTCGCGCCGTCCTTGAGCGCGACTGTCGCGTTGAACGCGCCGCTCGGGTCCAGTGGCGTCGTCGTGACCACCGCGCCGTTCAGCACGACCTGGAGGCTCCGTCCCTCTTGCACCGCGAATGACGGAACCTTTCCGGTGATCTTGAGCTGCGGGTCGCGCGTGTAGGCGGGAAGCGTGTCGGCGATCGGTGCGGCACCGACGCTCGAGCTACCGCCGGCCGGAAGCTCGATGGACCCACGACCCTGGAGAAGCGGGATCGCGGACTGAACCTGGGTCACGAGCTGTTCGAACCCAGACCCAACCGCGGCGGCGGCGCGCGGAAGTGCGATCAGTGCGGCCACGGCGAGCGCCACTGCGAGCGCGGCGTCGACCCACCGCGGGCGCGCCGGACCGCGAACGCCGGCACTCCGAGCAATCGCACGGTAGCGGTCGCGCGAGACCGGGTCCCGACGCCGAGGGCCCAGGCGGATGCGAGTGATCAGCGGCCCAACCTTTCCATGTCTCAAAACTAAGGCCCGAAACCATAGCGAAAGGGCGCCGGCCTTACGGCCGCCGCCCTCCGCTGGTGGGTGGGATGAGGGGCTAACAACTTGAGCGCGCGTTACATCGTCAACGCGCGCGCCTGACCGATGTTTCGTCCTCCCCGGACGGTTTAGCCTGCCTGACCGTCCCGCCGGGACTGTACCGCTGGCCGTTTGGGGTCGCAAGTCCTACCGGTTGTGACCTTCGGTACAACCGGGCCAAAGACACGGGTGTGCGACACTCGGGGCAGTGGCCGTCGAGCGGGAAAAGGTGGCTCTTCGGGGTCTCGAAGGCGTGGTCGCGACGACCACTGCGATCTCCTCAGTCAGCGATAACTTCCTCCAGTACCGGGGGTACCGGATCGAGGAGCTTGTCGGCAAGGCCGAGTACGAAGAGGTCGCCTACCTCCTGCTCAATGGCGATCTTCCGAACAAGAATGAGCTCCGCGACTTCAAGGCTGAGCTCACCAAGCACCGAACCCTGTCCCCGTTTTTGAGGGAAATCCTCCGGCAGATGTCCGAGAGCGGAACGCCAATGGACGTCCTCAGGACGGTCATCTCAGCGTCGGCGGTCGAGGATCCGGGCGAGGGCGACAACTCGCACGAGGCCGAATACCGCAAGGCGATCCGACTCACGGCGAAGCTGCCGACGGTCCTCGCGACGTACATCCGCCGCCGGCGCGGCGAGCAGCCGGTCACGCCGGACCCGACCCTCGGGCACGCCGCGAACTTCGCGCGGATGGCAGGGCTCGATGAAGCGCATCCGCGCGCGGCCGAGATCCTCAACGCGTGCTTCATCCTTCAGGCCGAGCACGGGCTGAACGCGTCGACGTTCGCCGCGCGCATCACGGCGGCAACGCTCGCGGACATGCACGCGGCCGTGACCGCCGGACTCTCCGCCCTCAAGGGACCGCTGCACGGGGGCGCGACCGACGGGACGATGAAGATGCTCGACGAGATCGGCACGACCGAGCACGTCGACACCTGGGTCGCAAAGGCGATCGCGTCGAAATACAAGTTCTCGGGATTCGGTCACCGCGTGTACAAGACAGAAGACCCGCGCGCGAAGTTTCTGCGGAAGTTCGCGCAAGACCTGGCCAGAGATTGGAAGGGGCCGAAGTACTTCGACATCCAGGAGGCGCTCGTCGCGGCGATCGCGAAGGCCCGTCCGAGCATGTCGCCGGCGGCGGCCGAGAAGGTGAACATCGTGAACGTCGACTACTACGCGGCGACGACGTACACATTCCTCGGGATCCCGGCCGACCTCGGGACCTCCATCTTCGCCGTCGGTCGGATGGCCGGCTGGTGCGCGCACATCATGGAACAGCACGGCGACAACCGGCTGATCCGGCCGGAATCCGAGTACACCGGACCGACCGGAAAACGCTGGGTGCCGATCGCCGAGCGCTAGCCCCGCCAGGGCGGTAATAGTTCGAACGTCGACAACTCTGACGACGCGTTACCAGCGCAGGCGCACTGTATTGCCATGCGGCGCCTGGTGCCCGTCGCGGTCGCCCTTCTTCTGGCATCGTGCGCACCCGCGCCGAGTCCGGACCTGTCGCGGGAGCAACCGCAGCCTGCAAGTGAGTCGGCGGAACCGTCGCCGATCGTCGTTTCGTCGAGTTCGCCGGCTGCGATCGCCGCGCCCTCCGACCGCGTCCACCCGACTTTTCCTCTGGGCGAGAGGCTCGAGGGGGCGCAGGCGGACTTCGACTGCGACGGCCGAGCGGACCAGCTCGACTTCTACCCGATCGCGGGCTCGGCCCCCATCGGATTGAACAGGCTGGCTCGATTGACTCTCGCGTCGGGGACTGTACGAGACCTCGCCCTGAGCGGAATGGAAGGGGTCTCTCCACTCATTGGCATCGCTGATGTGAACGGCGACGGATGCGACGACGCGATCGTGACCCTCGGCCACGGTGCGTCGACGACATGGACGACGTTCGTGGTCTACGACGGCAACGATCTGCGGCAGGCCGAGGAAGAGGGCAAGCCGGTCATGTTCCTGTTCGGCGGGTCGGTGCGGCACGGGAACGCGATCGAGTGCCGCCGGACGAAGGACGCGCCGGAGATCGTGGTGCGAGCGGTGTCCGACTACACCACCGAGCTGCAATGGGATACGGTCGAGGATGTTCACCACTGGTCCACGAAATCGCACCTCGTGCTGTGGTCAACGTCGAGATCGGTGATCCCGGTGAGCGTTCCTTACGCCATGCCGCCCGATACCGCTCGCTACTGGGGAATCTCCTGCGGCGCCGTAAAGATGGACCAGTAGGTCAGGGGTCGTAGCTCGCAAGAATCGCGTCCCACATCGCGTCTGAGGCGAGCTCGCCGAGCGTGACCTCGTCGAGGTTCTCGTTCGCGATCTCCTGCGTCGAGACCATGTAATTCACGTCGCCATCCCAGCGCGCATGGAAGGGGTGTATTCCCCGTGCCATGGAGGCGTGCACCTGGCGGCCGACGGAGCGAAGCTGCAGCTGATCGAGCTTCTGATTCGTGACCACGAGCGAGAGCGTGGTGTTGGCCGATCGCGGGACAGGACCCGTCGGCTTGCCGCGCACGATCTTGCCGGCTCGGTCGACGATGCACCCATAGGCGTTCACGACGACGAACGCGAGGATCTTCGTCACCCCTGACGCGCGGTACGCGCCACCTTCTCCCGCGAGCTCCGCGCCGGTGCCGTGGCTCGCCGTCGCCGATCGTCCCGCCCCGCGTGCGCCCTGCGGAAAGCGACCTGGCCGCATCGCGCGGACGGCGGCCCGGCCGAGGTTCTTGTCCGGATAGATCGCGTTCTCGCGCCGGCCGTAGTCGAACAGGATCGCGCCGGATACGAGCGCGACGTCCATCCACTTGGTCGAGTAGTCGCGCTTCGCGAACAACTCCGCGGCAACGCCCGCGGAAGCCTCGAGCCCGTACAGCGAGCCGCCGGCGAAGCAGACCACCTCGATCACGTCGCGATTCGCGGCGCTGACATCGGGCGATCCGCCACGCACGTCGATCGAGACGGACGCGCGTGTCCCGAAGGAGAAGACGGTGCAGCCGGTCGGTCCCTCGTCGTACTCGGCGACCCCGATCTCAAGTCCCGGGAAATCGAACTCGAGGACGCGTCCACCCGGGAACTCGGTCCGCGGGACGAGGCGGACGAGGTCGTTGGTGATCTGTCCGCTCACTCAAGCACGCCGGTCGCGCCGCGAGAGAGACTGGCGGAAGGCCTTGTCCGTCGCGACCCTGAGCGCCGTCGCGGCGAGCGTGTCGATGACGACGAACGCGCTCTCGTGCGCGTAGTCGCTCACCGACGCCTCCCGCATCCGGTGCGAGTGGCCCGGAACCGGCTCGGCGCTCACGGGGAAGCCGATGTAGTCGGTCGGCACCTTCTGGGACACGTTCCCGATGTCCCCGGACGCGGTGACGAGGTGGCCGCGGGACGGTGACTTGCCGCGGCGGACGAGCTCCTGCGCCAGCGCGTCACCGAGAGCCGGATTCGCCTCGACCGGCAGGTACGGGCGCATCGCGTCCTCGATCGTGACCGTCGTGCCCGTCTGCAGCGCGGCGCCCTTCGCCATCTCCGCGAAGGTCGCGACCATCTCCCTCAGCGCCTCCATGTCGGCGGCGCGGATGCCGAAGTCGCCGACGGCGCGCGACGGGATGATGTTCGAGGCGACGCCACCCTCGCGGATGATCCCGTGCACTCGAGCCGTAGACGGAAGGTGCTGGCGCCAGCCGTCGACCGCGACGAACAGCGCGATGAGCGCGGTCAGCGCGTTGCGGCCCTTCTCCGGCGACACCGCGGCGTGCGCGGCAAGGCCCTGGTACGTGACCCGCTTCGCCATGATCCCGAGGAGTTTTTCGCTCACGCTCCACTGCCCTGCGGCCCCGGGGTGCGAGAAGAGCGCGGCGACGGTGTCCTTGAAGACACCCTTGTCGAGGAGGTCGATCTTCCCGCCGCCCTTCTCCTCCGCGGGTGTGCCCACGAGCTCGATCCCCACCTGGAGATCTTTCGCCATCGCCGCCGCGGTGAGGAAGGCGCCGACGATCGTCATCGAGATCAGGTTGTGGCCGCAGCCGTGCCCGACCTCGGGCAGGGCGTCGTACTCGGCGAGGAGGGCCACCGCCGGACCGGGCGGGCCAACGCGCGCGCGGAAAGCGGTCGCGAGGCCGCCGACGTTGCGCTCGACCTTGTGGCCGTGCTTCTCGAGCAGCGTGGCGATGCGACCGACCGCGCGGTGTTCCTCGTACGCAAGCTCGGGATCGGCGTTGATCTCGCGGGAGAGCCTGATGAGGTCGTCGCGGAACCCGTCCGCGGTCACTTGGCGATCCGCTCGCGGATGGTCCTCTCGGTAGCGAGGCGCACCGCGGTCGCGCCGAGGGCCTCGGCCGTGATCATCGCGTTGCGGTGGGCGAGATCGCTCACACTCGCCTCGCGCATCTCGTCGGAGTGTCCCGGTACGGGCCTCTCGCTCACAGGGAAACGAACCCAGTCCGTCGGCACCTTTGTCGACACGTTGCCAAGATCGGTCGACGCGGTGACGAGGATCCCGCGCACGGGCGTCACGCCGCGGCGCTCCAGCTCGGCCGCGATCACGTCGCCGAGCGCGCGATTCGCCTTCACCGGCTCGTAGTAGGGAAGATATTCGGCGATCTCGACGTTTGTACCGGTGAGAAGAGCAGCGCCTTTCGCGATCTCGCCGAACCGTTCGACCATCCCATCAAGTGTCTCGCGCTCTTTCGCGCGAAGGCCGAAGATGGCCTCGGCCCGCGCGGGCACGACATTCATCGCTTTTCCGCCGTCGTTGATGTACCCGTGGACGCGCGAGTCCACCTCGAGTTGCTGGCGCCACCCGTCGATGCCGACGAAGAAGCGGATCACCGCGTTGAGCGCGTTGCGTCCTTTCTCGGGCGCGGACCCGGCATGCGCGGCGACGCCCGTGAAGGTGACACGCTTTCCCACGACGCCGAGGCCCGTGCCGCTCACCGCCCATCCACCCTGCCCGGCGGGGTGTGACGAAAGCACCGCGATGGTCCGATCGAAGACGCCCTTGCGTAACAGGTCGATCTTGCCGCCGCCGTTCTCTTCAGCCGGCGTGCCGATGAGCTCGACCGCCACCTCGAGCTGAGCGGCGCCAGCCGCGGCGAACAGAAAGGCGCCGATGTTGCTGATCGCTATCAGGTTGTGACCGCAGCCGTGGCCGACCTCAGGCAGCGCGTCGTACTCCGCGAGAAGTGCTATCGCGGGGCCGAGAGGTGGCCCGACGCGGGCGCGGAATGCGGTCTCGAGCCCGCCGGTGCCACGCTCGACGCGGTGGCCGGCACGCTCAAGGAACGCGGTGATCGCGGCGGCCGCGTGACGCTCCTGATATGCGAGCTCGGGGTGCTTGTGGATGTCGCGCGAGAGCAGGACGAGGTCGGCGGTCTGGGCTGTGGTCAGGCTCGGCATGTCGCTGTATACTGGCTCACACAACCTTTCCCCTTTCTCACCAGCCGGATGCGTGCGCACCCTATGCGCCCGCCGGACCCACGAATGTCAGAGACCTCGGCAAACAAGACCGCAGGCAAACTAAGGAGCGAACACACCGCTTGGACAATCCAGAAACCACACCAGAGCAGAACCCTACGAACAAAGAAACCCCTACCGCGAGCGCGTCGAACGGCCCCGCCACGAACGGTCCCGCAACAAACGGCGGCACCGCCACCGCGACGGCCACCCGCCGAGAGCCAGCACCCCCCACACCGAGTCGCAAGTACTACACGATCACCGAGCTGAACGAGAAGAAGCCGAAAGAGCTCGCTGAGATCGCCAAGGAATTCAACGTCGAAGGCGCCAGCGGCCTCGGGCAGCAGGACCTCATCACCCGCGTCCTGCAGGCGCAGACCGAAGCGCAGGGCAACATTTTCGCGCAGGGCATCCTCGAGATCGTCGAGGACGGCTTCGGTTTCCTCCGGCGCCGCTCGCTCCTGCCGTCACCGGAGGACGTGTACGTCGGCTCGAGCCAGGTCCGCCGCCTCGGTCTTCGGACGGGCGACTTCGTGACCGGCCAGACCCGGCCTCCGAAGGACAGCGAGAAGTACTTCAGCCTGCTGCGCGTCGAGGCCGTCAACGGCATCGACCCCGAGCAGGCCAAGCGCCGCCCGGTCTTCGAGAACCTCGTGCCGGTCTTCCCCGACGAGATGTTCGACCTCGAGGTCGACAGCGCGAACCTCAGCCAGCGCCTGATCAACCTCGTGAATCCCCTCGGTTATGGCCAGCGGGCACTCATCGTGTCTCCGCCCAAGGCAGGCAAGACGCAGCTTCTCAAGGACATCGCGAACGGCATCTCCGGAAATCATCAGGACGTCCACATCATGGTCGTCCTCGTCGGCGAGCGACCCGAGGAAGTCACAGACATCCGCCGGTCGATCAAGGGCGAGGTCTTCTCGTCCACGTTCGACGAGCCCACTGAAAACCACACCCGCGTCGCGGAGCTCGCGCTCGAGCGCGCGAAGCGTCTCGTTGAGACCGGAAGAGACGTCGTCATCCTTCTCGACTCGATCACCCGACTCGCTCGCGCGTACAACCTCGCGGTCCCACCGTCCGGCCGGACACTGTCCGGTGGTATGGACCCGGTCGCGCTGTACCCGCCGAAGCGGTTCTTCGGTGCGGCACGAAACATCGAAGGCGGTGGCTCGCTGTCGATCTTCGCGACCTGCCTCGTCGACACGGGGTCCCGAATGGACGACGTGATCTACGAGGAGTTCAAGGGGACCGGCAACTCCGAGATGATCCTGGACCGCAAGCTCCAGGAACGACGCACCTTCCCCGCCATCAACATCCCGGCCTCGGGCACGCGCCGCGAGGAGATGTTGCTCGCGCCAGAGGTCATGCGGCAGGTCATCCTGCTGCGAAAGATGCTCTCGGCCGTCGGTCAGATCGAAGGCACAGAGCTCCTGCTGCAACGCCTCGGCAAGACCAAGACGAACAAGGAGTTCCTCGCCGCCATCGCGAAGTCGATGGAGGAGAAGTAATCCGCGAAGCGGGTTAGGGACGACAGCACCCACGTCCGGAACAGCGCGTTCCTGCTCTGGATCTTCGCCTTCCTCGTCTGCCTCGCGGTTCTTGGTTTCATCGCTTTTGGCTACGTCGGCCACGCGTTGGATGGACTTCCGAAGCTCTAGCGGCTCGGCAGCGGAAGCAGCGGAAGCGCATAGAAGATCGCGGTGAGGCCGTAGACCGCGAGGCTCGCCTTCGGCTCGATGAACGCCAGGACGATCCCGAGGCTGTATGCGACAAGCCCGATCGGGAAGAGCCGACCCTCCGCTCGGATGCGTCGGGCCGCGGCGCGGTCGCCGACGAGCCGGTGGTCGTGCGTCGCGTATAGGAAGACCGCGGTGAAGGCGATCGCGATGAGGACCGCGCCGAGTCCGTACACGACCAGTGCCGCGGTGGCTCCTCGCTCTGAAAGGATGTACTGGTCCACGAGAGACGTCGGAAAGGGGACGATCCCGACCGCGATCAAGAGCAGCAGGTTCAGGTAGAGGAACCGCCGATCGACGCGTTTGCAGTGCTCCAGCAGCGTGTGATGGTTCACCCAGATGATGCCGATGGTCAGGAAGCTCACGAAGTAGGCGGCGTAGGCGGGCCAGAGATGGAGGAGTTCGCCCACCAGGTCCGGGCTCTCTGGCGGAACTCGGAGCTCGAGCACCAGCAGCGTCGCCGCGATGGCGAAGACGCCGTCGCTGAAAGCCTCAAGGCGGTTCGTCCGCACGCCGACAGTGTGCGGACAAACCGAAGGTTGCGGGGTGCGCTCGGTGAGGGCACATTGTGTGATCTGACGCACAAAACGACCGAGCCCGCTCAGCGACACCCGGCCGAGAAGCGCGCACGGCTCTTGGCCGCGGCGCGGACCCTCTTTGGCCAGATTGGCTATGGCGCGAGCGTTCACCAGATCTGCCGCGCGGCGGGCGTCGGGATCGGCACCTTCTACCACCAGTTCGCGGACAAGGCCGATCTGATGCGGCACCTGATGAGCGAGGAGAACGACTTCCGCGTGCGCGCTTTCGACGCCATCGCGGCCGACCGCAAAGACAACGTCGCCGGGGAGATCGCCCGAGTTCTCGCGGGATCGGATCCGGCGCTGCTGCGGGCGATGATCGAAGCCTGTGGGATCGACCCGCAGCTGCGCGACTTCGGACGCGGTTTGCGGACAAAGACGCAGGAACGCCTTGGGGCAGCCCTGGCGCGCATCCGCGAGGCGCGCGGTAGTCGGCCCGCCCTCGACGCGAGCGCCGCCGCAGCCGCGGCCCTGGTGTTGGGCGATGCCGAGATAGGTCGCACGCCAGGCCCGGAGATCCGTAGGGTCATCGACGTCCTCGTTTTCGCGGAGGGCGACGACCGAGTGCGCGTCCCGACGCCAGCCTAGGCTGGCGGCACGCGAACTGCCGCAGACTCGCACTCGTGGACCGGATCCGGCTCGACATGCACATGCACACCGAGTACTCGCGCGACAGCCGCGTCGGCCTGACTGACTTCGCGGACCTTGCCCGAAAGGCGCAGCTCGGTGCCGTCTGCATCACCGATCACGACACCATCGAGGGTGGTCTGCGGCTGCGCGAGATGGACAGTGGTCTTCAGGTGATCGTCGGCGAAGAGATCACGACCGCCGATGGCGAGCTCGTCGGCCTCTACCTCGAGAAGAAGGTCGCGCCGGGCCTGAGCGCCGAGCACACGATAGGTCTCATCCACGAGCAGGGCGGGCTCGCCTATGTCCCGCATCCCTTCAGCCGGAACCGCCGCCGGCACCTGAACCGGTCCGTGCTCGAGCGCGTCGCACCGAAGCTCGACGTGGTCGAAGTGTTCAACGCTCGGGAGGTCGCGTCATCGAGCAACGTCCGCGCACTCGAATTCGCCCGTGCCCACGACCTTCCCGGCGGAGTCGGCAGCGATTCGCACCGCGCGATCGAGATCGGGCGCGCCTACGTGGACCTCGCGTCATTCGCGACCCCGCGGGAGCTCCTCGTTGCCCTACGCGAGGGCGCCGTAACCGGGACCCTCTCGGGGATCGGGATCCACATGCGCACATGGGTCGACATCGGCCGCAAGTTCATGCGAACACGCGTAGCGCGCCTTCGCGGCAGCGTACGGTGACCGGGAGCCGGCCCGCGATCTGACCATCGGCGTGGACCGGAAGGGCCTCCGACGATGCGATCTCGATGACTTTGCCTCGGAGCAGCCGTGGCGGTCTCCCGGGCCGTCCCGTGCGCCAGATCCCAAGCGTCCAGCGGAAGAGATCGAGCCGCCCCTTGCGCGGAAAGATCGCGACCTCGAGCAGGCCGTCGGTCATGTCGGCATTGGGCACGATCGGGAAAGCCCACGCGTAGTAAGGGCTGTTCACGATCAGGACCTGGAGCACGCGGTAGCGCTCGGCCTTGCCGTCGACGGTGATCTCGACGCGGTGTGGGCTCGCGGTCGCCCACCGCCAGACCCGCCGGAACGCGGGCCCCCACCGACGACGTTCCGCGAGGCGCGCAGCGCCGAACGCGTCGGCGTCCAGACCCACACCGCAGGTCTCGAAGAAGACCCTTCCCGCGACCTCGCCGGCGTCCGACCGTTTTACCTTGCGCCGCGCGATCACACGCGCGGCTTCGATCGGCTCGAGTGGGATCCCGAGGCCGTTCGCGATGTTCATGAAACTGCCGAACGGAAGGATCCCGAGGGTCACGTTGGTCTCTAGGAGCACGGCCGCGGCGGGCGCGACCGTCCCGTCGCCCCCGGCAACGATCACGACCGGAAAACCTTCGGCCACCGCGATCTTCGCGAGGTCCGCAGAGGTTGGGCCATCGGCGCCGGTCTCGCGGAGATCGATGTTGAAGTCCGCCGCGGTGAGGAGGCGCACGCATTCCGCGAGGTCGCCTTCCTGCGCGTGCCGCTGTCCGGCCGCGGGATTCACGATCAGAAGCGCCCGTTCCCTCATGCCCATCGTCGCGCGACGTATGGCACGTCGCGGGCCACCTCAAGGCGCGGTCGCTTTTTCTTCTGCCATCGGAGGGGAGATGGTCCGTCCAAGCGCGACCGGCCTCGCGACCGCGTTCTTCCGACTCTATCTTTTGGAGAGCCTCGCCGCGGGCCCGGCCCGCCCGGCCGCGCTTCTGGCTGCGATCGCAGCCGAGCGGCTGCCCTTTGCGGCGGGCGCGTTCGGCCGTGCGCTTCAGTCACTCGTTGAAGGCGGCTACGTCGCGCCGGCGGCGGCGGCGGTGTGTCTCACATCGCTCGGCGCGGCGGAGCGGATGGCTGAGCGCGAGCGCTGGTCCGACATGCTGCCCACCCTCGTTCGCCTCTTGGGAAATTCCGAACCGCGTCCGCTCCCTGTCGTCGCCGAGGTGGCCCCGCCGCGGGCCCGTCCGGTCGCGGAGGCGTATCTCGACCGGGTGCTGGTCGCGTCGGTGCGGGAGCGGATCGCGGCGACGCGCGACGGTGGACCCACATTCGCGGTCGTGCTCGCACAGCTCGATGTCGATGGAGTCGGCGAGGCCACACGGCGGGCCATGGTGCACCGAGCGATCCGCGCCACCCTCGGAGCGACCGCGACCCTGTTCGGAGGCGACGTCAGCGCCTACCGCTACGGCGACTCGGGCGTCGCCGCGGTCGCTCCGGTCGGACGCGATCCGGCGCGCGGGGAGCGTCTGTGCACCCTCGTGCGCGCGCGACTGGACGAGCTCATGCGCACGATGACCTCGACCGTCCGCGCGTTCGGCAGTGCTCGCTGGAACGTACGCGCGGGCGCGTCGACGTGGAGCGAAGAGCTCGCGACGACCACGGTGTTGCTCCGGCGGGCCGAAGAGGCGCTCGCCACCGACGGTGACCGCCAGGATGCCGCCTAACGGCACTCGCGGTACGATACCTAGACATTTATGCCAAATAAGCCCTCGCAACCTAGCAAAAGCGTAGTCCGTGTTGGTGACGCAGCCGAGCTCCTAGGGATATCCGTCGACACCCTTCGCCGCTGGACGGCCGCTGGACGCCTCGGCGTCCGCCGATCCGCCGGCGGCCAACGCCTCGTCGCCCTCGCCGACATTCGCCGCCTGCAGGGCCAACGCCGGCGGCAACGTGAGCGGCCGGTCGTCGCGCAGTCCGCCCGAAACCGATTCCCGGGCATCGTGATGCGGGTCGAAAAAGACCGTGTCGCGGCGGTCGTCGAGGTCCAGGCTGGTCCGCATCGCCTCGTGAGCCTGATGACGGCGGAGGCGGCGACCGAGCTCGCGCTGCGGCCGGGCACCGCCGTGGTCTGCGTGGTCAAGGCGACCAACGTCGTGGTCGAGATCAGCCAACGCAGCCGGAGGTCGACCTAGACGGTGCGGGCACCCTTCGTGATCGTCACCGCCGTCGCGTTGCTCGTTGCCGCGTGCGCGGAACCAAACCCGACTGGCACGCCGCAGATCAAGGACATCAACGTGTTCGCCGCGGCGTCGCTTACTGATGCATTCACCAGGGTCTACGACGAGTACGCGAAGTCGAACGCTCGTGTCCGTTTCATCTTCAACTTCGGCTCATCGTCCACGCTCGCGACGCAGATCACGAACGGCGCGCCCGCTGACCTCTTCGCCTCCGCCGACCAGGCGAACATGCAGAAGATCGTCGACGCGATGCTGACCGACGGGACGCCCACCGCGTTCGCGACAAACCGGCTCGAGATCGCGGTGCTGCCGGGCAATCCGAAGAAGGTCAGCGGTCTTGCGGATCTCGCGAGATCGGATGTCATCCTGGTCCTCGCGGCGCCGACCGTGCCGGCGGGCAAGTACGCGCTCGAGGCCCTCAGCAAAACCGGCGTCAGCGCCAAGCCGCAGAGTCAGGAGGTCGACGTCCGCGCCGTGCTCAACAAGGTGAGCCTCGGCGAGGCCGACGCTGGCATCGTCTACGTGACCGACGTGAAGTCCGCCGTCGGCCGCGTCACCGGCGTTGCCATACCCGAGGAGCAACAGGTCCTCGCGCGCTACCCGATCGCCGTCGTCAAGAGCTCCAAGAACGCGGAGCTCGCGCACGGTTTCATGGACTACGTGCTGTCACCGGCGGGCCAAAACGTACTTGCGGAGTTCGGGTTCTCGAAGCCATGAGGTCTGAGCGTCCGCCCGCTCTCTTCGTCGCGCTTGCGGCCGTCGGCGTCGCCTTTTTCGTCCTGCCGCTCGTCGGGCTTGTGTCCCGAGCGTCGTGGCAGACCGCGCTCGGCGATCTGACCTCACCTGAAGCGCTCACCGCGCTCCGGCTCTCGTTGGTCGTCTCGCTCGCGGCGACCGCCCTCGCGCTGCTCCTCGGCGTGCCTCTGGCGTGGATCTACGCTCGCGTTCCATTCCGCGGGCGCGACGTGATCCGCGCGCTCACCACGCTGCCAATGATCCTGCCGCCGGTCGTGGGCGGAGTCGCCCTCCTTTTCGCTTTCGGCAGGCGCGGACTGGTCGGTCAGGCGCTCGACGCGATGTTCGGGATCCGCATCCCATTCACGACTGCTGGCGCCATCCTCGCCGCGACCTTCGTCGCGATGCCGTTCCTCGTCCTCACGGTGGAGTCCGGTCTCCGATCGATGGATCGCCGCTACGAGGACGCGGCGCGGACACTCGGCGCCGGGCGATGGCTCGTGTTCCGGCGCGTGACGCTTCCGCTCATCGCACCGTCGGTGTTCGCTGGCGCCGTGCTCTGCTGGGCACGTGCGCTCGGAGAGTTCGGCGCCACGATCACGTTCGCCGGAAATCTGCCGGGGACGACGCAGACGCTGCCTCTCGCCGTGTACATCGCCCTGGAGACGCGGCCCGAGGTCGCGATCATGCTGAGCCTCGTCCTCCTTGGCGTGTCCCTGTTCATCCTGATCGCGATGCGCGATCGCTA
>Ga0066661_10000470_pt1 | contig 13769 bp, 5 predicted proteins | sample GraSoiAngelo_110_FD_66454 | JGI IMG/M metagenome (GOLD analysis project Ga0066661, IMG submission 66454) | Grasslands soil microbial communities from the Angelo Coastal Reserve, California, USA - 14_0903_12_30cm | ecosystem: Environmental > Terrestrial > Soil > Grasslands | place: USA... | reverse complement strand
CTTCGACTAAGATCGTAACTATTGCGCGGCGGCTGCGTATTCCAGAAGCAATCAACCAATTAATGCAAGAAGCGTACGACTGTGCCTTTTTTCTGTTAGGTGAGAGCTATTTATTGTCTATTGGGTTACCCTTTACGCAGACTCCAAAGTTTCCTTGCTTATTTCTTTCCGGGCCTTCCAGCCGTAGAAGGGTGCCAAGGCGTGTCCCTTATCGTTTTGTTCCTGTAGGTCAGGATGATTCCGTAGCCTTTAGTTACAATTTGGTCGGCCTAAAAGGTCAGCTTTTTAAACTCTTTGCTGAACAGATCATTCACCCGGATCATCGAACATCTTCTACCATATTTAAAAACGATCTTACTAAAGGTAAGCGGCTAGAAGGCTTTCTTGCAAACTCTTCATCTCAACAATTTCTTGACATCATCGAACCCTTTCGGCAAACAGGTAGGGTGTCTGCTGCTCAAATAAGAGCAGCAGCAATTCAAACACCGTTAATTGCGCTAGCAAAAGAGTTTAACGCAGTAGAAGCAAAAAACCAGGATCGTCCTATGCGTTACTTTATTCCTGATTGGGATGATCTTGTCGATCCGGGTTATAATTTTGAGACTGATGAGGGTACTCCAGGGAAGATCAAGTATCATGGCGAGGTTTATGCACATCAGATCTATAAAGAGCCGAATTACGATGGCCTCCTCTTTTCCAAGAGTACTGTGGAAGATGGCGCTGTCAAAACCGCGTTAGTACGAGAGATGGGAATTCACCAGTTTGCCCGCTTTGATAAACCAATTTTGGGAGATTGTGGGGCTTTTAGCTATATTACGGCAGAAACTCCTCCCTATCAAACAAGAGAAATTTTGGACTACTATCAAAATTTAGGATTCGACTATGGGGTCTCCATCGATCATCTCATTATACCTGCCTTTTATCCAGTCAAAGAATTTCGCTATGATCTTACGCGAGAAAATGCACACGAGTTCATCGAACTTCATCGTGCAGGTGACTATACATTCACTCCAGTAGGGGTCGCACAGGGTTGGTCGCCCGAAACCTACAAAAATGCAGTGATTGAACTTTTAGATTGGGGATACAAATACATCGCGCTAGGTGGGTTAGCACGAGCGAAAACAGAGGAAATCTTGGAGATTCTCAAAGCAGTTGCTCCCGTCCTACAAGAAGATACCGATTTGCATTTGTTCGGTGTTGCTCGCGACCGAGAGCATGATGAAATGAAGTGGTTTCGGAAGTTAGGAGTAACAAGCTTCGACTCCGCATCTTATCTCCGTCGCGCTTGGATGAGTGCTAATACCAATTATTTTACTGAGGACGGCGGAAGATATGCTGCATTGCGTATTTCTCCAGTCTATCCTACTAGCCCTCGTGTAAGAAGCATCATCGCTGATGGAATAGCTACTTTTGAGCAATTGCAAAAACTAGAGGGAGACGCGCTCAAAGCCATAAGAGAATATGATTGTGGCAAACTTGATCTTGAAAAAACACTTGACGTGCTCCTCGAAATTGATAGGATAGAGCAGTACAACTACAGCCAGCATCGGACACTCTATCGCAAGGTTCTAGAGGATCAGCCCTGGAAGAAATGTAGCTGTGCGATTTGCCGGGATTTAGGCGTAGAAGTGATCATTTTCCGAGGGAATGACCGCAATCGGCGCAGAGGATTTCATAATACGCATATTTTTTATAAGAGATTTCGCAAGTTAATAGGTGATTGAATTGTTACTTGTTCATAAGTTCCCCTAAACATGCTTGAGGGACAAGATTAACATAGAGATACTACTCTTTATTAGCGCCTAATATATGGACTAAGGTGTTAAGCTGTGAAATTTAGCTTTCATAATTTTAAAAAGCGCCTTTTTGGGTCTCCTGCAAATAAGCTTCGATGGAACGCACAATACTTGTTGAACCACTTGACTGTGGATAAGCAACTTTTTCAGGATCGAGAAAAGGGCCGATGCCGTATGATATAGCGTGTTTCATCGCGGTAGTAACGAGTACGACTATATCAGAATTCTGTGCCAGGGCTTTGGCTGAATTGCTGAGCACTTCATCGGTACACACCCGTATGTCTAAATCTGAGTTACGTTCTAGTAGTAATGCTTTGGCCCGGCTCGCAGCTGACTCTTGTAGAGAGTAGATTCCTATACGATATCCTCCAGGAAGCAGCTTGATAGGATCGCTGATATCTTTTTCTGCAGTTTTTTCTAATGCGTCTTGAAGCTTACTTATCAGATTTGAACCTGCATGAATGAGTTGTCCATATGCAAGCCATCCCTCTAGATTTGTGCGTTGATAACGCTTCTGCAAGCGTAGAACCTCAGAAACCCATATTCGATACCATTCAGACAGCAAAACGGGTTCCAGACCATAATCAATAAGTAGCTCAAATGCATCTAAAGCCCAATCTTCTAATTTCAGCATGGGGCTCCCACACCAGTCCACCAAATTTTGTAGGATAGCGTCACGTTTCATTGGCGAATGATGCAAAAGCGCATCTGCCAAACGGAGAAGCGTAAATCCTGTTGATTGCAGTTCTTCCTCAGCTCGTTTTTCTAATAATGCAACGTAGAGATACTCATAAAGCTGCGCATAATCAAAATCTGAGCGTGGGAATTCCTCATCACTCAAGAAAAATTGTACAAGCTTTTGTAAGGCATCTCGTACATATGGATGCTTTATAACGTCAGAGTCAACAACGATACTGAGAAGTTGCTCATTGAGTTGGATAACCCTCTCTAACGTCCAGAAGCGATCATCCGAGGTAATCGCCAATCGATTAAGCGATAGACCAAGCCCTGGATTATCAGGCTGTATTTTGGCCAGTGCAAACCACTCTAACCAGTCCTGAACTTCAATGGTTTGCTGAGGAGTATTACTTGTTAGCGTTTGTTCAGAAAGAGGTACCTCTACAAGCTTCTGCAATGCCTCTAGCATCATGTGTACGAAGGGGAAACGCTCCTCTAGGTGAGATTGCTCTTCTTGAGAAAGTTCCCAGTATAATAATAAAGCGTGTTCCGCTCTCACTGCATCGCAGGTATGAAACGCAATTTGCATTAACAGGATAGCCTTAATTCCCTGTTCTTCTATCTCTTCTGCGCAGCGTATAGCACCATCATAATCACCGTTATCGAGGGCTTCACGTACTAAACTGAAGGCGGGGCGCACAACAGGCTCTTTTTTCTCTTCAGGACCGAGCAGGTGTAGCAGTTGTTTAATACATTCGAGGGTTTCTTGATCACTATTGACAGTAATTAGTTCCAATAGGGCTGTGTGATCTCGCTCAAACGCAGATTCATAAGCATAGACTTGTACCACAGAGCCTTGAGTAAGACCTAATCGCGCCGTCAGCAGCATTCCTAACATTGGTCGCTGTTTCTGAAAGACATCAAGTGCATCCTGCCATTGCTTCTCTTGCTCCAGTGGTAACAAGTACGTTTGATGAAAGGCGGTGAGCAAAGCTCCTCGAACTGCTCTTGGCATTTGCATGCGTGCAATGATCGGAAAATCTTCACGTTTTCCGATCTCTGACCAGCGCTTTTGTTGAGCTAGTTGTTCAATTTCAAGAAACAGGAGATTTTCGGCAGTTGTCAGGTGAAGCAACTGCATAGTGTGACGGGCCTTCTCAGCTTCTTCCCAGTGAGCAGCCGCTAATGCGGACTTAAATTGCTCATAAAGTTTACTATAGGTAACGAGTTGGGGGATTGATTGAAGCGGCGGACATTCACTCTCTAGCCTCATCCACAAATCAAGACGCCGAAAAATGTTTTCAGCATACTTTGGTAACGATTCCAGAACATAATAACCGACTGGATAGATGAGTACGCCTAAATGTTGTATCGGATGACTGGATTTACCAAATACATTCAACTTCGGCATATGGTCCGTACCAAAAGTGGCATAGGTCGGCACGAGAAAGTGTCGCAATCGTACAAGTGCTTGCTCCAACAAGCGGGCTGTTGGAGCAGTAATGAGCCAGCGCCTTCTCCTTTGATCTGGTAGAATAACGGCATGTTGCTCATCGCCTATCCGTGCTAGTAAGCGTCCTAGCTTTTCGTCACTTATCTCCAGCACCAGATTTTCAGCATCCTGCCGTACATAGATGCCATTTGTATTCGATGCTGGCAGAAACTGAATAGCGAAATCATAATGAGCCTGCTTTTTATAACTAACGCGCATCACTAAGCCTCCCAGCGTGCTCTTGCTGCAACAAGAGCACGCGCCACTTCGTCAGGATCTCTCGTCAATTCTACACTCTCATCATTCAGATTCACTCCTGCATGCGTAAAGTTCATTGAGCCGCGCAAATAGAAATGATGGCTAATAAGACCTTTCTCATGTAATGTTTCCATATGGCGATATTCGATGCTTTTAGGCAGGAGAGCTAGCACATCTTCCGTCTGGTTGCTGTGTGGGCGACACATGATACGCACATGAGTCCCTTTTTCGGCTAGTAGAGTAAGAATATCAGCCAAATGCAGCTCGCTTTTATTCAACTCGCTTGTAACTGCACGAAATTGCCCAAAGCGATTATTAATGAGAACAACTTTACTAAGCCAGGGTGAGATAAGGTAGAGTTCTGGACTGGGACTCAGCAATTCCAGAAGAAAAAGCGAACTGAGGCAATCAATGAGTTGTACTGAACTTCCTCTTGCTTTTGATTTAATGCTACGATTAGACATGAGCAAACTCCCTGATCCTCATTTCTATCGTCCACAAGTGACCCGTACGTGTGACACGTTCTATAACTGGGTAAAAAAATTGAAGGTACCCAATTTCGATTGGGTTAATTAAAAAATCAAGCAATTGCTGTTTACACTCTCCCAATTGATCGTGAGAACAGCGTATTTGAGCTACGTAGGTAGTAGCAAGTTCCTGTCTAAGCTGCTCACTCCAATCGATACCCTCATATTCAATGACTTTCTCATATGGTTGCAAGAGCGATAAAAGCAGCGATCTGGAGGGCTTGACCAGCTCTTGATATTGATGCCGTTTTTCAATACAGTCGGGACAACTATCAGAACAAGGCAGCCAAAGAAGTGATTGCAGTAGATTAAATACCTGACTCGGCTCAACCTTCGCGTCACCATTCATCCGTTGTAATATGCGCTCCACTCGTTGCTCAATATCTGGTATTTTACGTGCTGCTACAGCGATGACACGTAAATCGATAGCGCACCCTAATCGTTGTTCTTCTTCATGCCAGAAATGGACTAACCTTGCAATGAGGTCATCCGTATCGGGTCCTGAATTTGGACGTAAAAATTTTGCATGCAAGGCAACAACTAACTCACGCGTCGCTGAAATGCCATACTTCTCTAAAATGCTAGTAAGTGCTTTACGAGTTGATTCTTGCCTGGGCAGATCGGCATCTTCACGGATAGCGGTAAAAGCATCAAATAACTCCTGGTTTTTCTGACTAATAAGATCAGCCACTGTAGAGAGTTGTGTAGAGAGTTGTTGACGATCACAGTATTGCAATGTGTCAAACATCTGTAAGTCAAACTCATATGGCTTCGCTGCCAGTATGTCCGCAATTCGGGAGAGAATGCCGACACCGCCAGGAGTCATCTCAGATATCCATATGCTATTACCATCAACATCCAATGTAAGATCATCAGGATCAATATCTGGTGCTAGCTGTGTGAGTGTTGCAAAAAGCGCTGCACCTAAAGAAGATGCATAGCACTGTTGTAGCCAGGCAGATAATTGGCTATCTTCCAGATCCCAAAGTACACACTCACAATCATCTAATGCTTGCTGTATCATCTGATCGGCCAGCAGTTGCTTGAGTCTATCATGCAGCCGACCTACTTTTTCCTCCCCATAATCTTCTGCTTGCTGGCTTTGAAAAATCACCTGCATGGTATGCTCAGCTAAACTTATTCTCTGGGGGCGAATGATAGATGCCGCTTCTTCAAGAGTACATTGTTGAGCAACAGCGGTCGCAACCAGCATTGAGAATTCTAATTGCCAGAGCCAACTAATCTCAAAAAAGGAGAGCTTCGCACGAAGAATACGTTCATCTTGCTGCAGTCTATAGAAAAAATACTCTGGCCCCAAGTTCCTATAGAGTTCTTTCCACGCTGTACTTGTCTTAAAGCTCTCAACGTCAAGTGGCTGAAACTGGAATTCCAATCCATCGACGTATGTAATAAAACCAAGAGCGGCTGGTTGACCAGCTTCTTCAAAACGCAACCACGAGCGACTTGATTCTTTATTACCTTCATAGCGAGTCGATACTTGAACACTTGTAGCGAGGCGTGCTATCTCCACCCAGCTGCCGTTTATCTGGGTATAGCTTTTGATTGCTGTAAAGAAATTGTTCCATACGGAACGTCTAGCGAGCTTTACGCTTGTAGCGTCGCTTATCGCATCTTCATCTGGCGGCGAAGGATGTAACTGTTTTTGGGTAAAACATGAGTGCCACAAGATATGTGCAACGCTTGTTTTTTTGACATCCTTAGGAACCTGTTGTAATGTATAGGCTCTTGGTCGATACATTTGGTAATGTGTATTGCCAATTTCTACAAGCATTGGCACAGCATCACATTCAACCGCCAACGATGATATCGGTAGTTTTTCACGTAGTAGATGTTCCCCTTTGGGTATTTCTAACCAGTGGGCTTCCTCTACACGCTTTTCCTGGCCCTGTTTATTCAGACGTTTGTGATCAGGGCGTGTATAACGTTTACTCACATTGCCAGGGGCAAATTCGGTGAGACATTGCAAGAGTGGTAGATATACATCACGCGCTTTTTGTATTTTTACTTGATGCCCATGCGGGTCTTTTTGCAGAACTTCGTCAGGAGGAAGATGTAATGTAATTTCTGGAGATTTGAGATCCGAAAAAAGGTTCTGAGTGACAAAATCGGGCATAGGATAATCCGTAATGGTATCTGCCCAGGGTTTTGCTTCCTTTTCATACAAACGTTGCCAATTACTTTCTAATTGTCGTACTACCGTTGGTAATACTTCAAAAAGAAGCGAACGGGGCTCATCCCATAGAATTGAATTGATGATATTTTGATCTGAAATTCCCAGTGCTTGTTGCAAATAGAGAGTTAGATGTTCGCGCATACGGCCATTAAGCACATCCTCTAACAAGTCACGTACCATTTCTCTCGGCTTCTGAAGATTTTCCTTTCCTCTATCATTGCTGCTGAGCAATTTCCAGACATCAAGATATTTACAGGCAGGCTCATGTTTCAGCTGTAGAGCTAACCAATCCAGCAGAGCAAATGCTGCCTGAATTTTACGCACATAGTAATTGTCTAGTGGAAGGTCAATATCGTTGAGTGTCGGGCTAAAAAGGCTCTCTGCATGTTGGAATGCCCAGCGGTCTCGGCCATATGCAGAGGCGACAACAACCATCCACGGTCTCATTTTTCGAGAGCGGCCAGCACGCCCCTTTCGTTGCAAAAACGAAGCTAAACTACGAGGAGCTTTGTGTTGAATTACAGCACCTACTGAAGAGTCATTAAAACCGACTTCTAAAGTGCTGGTGGCGATAACCAGGTTCGCATGAGGATCGACCCCACGATTTTGTGATGAGGTGATATCAAGACGCAAGGGAGCATTTAATTTATGGCTTATATCCTCGCATCTTTGCCAATCTTGGCCTGCTTGCTGCTTCTTTCGCTGGATATTTTCCGTGTCTTCTCGCCGATGTTTACGGAATTGACTCAGTGTTTTACTAGTCTCTGTATCCTGCTCAATAAAAAACCAGCGATTATTTACATCCAGTTTGTCTGTAAAAGCAAATATTTTTCGCCCATAGGCTCCTCTGGATGGTTCAGTATCACTTACATCAAGCATACGCCCAAGTAGCATGGCTGTTTGTACCGAAGTAGACAGCAGGCTAGTACCAGAAACCGGATCACCTTTGAGTACGACATTATACTCCACACCTTCCTCTTCCATATCACCAGGTGCTGGGCAAATATAACTAACCTGGCTGAATGGTATCCCGGTTAATTTAGAAAAGAAATTTTCTGCGTTATTAAGCGTAGCAGATAACCCGACACAACAGAGATTGATATACTGTTGCCGACGACGGGCATAACGCCAGCGCCTTAATAAATAAGCAATATGCGTGCCAGTTAGCCCTTCATAGGTGTGTATTTCGTCAAGTAGTAGCAATCTTGGTGGCGTTGGTGTATCGATGCCAAAAAGTGCATGTTCTTGAACTCTGCTCATTCGCCTATTGAGCATTTCTGTAGTAGTAAACAGAATATCTGGCGGATTATGTATCATCTGATTGCGTGTAAGTAGCAACCAGCCCGGCTTTGTTCGATAGGAGCAGTTAGGGCAGCATAGAATTGCATGTTTACCATATTGGTGCTGTTCATTAGCCTTAACCTCTAACTCTATGTCCTCTTTATACCAAATGAGCGCAGGTCGCGAATCACAATTAGGGTCAGGGCAGAAAAAGAAGGGACACTCCCACCCTTCCTTTGTGCTTTTCTTCGGATTCGTTTTTGTCCATCCATTCACTGACCAGGTGAGAAATGTTTGCGCAGATTCTGGCGTATCTGCATAATAAGCTCCAATCGAGATTGTTCTGGGTTTATTAGCATGAAGAAAATCATCAAGCTTACGTGCTTCGAGAAAAGCCTCTGATAATTGGTCTTTCAGCAGCTCTGTTCGAGGATAAATTGCTAACGCTCGTACATAATACTTTGTAGTGAGTGTTGCGGCAATTTCCGCCATTGCAGGGATATAGAAGGCTTTTGTTTTACCCGCACCAGTGCCAGCTCCAATTACTAAAGCTCGATCACCAATGGGAGCATCTTTCTGGGGATGTAGACTGCGATACTGCTGGAGTATCGCATCTTTCTGGAAGCGCGCGAGATTGAAATATCCACCACTCTGCTGATCTTCCAAGAGGCAATTCACGGCATCAATGTAAAGCAGTGATGCCCCCACTCGGCGCAACTCACCCCGTAATTCGTCTGGCGAGATATTGCGCATAGGATAATATCTTCGCTTTAGATCAATTTTTACATCACTCACCAGACGATTGGCCGTTTGCCAATCCTCATAGGAAAAACGTTGCCGTAAAAGTGAAAGCAACCGTATCGTTTCCGCAAAACGACTACGATAAAATTCCTGTCCATTAACTGTAGAGCGAAAGATCAGTTTGCGTTCTCTCAGATTGGTTAGTATATCGTCGAAGGTTATATCATGTCGCTGTGCTTCTTCCCAAAGTATACGCCCTTTCTCAGAAAGACGATCCTGCATTGTAGGCAATGTGGTTTGGAGAGTGCTTTTTAAATCGACAAAGCCCCAGTTGAGTAACTTGAACTCACTAAGCTCAATAACGGTAAGAAATTCATTGCAGAGGCTATCTAGTTGATCTTGTGAAAAATCATAGGACGACATAGCTGCGTTGCTTCTTTCTTCTATCTAGCGAATCTCACCGCAAATATACTTGCATGATCTCCTTGCCGACACCACTGCAGAACTTCGTCAGTTAGATCAGCGAGTGTGGCCTCGCCTTTTAAGGTTTTTTGTAAAAATACTTTTACCTCAGCATTAATTCCATCAATGCTATTTAGGCGTTGTGTCAGCCTATTGATACTCTGATCAAAGTCAGTCAGTTGGTTGGATGTTAGAGGCGGCTCTTTTGCATACCGCTCCAGATCTCTTTTTAATTCATCATACGCTGCTTGCTGTGCTTCCACTTCCGGTAAATTTTTGACAAGGTTAAGTAGCTCAAGAGGTTCTCGCATTTGTTCTCTAGCATAGATCTCCCACTGTAATTTTACCTCTTTTATCATCTTTTGTACACTTGTAGAGATGTTAGAAAGCGATTGCTTCTGACGAAGCTCTGTTTCAAAATGCTCCCTGCTCTCTTTTATTTCCCTTTGCAGACGATTTACAATGAATAGCATATTTTGAATACTATGACTGGGTAAACGCTTGCGTAATAGTGTTATCAAAGTTACAATTTGCTCTGTTGAAGCTTTCAATGATATTAGAGCTTCGAGGGTTGCACTAATTGATTCTGAATTTTTCTGTATAGTCTCGATGCGATCTATTTCTCGCAGTTGTCGGCAAACCTCTTGAGATAAAGTGACTATCATCCTATGCCTTCTTTCACTTCTATGTTAGCAAGCAACTGTTCTATCTCCTGATATATTTCTTTCACGCTAGTATGCTCAGAGGAGGTTTTATCACCGGTAATCGAGGCTTGAAGACGGTCGAGACGAGAGGATGCCAGCTTTTGTTGCTTCAGTGCTTCTTTCACAAATTCCTCAAAATACTCAAGAATATCTTGAGCAGTTGCAATAAGCACGCTGGCATTTGAGATCCGCAAGATTTGTTGTTCGCGATTGCATTCATTGAGAATGCCACGCAGTTTAGAGAGTACCGTACTCAGCTTACTATGGCTCAACGTCCGTTTGATCTCAAAGTTCGTACCGTTTTTATTTACAATCAATGCATTTACAAAATCGTTGATGGCTTGAAAAACCTCTTTTGGTTGGGCATCTCCCAGGAAATTGTTAAAATTATCTAATAACGTTTGTAGGAGTTCACGTTCACCTTGCAAAGCACTATCTAATCGTGTTTGCACAGTTTCATAGATTGCAAGAGCATCTTCCCATGTTTTTAAGACCGTTGTGCCATTGAAAGAGGGATTAGGCAATTGCCAACCATCCTGTCTGAAGGCATCCAGTATCTGTAAGGCGGTAGCAGTATCTACAAAGCGAACCTCTGAACTACCTCCTTGAGCGCAATTTAGTATACTCAACAAATTGCGACAAAGAATACCCGTCATCGCCTGAGTTCGTTTTTGGAGTCCAGCCCAGGCAGGAGAACGGATCTCCTGTAGAGTGTTTTGCTGAGCCTGTCCTGCTGAAGTTGTAGTAGCTACGCAGAAGTCCATCAGATCAAGGAATAGTTCCTGAGAAGAGCTGTATGTAGCTTGCAACGCATTTTGCAGGCATGCTAGCAGTAGACAATCTAAAAGAAGCAGATGAGTGAGAGGTAACGGATCAACGGAGTCTTTATTCGGTTGACGGACAAATTGTACAATGGCAGCTTCATGCTTATGCAACCATATACTGAGATTGGCGAGATGACCACCTAAGAGAGCCTCTTCTAACGATAAATTACGTTCTTTCATTTCCACAAGCGCCAGCAGTACACCATACAATTCAGTACTACGTTCAAAAGTTATGTAATGTGTGGTATTAACTTTTCCAGCTTGATCTTCGATATAGATTCGGCGGTAACCCTTAGTACCTTTTATAAATTCCTCCACCTGTACATTGCTGATACCATAAAAATCCCAATCAATAAACATTCGAATCAAGGGAGCCAACAGTTCATTATAATCCTCATATTTGGTCAGCTTTTCTCCATTGATCCACGCTGTGATGTCTTTTACATATTCACTCTGTTTTTCTCTCCCCACAAGCGGCTCGGCGGGCTTTCTCGGAACTGGAAAAGATATTTCCTGCGGCTTTTTGCCTGGTGGCGTTACGATATCATCATATCGAGGTGGCTCTATTTCAGCCTGTTTATCCTGTGGTACTGTAGAGGGTTGAGTGGAGGGAACACCACTAATCAACTTTATGCCAAACGCTTGAAATACGGCAGGTGGCAAATCACCTATCAGCGTGTAACCGTTATCCTGATAAGCATCAATAGTAGCATCACCCCACAACATCACAAGTGTTTCAATACGTTTGGCATCAATACCTCCTTGTTGTTCGAGCAAGTTTCTTTGCGATGGTTTTGCTAAAGTAAAAGTGGTAAATTCACCCCCTAAGTGGGTGGGGGCTGGTGGGAACCTCCCTTGATTTATCTTAGAACCGTGACTTTGTAGTATGTAGTAGATAATATTGTTCAGGAGCGAACGCGGAGTTCGTTTGTTATTAGTTGTGTTTATATGCTGATAAAACCTCCAGATAGCTCGCTCGTTGAAAGGATAAAGACCAACTTGAAGAGTATGGCTATCTCCCATGAGAACTTCTTTTGCGCCGAAGGCCGAGTGACATGCTGCTTTCAAGTTGCATGTATCACAAGCGTTAGGAGTTTGCTCTGGTTTGGCTCCTTGCTCTAGCCACAAATTCAGTTGCCTCTGTTCAAGACGTATGGCATTGAGGTAACGAGCAGCCATATCAGCAGTCATTGAAGAATCACTGAGCAACTCTGAATCACTAAGCGTCGTCTGTGTGGCATTGAGGGTAACACGATGAGTGACGCGATCCTTCATATTTTGTGGAAAATAATCAGCAAAATAGTTATCAGTAATACCTACAACCGAGATAAGACGACAAAATTCCTGGCTACTTTCTCCTATATGTTGGGTCGCTAAAACATCGAGCAGGCCGACATCGATTCCAGTAAGTACGGTAATATCTTCTATAAAAAGCGCTAATTGGCGTCCTTGCTTATGAAGATATCGCCGTAAATCGTAAAAAATGCGCTTAAAATCGTCACTGGTAAGAGTTGTAGCACGCCCAATGGCATAAGGCAAAATATGATTAAGATAATTTGCCAATTCCTCTCGCCGTGCGCTTCCCTCTTCACTCAAAAGATTGTGAGCAACATTGAGTACTCCCTGGTAGACACGGGGAATAGCTCGTAACGTCTCTGGCTTAAAATCAAAATCTCTAGCTTCGAATTGTGGTAATTCTCCACTCCGTACTCCTTCACTAGAGCCTTGTGATAGAAAACGCCTGATGCGCTCAATAGGGCCGCCAGACTTCATAAGTTCTTTTCTGATGGTAAAATCCAACAAAAATTGTTCAAGCCCATGATCCCTTCTCAACCATCTCGGCATAGTGGGATGTTCCAACTCTTCAGCACAAATGCGTATCTGATCAAGGAGAGTCTCGGCGAGGGCATTATCAGAAAGAGCAGTTGTGGCACCTTTGAGTCTTTTCAACTGCTCTTGCATAGCCTCATTATCAAAAATGCCAGATTTGATGATCTGTTCGAGTGTACCACTTAAACTACATTGCGCCCGTTCAATAAACAGCACACACTCCTGCTGCTCGTTTTCAAAAGTATAACGTTCTTTAAGCCAGCGTATGAGATGAGATTTACCAGTTCCAGGGATGCCCAGAACAACGACGAAAGCATGGCGCTGCTCTGTCGCACATTCCTTCAGATCATTTAGAAGCCCGTTTTCGCTGGTATCTGTGATCAGATGTGGGGTACGCTCATAGGTTAGCTTGTTAAGTGGCGCGTGCGTGGCAAGGAATGTAGCCCTGTCAACAGATGCAGCTTCCTTATTAATCACCCGGCTGATACGATCCGCATTCCAACACTGAAATAATTCGAAGGTTTTCGTCTGCATATCCTTACACTCCTAACCACTCGATATGTGTTACCTGTTGTTGGTGGCCCTCTGCTGGATAGAGGTGCCATGTATCTAAAGCATCCACTTGATGGATGAGCTTAATGATACCCATTCCTTGCAGAGTTCGTAGACCAGTAGAGACCATCAAGCTTACACTATTGCCAGGCTGCTCGGCTCCCCGACTCGCTTGCCAGCAGTAGTTGAAAAGCATACCACCATCAAGTTCAGAGCAGGTGCTGGCAAGGCGTTCCATAAAAAGCCCAAAACGGATTTTTGATTCTTCCTGGAAGAAAGATGGGAGTATATTTTTGAGACGTTTCGTTGCATCTGGCACTAATACCTCCCGCGAGCCGATTCTTGTCGGCCACCCTAGTCCCAGAAAGCTTGCCCATTTACGCCAGGCAGGAAACTTTGTAGAATTGAAAGGCCGATCTTCTACTCCTGG
>Ga0066661_10000469_pt1 | contig 13769 bp, 17 predicted proteins | sample GraSoiAngelo_110_FD_66454 | JGI IMG/M metagenome (GOLD analysis project Ga0066661, IMG submission 66454) | Grasslands soil microbial communities from the Angelo Coastal Reserve, California, USA - 14_0903_12_30cm | ecosystem: Environmental > Terrestrial > Soil > Grasslands | place: USA... | reverse complement strand
TCGCTGATCGGGCTGCTGCCGCTCTGCGCCACCATGGTGGTTCCCGCGGAAGCGCTGGAGCGCCACCCGGGGCTGGCCGACCGGGTGGGGCGGCACCTGATGAAGAACCGCGACCTCCTGGGCTCTGTCGCGGACCCGTTCCAGCCCGGCGTCCAGGGCCGCAGGCTCCTGTCGGTCGTCAACGAGGCGAAGCTCCGGCGGATCCTCGCGCGCATGCTGGACGAGGAGCGCTTCCTCTCCCCGCACGGCATCCGCTCACTCTCGCGCTGGCATCTCCGCGAGCCGTACGTGCTCCGCGTCGGCGGCCACGAGCACACGATCGACTATGAGCCGGCGGAGTCCACGACGGCTCTGTTCGGCGGCAACTCCAACTGGCGGGGCCCGGTCTGGTTCCCGACCAACCTGCTGCTGATCCGGGCGCTGCTCAAGTCCTACCTGTACTACGGCGACTCTTTCAGGATCGAGTGCCCGACCGGGTCCGGGCAGGAGATGACCCTGTTCGAGGTGGCGCGCGAGATCTCGGACCGCCTGGTGCGGATCTTCCTGCCCGACGCGCGGGGCCGGCGGCCGGTGTACGGGGGCACGGAGGTGTTCCACAGCGACCCGCACTGGCGCGACCTCATCCTCTTCTACGAGTACTTCCACGGCGACAACGGGGCCGGCCTCGGGGCGTCGCACCAGACCGGGTGGACGGGCGTCGTGGCCAGGCTGATCCAGCTGATGGGCCACCTCGACCCCGAGGAACTGCTGGCCGGCGGCACCCGGCGGCTGAACGCGTTGTACCGAGCGCGGCCGGCTCCGGTGACCATGCCGTAGGCGCGCCGGCCGGGCTCACCCGGTCAGCGGATCCCGGTGGCGAATTTCGCCATGGCTATTCTTGTGCTCGTACGTCCGGAGGGGGTCCAGGAGGCCGACCCGTGGGAGTGGCTGGCCGCGCTGGAGCGGATCGAGCGCTTCGACGTCGAGACCATCGTCCCCGGTCACGGAGAGCCGTGCGACCGGGCCTCAGGGCCAGACGAGCAGGACGGCGCACGCCGCGTGGTCCACGACCTGGCGGGTGGCTGGCCCGAGGCTGTGGGGCCCGTGCTGCCCGCGGTCGCCGTCTCTCGCGCAGACCAGGACGTCGAACCCGCCCGCGGCGGACAGCACCTCCCGCGCGACGTTGCCCCGGCGCGCGAGCCTGGTCGCGTCGCGCCCGAGGAGCGTCCGCGCGTCCGCGAGCAGCTGCTGCGCGCTCGCCTCGGAGATGCGCCGCACGGATGTGTCCTGCTGCGGGTGGTGCCTGCCGAGCAGGCCGTGACGCGCGCCCATCAGCACGGTCTCGGCCTGGATCGGCGCGACGTGCAGGAGCGTGATCTCGGCGGTCGCCGGGACGTACGTCGCCGCCGCGGCGACGGTGGCCTCCCAGGTCTCCTCGACGATCCAGACGAGCGCGCGCGTCAGATGCCCACCTCCAGGCCCGCGAAGAGCAGGAGCGTCGAGACGGCGAGACCCGCCGGCACGGTGACCGCCCCGAGCCGGGTGAACTCGCCCAGGTCCACCTCCGTGTCCTCCCGGAGCAGGATCCGGCGCCAGAGCAGCGTGGCCAGCGACCCGATGTACGTCAGGTTCGGCCCGATGTTGACGCCGATGAGCGCCGCCAGGAGCGGTCCCGCTCCCGCCGGCGCGACGACGGGGGCGAGGATGAGGATCGCGGGCAGGTTGTTCACGAGGTTGGCCAGCACGGCCGCGATGCCGGCGATGACGAGCAGGTCGAGCAGCGAGTGGCCCTGGGGCACGAGCGCGCGCGTCGCCGAGTCGAGCCCGTTCACGCCCGCCGCCGCGACGATCACCCCGAGGCTGAGGACGAAGACCAGGAACGAGGGCTCCAGCGCCCGCGCCAGCTCCCGCGGAGTCGACGTCCTGCGCACGAGCCCGGGCGCGGTGATCGCGACCGCTCCGGCGACGGCGACCCAGAGCGGCGAGATTCCGAGCGGTGAGCTCGCGAGGAAGCCGACGAGCGTGGCCGCGAGCACGCCGATGGCGAACCGGGGCAGGCGCACCTCGTCGGGCGCCGACTCCGACGCGCACGGACGTCGCAGCTCGCCGCTGAAGAGGCGCACGAGGACGAACCACTCGACCGCGATCGCCCCCGCCGTCGGCAGCGCCATGAGCACCGCGAACCGGGTGAAGGACAGGCCGCTCGGGCGGTACGCGAGCAGGTTCGTCAGGTTCGCGACGGGCAGGAGCAGCGAGGCGGAGTTCGCCAGGTGCGAGCACGCGTACACGTGCGGCGTCGGGCTCATCCGCAGCCTGGTGGCCGTCGCGAAGACGACCGGGGTCAGGAGCACGATCGTCGAGTCGAGCCCGAGCACCACGGTCACGCTCGCGGCGACGACGAAGACGAGCCCGAGCAGTCGCCTCGGACTGTCCCCGGACCTGCGCGCCATCAGCTGTCCGAGGGCCTCGAAGAGTCCCTGGCGGCGGCAGCCGTCGGCGAGCAGGAGCAGTGCTGCCAGGAACGCGATCGTCGGCGCGAGATCGGAGATCGCCTGGCGCGCCCGGTCGATGCTCACCGCGCCGACCACGACGAGCAGGATCGCGGTGGCCGCCGCGACGGCCGCCTCCGGCAGCCAGGGCGGCCGCGCGATCGCGACCGCGAGCGTCCCGGCCAGCCCGACGAGCGCCAGCGCGAGAGCGAGCCAGTGCGGGATCACCGGGCTCCCCGCCGTTCCCCGACCTACGGGTCCTCGGGCCCGCGCCCGGCGGACGGCGCCGGCTCGGGGCGGTGCGCGAGCGGCACGAACGGCCTGCGCAGGTCGCGCCAGATCGACCCCGGCGAGAAGTCGCGCGTGTGGCGGTGCCGCTCGATCGCGGCCGCCTCGAGCGGCCACTGGATCCAGCCCTCGACCGCGTCCGCCGTCCACTCGCCCGGCTGCGAGATCCCGATGCGGTGCACGACATTGACGATCGGGAAGAGCGGTCCGCGCAGGCCGTCCAGGTACCGGTCGGGGTTCGTCGCACCGAGATGCTTGGGAAAGATCTGCGCGAACCAGAGCACGGTCAGCGTCGTCCACACGAGGTCGAACACGCTGAGCGTGAAGCCGTTCGTGACGTGCAGACCGGTACCGGGGACGACGATCGCGGATCGGTTCGCGAGCAGGGTCGCGGCCGTGACGATGAGGGCGACGAACAGCTGACGAGCGGCGAGCCACTGCGCCAGCTGGCCTGTCGAGCGTCCGGGGAACGCCTTCTGCCAGCGGTCGATGACAGAGACCTCGAGCCCCTCCATACAGCCGAGGAGCGCCAGCAGCGCGACTGCCGCGACGGCGCTGACGCCGGCCACGACATCGCCGTGGGTGACGAGGAAGAGGGTGCTCATCAGCCAGACGAACGTCGCCAGGCCCCATGCGATGAACAACACGAATCCGAACGCCTTCCGGAACAGGTGCCCGCCCATGGCGGCTTGGCCTCCTTTCTCCGCCGCGCAGTCGACCGTTCAGCTGCGAACGCACCGGCGGCCGGTCCGCCGGCATCGGCCGGCTGTGGGGCTACGGCGCGATCTCTATATGGCTCTCGACGGCCAGGACGCCGGGCGCGGCCTCGGCCGCCCGCTCCGCGACTCTGCGCTCGTGGGGGGAGTGCACCCTGCCGTACAGGTCCGCCACCCCGGCCTCGACCTCGGCCCTGACGCTCAGCGAGTTGAGCGTGGCGTTGCGGGCGAACGCCGCGCTGATCGCCGCATCCACCTCGGCCGGATTGGCACGCGGCCGCACGAAGACCAGGTTCGCCACCCCGCTCACGCCCGTGATGTGCCTGATCGCCCGCTCGGCGGCCTCACGCTGGTGGCCCCACTCGACCTCGCCTTCGAGCGTGACGAACCCGTCGCTCACGGTTGCCTCGATCGCGCCCTCCGGCAGGGCGGTGTTGTGATCGATCACGTGCGCGATCGAGGTGGCGACGTCCGAGTCGTCCCGGACGCTGCCCTGGGTCAGCTCCACCCGCAGCTCGTCCGCCACCGCGCGCACGCCGAGGACGCGCTCCGCCGCCTGTACGGCGGCGTGCCTCTCCCGGTACGTGGGCACCCGTCCGGTCAGCGTCACGCCGCCGTCCTTCACGGTCACCCCGACGTCCGTGACGTCGACCCTCGGGTCCCGGGACAGCTCCGCGGTCACGTCCCGCTGGATCTCTTGATCAGTCCTCACGTCCCCAGCGTGTCAGCGGCCGGCGGCACGCAGCCAGGAGGCACCTCCCGGTGACCACCCGGCCGGTCGGCCTGGGGCGGACAATGGGCCAGGACCCTGTGGGCGGTGGCGGTCATCGAACGGGAGAGGGGGACATGCTGCGCGCGGAAGAGAACGAGTACGTGACCCGCGTCGGCCCGGGCACGCCGATGGGCGACCTCATGCGCCAGTACTGGGTGCCGGCGATGCTGTCGTCGGAGCTGCCCCGGCCCGACTGTCCGCCCGTCCGCGTGCTGCTGCTCGGCGAGAAGCTGATCGCGTTCCGGGATACCGGGGGCCGGGTCGGGCTGCTCGACAACTTCTGCCCGCACCGCGGCGCGTCGCTGTTCTTCGGGCGCAGCGACGAGTGCGGCCTGCGCTGCGTGTACCACGGGTGGAAGTTCGACGTCGAGGGCACGTGCGTCGATATGCCCAGCGAGCCGCCCGGGAGCACGTTCGAGAACAGGGTGCGCGCGAAGGCCTATCCGTGCCGGGAGCGCGGCGGCGTCGTCTGGGCCTACATGGGCCCACGCGAGGAGGCGCCCCCGCTGCCCGACCTGGAGGCCAACCAGCTGCCCGAGGACCGGTGGACCGTCACCGCGATCCAGCGCGAGTGCAGCTGGCTGCAGGGCCTCGAGGGCGACATCGACACCGCCCACATCGGCTTCCTCCACTTCGGCTCCGAGCGCGCCGAGGACCAGCAGGAGGGCACGTTCCGCTACTACGCGCTCAAGGACCGCGCCCCCCGCTACGCGGTGCTGGACACCGACTACGGCTCGATGTACGGCGCGTACCGGCCGGCCGGGCCGGGCCAGCAGTACTGGCGCATCGCCCAGTTCCTGTTCCCGTTCTTCACCATGCCTCCGAGCGGACTGCTCGGCCGTCAGGTCGTCGCGCGGGCCTGGGTGCCGATGGACGACTCCCACCTGCTGTTCTTCGGGATGTCGGCGCGCACGGCTCCCGAAGAACCGTCCACTCCCTCCATCGCGGACGCGAGGCCGCGACCGAACGGCACCGGCTGGTACGACCGCTTCCGCCTCGATGCCGGCGAGACCAACGACTACCGCCTCGACCGCGGGCGCCAGGCGCGCGACGGGGAGTACTCCGGGATCGCCGGCGTCCATCTGCAGGACCAGGCGATCACCGAGAGCATGGGCCCGATCTACGACCGCACGAGGGAGCACCTGGGCAGCAGCGACGCGATGGTCATCCGGGTCCGCCGCCGCCTGATCGCCGCGGCCCGGGCCCTGGCGGAGAGCGCGGCGACCCCGCCCGGCGTCGATGGGCCGCAGGCATACCGCCAGCGCTCCGGCGGCGTCATCCTGGACGAGAGCGCCGACTGGGTGGAGGCGACGAGGGACCTGCGCCGGGCGTACGTCGAGCACCCCGGGCTCGACCCCGCGATCACGGGCGGTTTCGTCTAGGAAGCGGTTGCGCTTCGCGGCCCGCCTGGAGGCGGCCATCACGCCGGGAGGCTGCGCGGCGCGATTCCCCTGCGACCCCCGAGGACGGAAAGGTTGAAGTGTCGATACCTGCACGCCTCCAGAGGTGGGGAGACGTTGAAGTTCCGACACTTCAACCTCTCCCCGGCGACACCGTCAGCGGCGGCAGCTGGTCGCTGCGCCCGTCATCGTCGCCATGACCGTAGCGGTCGTGGCCGTTCAGCTCAAATGTTCGGACCCTGACGCGCCGCGGCGCTCGACCGATCGGGGATTTGACGGTCACCATACCTCTTGGTATGGTCGCCCGCAAACGGATCCGTCGGCCCGTCTTGGAGGGTAGGAATGCTCACGAGGTTCGGAGCCTATCTCGCCGCCACGGCCGCAGAAGGCGGCCGCCGCCGGGTCGTCACCCGGTTCGCTGTTACGAGCATCACCGGGCTCGCGCTGGCCGCTCTCGGCCCGACGGTGGCCAGCGCGACGGTGTTCTCGGGCAGCGGCTGCGCGCAGGTGAACATCATCGTGGCCCGCGCGTCCACCGAGGCCCAGGGCCAGGGCATCACCGGCAACCTGGCGACGCAGGTCCAGAACGCCAGCGCCCAGACCGTCAGCACCGAGGCCGTGGTCTACCCGGCGACGCTCAACAACTACGCGTCGAGCGAGAGCCAGGGCGTGACCAACGCCAAGCAGGAGCTGGCCTCGGCCGTCAGCAGCTGCCCGGGCCAGAAGCAGGTGCTGATGGGCTACTCGCAGGGCGCGAACGTCGTGCTGGACGTCGTCACCGGCAACGCCGAGGTCCGCCCGTCCACCGTCGTCGGACCGGCTCCGGCGGCCAGCCTCAGCCACGTCGCCGCGATCGTCGGGTTCGGCGACCCGGGCAACATCGTGAAGCAGGCCTGGGACCTCGGCACCGACACCAGCACGAACGGGATCTTCCCGCGCAGCAGCGCGCAGCTCCACGCGCTGACCAACTTCGGCGCGGCCGCCAGCACCCGCAGCTGGTGCGACACCGGCGACCCGTTCTGCGCCAGCGGCAACAACCTCAACACGCACCTGACGTACCTCAACCGGTACCAGAACGCCGCGGCCACCTTCGTTCTCGGCCGGATCGGCGGCTGAGCCGATACCCGATCGCGCAAGGGGGGCTCCGGCCGCCGCCGGGGCCCCCGGCGCCCAGCCGCAAGCCGCCCCGATCAGCCGCCGGCGCCCGACGTCAGGAGCTGCAGCAGCTTGAACGCCTCGGTGCGGAGGTCGTTCTCGGTCAGCGGATGGTCGACGGACGCGTAGCCGACGCTGGCATAGAACAGCACGCTCGCCCGCCACTCCGCCTCGGCGTCACCGAATCCCAGCTCGCGCAGGTCGCAGCCGATCTGCGTGAAGATCTGGCGGTCGGTTCGCTCGAGCGCCGCTCGCGCCCGCTCGTCGCTCCGTGCCCAGTTGCGCATCTCGCGGTCGAGCATGCGCACCGGCCGGCTGAGGAACACGCGCAGCCGGTTGCGCATCCGGTTGAGCGGATGCTCCTCCGGCCCTCCGGCGGTTGCGAGGTACCGCGTGCCCATCTCCTCGGCCCACCTGCGCGCGAGCGCGTCGAGGAAGTCGTCCAGGTCCCGAAAGTGCCAGTAGAAGCTGCCTTTCGTTACGCTCAGCCGGTCGGCCATCGGCTGGATCTTGATGCCCCTGATGCCTTGCTCCGCCAGGACCTCGAAGCCGACTTCCACCCAGTCTCGGGCGCTGTTGCGCGTGCCGGGCACCGGGCAAGGATCGCATACCGGGGACCGTCAGGAGAGGGCGCCGGCGCCCTCTCCCGACAGCGTGGTGGGAAGGGATATCTCTCCTACTGGGCCAGGTGGCGGATCCAGGGCCAGGTCTGTGGCCCTGGCAGGCCATCGACGGAGACCCGAGCATGGAAGTTGTTGTTGACGAACGTCTGCAGCCCCCTGGCCGCGGCCTGCGAGTTGGGGCCGAACACGCCGTCGATCGTGCCGGGGTTGTACCCGGCCCGGCGCAGCAGGCACTGCGCCTCGATGCCGGCGGCGCTGACCCCGCCGGTCAGCGGCACGACCGTGTCGCCGTTGTAGTGGCCGGCGAACTCCTGGCCGCTGAGGGTGAAGTTGCCGCCGGGGTCGTGGACGGTGACCTGCCCCGAGTTGAACGAGTAGCTGCAGCCGTACGCCTCCGCCTGCACGGCGGGCACGGCGACCAGCCCGATGAGGGCGAGCATCGGCGAGATGGCCAGGGCGGCGAGGCGCTTTCGCGCCACCGCGGACAGCACAGCGACCATGTTCGTTCCTCCAGCTAGCAGCGGACGCCGGTAGTGATCATCTGCGAGCACCGCCAGCCGTTGCCGCAGCCGTCACCGGCGCACGAGGTTGCGCTGTAGCACTCCTTGCAGATCCGCGCGAAGGTCCCGCGGGCGCCGCAGCATCCCCACGACCAGCAGCACCTGCCGGAGCAGTTGGTCGAGCCGCTGCAGAGGCTGCAGCAGCTGGCCGCCAGCGGTGCCGACGCGGCCTGTGCCGCCTGCGGCAGCCCCGCGAGCGCGGTCGCGAGGCCTACGGCGGCGACGGAGAGCTTGCGCATGAACCCGCGCCGCCCCATGCGCTCCACCAGAGAGAGCACGGGCGAGCGGTCGTCTACGTCGTGACTCATGTGACCTCCTCAGCGGATGAGCGGCGCTGCCGGGCGTTCGCGACTGTCTCGGCTCAAACGACCTCCTCCTCCCAATCGGGAACGTGCTCCGGCATCCCGTACTGAGCGACGCGGGCATCGCTGTCCAGCAGCACGGCGGCCGGGGTGGTGGTGACGAGGAACTGCCCGCGAACCCTGCCTTTCCTGTCGAGGAGGACCGACACTTCCGGACCCATCAGTCGCGACAGCTCGGAGCAGGCGGCGTCGCTTCCCTCACAGAACACGAGCAGCCGCCCCTCGGACCGGTGGCGGATCCCGGCGATGGTGTCGAGGAGCCAGTCGGCCGGCGTCCCGCCGCTCTCCGCCGTCAGGAACAGCAGGGCGGTGGGCGCGCCGCGGAGGTCGGCCGAGCGCACCGTGGCCCCGGTCGCCAGCTCGGGAGCCTCGAACTCGACGAGCGTGCCGCCGGACAGGCGATCGTGCTTCGTCACCTCGGGCATGGCGGCGTACAGCTCCGTCTTGAGCCGCACGGTCCGCCGCAGCAGACCCAGCAGCACGACGGTCTGCACCATCACCAGCGCCCAGATCGCCGCGAGCCCGACGTCGAGCACGATGCGCCCCACGCCGCTCATGCCCCGGCCGCGAGGACCGCGAGCCAGACGGCGATCACGAGCGCCGTCGCCCCGAGGCCAACCGCCTGGACCCGCCGGTAGTGGCGGGCGTCGGTCTCCCATACCCCGACCACCTCGCTGCCGTCGGCCGACCTGCGCAGGGCCAGCGGCGCGACCCAGACCGGGAGCGCCTTCCCGATCCAGTGGCCGGCCATCAGCAGGGCCCCCAGGCCCGGGCTTCCCAGCGCGAAGGCGAGCAGCGTCAGCAGCCAGAACCCGCCGTAGTTGATCCGGGTGAAGAAGCCGAGGCTGAGGTGCAGCCCCCACAGCGTCGCGGCCCCGAGCGGGCCGAACTGGTGCATCCAGACCTTCTCGGTCTGGAGCGGGCGCTCGGGCAGCCGGAAGCGCAGGACCCCCAGCTCCCGGGCGGCCAGCACGAGCGCGACCACGAGGCAGACCGCCAGCCCGAGCGTCAGCCGCCCCGCCTGCCCCGCGACCTGGCCCAGCTCACCGATGCCAGCGCCGATCGCGAGCGTCACCCCGAGCCCCGTCAGCGTGTACACGGACACCGCCGCCAGCCACGTCCTCCAATCGCGTGCCACCTTCACGAGGGGCGTCAGCGCTCCGATGAGCGACTGCCCTCAAATGCTGCGGAGGTGGCTCCAGCCGAGCAGGGCGGCCAGGGGCAGGAGGCCGAGCCGCAGGTCGACCGCACCGGCGCCGGCGGCGGCCACGAGCGCCGTGGCCACCACGAGATAGCTCGCCAGCCGGAGCCGGTCCGAGCCAACCGCCGCGACCGTGGTGTCCATCGGAACCTCCTCGTCAGGTGACCGCCGGCAGCGGCTGGTCGCCGCCGGCCATCGACTCCCGGGCCGTCGAGACGAGCGCGGCCAGCTCACCGGAGTGGCGGGGCCCGCCCGATCCGCTCACCCGTCCCGTCTCGTCCACCACCACGGCGGCCGGCGTGCCGCTGATCGAGAACGACGACAGCACCGTCCCGTCCGGATCGGCGAGCACGGCGATGTCGCCGGCCAGCAGCCCCGCGAAGGCGTTGGCCTCCCGGGCGCCGCCCTGGCACACCGCGATCCGGGTCTGTCCCGGCTCGGCGGGGACCTGCCGCGTGCCGTCGGCGAGGCGCCGGCAGAACGCGCAGCCCTCGGACAGGAACAGGATCACCAGCTCGCGCCCGAACAGCCGCGAGCTGTCGATCTCGGCCCCGGTTCGCACGTCCGTGCCCGTGAACGCCGGAGCCTGGGCACCCACGGGCAGCCGCTGGGGGATCCGGCCGCTCTCGACGGCGACCTGGAGCTCGCGGAGGGTGCGGAGCAGGCCGAGGATGACCAGACCCTCGAAGAGCACCACGACCCAGAGCAGGACGAACGCGGGCAGCAGGGGGACGCTCATGCCGCCCGCGATCCCGTGGCGCCGGCCCGGCGGGTGCACGTCTTGCAGCCCTTGCGATAGAGGCGCACGACCTCGTCCGCGTGGAGCAGCCACAGCCCGGCCATCACGCAGGCCAGCGCCGTCGCCCCGGCGGCCACGACGTCGTCGGGGCTGGCCAGGAGGCGGAGGGCCTGGCCGCCGCCGCTCCAGACGGTCAGCGCCATCCCGATCAGGAGGGCGAGCTGGACGAGCGACCGCACCGAGAGCCGTTCCTCGCCCAGGCTCCCGAAGCAGTGACACAGCATGTCTCGGTGGCGGCGCAGGTTGATCGCGACCGCGGCCGCGAAGAGGAGCAGGAGACCCGTCGCCAGCGGCAGGGCGACGCCGAGCGCGAACCCGCCCAGCAGGGCCACGGCCACGAACGCCTCGGCCGGGATCAGCACGGCTCCGAACGCGTAGGCCAGGGGGACGGGAAGCAGCTCGTACTCCGCCACGCCGCGCAGGGAGGCCATCGGGCGGAGCGCCTTGCCGAGGCTGGAGACCAGGAAGACGCCTCCCAGCGCGAGCTGCAGGACGAGCCGCGCGGCGTCCAGGTTCATGGCGTCGTCACCAGCGAGCGCACGTCCACCTCCTCCCAGTTGAGGTTCTCGCTGACGGCGGTCAGCTTCCACTGCGTGGACCAGATCTCCGGCCGCTCGACGTCGGCCCGGAACGTCGCCCGGAGGCCGCGGCCGGCGATGCGGATATGGGACTGGACGACCGTGCCGAACTCCAGGATCGCCGCGTCGTCCCGCCACAGCGTGAACGAGTAGAAGGTGCGCGGGCCCTCGACCAGGAATCCCGCGTGGAGAAGGCCCGAGCAGCGCTGCCGCGCGTCGCGGCGGACCTGGCGGTACAGGCGATGCAGTCGCAGGAGATCCCACACGGAACGGAGCTGGAAGCGCGTGATCACGCAGGTCACCTCGCTGCCGACCCGCTCGTAGCCAGCGCCGCTGAAGGAAACATCGCCTGGCATGCGAGTGTTGTAGACGGGGTGGGGGGCGGGGTCCACCGACAACCCTGACAACGCACTGACAAGTGACCCGGACAACCGGAATCGGCCGGCTGCGCCCCGCGGCCCTCGGCTACGCTGGTGCCTGAGACGATGGTGAGCGATCAGTGAGGCGCGGTTTTCTGCGGCGGCTGCCCCGGCCCGTCCGGTGGCTGTGGTTCGCGATCCTGGCCGTCATCGGGCTGGAGTGCGCCGGCGTGGCGCTGGGGTTCGTCCTCGGCCCCGACTGGTGGTACGCGGCGGGCCAGCTGGGATCCATCCTGGCGGCGCCGCTGGCCGTGGGCCTGCTCGTCGTCTTCGGCACCAGCGCCTGGGTTGGCCGCAAGGCGTCGTCGCCCGCGGACGGCGGGTCGGACGAGGCGCACCCGCCCGCGCCGCAGGTTCCGATCGAGGTGGCCGCCGGCCGCCGCGCCGGCGAGGCCGTGTCGGCCTTCGCCCGGACCCGCGAGGGGCAGGCGACGATCCGGCAGACGGCACGGCTGGTTCGGGCCTTCCGCGCCGCGACCCGGCCGGAGCCCGGGTCGACGGGCGCGGACGGGGCCGAGCGCGGGCCCGGAAGCGACCGCTAGACCCGCCCACGGAGGAGTCGCGCAATTCGTACATGCGGACCCCACGTGCGGTCTGGGGGGCGGGGGTGCCGGGTGCCGGGCCGGCCGGCATCGCCCTTTCCCGCCCGAGCGGGCGGCCTCCGACGCCAGCCGGCAGTGTCGCTGGCGCCTCCGTGGGGCTACAGCACCGTCACCGCGATCTCGTTCGAGTCCGGTGAGACGCCGACCGCGTTGTTCGCCGCGACGTTGTAGTAGTACGTGTGCCCGCTCGTGAGGCCCGTGTCGGTGAACGTGGTCGTCGCGCCGCCGACGGTCGCGGCCGCCGCGACGGCCTCGCCGTCCGACTTCGTGCCGCGGTAGACGCTGTACGACGTCGGGCCGCCGCTGGCGCTGGCGGCCCAGCGCAGCGTCACCGTGCCCTTCCCGGCGGTCACGGTCAGGTTCGTCGGACCGCTCGGGACCGACGCCGTCGCCGGGGTGACCGTCAGCTGGTCCACGCGCGAGAGCCCGTGATCGGAGACCGCCAGCATGCTGACGGTGTTCACCCCCGCGTTCAGGTGCACCTGCAGGAACGAGTGCTGGTACGTGTCGAAGCTGCCGGTGATCGGGAACCGCTCCGTCCTGGTCACGACGGCGCCGTTGACCGCGAGGCCCATCTGCCGGTTCGTGACGCCCGGGAACAGCCCGCCCTGGAAGGCGTAGCGCCAGTCCACCGTGTACAGGCCGCTGCTCGGCACCCTGACGTTCAGGAACGTCATCGTGCCCTGCGTCGAGTACGCCATGTCCACGACCCGCTGGTTCGGCGAGGTCGAGCCCGAGGAGCCGAGCACCTGGGGGAACCAGCCGGTCAGCGTCTGGAACCAGTCGAACCCGGCGAGCTGGGCGTCCTTGCAGTAGAAGACCAGGCTGCTGCCGGAGGCCACCCCGGCCCCGCTGCCGCCCGTGATCGCCGGCGGCGGCGTCTTCGACGCGTCCTCGGCGGTGCGCGCCGACTGGCCGCCGGAGTTGACCGCGCTCACCTGGTAGAAGTAGGTGGGCGTGGTCCCGAGACCCGCGTCCTTGAACGTCGTGCTCGTCGTGGTGGTGTACGGCGTGCTGCCTTCCCCACCGGCGCTCGTACCACGGTAGACGTCATAGCTGCTCGCGCCGGCGCTGGCCGGCCAGGAGAGCGTGATCGACGTGTCGTAGCCGGCGTGCAGGTCCAGGCTGGCCGGGGCCGGCGGCGCCGTCGCCGCGAACGCGGTGAGCTGGAAACCGGCGGCCGCACACAGGGACCCGAGGGCGGCCAGGGCCATCAGGATGCGTGACGGGCGGCGGTCGGAACGGAACAGTCTTGCCATATGCAGCTCCTGTCAAGGCTGAAACCGAGCTTCCGCGTAGACCTTGATATAAGGCTTAGTTAATATCGTAGCCTTATATTCGGGAGCCCGGGTGTCGAGGTTGAGATCTGAACCGGTGGAACGACGGAGATGGACCGTCCGTGACCTGCGCCGCGACAACCGCTCGGTGCTGCTGTGGTCGCTGTTCTTCGATCAGCCGTGCAGCCGCCAGGACCTGAGCGAGGCCACCGGACTGAGCCCCGCCTCGATCAGCAACGTCACGCGCGAGCTGATCGAGGAGGGGATCGTGGCGGAGGCGGGCTCGGTGGACTCCGACGGCGGGCGCCCGCGCACGTTGCTGCAGATCGACTCCAACTACGGCTACGTCATCGGGGTGGACGTCGGCGAGACCCGCGTCCGGGTGGAGCTGTTCGACCTGACCATGACCGAGCGGGCCAAGGCCGACTACCCGCTGGACCCGGAGAACCAGGGCGTGGACCTGATCGTCGACCGCATCCTGACCGGCCTGGAGACCGTCCTGGCGAGCGCGGACGTGGATCCCAACGCTGTCCTGGGCATCGGCGTGGG
>Ga0066661_10000463_pt1 | contig 13797 bp, 13 predicted proteins | sample GraSoiAngelo_110_FD_66454 | JGI IMG/M metagenome (GOLD analysis project Ga0066661, IMG submission 66454) | Grasslands soil microbial communities from the Angelo Coastal Reserve, California, USA - 14_0903_12_30cm | ecosystem: Environmental > Terrestrial > Soil > Grasslands | place: USA... | reverse complement strand
AAGGTGTCGGACTGGCTTTCATGCGAGAGCAGGTATTAGCTCAGGGTGGCACTCTCGAGATTACGTCCGTGCCTTCAAAGGGGACGGTCATCGAAGCTTCGTTCTCGATCGAGAACATCTCGTAACGCCTGCGCGATTAATCTAGACTGATACTTTTGCCAGTAGTTGTAATACGAAGTGAAAGTCATGCTTGCTTCCTAGGGGAAAAGCAAGCTTGAGTCCGCTTCGTAAGTCAATTTTGATCAGGTTGTACTCGCGTACGCTCAGGAACTTCTGCGGTTTTTCAGTTCTAGTAATCGTTTGTTTTCTGGGATCATGCAGGCGTCCGACTAAATCGAGCGGATCTGGGACAGGCCAAGGCGGCAACCCCGCTTTGATGTTCACTCTGCGTGCTGCTCCTTTGAAGACCCCTGCCAATGTCAACCTTCTTTCCTTTCGCACGACTGTAGCAGGGATCTCCTTAACTCCCGCGGCAGGCGAGTCCGTCAATGTGCCGCTGAATGCAAATTTGTACCAAGCGGATCTTGTCCGGCTCCAAAGTGACGCTACGCTTCTCGCCCTGTCCACTGCTGTCCCTGTTGGGAGTTACACGAACATGGTTGTGAGTCTCTCGGATCCGGCCGTCACGTATTGTATGCAGACACAAGGAATGGCGGGGTGCGAGACGGGCAGCGTAATCACCTTGAGGGGTGCACCGGCCACGCCAATTATCACAACCTCTCCGTTTCCTCTGGTTGTCGTTCGCGGGCAAAACATCGGTCTTGCTATTAGCATAGATATTGAAAAGGCGTTGAGCGTGAACGGACAGAGCCAGGCAATCACTTCGGTAAATCTCGGTGCGGCTAATGTCTTGACAGCGATGATGCTTCCCCCAGCATCAAGCAGTTTGCCAGCTACGCCGCTGGATTTTATCGAAGATGTGACCGGGACTGTTTCGTCTGTCGATGAAGGCACACAGCGTGTGACAATCCAAACGGCCACTAGAGGCCCAATAACCGCCAACGCGAACAATTCAACGATTGTATCTCCCAACTGTGTGATTTTCAATCTAGGTAATACTTTTACGTGCGCGAAGCAAGGTCAGGTGGCCAGTTTGGATACGGTGCTGAATCCGGATGGCTCAGTCACTCTTGTGGAATATGACCCACTGGCAATCACGGCGGGGGACTGGATCGAGGGCATAGTTGGATTGCCACCATCGTCGTCCACACAGTTCCAGCTTGTCACGAATGACTTTGTCCTAGCAGATAACAACAGCCTAATCGGAAGCAATTTGGAATTGGGCGCTTCTGTGAAAATCACTTTGGTACACCCGAAACCCTTTCAAGTGGATGACAAGGGGCTGGTTGTCCCTAATACGCTATTTCTGGGAGCCACGGACGCTTCCGTTCTGGCTCCCGGTCAGACTCTTACAGTGCATCTTGTTTCCTTCACGCCAAGCACCGGAACCACTCTCGCGGCTGCGAACGTAGATTTCCTGTATCTCCGTTTCACTCGTGTGACGGGCAATGTAGCCAACGTAGCCCCTCCGAATACTTTTACAATCCAATCCTTTCCCTCGTTTCTTGGACTGGTCTTTCCCGTGACTGTACAACTGTCGAATGGTTCCCCCAGTACAAATTTTGATGGAGTCACTAGCGCCAGCGACCTCGCTTCAGGACAGACCGCGTCCGTTCGCGCGCTCTATTTTGGCCTTCCGACGGGACCAACACCCACACCTACTCCGCTTAGTGCCGCGAAGGTTCGTGTTCCCTAAAGTGTTTCTCGTGCTTGGTCGCTAACACCACTCGTACCGATAAAGATAGATATTCTAGCTCGAACGCACTTTACAAGGACAAGGCGGTTACCACCTGATAGACGACTGTAACTTTTGACAGTATCTCTTGGACTGGCCGTCACCCAAGCTGCCTGCTCGCTGGCAACAGCACCTCGCGGGGGTTGACATGCAGAACGCATTTCAATCGTGGATCGGCCAAATAGTGGTCGTGCAACTGGCCTTTGGCCCAGCCAAGGTGAGCCTTCGCGGCATGTTTTTGCGGGACCAAGAGAAGACCCTGCTGATGAGACCCGAAGCCGGGCCCGACATAGAGATCGCGAAAACCCGCGTCTTGGCCATAGAGGAAGTGAAACGCCGCTCCCGCAGTCTTCCTTGGCGCCCGTTTGAATGCGCTTCACCGTCGGTGGGTCGATCCAGGTAACAGCTCATCGAAGAGAAGAGGTCAAGGAGGTATTTCAGGTGGATAAGCCGATTCAAATACTCGTCGTCTCGTCGGAGTTTACGAATTGCGATGTTCTGAAAGACATCATAAACAGAGAGGGCTGGAAAATGGTTTGTGCCGCAACGGTTCGCGAGTGCAGCGAAGTATTAGCCAACGAGAATATTGATTTGGTGTTCTCCGACCGATGCTTGGCGGACGGAACTTATCGCGACGTCCTTGTCATTATGCGGTTGCTGAGGCTGTACATCCGCATGATAGTGACCTCCCGTCTCGCAGATTGGGACGAATATTTAGAGGCGGTGCATGATGGCGCTTTTGACCTCATTGCGTCTCCAAGCCGAGCCGCGGACCTAGTCCGCGTAGTCAGTCAAGCCCAGAGCGAGAATCAAAAGATAGGTAGAGCAGTTGCCGTTGACAATGCCCCGGTGACCAGCGTGGGAGGGCCGTTGGAGCCACCTTTCACAATGTCAAAAAGTAGGAGCATCGAACGATATCCATCAATGACCTAACCCCCCACGGGCAGAAATGCTAGTCTTCAGTCCGCAGCGTTCCGACCACTTGCCCTAGCAGGGCAATGACCGTCGCCAAGCTCACCAACAAAGGGGCGGTCACCCAGAGATCGAAGGCAAATTTCTTTAGGAATGTGGATGTCAAGCCCGTGAAAAGCAACCCGTTACCTCCGACTGAAGTAGCTTGGCAATCGACTCATCAGGATTTGGAGATAGGCCGCAAGTCTGCCGCGAGCAGCCTACCTATCGTCTTAGGCTAGCGGCGGGCCGCCAACTCGCTTGCCCTTGAGGTGAAAGTTCACATCAATGTGGTCGGCGATCTTAATGAACGGGATACCTTTGTCCATCCCGTAATCCTTACGGTTGAACACCATGCTTCCCTTAATCTCACCTGAGCCTGTCCCCTTCCCGGAGACCGTTAAGGTCAACTTCTCAGGGTTTGACACTCCTCGTATTGTGAAATCGCCATCCACTTCAAAGGTGTGAGGCCCTGTCCGCACAAACTTAGTGGACTTAAATGTGATCAACGGATTTTGTTCAACGTCGAAAAAGTCCCTGCTCTTTAGCTTGCGGTTCTTCATGCCACTTCCTGTATCGACGCTCGCCGCCTGGATGTTGACTTCCAGAACGCCTGTCGTTTCGTCAGGAGATGTAAAAGTTAAAGTGGCATCCCACTTATCGAATTTGCCGGCGATCTTCACCGAGGATTTAACATGGAAATTGATCCAACTCTCAATCGGGGAAAGTTCGAAGATCGGAGCTTGCGCCCGACTTAGTGACGGAAAAATGATTGAAGCAAAGAAGATACCTAGCTGCGCAGCGCACCGTGCGGGCCCCATCAGTTTCATTTCAAAACTCCGGCTTGATACCTGCATGAAGGTCGCCCAGAGTGCATTGCACTAAGGCCATGCAAGCTTCCTTTGGTCAGGTTCTCACTGAATTGCCGGCCGACGAACTGTTAGTTCTCACAGACGACGTTTTTTGTTCCTTTACGACGACCCCAACCACAGTCGGTTACGAGCGTGGCTCGACGCTGGTGACCAGCAACCTGCCCTTTCAGGAGTTGACCGAGGTGTTGGGGGCGGAACGGCTGACCGGCGCGCCGCTGGACCGCCTCACCCACCACGTGCACATCCTGGAGATGAACGGCGAGAGGGACCGCCTCAAGCAGAGCAAGCACAAACGCAACCCTCAACCCGGCCCCTAAATCACCACTACATCTCTTGCGGAGTGTGGCGTCTTCCGCTCCGGCCTAAACGCGGTGCGCAAATCGGACCGCGGGCCTCTGCTCGCTTCACTTTTCCACAGATTTTCAAACGGACCACCTCGACCCCTGTATTGACAGGGATGATTGCAAGGCCCTAGCCTAGCATTCACGGCTTCGGGGGAAGCTGGCTCATAGGTTATTGCCGGAGGTAGACGTAAGGTACTATCATAATTAAGCAGTATAAGTGTGCTAGCCGATAAGATTACTATGCCAGGTCTTCGGAGCGATGATGCCAGGCCTTCAAATGTCGTTCTTATAAGCAGGAAGACACTTTGCTAGAAACAACTTAATGGCGCTGCGGATTCTAGCAGTTGACGACTTTGAGCCTTGGCGCCGTTTTGTCTCTTCTGCTCTCGACAGACGACTCGGCTTACAGACTCTCTTCGAAGCGTCAGACGGCCTTGAAGCAGTTCACCGTGCTGAGGACCTGCAGCCGGATTTAATTCTGCTGGACATTGGGCTTCCAGGCCTTGACGGGATCAAGGCTGCCCGACGAATTCATGATCTCTCACCCAGTTCGAAAATCCTCTTCTTGAGCGAGGAGAGCTCTCCAGATGTTGCTGAGGCAGCCTTGGAGGCAGGCGGCGCCGGCTATGTCATCAAGTCCGATGCGGGAAGGGAATTGTTGGCGGCGGTGAAAGCGCTTAGAGAGGGCGAGCGGTACATTAGCGCTCGATTGGTGGGCCGGGTTTTTTTCGACGCCCCAGAATACTCCTCCCAGGGGCACGGCTTGCACAAACTTCAGATCTATTCCAGCGACGAAGCATTCTTGGATGGCTACACTAGTTTTGTCGGCGGCGGTCTAAACTCCGGTAATGCGGTTGTGGTCTTAGCTACGGAGGCCCATCGGCTGGAGCTGTCTCAGAGACTGCGGACTCTAGGCTTCGACCTAGACGCGGTTATCAAGAGTGGTAGCTACGTTTCTCTCGACGCCGCGGAAATTCTTGCGTCATTCATGAGTGATCATGAGCCTGATGTTGAACGATTGTGGACTCTGGTGAGGGGCCTCGTTGAAAAAACGAGGAAAGCTCCAAACGGAGCCACTCGACACGTTCTTGCTTGCGGGGAACTCGCGCCCTGTTTATGGACGCAAGGCAAGGTGGATGCGGCGCTGACTGTCGAAGAACTCTGGGACGCGGCCTCCCACCGGTATGGCATAAGGACGCTGTGCGGGTATTTATCCCACGTCTTGCGGGCAGTTAGAAATCAACGTATGTTCCAAAACATCTGCTCTGTACATTCAATCGTTGTTCCCGACAACTCTAATGCCCAGCTAGGTTAGTTGCGCCTGCTAGATTCCTCACTCTGCTAAGAATTCGACACCTTATCCTGCCTTGCTTCTTGCAAGTCTTTTTGACTGCCGTCGGTTCGTCAAACTGTAACTTTTGACAGTCGGAATAGACGAATAGCTGCCGGATGCTGTCGTCCATATGGATCCGAAGCGATGCTCTTTTGGTAAGAGCCTGCGCACGTTGTCAGCCATGGTTGTTGCAGTTGCCATCCTGCCGGGTGACACGCTGTTATCGACTCCATCCCCACTGCCTTCGCAGTCCAGCCCCCAAGCTCCAAAGATTCCGTCCGATCAACTGGACTCCCTAGTGGCTCCCATTGCCCTGTATCCAGACCCATTGCTGGCACAAACGTTGGCGGCGTCCACGTATCCGCTGGAACTCATTCAGCTTCAGCAATGGCTTTTGAAGAACCCAGGGCTGAACGATCAAGCGTTAGCCGACGCAGTCGCGAAACAGCCGTGGGACCCGAGCATTCAAGCGTTGGCTGGCCTGCCTGATGTGGTTAAGCGTCTGGCAGACGATATTCAGTGGACGACTGACCTGGGCAACGCGTTTCTGACCCAACAAGGCGATGTGATGGATGCCGTGCAGCGCATGCGAAAAAAGGCCCAGGATAACGGCAACCTAAAGTCGGGGGAACAACAAAGGGTGGAAACGAAAGTCGTCGAGCACAAGAGTGTGATCGTTATTGAACAATCGAATCCTCAGGTCGTTTATGTACCTTCGTATGACCCTCTGGTGGTTTGGGGTGCACCCCTTTACCCCTACCCGCCGATTTACTATCCCCCGGCAGGATACTACGCCGCCGGGTTGGCGATTTCGTTCGGCGTTGGAATGATGATGGGGGCATTTTGGAGCGGCGGTTGGGGTTGGGGCTGCGGGTGGGGCAACAACAACATAAACATCAATAACAACAACAATTTCAACCGCAACTCGAACATCGGCGGCAACCGCAACAATATTGGGGGTGGGAACCGCCCATCGCAACAACCCGGTCGCGGTGGCATTGGAGCAGGCCGTGGAGACTCCAGTTGGAGGCACAATCCGCAACATCGCGGCGGCGCGCCATATCGCGACCGTGCTACCGCAGACAGGTTTGGCGGCACAGCGCGAGGCGACTCGCTTGCTAACCGTCAGGCTGGTGCCAGGCAACAGCTTGGCCGTCAAGGCGGCAATCTGGCAAGCAATCGGGCCGGCGACGGACGGCTAGGCAACCAGGCTGGCGGAGGACTGGGCGCAGGTAACAGGCTCAGCGGAGGGGGGCCAAACAGCATTGGAGGCCGGGACCTCACGCGGGGCGGCGCAGGCAACCGAGATGCATTCGGAGGAGGGTCCAGGGGTTCCCGGGGATACAACGGATCCAGCGCGCGCGCGAACAGCAGCCGCGGTGCCTCCAGCATGGGATCCCGAAGTGGAGGCATCCGCGGCGGCGGTGGACGTGGCGGCGGTGGCCGGCGGAGGTAAGCGGCGTTCATTGTGAAGAATAGTTGGGAGCACGAAATGAAACGAGTGCGTGGAAAGCTAAGTCTCAAGATCCTCCCCGCAGCAGTAGCAATCACGGGCCTGTTCCTCTTTTTGTCCGCACACGCGATCGTCGCCAGGCAACAGTCCGCCGCTAAAGCCACGCCCGTATCCGCGGGCGTGAACGCAAAGATGTTCAACACTACCCAACAGGCTGCTGATGAACTTGTCGACGCAGCTGAGAAGTTTGACGTACACGTTTTGGAAGTGATTTTCGGACCCGATGGTGACGATATCGTTCTCTCTGGTGAATACCCGCAGGACCGTCAGCGTGCTTCCGACTTCGCTGCAGAGGCCCGCAAAAAGAAAAGCGTCTCCCTAGATCCAAAGAAGGGAAGCCGAGCATTCCTCCTCGTGGGCGACGAAGATTGGCCCTTCCCGGTACCGTTAGTGAAGTTGGGAGCCAGGTGGTACTTCGATGCAAGGGCCGGTCGCCAGGAGCTCCTCCAACGCCGCATCGGTGCCGACGAACTGGACGCAATCGATATCTGCCGAGGCTATGTAGAAGCACAGCACGAGTATGCGCTCCAGCCACGCGAAGGTTTCGACGTCAATCAATACGCCCAGCGCATTATAAGTAATCCCGGCAAACAGGATGGCCTGGCCTGGCAAAACCCGGACGGCAGTTGGGGCGGACCAATTGGCGAAAAGATCGCTCGGGTGATCGAACAGGGATACTCTCCCGGAGCAGAACCATACCATGGCTACTTCTTCAAGATTCTGAAAGGACAGGGGCCGGCGGCCCCTCTTGGCCAAATGGACTACGTAGTGAAAGGCGTGATGATTGGCGGCTTCGCCCTCGTAGCGGCACCTGCCGAATACGGTGAAACGGGCCTGAAGACCTTCATAGTCAGCGAGGATGGTGTCGTGTACGAGAGGAACTTCGGACCGGGCACCCTCAACGAATTCACGAAAATGGAGCGCTTTAACCCGGACGGATCTTGGACCCCGGTTATGGAGGAAGCCAAATAGGAGAGGCGTCTTCTTCGCGCTTTTGCGTCCTCGGGGCGTCACGGATATTTTCTGGTAGCCGAATGAGAGGAGACAACATTATGGCTCACTTCAATTCCTTAAGAACGATAAACGTTGCGGCAGTGTCGATCATCGGCTTCGCTTTGCTGACCACCGTGTCTGCTGCGCAGTCCGTAAACGTTCAGGGTGTCATCAAAGGACGAAACGGGGAGATGATGGTTCTAAGGGCTGAAGATTCTACGGACGTTAACGTTTTGCTGACGGATAGCACTCAGGTAGGACAGGTGCAGGGAATGTTCCAGGCGCGGCGGAAGCAAATGTCCATGGCGGCGCTTATCCCAGGGCTCAAGGTTAAAGCCGAAGGAACCTACAACGATCAGAAACAACTGGTAGCCACTTCCGTCTCCTTCAAAGGTAATGATCTGCAAGACGCTGTGAAGATTGAAGCCGGCCTGCACGAAACAAAGGTACGAGTGCAGCAGAACGAAGAGGAGCTGGAAAAACAAAACGCTGCGCTGAAAGCGCAAAACCAAGCTTTGCAACAACAGCAAGCAAAGCTGACCGAGCACGACACCAAGATTGCCGCGAATAAAGCCTCCGTTGAGGCCGCCATTGCTCGCTTCGGCCAGCTCGACGACTACTACATCTTTGACGAGGTCACTGTATATTTCGCCCACGGTAAAACCAAGGTCGATCCAAAGTACACGCCCCAACTGCTGGCCTTGGCCGACAAAGCCAAGCCTATCAACGGCTATATGATCGAAGTGAAAGGCTTCGCCTCAACCGTCGGGAGCACGGAACTAAATCAACAGCTAAGTGAAGACCGCGCTGACGCAGTTACCAATATCCTCGTTCAGCAGGGACACATTCCTCTTACGAGAATGCTGGCACCAGGTGCGATGGGAGAGACTCACCAAGTCGGCGACGACAAGACTGAGAAAGGGCAGGCCGAGAATCGGCGTGTAGTAGTTCGTGTTCTACAGAACAAAGCCATCGCCGGGATACCTTAGCGTATCGGTTGCGATTGCTGCGCAGCGTCGTCCAATGAATGGTGGGTGTAGTCGGAAATATCGGCAACACCACACGCCTTCGACCATGATGACCAAATTCATGGATTCCTCCTCTTCCCGAGTGCAAGGCGCCGGCGAAAAACGAGACGAGAGTATTCGCCCTGTTGCCTATACCCACATCCGTGTGTCGCTGCCAAAGATCCGCTTTGCAACCTGGCTTCTGTTCTCATAAGTAGAGCCCCCATGTGCCAGCCTTCGGCCTGTCTGTTGTGACAGTTTCCAATAGATGCCTCGCGAGAATAGCTTGGTTGACAGGGGTCAGTCTCGATCCTGGGTAAGCCCGGAGAGCTCCGAAAGCCCAGATTGATAATGAGGAACCAATGAAACACGAGGTGGCACCCAAGCCTTTATCATTTATCTTTTCCACCTTGATCCTTTTCCTCACTCTGGCCTTGCTTTATTCATCGTGGCTGCCTGCAGCCCAGTCCTCTGCACTAATTCCCGCTCTACAAGACGCTGGGCCCAGCTCCCAAGATGTCAATAAACTTGTTCCAGGCACCCTCATCAAGCCCTCCCAAGTGTTGCATGTAGATGTAGAATTGACTCTTCTCAATGTGGTTGTCACCGATCCTTACAATCGTCTGATTGTAGGCCTTGATCCAGACAATTTCCGAGTCTTTGAGGACAAGGTTGAGCAGGAAATCATCAACTTCTCCTCCGAGGACGTCCCCATTTCAATCGGGGTAATCTTTGACTGCAGTGGGAGCATGAGCAACAAACTTGGCAAGGCCCGCGAGGGGGCCATGGAATTCTTTAAGACTGCCAATCCAGAGGATGAGTTTTTTCTGGTTACCTTCAATGAGCGCGCCGAGCTGACGAGTTCGTTTACCAACGGTGTTGAAGACCTGCAGAGCCGCCTGATGTTTACCTCTTCCAAGGGCCGAACTGCTTTGTTCGACGCTATCTATCTGGGTCTCAGCCAAATGCGAAGTGCACGCAACGCAAAACGTGCCATGCTTATCTTGTCCGATGGAGGCGACAACCACAGCCGCTACCAAGAAAGCGATATCAAGCGGCTAGTGAAAGAAGCCGATACCCAACTTTATGCCATAGGCATCTTTGATCCTCTCGGATATCGCAGTCGGACGATCGAAGAGCTCAACGGTCCCTCCCTTTTAAGCGAAATCACGGAGATGACGGGCGGACGCGTGTTCGCCGTTGAAAACCTCAACGAATTGCCCGACGTCGCAACAAAGATCGGCTTGGAACTTAGAAATCAATACGTCTTGGGATATCGGTCGAGCAACAAAGCCCACGATGGACGATGGAGAAAAATTAAGATCAAGATGCGCGCACCTAGGGGACTTCCTCCGCTAAGCGTATACTCAAAAACAGGCTACTACTCCCCCACACATTAAAGCTGTTGTGCGAGTTTTCCGCAGATCTCGAGTCAGCGGTATCAAGAAGACTTCTGTCTTTCGATACAGAATTGGCGCATTCGCCTCTTTGTTATAGTTCGTTAAACCTTCAACCAATCAAACGAATAGGGTCTTTGCCAGCCAGAGAAGTAGAAGATACCTTGCTTTCGAGCAACGACTTCCCCTCCTCTTGACCATATTTTGAGACGTGTGCGCAAAGCGCGCCCGCAGAGCGACCGCGCACATTGCGATAGGGGCCGAGGACAAGCTGAATGCCGACTGTTTTGAATCAAATGAGATTCTTCCTTCGATTAGGGAAACGAATCCGCAAATTAAGAAAGAAGCGAGGCCTTTCTCAGGAAGATATGATTTCCTATGGTTTTTCCGCACGGCATTGGCAACAAATCGAGGCCGGGCGGCCGATCACCGTCTCGACCCTACTCCGGGTGTGTGCTGTATTCGGGGCTTCGATTGACCGTCTAGTTCACGGGCTGGATAGGGGAATTTACGAGGACTAGTCCCACCAGCCCCGCTAATCTGCTCGTGGCCATTCTTAAACCTTTTGCATTATAAAGCTACCTGCTCTTAGAGGGAATTCTTCCAACTTTTGGCTTTCAATATGTGGCATTTAAATCGTGCTTCCATAGGGTCCCATGATAAAGCTCCGCGTTATCGTGGCCGACCTAAAGCAACGGCGTGAATATTCGCATCTTAGTTGCTGACGATTCTGAGCCCTGGCGTCGCTTCGTCTCTTCTGCGATTCTGCCGAAGAAGCCTGGATGGCACATTGTTTGCGAGGTCTCAGACGGCGTGGAAGCGGTCACAAAAGCCGAAGAACTTAAGCCAGACCTGATTCTGCTGGACATCGGCCTTCCCAAGCTCAATGGCATTGAAGTCGCTCGACAGATCACCAAGATTCCCTCCAATTCAAAAATTCTTTTCTTGAGTGCTTTCGATTCGCTAGAAGTTGTGGAAGAGGCTCTGAATACTGGCGCGAATGGTTACATCGTCAAGTTGGACGCTGGAAGCGAACTGGTAGGGGCAGTAGAAGCCGTCTTTCAAGGCAAACGGTATGTTAGTAGCAGATTAAAGGGAGTCATTTCTGCCCAAGCCGAGGATGCACATGCCTCGGACAAACCTGTCCACGATGAGCTTCTCGCATCGCGATTGATCCGCGTGCCAGAAATGGAGTTCACTCGCTGCCACGAAGTTCTGTTCTATTCTGATGATGTGGTCTTTCTGGAGAGCGTTACTCACTTTATCGGAGCCCCCCTGAGGTTCGGAAATGCAGCGGTTGTGTTCGCTACAAAACCACACCGAGATATGCTGTTTGAGGAATTGAAAGCGCAAGGGGTGGATGTCGATGTCCTTATTCAACAGGGAAGCTACGTTTCACTGGATGCTGCCGATACACTCTCTAAATTCATGATCAATGGCTGGCCTGACACAGATCGATTCTTTGAGGGCTTCAAGAACCTCATTGAGTCAGCATCAAAGGCGGCTAATGCAAAACATCCCCGGGTTGCAATTTTCGGCGAACGGGTTGCCCTCTTGTGGGCTGAGGGTAAAAGGGACGCGGCGATTCGGCTCGAACAACTCGGCAACGACCTTGCTAAAACTCGTAAAGTAGACATTCTTTGTGCGTATCCGTCCAGGCTTCGCATCCAAGAGGACAAACATTCATTCGGGGTCGTCTGTGGAGAACACTCAGCTGTTCGCTCCAGATAAAAGGCTTTAACTCGTGTTATAGGAAATTGCGAGATTGTCCAAGAATGCTCATTTTCGGCCGTTTTTTTTTGACGGCATGACCGTTCACTAGAACCGAAAGACAATTCCGGTGGAAGCCCTAAAGTTATTCTGCGCGCGGCTTCCGAACTGCGTCATCAAATAATTGGTTTGAATCACGCGCCAATAAAACTGGTCGTGAAATAATGCAACATCGACACCGCCTCCCAGCGCCATCGAGAATGACGACCTTCCAAAACCTGCTTCACTGATATGCGCGCCGCCGAGGAGCAGGTGCGCAAACGGCGACACACGGGAAGGCAGCGAAATTTGCGGCCCGAAGAGGTAAGTATGAGTCGAGATGCCGATGCCATTAGACGATCCGTAGTGCCCATCAAAATCTGCCACGCCGCCAAGCCAATCCGTGAATTTATATTGCCCAGCGATCTCCCATCCATTTAGATGGGCTGATGGTGAATTGTGTAAGTACATGTAAGAATAGCCGCCGAACACCTCTATCTTGTCCTGTGCTTGCGCCGAGAGTGATGCAAGGAGAAGCAGTCCGAGTACTGGCAACAGTTTCCGCAACATAATCCTCTTCCCTAGAGTCTGGATTTTAAGAATCCATATCCTTGTAAATTCTAGTTACGGGGAGCTTGCCTGTTGCCTGTCAGTTTTGACAGTGGGGAGGGGACTAGAAGGCATGCTTTTCTTTGTGGTGGATGCGGACATGCCGAGGACAGAACAGGCGAGTGCAAGAACGGGCGGAGTGATGTCTGCGACCAGGCATACGCTCCGTAGCTGGCGACGAGACCTGAATCTCTTTTTTGCTGAGTTATTCCGGAGTGCGAGTGCACCCGGGAAGGTTCCCATGTGGGACAGCAAGAAGCCGAACACGCCAGCCATTGCGAAACTGGAGCCAAGAAATTTGCAGGTAAATCATTCGCGGCTCGGGCCGAGCTTGCTCGTGAAGGGCGAAATCTTTGGCAACGAGGACCTTCTCGTTGATGGTTCGGTCGAAGGAATCGTCCAACTCGATGAGCAAGAACTGATGATAGGACCGACCGCAAAGGTAAAGGCCGACATCATCGCGGGCGAAGTGATCATAAGAGGCAACTTGAAGGGGAGCATCCGCGCAAAACGCCGTATCGAAATTATGAACGACGGCGCGGTGACCGGAGATTTGACAACGCCACAGGTTTTTATCGAAGAAGGAGCGTGGTTCAAAGGTTCGATTGAAATCAACAAGCGCGCAGAGAAGGAAACCGACAAGAACATTCCTTCTGAGGTAGAGTCCAATTCCGCTAAGGTCACCGGGATCGCCGCCGGGCTGAAGAGTGCCTGATACGACGCAGGGCTGGCTACCACCCATCACTCTTCTGGCCCTAGTGGTTACTAAATTAGATGCCCCTGAAGGCCGTCTAATGCACCACACCGGCCTTAATTGCTTTTCACCGCCGCATCGTCACGAACCGTACAGAATCACCCTAGGGTTGTGTTCCCAGGGCTCCTTGTAATACCAAAGCTCGACGCTTTCGACTGTATGAGGTTTGCCGGCGAGGCCCATGACGCGGTTTCTTCCTCCTGGCCAGATACGGTCTCCAACGGCCAGTTCCTCCGACGTTCCATCTCCGAAGTGGACAACGACACGGTCGAGGAAAATGGGATCACCACTCACCCGCAGCTGAATAGTGTGAAAGACACCATCGCGACGCGTGACCTGGATCCTGTCATGATCCCTAGTGCCGTCAATCTGCGCATCACCCAAGAAATCCCAAACCTGCCCTCGTACAGACAGACAAACGGTACTGGCAAAACCTAGAAGACAAACCAGTCTGCACGCAAGGCTTTTACTTGGCATCAC
>Ga0066661_10000462_pt1 | contig 13820 bp, 16 predicted proteins | sample GraSoiAngelo_110_FD_66454 | JGI IMG/M metagenome (GOLD analysis project Ga0066661, IMG submission 66454) | Grasslands soil microbial communities from the Angelo Coastal Reserve, California, USA - 14_0903_12_30cm | ecosystem: Environmental > Terrestrial > Soil > Grasslands | place: USA... | reverse complement strand
CGGGGCCTGGTCAAGGTCCACCCGGGCTGCCACGACGTGAAGTCGTTCGTGAAGTGCGACGCGCTGCTGCTCGACGACGAGTCGATCAGCGACACGTACCCGTACATCGAGTGCGACGAGCCGCGGGTGAACATCGGCCACGAGGCCACGGTGAGCAAGGTCTCGGACGAGCAGCTCTTCTACCTGCAGAGCCGGGGCATCCCGCAGGCCGAGGCCGAAACGATGATCGTGAACGGGTTCATCGAGCCGTTCACCAAGGAGCTGCCGCTCGAGTACGCGGTCGAGCTCAACCGGCTGATCCAGCTCGAGATGGAGGGGTCGGTCGGCTAGATGAGCTTCACGATCGAGGCCGTGGAGGAGCTCGCCTCCCTCCACGGCGAACCCGAGTGGGTGCGCGCCCGGCGGCGGGACGCGTTCGCCGCGTACGAGCGGCTGCCCCTGCCGTCGCGCTCCGACGAGGAGTGGCGGCGGACCGACATCCGCGGCCTGGACCTGGACGCGTTCGAGGCGTTCGAGCGGGCCGACGGCGCCGCTCCCGCCGACCCCATCGAGGACACCGCCGGCGTGCTGCGCCAGCGCGGCTCGGAGCCGGGCGTCGTCGAGCTCGACCCCGAGGTGGCCGCGCGCGGCGTGCTGCTGATGCCGCTCTCGCAGGCGGTGAAGGAGCACCCGGACCTGGTCCGGCCGCGCCTGTTCAGCGAAGCGCGGCCCGACCGGGACAAGCTGTCAGCCCTGCACGCGGCCCTGTTCAGCGGCGGCACGTTCCTGTACGTGCCGGGCGGCGTCGCGGTGGAGAAGCCGCTGGTCTCGCAGTTCTGGTCGTCGGGCGGCGGCGCGGCGGTCCTGCCGCACACGCTGATCGTGGCCGGGCCGGGCAGCAGCTTCAACTACCTGGACGAGTTCCTGTCGCCCGACCTGGACCGGCCGGCGCTGACCAGCGGCTCCGCCGAGGTCTTCGCCGGCGAGGGCTCGGTGGTCGGCTACCTGTCGCTGCAGCGGTGGGGCCGGCACGCCTGGCAGTTCGCCGACCAGCGGGTGCGGGCCGAGCGCGACGCGACGGTCCGCCTGGTCGCCGTCGGCCTGGGCGGCCGCTTCGCCAAGAACCGGATCGAGGCGACCCTGGCCGGTCCGGGCGCCAGCGCCGAGCTGAAGGCGCTGTTCTTCGGCTCCCAGCAGCAGTTCTTCGACTTCCACACGCTCCAGGAGCACCAGGTCGGCAACACGACCAGTGACCTGCTCTTCAAAGGCGCACTGCGCGACGAGGCGCGGAGCCTCTACGCCGGTCTGATCCGGATCGAGCCTGGCGCCACGCGCTCCAACGCCTACCAGGCCAACCGGAACCTGCTGCTGTCGAAGACCGCGAAGGCCAACTCGATCCCGATGCTGGAGATCCTGAACAACGACGTCCGGTGCACCCACGGCGCGACCGTGGCGCCGGTCGACCCCGACCACCTGTTCTACCTGGAGAGCCGCGGCATCCCGGCCCCGACGGCCGAGCGGATGATCGTGCACGGCTTCTTCGGCGAGGTGCTCGACCGCATCCCCGTGCGGCAGGCGCGGGACCTCGTCGAAGCGGAGTTGGAGGCGCGGATCGGCTAGCGATGGCGAAGCACCTGGTGGGGAAGATCGACGACCTGGAGGTCGACACGATGCAGAAGGTCGTCGTGGACGGGCAGGAGATCTGCCTGGCCCACGCCGAGGACGGCGGCTACTACGCCATCGCGGACATCTGCACGCACGAGGAGTACTCGCTGAGCGAGGGCGAGCTGTGGGGCCTGGACGTCGAGTGCCCGGCCCACGGCTCGCGGTTCAACCTGCAGACGGGCGCCGTGACGGGCCTGCCCGCGGTGGTGCCCGCGCGGACCTACCCGGTCACCGTGGAGGGTGACGATGTCTACATCGAGATCTAGCCTGCATCCGGTGGTGGGGCTCGACGTCGCGGCCGTCCGGAAGGACTTCCCGTTCTTCGACAGCGGGATCGCCTACCTCGACTCGGCCAACACGTCGCAGCGGCCCCGCCAGGTGCTGGACGCGATGCAGGAGTACTTCACCCGCTACAACTCCAACATCCACCGCGGCGTGTACCGGACCTCGATGGAGGCGACCGAGCGCTACGACGCCACCCGGCGCAAGGTGCGCGAGTTCATCAACGCCCGGTCGCTGAAAGAGGTCATCTTCACGCGCAACGTGACCGACGCGATCAACCTGGTCGCGTACTCCTGGGGCCGGACGAACGTCAGCGAGGGCGACCTGATCGTGCTGACGGTCATGGAGCACCACTCCAACCTGGTGCCGTGGCAGATGCTGGCCCAGGAGAAGGGCGCGCGCATCGAGTACGTGGACATCGACGACGCGGGCGAGCTGCGCATGGACCAGTTCCACGCCCTGCTGGAGCGGAAGCCGAAGCTGGTCGCGTTCGCCCAGGTCTCGAACACGCTGGGCACGATCACGCCGTACCGCGAGATGACCGCCGCCGCGCACGAGGCGGGCGCGGTCGTGCTGATCGACGGCGCCCAGGGCGTCCAGCACGTGGGCGTGGACGTCCAGGAGGTCGGCTGCGACTTCTACGGGTTCACCGGCCACAAGGTGCTCGGCCCGACCGGCGTCGGGGTGCTGTACGGCCGGCGCGACCTGCTGGAGGCGATGCCCCCGTTCGAGGGCGGCGGCGACATGATCAAGGCCGTCTTCCTCGACCACACGGAGTACGCCGAGCTGCCCATGAAGTTCGAGGCCGGCACTCCCGCGATCGCCGAGGTGATCGGGCTGGGCGCGGCCATCGACTATCTCCGGGACGTCGGCCTGGACGCCATCCGCGCCCACGAGCTGGAGCTGACCGAGTACGCGATGGAGGCGCTCGACGAGATCGAGGGCCTGCGCCTGTTCGGGCCGGCGGCGGCGCGGCGGGCCGGCGTGGTCTCCTTCGACGTCGAGGGCATCCACCCGCACGACCTGGCCACGATCCTGGACCGGCACGACGTCTGCCTGCGCGCCGGCCACAACTGCGCGATGCCGCTGATGCACCGGCTGGACGTCGCCGCGCTCGCCAGGGCCTCGTTCTTCCTCTACACGACGCGGGAGGAAATCGATCGCCTCGTGGTGGGATTGCACGATGCCAAGAGGATCTTTGCCTGATGGCCGTTGACGACCAGTTCTACCGCGAGTTCATCCTGGACCACTACAAGAACCCCCGCAACTTCGGGCGGCTCGAGGACGCGAGCGTCTCCCACGAGGAGTACAACCCCCTGTGCGGCGACCTGGTCGGCATGGACTTCCGGATCGCGGACGGCGTGATCGAGGACGTCCGGTTCCACGGCCGTGGCTGCGCGATCTCCCAGGCCTCCGCCTCGCTGATGACGGAGCGGCTGAAGGGCATGTCCCTGGAGGACGCGCGCCAGATCTCCAAGGAGGACGTGCTGGAGGACCTCGGCATCGAGATCTCGCCGGCGCGGCTGAAGTGTGCGCTGCTGACGCTCAAGGTGTTGAAGGTCGGCGCGTACGGCCTGGCTGGTGACGAGGAGGACGACGAATGAGCGAGACCGGAACCTCGTTTCGCGAGGTCAAGCTGCCCGAGATCAAGTCGCTGATCGACGGCGGCGACTACGAGGTCGTGGACGTCCGCGAGGGCTGGGAGCGCGAGCAGGGGCACATCCCGGGCTCGCGGCACGTGGTGCTGGCCCGCATCCTGGCCAACCCGCAGGGGACCCAGTTCCGGGACAGGACGATCTTCGTGTGCGAGGTCGGCGAGCGGTCCGCGGTCGCGTCGGAGATGGCGGTCGCGCTGGGCGTCAAGGACGTGGTGAACTTCCGCGGCGGCCACAAGGCGTGGCGCGAAGCGGGGCTGCCGATGGAGAAGGGGAGCTGAGCGCATGTCCGAGCAGCAGACCGCGACCGTCAGCGAGGAGGAGGTCTACGACGCGCTCCGGGAGTGCTACGACCCCGAGATCCCGGTCAACATCGTGGACCTGGGCCTGATCTACGAGATCGCGATCCAGCCCAAGCGGGTGGACGTGAAGATGACGCTCACCGCGCTGGGCTGCCCGATGGCGGGCGAGGTGATGACGGACGTGCGCGACCACCTGCTCCAGATCCCGGGCGTGGAGGACGCGGGGGTCGAGCTGGTGTACGACCCGCCGTGGACCCCGGAGCGGATGACCGAGGACGCCCGCTGGGAACTGGGGATGGTCTGAGGGGCCTTCGCGGCCTCTACGGCCCCAGCTTCAGCTTCGGGAAGCACGCCCGGTAGAACCCGCGGTCGCGGGTGAGCAGCCGCTCCGCGTGCATCATCGCGTGCGCGCCCACCAGGAAGTCGGCCATCACCGCGTGCGCGTGGCCGTCGGCTCTGCGCTGGTGGGCCTTCCACGTCTGGCCGGCCAGGTGGAGCGACCCCAGGCCGAACGGGACCAGCTTCAGGCCCGTGTCGCGCAGGAACACCTTCAGCTCGAACTCACGGTTGAAATAGGCGCCCAGCTCCGCCGCCACCGTCGGCGCGATCACCAGCGCCCCCGCGGCCGCGGCCTTCGCCAGCCGCTCCTCGGACGCCGCGCCGTGCTCGGCCTCCGGGACCAGGACGTCGAGCAGGACCGGCGAGTCGACCGCCGTGATCACCCCGCGTCGCCTCGCAGGTCGTCCACCAGCTCCTCCGGGGTGCGGCCGGCCAGGCCGGTCAGGTGCCCGCGGTACTTCGTGAACGGATTGGTCCGCAGCACCTTGCGCAGCCGGTAGCCGCCGTTCGCGTCGGCGACGAACTCCACCTCGTCCCCCGTGCGCAGGCCCAACTCGTCGCGGACCTGCTTCGGAATGGTGACCTGCCCCTTGTCCGAGAGCCGGACCAGCACCGAACAATTGTATGCCCGATCGCTTGACGCGGCTATACGCCCGTGCAAGCTACCCTGTCGCTCCATGAACGCTGCCGAGCCGGGGAAGACGAAGGTTGGCTTCGTGGGCCTGGGCCTGATGGGCCTGCCCATGGCCCGCAACATCCTGAAGGCGGGCTACGAGCTCACGGTCTGGAACCGGACGGCGGCGAAGGCCGCCCCACTCGTCGCCGAGGGCGCCGCCCAGGCGAGCGGCCCGGCCGACGTCGCGCGCGCCGCCGACGTGGTCGTCACCATCGTCACCGACAGCCCCGACGTGGAGGCGGTCGCCGGCGGGGAGAACGGCGTGCTGTCCGGCGCCCGCCCGGGCTCGGTCTGGATCGACATGAGCACGATCTCGCCCGAGGTCACGCGCCGCCTGGGCGCCGCCGCCGCCGAGCGGGGCGTGGAGGCGCTCGACGCGCCCGTGAGCGGCGGGCCGCCGGGGGCCGAGGCGGGCACGCTCTCGATCATGGCCGGCGGCAAGCAGGACGTGTTCGACGCCTGCCTGCCCCTGCTGCGGACGATGGGCAAGACGATCACCCGCGTCGGCGACCTGGGCGCCGGGCAGGTGACCAAGGCGTGCAACCAGGTCGTCATCGCGGCGACGCTGGCCGGCATCGCCGAGGCGCTGGTCCTGGGCGCCAAGGCAGGCGTGGACCCGGCGCTGATCCGGCAGGCGCTGCTCGGCGGCTACGCGGGCAGCCGGCTGCTCGAGGTCCACGGCCAGCGCATGATCGACCACGCCTTCGACCCCGGCTTCTTCGTGAAGCTCCACGACAAGGACCTGCACATCGTGCTCGACATGGCGCGCAGCCTCTCCGTCTCCGCGCCGGTCACGGCCCTGGCCGCCCAGCACTTCAACGCCCTGATCGCGGACGGCGATGGCGAGCTCGACAACTCCGCGATGCTCAAGGTCTACGAGCGCCTGGCCCGGACCGCGATCGCGTAGCCATCAGGCCACCAGCTGGAGCGAGTCCGCCACCCGGAAGAACTCGCTCTCGGTCAGGCCGTGCGCCTCGAGGTAGAACTGGTTGGTCGGCATCCCGTACTCGCCCGTGGGCCACTGGCCGGGCTCGTCCCACGTCAGGTAGCGCTGGCTGGTGGGCGCCGAGCCGTCGTAGATCACGTACGTCGCCCTGGCGCCGCGGAACTGTCGCATCGCGCTGACCGCGTGGGGAGACGTCTGCGGGGGAGGGTTCACGCCGAACTCGTCGGTGAAGTAGACCTCCTTCGTGTGCAGGTCGTCGGCGTACACGACGATGTACCCGCCGTTTTCGAGGGTGGTGACCGGCGCCATGCCCGCCGGCGTCCAGCCCGGCAGCAGCCGCTGCCGTGACGCCGGGACCGACCGTCCGACGAGGGACGCCGGGTCGCCGGCGGCCGGCGTCGGACGCGCGCCGGGCGAGGCGGCGGGCCGGGCGCTCGGCGTGGTGGTCGCGACAGCGGGCGGCGACGCCGTCCGGGCGGCTGCCGGCGCCGTGTCGATGCCCGCGCAGCCCCCCAGGAGCGTCGCCGACGCCAGGACCATCAGTGCCATCGTCCTCATCTCGCGCCTCCCTCGACGAGCGTCCAGTCGGTGCCGCTCCAGGTCCACAGGCCGCCGCCGTACAGCACCACCCGGTTCGCCCGGGCGTCGTACGTGACCGCCGCGTTCCGCCCGGCCGGCGGCTGGTGGGCCGGGTGCTCCTTGCGCCAGCTGGAGCCGTCCCACACCCACGTCTCCGAGCTCTGCGTATCGGCCGTCACCACGAGCACGACCACGGTGTGATTCGCCGGGTCGTACGCGGCCGCGTAGGTGCCCATCGGCAGACGCACCGCGGGCCCCAGCTGCGTCCACGTCGCGCCGTCCCAGGCCCAGGTCTCGGTCACGAACTGGCCGCCGACCTGCCGCGCGGGACTGCCGACCAGCAGGAGTCGGCTGCCGTCCCAGGCCATGGCCGCCCCGTCCAGGTCGGGCAGGCCCGCCGGCGACACGGGCGTCCAGACCAGGCCGTCCCAGCGGTAGAGCTGGCGGGCGCCGCTGGCCCCGGCCCCGTAGAGCAGCACGGCGCTCAGCGCGGGGTCGAACGCCATCGCGATCGGCCCCTGGGTGATCGCCGACAGCGAGCCCTGCGTCCAGATGCCGCCGTCCCACGACCAGGTCGACGACGGCTGCTGACCGTACCGGACGACGACCTCCCGGACGGGGTCGTACGTCATCGCCTGGTCGGTCGACGAGGTCCAGGGGACGACGGGCGGGCGCCGCCGGTTCCACCGGTGCCCGTCCCACGTCCACGTGTCGGCCAGGGCCACGCCGTTCGCCGTGCCCCCGAACAGGACCAGGTCGCCCCGGACGGGGTCGTACGCGACGGCGGCGCCGCTGCGCGGTGGCGGCGCGGCCGCCGGCGATCCGGCCGGCCGCGGCTGCCCGCCCGCGCGGGACAGCAGCAGGGTCCCGGCGACGAGCACCATCAGGACGGCGGCCGCGACGCCGGCGAGCGACTGGACCGGTCGGCCCCGATCCCGGGCGGCGGCGCCGCGCAGCCCCGCGAGGACGCGCTCGCGGGCGCCGCCGGGCGGCTGGCCGATGTCGCGCTCGAAGTAGTGAAAGAGCTCGTCTCGCATGTCCTCGTCCATCACGCGGGCTCCTGCTGGCGCATGGCGGGCCGCAGGCTGCGCGTCGCCCGGTACAGCCGCGACTTCGCCGCCTGGGCGGACAGGCCCACGACCCGCCCCACCTCGTCGAGGGGCAGGTCGAGGTAGAAGTGCAGGACCAGGATCAGCCGCTCGGTCTCGGTCAGCCGCCGCATCGCGGCGTCCAGGTCGGCACGCAGCGACGCCGCCTCCTCCGGGCCCAGCACGGACGTCGTCGCCGCCGGCTCGGAGAGCTTCAGGACCGACCACCAGCGCCCGCGCCGGCGAGAGCGGGCCTCGTTGGCGACGATCGTGAGGTACCAGGGCCGGAGCGAGGAGGTGTCGTCGCGGAGCCGGCCGATCGCCCGCCACGCCTTGAGGGCCCCCTCCTGAGCGGCGTCCTCCGCCTCCTGCCAGTCGCCCAGGATCGCGTACGCGAGCTGGCAGCCTGGCTCCACCAGCGGTGCGAGCAGGCCCTCGAACGCCGACACGTCGCCCGTCCTGGCCCGGTTGAGCAGCGCGACATCGTCCACTACCCACCGAACGCCGGCGAGGGCCGTCCAGTGTCAACGAGCGGCACAGCGGACCCTCCGCGCGGCAAGATGGTTGGTGCATGCCCACCGGCATCACCTGGGACCCGCTGCTGGCGGACCGCCTGGTCCGCGGCCTCTCACTGAGCGTGCTCGGCCAGATCGGTCTGCCCGACCCGCTCGCGCGGCTGCTGGTGCTCGGCCGCAGCGACTCGCCGCCCGAGGGCAGGATGGCGCTGGCCGCCGTGCTCGTGCCGACCGCGTCCGGCGGGACGGCCGTCCTCAGCCCGCTCGGCCTCGGCAACGCCGGCGCGACGCGCGTCCCCCTGGGCCTGGCGCCGCGGTTCGGCGGGCGCGCGGCGGCCGGCGGGTTCTTCGTGCCCGGGCCGGACGGCGAGGACCGGTTCCTGGTCGCCCCCGGGCTGATGCGCCACGTCACCGTGACGTGCGGGCTGTGGCCGGTCGTCCACCAGCTGATCGGCCCCCGGGCGCCGGCGCTGCCGAGCGGCGACTCAGCCGCCGTGGCCGCCGACCTCGACCGCTTCTGCGAGCTGATCGACGCCGTCCTCGTGGCGATGTACGAGGCCCAGGACCTGGCGCCGCCGCCGCGCGACCTGGCGCTGCGGCCGACCGCCGCCAGCGTCGAGGGCGCGGTCACCGGCCTGCGCCGGCTGACCAGGTCCACGCTCTCGCGGCTGCCCACGAACCGCCCGCCCGGCGACGTCTACGATCCGGCGTCCGAGGCGGCGCCCGGCGAGGAGCCGACCAGCTTCGCCGACGTCGGCGGCCAGGTGGCGGCGCGGACCGAGCTGGAGACGATCTGCCTGGCCGTGAAGCAGCCGGACGCGTTCCGGGCCTGGGGCGCCCGGCCGCCGCGCGGCGTCCTCCTCTACGGGCCGCCCGGCACCGGCAAGACGCTGCTGGCCCGGGCGCTGGCCCACGAGGCCGGCGCGCACTTCCTGCACGTGCGCGCGTCCGACGTGGTCTCCAAGTGGTACGGCGAGGCCGAGAAGCGGATGCAGTCGGCCTTCGACCGGGCTCGGGCCGAGGCGCCGACCGTCATGTTCTTCGACGAGATCGACGCGCTGGCGCGGAGCCGGGACTTCTCCCACGAGGCGACCCACCGCATCGTCAGCACGTTCCTGGAGAACATGGACGGTCTCCGGGAGGTCGAGGGCGTGATCGTCCTGGCGGCCACCAACCGGCCCGAGGCGGTGGACGAGGCGCTGCTCCGGCCGGGCCGGTTCGACCGGCTGGTCGAGGTGCCGCTGCCCGGCCGGGACGACCGCCGCGCGATCTTCCTGGTCCACATGCGGCGGGCCGAGCGCAAGGCGGCGAGGCCGCTGTTCGCCGAGCTGGACGACGAGCGGTGGCAGGCGCTGCTCGACGCCACGAACGGGTTCAGCGGGGCGGACATCGCCGAGACCGTGCGGCGCGCCCTGGAGGCGAAGGTCCGGTCGGGGGCGACGGCCGGCCGGATCGAGGCGGACGAGCTGGTCGGCGTGGCCGGCGGGGTCGCGCGCCCGTTCTGAGCCGGACGCCGGAGCCGTTCCGGACACGGACCGGGCGCGCCCCCAACTCGCGCCCTCAGAATGGAGAACCGTGAGCGGGGGTCACTCGCACGGGGCGTACGACGACGAGGACGCGGTCAAGGCCGTCATCATCAGCGCCGTCGTGCTCGGCGCGGCCGCCGCCATCGAGATCGTCGCGGCGGTGGTGAGCGGCTCGGCCAGCGTGCTGGCCGACGGCCTGCACAACAGCGGAGACGTCCTCACCACGTTCGTCCTGCTGTTCGCGTTCGCGCTCGCCCGGCGGCCGGCCACCCGGCACTTCCCATCGGGCTACGGCCGGATCGAGGACATCGCGACGCTGGTCATCGTCGTCGTGATCGTCGTGACCGCGGCGGTCGCCGCCTTCGAGTCGGTCCGCAAGCTGGTCCAGCCCGAGCAGTACAGCAACATCCCGTTCAGCCTCTTCGCGGCCGGGGTCGGCATCGTGGCCAACCTGGCGGTGTCGGAGTACAAGGTCCGCGTCGGCCGCGGCCTCGGCTCGACCGCGCTGGAGGCGGACGGCATCCACTCGCGGGCGGACGCGCTCGTGTCGGCGGGCGCGTTCGTGGGCATCGGCCTCGCCGGCATGGGCCTGCGCCTGGCCGACCCGATCGCCGGCATCGCCATCACCGGGGCGATCCTGTACCTCCTGGGCGGCACGCTGCGCAAGCTGGTGCTGCGAATGATGGACGCGGTGGACCCCGCGTTGATCGACGAGCTCACCGCCGCGGCCGTGCAGACGGAGGGTGTGCTCGGGGTCCACGACGTGCGCGCGCGCTGGGTCGGCCGCGAGCTGATCGCGGTCATGCACGTGGACGTCGCGCCGGACCTCTCTTTGAAGGACGCGCACGCGATCGCGCAGCACGTCGAGCACGAGGTGTCGCACGCGGTGCCGGGGGCGCGCGTGGACATCCACATGGACCCCGGAACCGAGACGCACCAGCACGCCGGACACGACCACTAGGGCCGCCGATTCCCGTTTCCGGCGGGGCGTACACTTGGGTACTGATGACCGTGCCGTACAGTCCTGGACTCGAAGGCGTCGTCGCCGCCCAGACCGAGATCAGCGAGGTAGACGGGCAGAATGGTCGGCTCATCTACCGGGGCGGCTATCTCATCCACGAGGTCGCGGATCGCTCCTTCGAGGAGATCGCCCGTCTCCTCTGGACCGGCGAGCTGGCCGACGACGCCCAGCTTCGCGACTTCAACGGCAAGCTGGCGGCACGGCGCGCGCTGAACGGCGCCGCGCGCGCCGCGCTGGCGGGCCTGCCGGCGGACGCGGATCCTATGGACGCCCTGCGCACGCTGCTCTCGGCCCAGGGGGCCGGACCGGGCTGCCCCAAGCCCAGCCTGGACGACGCGATCGCCGCCACCGCCGTGACGCCGACCGCCATCGCGGCGTACTACCGGCACCAGCGCGGCCAGTCCCCGGTAGAGCCCCGCGCCGACCTCGGCCACGCCGCCAACTTCCTCTACATGCTGGCCGGCCAGGACCCGGACCCCGACCGCGTGCGCTACCTGCAGTCCTACCTCGTCCTGCTCGCCGACCACGGCCTGAACGCGTCCACGTTCACCGCGCGCGTGATCTGCTCCACCGGCAGCGACCTGTGGTCCTCCGTCGTGGGCGCTGTCGGCGCCCTGAAGGGCCCGTCGCACGGCGGCGCGGCCACGGCCGCGATGAACATGATCGAGCGGGTCGGCGGCCCCGACAAGGCGGAGCGCTTCGTGATCGACACCCTCGACCGCAAGGAGCGGCTGATGGGCTTCGGCCACCGCGTCTACCGCACGTACGATCCCCGCGCGAAGATCCTGCGCGACCTCTGCCGCGAGGCCAACCGCGAGTTCTACGACGTGGCCTTCCGGGTCGAGGAGGTGGCGCTGCGCGAGCTGCTGGCCCGGCACCCCGAGCGGCCGAACGCCACCAACGTGGACTACTACTCGGCGGGCGTGCTGGCCGCGGCCGGCTTCCCCAAGGAGTTCTTCGCGTCGGTGTTCGCGGCCTCCCGGATGGCCGGCTGGACGGCGCACATCCTGGAGTACGTCGCCAAGGACGGGCGCATCATCCGACCCGCCTCGGAGTGGATTGGACCCGACCCGGAGAAGCGCGCCGCCGTACTGACGACGTAGGGCCCGGCCGTCGCCGGATCCCCCGGCCGGTATCCGGCGACCGGGCCAACCTACACTGGATTTGTGCCCGACAACGAATTCGACGTGGCCGTGCTGGGCGGCGGAACGGGCGGCTACACGGCCGCCATCCGGGCGGCCCAGCTCGGCAAGCGGACGGTCGTCGTGGAGGCGGCCAAGCTCGGCGGCACGTGCCTGCATATCGGCTGCATCCCGACCAAGACCCTGCTGGAGACGTCGGGCCTGTTCCACAAGCTGCACGACCGCCGCGAGGAGTACGGCATCGAGGCCCGCGACGTGTCGTTCGACTACGAACGTCTGGCCGGGCGCCGGGACGCCGTCGTCAACCAGCTCTGGAAGGGTGTCCAGGGCCTGATGCGCAAGAACAAGATCGAGGTGATCCAGGGCTGCGGCCGGCTGGAGGGCGGCGGCCGCCTGCGCGTGGATGATCGGACGATCCAGGCCGGCGCGATCATCGTCGCGACCGGGTCCTCCCCGCGCTCGCTGCCCGGCCTGGACTTCGACGGCGAGCGCATCGTCAGCTCCGACCACGCGACGATGGCGCGGAAGCTGCCCGCGTCGGTGGCGATCATCGGCGCCGGCGCGGTCGGCGTGGAGTTCGCGACCTTCTACCGCCAGATGGGCGCCGAGGTGACGCTGATCGAGGCGCTCGACCGTCTGGTGCCGCTGGAGGACGACGAGGTCTCACGGGCGCTGCTGCAGGCGTTCAAGCGCGCCGGCATCGACTGCCGCGTAGGCGCGCGGGTGGAGGGCGCCCGCGTCGGGCGCGACGGGGTCGTGGTTCGGCTGGGGGACGGCGAGGTGAAGGCCGACCAGGTGCTGGTCGCCGTCGGCCGCGGGCCCAACAGCCGGGACATCGGCCTGGAGCAGGCGGGCGTCGAGGTCGACCAGCGCGGCGTCGTGAAGGTGGACGAGTGGATGCGCACGTCGGCGGCCGGCGTCTGGGCGATCGGCGACGTGGTCGGCGGGTTCCAGCTCGCGCACGCGGCCGCGCACGAAGGGATCGTCGCCGCCGAGGACATCGCCGGCCACCGGGTGGCGCCGATGGAGCAGGAGCTCGTCACCCGCTGCACGTACTCGACGCCGGAGATCGCGTCCGTCGGCCTGACCGAGGCCCAGGCGCGGGAGCGGGGCCTCGAGGTCCGCGCCGGAACGTTCCCGTTCGTGGCCAACGCCCGCGCGATCATCCATGGCGAGACCGCCGGCTTCGCCAAGATCGTCGCGGACGCGAAGACCGGCCAGCTGCTGGGCGCCCACGTCGTCGGTGTCCAGGCGACAGAGCTGATCGGCGAGCCCGCGCTGGCCCGGCTGTTCCAGGGCGACCCCTGGGAGGTCGGCCGCAACATCCATCCTCATCCCACGCTCAGCGAGGTGATCGGCGAAGCCTCCCTCGCGGTGGACGGCGTGGCGCTGAACATCTAGGTATCCATGGCAGAGACAACAGAACAGGTCGCGAAGCGGAAGGCGTTCGATCCTGACTGGCGGTTCCAGGAGCCGGTGGACTGGCGGGACACCGACATCGACGAGAAGACGCTGCTGGAGTGGTTCCACCTGATGCTGCTGGGCCGGCAGATCGACTACCGGTGCCAGGTGCTGAACCGGCAGGGGCGAGCCCCGTTCATCATCTCGTGCGCCGGCCACGAGGCGGCGCAGGTCGGCGTCGCGTGGCCGCTGAAGCCGAAGCACGACTGGATCGCGCCGTACTACCGCGACATCGTCCTCTGCTTCCGCATGGGCCTGACGCCGCTCGACCTCATGCTCTCCGTGCTGGCCAAGCCCGATGACCCGGCCTCGGGCGGCAAGCAGACGCCGGGCCACTTCTCCGACACGCGCCTGAACATCGTCTCGGGCGGCTCGCCGCTGTCCACCCAGATGGTCCACGCGGCGGGCGTCGCGTACGCGCTGAAGATGGACGGCACCGACAAGGTCGTCATGACGTGCTACGGCGAGGGCGCCGGCTCCGAGGGCGACACGCACGAGGCGTTCAACTTCGCGGCCATCCACCGGCTGCCCGAGATCTTCGTCTGCCAGAACAACGGGTTCGCCATCTCGGTGCCGTTCAACAAGCAGTACGCGATCGAACACGCGGCGCAGCGGGCGGCCGGCTACGGCTTCCCGGGCGTGAC
>Ga0066661_10000458_pt1 | contig 13905 bp, 13 predicted proteins | sample GraSoiAngelo_110_FD_66454 | JGI IMG/M metagenome (GOLD analysis project Ga0066661, IMG submission 66454) | Grasslands soil microbial communities from the Angelo Coastal Reserve, California, USA - 14_0903_12_30cm | ecosystem: Environmental > Terrestrial > Soil > Grasslands | place: USA... | reverse complement strand
TGTCGATGCCGGGCGGATGCGTGATTGGCGACCGACCAATCGATTTGCATCTGAAAGGATTCGAGGCGCTGGGCGCCGCCGTGCGCGTGGAAGGCGGCAATATAAAAGTTTTTGCCCCGAAATTGGGCAGCGCGGTGATCAACCTGCGCGGGAAATTTGGCCCGACGGTCCTCGGCACCGACAACGTCATGATGGCGGCGGTGCTGGCGGAGGGAACAACCGTGATCGAGGGCGCGGCGCAGGAACCGGAAGTTGTCGATCTTGCAAATTTTTTGAACAAGATGGGCGCGAAGATAGAAGGCGCCGGCACGCGCCGTTTGATTATCGAAGGCGTAAAAGAATTGCACGGCGTCGAGCACGACATCATTCCCGACCGGATCGAAGCGGGAACATTTCTGGTCGCGGGCGCGATTTGCGGGAACGGAATTTCAATCAAGCGCGTTGAGCCGGAGCACGTTCGCTCGGTCACGAGCGCGCTGGAGAGCTGCGGGTTTCAGATCAACAGCGGCGACGATTCGATTTCCATTTCGCCCAACGGCGACACCAAAGCGCTCGAGCTCGTGACTGAGCCCTATCCGGGTTTCCCGACGGATATGCAGGCGCAGATGTGTGCGCTCCTTTCGACGACCGAAGGCATCAGCGTCGTGACCGAAAATATTTTCCCACAACGCTACATGCACGTAGCGGAATTGAAACGCATGGGCGCGCAAATGCAGTTGGAAGGCGCGACTGCGGTGATCCAGGGCGTCGATCACCTTTTTGGCGCTCCAGTGATGGCGAGTGATCTGCGCGCCTCCGCTGCGCTCGTGCTGGCGGGCTTGAAAGCGGACGGCGTTACCGAAGTCAGTCGCGTTTATCACATCGACCGCGGCTACGAACATCTCGATGAGAAATTGAGCGAGCTCGGCGCGCACATCGAGCGAGTGAAAGGCTGATTATGGATCAACCACCACCATTACCAACTCCATCCACTTCATCCGATACGCGAACATGGTGCGTGCTCTGCCATGCCAGCGCGTTACTCGGATTGTTTCTTCATTTCCTGGGTCATCTTCTCGGCCCGCTGATCGTTTGGCTGATGAAACGCGGCGACTCGCCGGAGATTGACGCGTACGGAAAAGAATCGCTCAATTTCCAACTCTCGATGCTGATTTACGACGCAATTGCAGGGGTCCTTTGCATTGTGCTAATCGGCATTCCGATTCTGATCGCCCTCTGGGTGCTGAACACAGTGCTCGTCATCATCGCTTCGGTCAAAGCCAGCGAAGGAAAGTTCTATCGTTATCCGTTTACGATCCGGTTGATCAATTAGTGCGGCTGTCATCTTGACCTGAAGCGGGCGAATTCACGCAGGACATTAAGGCACGCTGCGTAAAACGCGCGATCTGCGATCTATCAGCCGAATGGGAGTTTCTTCGCTCCGCTCAGAATGATCGCGTTTGAGATTTAGCGATAGCGAGTTTCGACAAGGCCGCGCAACGTTCTCAAATTTTCCACGTCTTCGCGCAGATCTTTACCTTTCGGTGTTTCCAAGACTTTTGGAATCTTGCTGAAACGGCGGTCGCGCATGATGAAACGAAACGCGTCCAAACCAATTTTGCCTTTGCCGACGTGTTCATGTCGATCTACCCGCGAGCCGCGCACGGTCTTGGAATCGTTCACATGAATGGCGACGAGGCGCTCGAGTCCGATCGTGCGATCGAACTCGCGAAATGTTTTTTTGATCGCGACTTCACTTCCAATGTCATAACCGGCGGCAAAAACATGGGCCGTGTCCAAGCAAACACAAAGCCGCTGCGGTTCGCGCACATTGTCGAAGATGTAAGCGATCTGCTCGAAAGTGTGACCAAGAGATGAGCCCTGGCCGGCTGTCGTCTCAAGCGCGATTCGCGTTTTTAATTTCGGCAATTTCCTCAGCACTTTGTCGATGGAAGCAGCGACTTTCTTGAGTCCCGCTTCTTCGCCGGCGCCAAGATGCGCGCCAGGGTGCAAGACGAGAAACGGAAGTTCGAGTTGATCAGCGCGAATTAGTTCTTCCGTGAGAGCGCGCAAAGAGTTCGCGTGAAACTGCGGATTGGTGGCAGCGAGATTGATCAGATAGTTCGCGTGGGCAAAGATCGACAAGAGCTTGCCCCGTTGTTGATGTTCCAGAAAAGCGCGAATTTCATCACGGGTGAGCGGGCGCGCGAACCATTGCATATTGTTCTTCACGAACATCTGCATGGCGCGGCACTTGATCGAGCAGGCGCGCTCGATCGCCATGTGCACGCCTCCGCCGATCGACATGTGGGCACCTAAAAGAATTGCCGATTGCGGATCGCGGATTGCGGATTGACCGGAGCGTTGTGGTCTGATCCGCGCCTTCTTCATTCCGCAATCCGCACTCGCCAATCCGCGATCGCTAAAATCGTTTCGGGTGCCAATCCGGCTTTTTCAGGCTTCCTTCGCCGACATATTCAAAAAGTTTATACATCGGCGTGAGCAACACGCCCGGCCCATTCGCGTTCATCCGCACTTCGAAGTTCAATTTGTCGTCGAGAAAATGAATGTCGCCGTGGCCAAGCATGCCGAAAAGTGTGCCGGCGGCTTCGAAATCGCCGGTGTGAATGATTGCGTCCTTGATGGTGAAAGTCGCGCTGGCTTTGCGTGCGATGCTGTAACCGGCCCCGGGCACAATATGGTTCAGAATTTCCGAAAGCGGACCGAAAATCGGGATGGCGAATACATCGCCATTGGTTACTTCCACTTTTCCGTTGCCGCGCATGTTGCGGGCATCGCTGCCGAGCCCGGCAAAATCGTAGCTGCCGCTCAGCTCGCCGCGCGCGGTCTTATATTGGTAATAAAGATCGGTCAGATGCGGGAAATCGATCCCGGCGACGGCAACGCTGGCATGATAATGAGGATCGTTGTGTGCGAGTGAAATATCGGTGGTGCCGCGGACCGTGCCGGAGAACAACGCACCTCTAAGATCGACAATTTGCAATCGGTCGTTCGTGAAAAGAAGCCGTCCCGAGACGCGATCGAAGGGCAATGTTTTACCCAGAAAACCATATTCCATGCCGTTCGCAGCATCGACCGTGACTTCGAGTCGCGTTTTCTTGCCGCCGCGAAATTGGTAAATGCCATTTGCGCTAATATTCGGCGGCTGCTGGAACTTGTAGGGCGCAACAGCCTTCCAGAGGTTCGGGTCGATCCAAAAGATCGCCTCAGCGGGGCGCAACGTTGCTTTGACATTTGCGACGCGAACTTCGTGGTTTTTGAAATCGTAGGTGAAAGCTCCGGTGCCGATGCCTTCATCACGCGCGACTCGCAGGTCATCGTAGGTGATCGCGCCATCGCCGAAGCGGATTTTGGCGCTTGCTGAATTCATCCAAACGCCGCGAAATCGAGTTCGATCTAGAGCCACGGTTCCTTCGCCTTTCCACGTCTCTGGTTTTCGATCTGGGCCGCGGATAGCGAGGTGAACGGTGGGCGGACGAGGCCATTCCCATTCGCTGAGAAACTGACCGAGTTCGGCCGAGAGCAACGGGCGCAGTGCGCCTGGATTGATTGTGCTATCGATGTTTAGCCGGAAATCGTTCGGCGCCTCGAACAGATTCGCATTGAGCTGGCCGCTTTGATGTCGAAGGCGCACGTCGCGGAGCAACGCGCGCTCGCCATCCCAGGAAAAATCGGCACTCAAATCGGCGAACGGCACTGTCTTATAAGCAAGGCTGTCAACGGCAGTATGACCGATGATTTTTAATTGCGGCCGGTCATCCCCGAAATTTGCCGACCCGGAAACCTCCACCAAAGGCGGCGCGTAAAACGCCGCGTCCCGGAGCGAACGCCCTAGTCCGAAAGCATCGAGAAAAGCTTTTAGATCCAGAGTGCTGCGCGCTTGAAAAACTGCCTCGTTGCTTTGCCGACTCCAAGTGGCGCGTCCGGCGAAGCTTCCCGCGTGATCCTTCCATTCACATCGACTGATATTCAGGCGTTGATCGGCCCATTCCGCAGCCGCGGACAAATCACGGATTTCATATTGGCCGCGCTGCAATTGCTCGCCTCGTAGCGTCGCCTCGACTCGCGCATCCTCCATTTGCGCGAGGTCTCCGCTGAATTTTACCTGCAAAGAAGGGTGATCACGCGGGAATATGAACTTTTGCAACTCCGTCACCGCGCGTTGCAACATCGACAATCGCTTTTGCCATTCTTCTTTCGAGGCTTCCGGCGAAGGCGTGTAATTTGCGCGTTTGATCAATTGGCCGGTCGCCGAAATTCGCATCCCGCAAAAAATTCCTTCGGCCTGACTGACATAAATTTGTTCGGGCGGAAAATAAACGTGCGCGCGGAAGTTTTTCAGCTGTGCCCGCTCCCCTCCACCCTCCGCGCTCATGAGCGGCAGCGTGATTTGCGCGTCGCGCACATCGAGCGCATTGAGAAACGGCTCATGATGGATGAGCGCGGCGTAATTGATGTCGAGCGAAATTTCGCTGATACGGGCGAGTGTATTTTCGCGCTTCTTGTAGTCGAAAATGCGCACATCTTTGGCGACCAGACCGCGAAACGGATCGAGCGTGAGGCGGCCGACGGAGGCTTCCACGCCGCGCTTGTGCAATTCTTCGACGACGCGATAACGCCACTGTCGGCCAAAGCCTTTTTTCGAAAGGTACCATCCGCCGCCAAGCAGGGCGGAAAGTGCAATCACGGCCACGAAGCGCCCCACGCTGATTACGAGTCGGCGCGCAAAAGTAGATTGTCGATCTTGCGCGCGCGGGGCGATTGTGGGCGATTCGAGAACAGGGAGCATTCTCTCACTGCTACGAGATGCGTTTGCGATTTCAAGCTGTAGCGGCGCTCTATGAGCGCCGAATCTTCAACGTAAAAAAATGCGACGGTCATTAACCGACGCTACAGTAAAGCCTTCGTTTTTTAATTAAACATGACAATAACTGATCTGCCCGCGATTAACGCGACGCTGAATTTTATCAGTACAATATTCATTTCTGCGGGCTGGTTTTGGATCCGGCGCAATATCTGGCAGCGACATGTGCCGTGCATGATCGCAGCCATCATTTCATCGACCCTGTTCCTTGTCGGCTACGTCGTTTATCACGTCCACGTTGGCGAAAAATCATCCGGTTACACCGGTTGGACAGGTGTGATCTATTTTCCGATGTTGACTTCGCACGTTCTTCTCGCGTTCGTCACGCTGCCGCTGGTGATCCTGACGCTTATTCCGGCGTTTCGACGCCGCTGGGACCGGCATCGACGCATTGGCCGCTGGACGATGCCAATCTGGCTTTATGTTTCGGTGACGGGCGTGCTCGTTTATTTGATGCTCTACAAATGGTTTCCACCACCGAATCTTGCACTCGGGCATTAGTTGATGTTTGATCAGAAGCCGTGCCCTTGCAGGCGAGGAAATTATGGTGACGATCGCGACGTTTAACGAGCCGGCCAAAGCGAAGCGGCTGAAAGAGCGTTTTCAGCAGGCCGGGCTGCGTGCCGATATTCATAATGAGGGCCATTTGCAGCAGGTCGCCTTCATGTCGCGACCGCAGGCGAATGCAAAGGTCCGGATTGAGGACAACGATTTCGAGCGTGCGCAAGAGTTGATGGTCGAGTGGGAAGCGATCGACCCGGACATCGCCGCCGCCATTATTCGCTGCCCGCAATGCGGCTCCTCACAAATCGAGTACCCCCAGTTGACGCGCAAAGCTATTACGCCGGCCATGGCGAGCGTCCTTTTTGCGCTCAAAATTTTTCCCAAGGAATTTTACTGCGAGGATTGCCACTTCACCTGGAGCAAGGGGGAGCAACGCGCGCTGGCGCGCCTCTGGCATCGTTTCTTTCCCGGCCGCGAATCGGCCAATCAGAGCTAACGCGCTCGTTCGATCATTTGCTTGTCGCATCGGGGGACGCGGCTGAAAATCATTTCCGACACGATTTGTAGACCAATATCGCTTTGCTCCATCCATGAAATGGCTCTTTGCTTTGCTCCTCGCCTTGGTCGTGTTCGGCGGCGCTGCGCTTTTTAGTTATTATCTTTTTTTCAAACAGGAAATTGCGGTGCGACACGAGCAGCGCGGTGACGTAACGCCCGCGCCGACGCCCGATATCAGTTTGCCGGAATTTCAAGCGGCGGCCAAGTTGCGCCAGGAGGACAAACTGACCGAAGCTCGCGACGCGCTCAGCGCCTTCATTCAAAAATATCCGACCGATCTGCATGCCGAAGAAGCCAAGGACTTGCTCGGCGAAGTCAATATCGACATCTTGCTTTCGCGGACGCCTTCGCCGGAAAAAACGGACTACGTCGTGAAGTCTGGAGACGTGCTGGCGGTTATTTCGCGAAGATTAAAAACCACGCCCGAGTTGATCATGCGCATGAACAATCTGAGCGGGACGATGCTGCACATCGGCGAACATCTGCTCATTTCGCATCCTGATTTCGCGATTGTTATTCAACGCAAAGCGAAGCTGGTGGTGCTACTCAATCACGGCGCGTTCTTCAAGCAATATCATGTGCGGGAGGAGAAGCTGTCGCCCAAACAGCCGGCGAAAGTCACGACAAAAGTAGCGGAAACAATGGCGTGGCGAGATGGCAAACGCGTCGGGTTCGGAACCAAGGAGTTCCTCGGAAGTACGCGCTGGATCCGGCTCGGTGCGGCCGCCTACACGCTTTATTCGGTGGCCGATTCGGCCCACCCAGAAGTTACTCAGCCGCCGCCGCCGCAAGGCCTCGGCTTGGACGCTACCGATCTCGAGGAGCTGAGCGGCCTTGTAAACAGCCGGACGCCTGTCACCATTACCGACTGATATTCGTTGAAGAGTTAAAACGGTTACAGGGGTTACAATGTTAAAGCGAGCCGGTTTGTAACTTTTGTAACCTTGTAACTTATTTAACTTTCACCCATGGAGTTGCAACCGCTCGATTTCGAAAAACCGATCTTCGAACTGCAACGGCGTTTGCAGGATTTGAAGGATCATTCCGACGAGCACGATGTCGATCTTGACTCCGCGGTTGAGGCGATCGAGGCAAAAATCCGCGAAACCCGGCGCGAAATTTATGGCCGCTTGACCGCCTGGCAGCGCGTGCAAATCGCGCGTCACGTGCAACGGCCGTTCGCGCTCGATTATGTCGAGCGGTGTTTCACGAATTGGATTGAGCTGCGCGGGGACCGCCAATTCGCGGACGACAAAGCGATGCCGAGCGGCCTGGCCATGCTCGGCTCGCAGCGGTGCGTGGTTCTCACGCACCAGAAAGGGCGGAACACGAAGGAGAACGTGATGCGCAATTTCGGTTGCGCCCATCCGGAAGGTTATCGGAAAGCGCTGCGTCTGATGCGGCTGGCCGAAAAATTCGGCATGCCCGTGATCTCGTTGATCGATACGCCGGGCGCATTTCCCGGGATCGGTTCGGAAGAACGCCACATTTCAGAAGCGATTGCGGTAAATCTGCGCGAGATGATGAGCCTGCGCGTACCAATTATCGCTGCTGTGATCGGCGAAGGCGGCTCAGGTGGCGCGCTTGGCATTGGCGTGGCGGACCGCGTATTGATTTTTGAGAACGCCTACTATTCGGTCATCAGTCCGGAAGCATGTTCGGCCATTCTGTGGCGGGATCGGCGTCACGCTCCAGAAGCAGCGGAGGCGCTGAAACTGACTGCGCAGGATTTGCTCAAACTCGAAGTTGTCGATGAAATCGTTCCGGAACCGGAAGGCGGCGCGCACCGCGATTATGATTTGTCGGCAGCAAATCTTGGCACGGCGTTGCGCCAAAACTTGCAGCGCGTTGGGGGCACGCCTATCGAAGAACTGTTGAAGAAGCGCTACAAAAAATTCCGCGCGCTCGGCAATTTCGCCGAAGGCAAGAGTACAGCTCCTTCGACCCCTTCGTGAAATGATTGGCGACGGTCGTCGAGTATTCGCACAGCTATTCCGGGTCGGTGTTCTCTTCGCGCTGACCCAAAGCAGCGGCTTTGCCACTGCGTTCAATTTCGAGCGCGACACGTTCGCGTTTCAAAACGCCACCGTGCTCAAATACAAAAACGGTCGCCCCACTTTGGAGCGAAGATCGACAGTTGGCGATCCGCCTAACCAATATACCCGCGCCTGCTTTGTCATGACGCGCACGGCAATGCAATTTCACAAGTTCGCCCGGTTCAATCCGCGCGGCGCTCCTTTAAACGACAAAGAGCTCGCAGCGCGCATTCGCAAAGTCACGCGCCGCGCCCCCTGGCACGAAGCATTTCCAGCAAATCAACGAATAAATTTTCCCGGCTATGCACATCTGCGCGAGATGAGCAAAGCGCGCGCGCACGTGTTCCAGGAAAATATCGGCAGCGGGTTCGCCACTTATTTTCGGCCCGGCAACTTCCGCATGTTTTTTCAACACAGTCCGAAATATCAGGAGAAAACTCACGCCCATCTGGATGCGGCCCTTGCCCGGGGTGATCTCTTCGTCGGTTATCTCTCCACCTATCCGAAGCTGAGCATCAATCACGCGGTGCTGGTCTATGCGCGAAAACCAACTCCTCTAGGAAACAAAATCGAACGTTATCTCGTTTATGACCCAAACCATGCCGAAGCGCCACGCCAGCTGACTTGGTCAGCCCGTGATAACTCCTTCGCTTATCAAAAGGACATTGACTTCGTCGGCGGCTTTACGCGCGTCTATCAAGTTTACGGCAAGTGGTTGCAATGAGTTTGATTTCGGTGTTCGATTTGGACGTTGGACGTTAAACGTTGGAAGTTTTATCTCCACAAATGCCAGGAAACCCCATCCCAAATCCCACGCCTGCTCCGCCAGCACCGCGACCACCAACGCCGAAGCCAGCGCCGGAGCCGTTGCCGCCCAATCCGCCGCCGGTTCCTCCAGTCGGACGCTAAGATCGACAATTACATTCGCGCCGTCGGCGGAAACAGGAAGCGCAGCGCCGGACCGACGCGCGCCGCCCACGCGGCTTCGCTATGATCGGCGCCTTCGACTTCGAGATAAGTTAGATCGACATCGAGGCGCCAGCCTTTTTCGATCAATTGATCGAGCAACACGCGCGCCTGCTCCCAACCGGGCTCGGCCGTGCCAGTATCCAGCCAAATTTTCAGCGGCGGCTTCTTTTCCATCATGTCCACGAGTCGATAAATCGCAAAATCATCCCACCAGATCGATGGCGACATCACGATGAGCCGATTGAATGCGTCCGGAAATAAAATCCCGATCGCGAGCGTGACCAGTGCGCCGAGCGATGATCCGCCCAAGCCGGTGAATTCCGCTTCGCGTTTCGTGCGATACTTCTTGTCGATGTACGGTTTAAGTTCCTCGATTAAAAATTGGCCATATTGACGCGCCAACCCGCGGCTGCGCTTCCTTCGTTTTGCCTTGGCGTCAATGACACCGCCCGTCGGCGCATATTCGTGAATCCTATCCTCTCCCGTATTTGCAATCGCCACGATAATGAGCGGCTCGATCAACTTTTTTCGAATCAGTCGCTCCGCCGTTTCATCCACCCCCCATTCGATACCGGAGAACGAAGTTGCCGCATCGAAAACGTTCTGACCGTCATGCAAATACAGAACCGAATATCGCCGGCGGGAAAAGCGCCGGTAGCCCGGCGGAAGATAAACAAGCACGTCGCGGCGGTTGCCGAGAACCTTCGACGGGAACGCGCGATGCCGTTTGATGTTTCCGGTAAGCGTGTGTTTGGCCATTCCAAAAACAGACGCATCGCTGAACATGTCGGTCTTGTCCAACATCTGCGTTTGGTAGGGACGCAACCTTCGGCGTCCGTCGATTTCTCTTGTGCATGTTAACGTCCCGCAATAAGTCGGGCAGCTCGGAGAGCCGTCCCTACCTGAAATGAACGAACGCTACATTAAATGGTACACGCCGTATCTGAGTCGGGAGTTTGAGATGCTCGCGTTCGGCGACGGCGGCGGCCTGCCCCTCATCCTGTTTCCGACTTCGTTCGGTAGTTATTACCAGAACAAGGACTTCGGCCTCGTTGGCGCGGTCGCTGGATATGTCGATGCCGACAAGGTTACGGTTTATTGCCCGGACGCAATCGATCTCGAAAGTTTTTACAACAAAGCGATTCACCCTGCCGATCGCATGCGCACGCATAACGCCTACGAAAACGTGATCGTGCGCGACGTTTTCGATCTGGCGCGTCGCGAATGCAATTGTCATCGCGTGGCCGTCAGCGGCGCAAGCCTCGGTGCTTATCATGCCGGGAACATCGCTTTCCGTCATCCCGATCTGGTCAGCCACTTCATCAGCTTGAGCGGCTCATTCGACATCAGTTCGTTTTTCGACGGTTATCAAGACGACAACATTTACTTTAACAGCCCCTACGAATATCTGCCGAACACGACGGACCCGTGGAAATACGGTCACATGGGCATCATTCTCGGCACGGGCGAATGGGACAATACGCGTCACGAAACGTTCCGTCTCTCCGAGATTTTGAATTCAAAAGGCATTAACCATTGGCTCGACGATGGAAAATGGCGCGGCCACGATTGGAATTACTGGTGCGACATGCTGCCGTATTATTTGTCGACGTTGTGATCGCTACCGAATCAACGATATGAAAAAAATCGGAATCCTTTTTGGCCAGGAACACAGTTTTCCACCGGCATTTGTCGAGCGGGTGAATCAAAAAACCGGCGGCAAAGACATCGTCGCCGAGTTCGTCAAGATCGACAAGGTGATCCAGGGCGAGCCGTGCGGCTACGATGTCGTGATCGATCGCATCTCGCAGGACGTGCCGTTTTATCGGGCCTGGCTCAAGAACGCCGCGCTCACCGGCACCGCGGTCGTGAACAATCCTTTTTGGTGGAGTGCCGACGAAAAGTTTTTCAACAATGCGCTGGCGACCAAGATCGGCGTGGCTGTTCCACGAACAGTTTTATTGCCATCCAATCAACCGCCGCCCGATACGAACGAGAAATCGTTTCGCAATCTCGCGTATCCAATGAACTGGGAAGAAATTTTTAATTACGTTGGCTGGCCCGCGTTCTTCAAACCGTTCGCCGGCGGCGGCTGGAAAAACGTTTATCGGCTGCACAATCCCGACGAATTTTACCGGGCTTACAGCGAGACCGGCCAGCTCGTCATGATGTTGCAGGAGGAAGTGAAGTTCGACATGTACTTCCGTTGTTACTCGATCGATCAACGTCACGTGCGCGTCATGCCCTACGAGCCGCGGCATCCGTATCATTTGCGTTATCAAACGGAATGGCAGGCGCCGCCGGAGATTTTACGGAAGGTCGAGCAAGGCGTCCTCACCCTGAATCAATATCTCGGTTACGATTTGAACACGGTTGAATTTGCGATTCGCGACGGCGTGCCGGTAGCGATCGATTTTTGCAACCCCGCGCCGGATGCGGAAGCAGCCAACGTCGGCCAGGCAAACTTCGAATGGGTTGTGGAAGCAATTTCCGAAATGGCAATCCGCAAGGCGCGTGAACACAAACCCGGGCGTGACAATTTGAGCTGGGGCAGATTCGTGCAAGCCGCCGTCAATATGCGGCGACTGGAAGATCTCGCGTAAGATCGACGATTGGTAGGGACGCACCTCCGGGGCGTCCGACTAATTTTCTTTTCGCGCGCTCGATGTCATAATTCGACGGACGGCTCGGAAATCCGTCCCTACCTGGCGAATGAAACCGCACACCTACACTCTCGGCATCGAAGAGGAATTTGCGATTGTCGATCCGGAAACGCGCGAGCTGCGCTCCCACATTCAGGAAATTCTCGAAGGCGGAAAAGTCATGCTCAAAGAGCAGATCAAGCCCGAGATGCACCAATCGGTGGTCGAGCTCGGCACGGAAATTTGCCAGTCGATCGTTGATGCTCGCGAACACGTCGTCGAATTGCGCAGCAAACTCGCCGGGCTCGCCGGGCGCAGCGGACTGAAGATCGCATCAGTCGGCACGCATCCGTTTTCGCATTGGCACGATCAGCTCATCACTGAAGGAGAGCGTTATGAGGAAATCGTTAAAGACATGCAGTTGCTCGCGCGGGCGAATCTCATCTTCGGTCTGCATGTGCATGTCGGCATTCCCGAACGGGCATCCGCCATTCACGTCATGAATCAGGCGCGCTACTTTTTGCCGCACATTTATGCGTTGTCAGTCAACTCGCCTTTCTGGGTCGGGCACAACACCGGATTGAAAGGCTACCGGCTCAAAGTGTTCGAGCGTTTCCCGCGCACCGGCATTCCGGACGCGTTCGAATCGCTCTCCGAGTACGAGGATTACTGCAAGCTGCTGGTGAAGACCGGATGCGTCGATAACGCCAAGAAAATCTGGTGGGACATTCGCCTGCATCCGTTCTTCGACACGCTCGAAGTGCGCGTGTGCGATGCACAATCGCGCGTGGACGACACGCTCGCGATTGCCGCGTTGATCCAGGCCGTGATCGCCAAATTGTTCAAGTTGTTCCGGCAAAATACGACCTTCCGTGTTTATCGCCGCCGGCTTCTCGATGAAAATCGCTGGCGGGCTACGCGCTACGGTATCGATGGCAAACTGATCGATTTCGGGCGCGAAACGGAAGTCGATACGCGCAGTTTGTTAAACGAGTTGCTCGAATTTGTTTCCACCGAAGTTGACGAGCTCGGCAGCAAAAAAGAAATGGCCCACATCGAGCGAATCATGCGCGAAGGCACCGGCGCGGACCGACAACTCGTTGAGTTTGAACGCACCCAGGATATGAAAGCGGTTGTCGATCAAATCGTCAGCGAAACCTACGAGGGACTGAGTGTGGCGCCGAGATCCCCGACGGCGACCTAGCAAAGCGGCCTCGATGTTTCCGTTTCTGTCATTCCGCGCTCGACATGACAAATACGGATTTCCGCGTAATCCTGAACACTTCGAAAAATGCCTGACCGTTTAACTATCGACACAATCGACGCGGAACTCTTGCCTGGCGCACGCAACGCCGTGCGCGTTTGTCTTCAGTTACAACTGGATGAGCGCATTACGATCATCACCGATCAAGCGACGTGCGAAATCGCCGCCGCGTTGCAAGCCGAGGTCGATGAAATTGGTTCCGAGCATGCAGTTTTTCTAATCGAAAATTATGCGCACCGTCCGTTGACGGCGATGCCGCAAGTCATTCTCGAAGATCTCGCGCAATCGCAGGTGTCGATCTTCTGTGCGCAATCGCAGCGCGGCGAGCTCGGCTCGCGCATGCAGGTGAGCGATGTCGTGAACAAAAAACACATTCGCCACGGCCACATGGTCAACATCACGCGGCAAATCATGATGGAAGGAATGCGCGCCGATTTTAAAGCGGTCGATGTGCTCAGCCAGCGCTTGATCGAACGTGCGCGTCACGCCGAGCGAATTGTCTGCCGGACACCGCACGGCACCGATTTTGAAGCCGAATTTTCGCCGAAATTGAAATGGTTGAAGACGAGCGGGATCATCACGCGGGAAAAATGGGGCAACCTGCCTGGCGGTGAAATTTTCACTGCGCCGGCGAACACAAACGGCAGGTTCGTCGTCGATGGCGTGGTCGGCGATTATCTTTGCCGCAAATACGGCGATTTGCATGACGCGCCACTCACGATTGAGGTGAAGAATAACCGCATTGTCGATCTTTCCTGCGATCACAAAGAGTTGCTCAAAGATTTTCGCGCTTACACCAGCACGGACGAAAACAGCAATCGCGTCGGCGAATTCGCCATCGGCACGAACACCGCCTGCACGCACGTTATCGGTAACATTTTGCAGGATGAAAAAATCCCCGGCGTTCACATCGCCTTCGGTCATCCCTACGCCGAGCACACCGGCGCGAATTGGGTCTCCAAAACGCACATCGACTGCGTCGGCCGCGATTTTGATATCTGGTTCGATGGCGAACAGATAATGCGTGCCGGCAAATTTCTGGTGTGAGTGGATCGAGCAGTCCCTTGC
>Ga0066661_10000453_pt1 | contig 13950 bp, 14 predicted proteins | sample GraSoiAngelo_110_FD_66454 | JGI IMG/M metagenome (GOLD analysis project Ga0066661, IMG submission 66454) | Grasslands soil microbial communities from the Angelo Coastal Reserve, California, USA - 14_0903_12_30cm | ecosystem: Environmental > Terrestrial > Soil > Grasslands | place: USA... | reverse complement strand
AACGCCGACTACCCGCGCGACGCGGAGAAGGCGCGCGAGAACGGCGCCCAGGGCATCGGCCTGTGCCGCACCGAGCACATGTTCATGGAGGAGGACCGCCTCCCGATCGTGCGGGCCATGATCCTGGCCACGACGACCGAGGACCGGGAGCGCGAGCTGGCCAGGCTGCTGCCGATCCAGCGCGGCGACTTCAACGGGATCCTGCGCGCCATGCAGGGCCTGCCGGTCGTCATCCGCCTGATCGACCCGCCGCTGCACGAGTTCCTGCCCAACTACGAGGACCTGGTCGCCGAGACGACCGAGCTGCGCGTGACCGGGCGCGACCCCGGGAAGCTGGAGGAGCTGGAGAAGCTCAAGGCCCGGGTCGAGCAGCTGCGCGAGGCCAACCCGATGCTGGGCCTGCGCGGCGTCCGCCTGTCGATCCTGTACCCGGAGATCACCCGGATGCAGGTGCGGGCGATCATGGAGGCGGCCTGCGACCTGCGCAAGGAGGGCGTGGACGCCCGCCCCGAGATCATGATCCCGCTGGTCGGCACGCTGGCCGAGCTGCAGGCGGTGAAGGCCGAGCTCGTGCCGCTCGCCGAGGCGGTCCAGCGCGAGAAGGGCGTCGAGGTCCACTACAAGTTCGGCACGATGATCGAGATCCCGCGCGCCGCGCTGGTCGCGGGGGACATCGCGAAGGAAGCCGAGTTCTTCTCCTTCGGCACCAACGACCTGACCCAGACCACGTTCGGCTACTCGCGCGACGACGCCGAGGGCAAGTTCATCGTCCGCTACCTCGAGAAGAAGATCCTGAAGGTCAACCCGTTCGAGACGATCGACCGCGACGGCGTCGGGCGGCTGATGGACTGGGCGGTCAGGGAGGGCCGCGCCACGCGGCCGGACCTGGAGATCGGCATCTGCGGCGAGCACGGCGGTGATCCGGATTCGATCCACACCTGCCACGAGCTCGGCCTGGACTACGTGTCCTGCAGCCCGTACCGCGTTCCCGTCGCCCGGCTGGCGGCCGCGCACGCGGTCGTGGCCGAGGGCGCGACCACGAAATAGGCTCCTGGTGGGGAGGGCTACCCGAGCCTTCCCCACCCGTTAACCGGCAATTGGTCGGGCAAGCGCGGCCCGCGCTTGGTAATACTTCGTTCGATCATGCGCCCGCTGCCGTCGTCGGACGACGCGCGTGACCAGATCAGGTCGCGGCTGAACCTGGTGGACGTGGTCCAGCAGCACGTGCGGCTTCGGAAGCAGGGGCGGGAGCACTGGGGCCTCTGTCCGTTCCACGCCGAGAAGACCCCGAGCTTCCACGTCACCGAGCAGAAGCAATCGTGGTACTGCTTCAGCTGCCAGCGCGGCGGCGACATGTTCACGTTCGTCCAGGAGATCGAGAAGACCGACTTCCCGGGCGCCCTCCGCATCCTGGCCGACCAGGCCGGCGTGGAGCTGCCGGAGCGCGGCGGCGCGGACGTGCAGCGGTCGCAGCAGCGGAAGCGGCTCCTCGACCTGAACCGGCTCGCCGCCCAGTACTACGAGTACGTGCTCTGGTCCCTGCCCGCCGGCGAGCCGGGGAAGCAGCTGCTGGAGCGTCGGGGCGTCGGCGAGGAGACGGCGCGGCGGTTCGGCCTCGGCTATGCGCCGGGCGGCACCAACCTCACGGCGTTCCTGCGCAAGCGCGGCCACTCGATGCAGGACGCCGGCGACGCGGGCCTGGTGCGCTCCGGCCGCGACTTCTTCCAGCAGCGCTTGATGGTGCCCATCCGCGACGAGCGCGGCCAGGTGCTGGCGTTCACGGGCCGGACGGTGGTGGACGGCGAGCTACGCAAGTACGTCAACACGCCCGAGACCCCCGCCTACAGCAAGGGGAAGGTGCTGTTCGCGCTCGACCTGGCCCGGAACGCGATCCAGGAGCGGGGCCACGCCGTCCTGATGGAGGGCCAGTTCGACGTGATCGTGGGCCACCAGTTCGGCGTCGGCAACGCGATCGCGAGCTCGGGCACAGCGCTGACCGGCGACCAGCTGACGCTGCTGCGGCGGTTCACGGAAGAGGTCGTGCTGATGTTCGACAACGACCGGGCGGGTACGGCGGCGGCCGCGAAGGCGATCGAGCTGGCGCAGCAGGGCGTCCGCGTGGCGCAGATCGAGGGCGACGCCAAGGACCCGGACGAGTTCCTGCGCGGGGGTGGGAGCTGGGACGCGGTGCTGCGTGCCGCCCAGCCGGGCTGGGAGTGGGTCCTCCGGCAGGAGATCCGCGGCTTGAACTCCGAGAACCCGGCGGATCGGGAGGTCGGCATCCGGCGGATCAAGGCGGTGCTGGCCCGGATCAAGGACGACGCCCAGAAGCCGACGTACGCGGCGGTCGCGGAACAGCTGTTCGGAATCAGGGCCGAGCTGCTGCTGGCGCCGGTGCGGCCGGCGGTCCCCGTGAGCGGTTTGGCGGCTCCCGAGCGCGGGAACAAACTGTGGAACAGTGTGGGTTACCTGCTGGGCGCCCTCGTCGTGCGTCCGGAGGCACTGGATCGAGTTCTCGGTATCCTCGATCCGGCGGACCTCGGAGATACCGACCGCGCGACGTATCTGCGGCTGGTGACCGCACTCGAGAGAGGTGGGTCGGATGCACTCGGACAGGATCTCGATGGGTTCACGCCCGAGGAACAGCAGCTCATACGCCGTGCCTGGGCGGATCCACCGCCACGCGTGGACGACGAGGCCGTCGACGACGTCGTGCGAACAATCCAGCGCCAGGCGCGGAAGCGCCGAGCGCGGGCCATGATCGACCGGCTACGAGAGGCCGAGCGCCGGGGCGACCTGGGGCAGGCCGTGACTCTCGAGGCGCAACTGAAGCGGCCCGACGAGCGTACTTGATACCGGGGTTGGAGACGAAGGTTGGCTAAGACCAGAGAAAAGGCGGAGCCGCGGCTCGAGGATCTGCTGATCCAGCAAGCCGAGGTCCTGATCATCAAGGGGAAGGAGCAGGGCTACCTCACGCCCGACGACGTCCTCGACGGATTCCCGGACCTCGAGACGACCGAGCCCGAGCAGATGTTCCGCATCTTCGCGTCCTTCAAGGAGATGGGGATCGAGGTCTCCGACTCCGCCGGTGAGTTCGAGGACAAGGAAGACTCCGACGACGACATGCAGATGGAGATCGAGATGATGGACTCGGTCTCCCTGGACGATCCCGTCCGCATGTACCTGAAGGAGATCGGTCGCGTCAGCCTCCTGACCGCCGCCGACGAGGTCGACCTGGCCAAGGCCATCGAGGCCGGCTCGGACGACGCGAAGCAGCGGCTGACCGAGGCGAACCTGCGTCTCGTGGTGTCCATCGCCAAGAAGTACATCGGGCGCGGCATGTCGTTCCTGGACCTGATCCAGGAGGGGAACATGGGCCTGATCCGGGCGGTCGAGAAGTTCGACTACCACAAGGGCTACAAGTTCTCGACGTACGCCACCTGGTGGATCCGGCAGGCGATCACGCGCGCGATCGCCGACCAGGCCCGCACGATCCGCATCCCGGTCCACATGGTGGAGACGATCAACAAGCTGGTCCGGGTCCAGCGCCGCCTGCTCCAGGAGCTCGGCCGCGAGCCCTCCGACGAGGAGGTCGCCGAGGAGATGGGCATCACCGCCGACAAGGTGCGCGAGATCATCAAGGTCTCCCAGGACCCGGTGTCCCTGGAGACGCCGATCGGCGAGGAGGAGGACTCCCACCTCGGCGACTTCGTGGAGGACAAGGAGGCGATCTCCCCCTCCGACGCGGCCTCGCTGACCATGCTGCACAACGAGGTCGAGGACATCCTGGACACGCTGACGCCGCGGGAGCGCCGCGTCCTCCAGCTCCGATTCGGACTGATCGACGGGCACCAGCGGACGCTGGAGGAGGTCGGCAAGCGATTCGGCGTCACCCGGGAGCGGATCCGGCAGATCGAGGCGAAGGCGCTGCGCAAGCTCCGCCATCCGTCGCGCTCGAAGAAGCTGCGCGACTACCTCGAGTAGCGGGGCGCATCCAGGTCCGCCGTGCCTGTCGTCACCATCGGCCGAATGTACGGGGCGGGTGGTGAGACCGTCGGCCACCTCCTGGCCGAACGGCTCGGGGCGGAGCTGGTGGACAGCAAGATCTTCGTCGAGGTGGCGCGGCGCCTGGAGCTGCCGCCCGACGAGGTCGAGCGGCACGAGGAGGTGCCGGGCAGCTTCCTGAACCGCGTCATCCAGGCGCTGGGCTCCGCGTCGATCGAGTTCGCGGCGCCTCCCGAGGCGGCGGCCTGGGCGCCGCCGTACCACGACCCCACCCTCGATACGCGCAAGGCCGTGCTGCAGATCACGCAGGAGCTGATGCGGGAGGCGGCCCGGACCGGCAACGCGGTGATCGTGGGCCGCGGCGCGGCGTTCCTGCTGCGGGACCATCCGCGCGCCCTGCACGTCTTCCTGCGGGCCTCAGAGCGGGACCGGGCGGCTGCGCTCCGTGAGATGTTCGGCTATGGCGAGGAGGAGGCGCGGCGCCGGATCAAGCACGTGGACGCGAACCGGCGGGCGTACGTGCGCCAGGTGTACAACCACGACTGGCTGGACCCGGGCCACTACCACCTGGTCGTGGACACCGGCCGCCTGGGGTACGAGCAGTCGGCCGCGGCAGTCCTGGCGGCGGCGAAGGGCCCGCGCTGAGTAAGCTATTCGTCCAGAGTTGATCACGAACCGCCCGTACTTCGTGGGCTCGCGGACGTCGGGGGTCGACGGCTCCAGCGAGGGGGGACGGCTGAGCACGGTCAGGCTGCCGTCCACACTGGTGCTGTACAGCGTCCCGCTGCTCCAGGCGATCCGGCGGTCGGGGTATCCCGGCAAGGTGAACGCCGAGCCGGCCCTGGTCGATGGGTCGTGGGTGCTGAAGGTGACGTACGAGGGCGACGACCCGCCCCAGGCGCCGGAGCGCTGGCACGGCCGCCGCGTCGTGCTCGAGCAGCAGAGGCCGCCTGATGCCTGAGGCCAGGTTCACGGCCGACTCGACCATTCGGGACGTCGTGGAGGGCTCGGAGGCGGGCCAGCGCCTGCTGTTCGAGCACGGCTACGACGTCGGCAACGGGTTCGTGGACGTGATGTCGCAGTACCAGAGCCTCCGGGACGCCGCCCGGGGGGGACGGCTGCGGGACGTGCCCTCTCTGCTGGACGAGCTGAACCGCGCGTAGCGGCTTTGGACGTGCCCCACAATTGGACGGGGGTCCGTTTGTGCAGTGTGTACGTAGCACTCGAACCGGCCAGGCCGCAAGCTCGGGTGGGGGTCAAGCGTGGGAAGATTTCAACGCAGCCCAGAAGACGAGCGATGCAGGTGCGGCCGGCCACCGCGAGCGGTGCGGGTGGTCAGCTACCGGACCCACTCCGCCAGCTACCGGTACCACCGTTGCGAGTGCGGGACCGAGTGGACGGAGCGCACGGCCATGGTCGATCGCACGGCGCCGGTCAGCGGAGACGAGCTGCTGGACGTGCACATCGCGCTCGCCGACTGGGAGGGCAAGCTCACCGACCTGATCGAGCGGGCCAGCGCCTAGTCGCGCAGGGGCCGCCTGGATCGGGCGGGCAACACCGGGGACCGCACCCGGTACAATCGGTCAACGCCGCTCCGGAGTAGCTCAACGGTAGAGCAGGCGGCTGTTAACCGCAAGGTTCACGGTTCGAATCCGTGCTCCGGAGCCAGCTTTTGAACTCGCAGCGCAGGCCTTCGCTTCCGCCGCGCGACCTTCGTACCCCCTGCGGTACCCCCCTTCGGCTGAAGGATCGCGTCCATCCCGCGAGCCGTCTGCTGCTTCAGCTCGGGCAACACCTGCGTGTACGTGTTCATCGTCAGCGCGATCTGCGAGTGCCCAAGCAGCTCCATCACCATCCGGTGCGAGACGTCCCCCCGCGCCAGGAGCAACGTTGCGCACGAGTGGCGCAGATCGTGAAAGCGCATCCTCGGCAGTCCGCACCGCTCCAAGAAGCGCTGGAACGCCTTGGTCACGTTCGGCCCGTCGAGTGGCGTCCCGATCACGGACGTGAACACGAACCCCGAGTCGTGCCAGCGCCCAGCTTGCGCGCGCTCCTCGGCCTGCCGTGTCTCGTGCGCCCTCAGCGCCTCGACCACGAGCCCCGGCATGGGCAGGGTGCGCCGGCTGCGCGCCGTCTTCGGCGGCACGAGCTCAGCCGACCCGCTCACGCGCTGGAGCTGGTGACGGACGTGCAGCAGCCCACCGCCGAAGTCCACGTCACTCCAGCGCAGGCCCAACGCTTCGCCCTGACGCAGCCCGAGTGCCAGCGCCACGACGTACAGCGCGCCCAGGCGATCAGCCCGCGCCGCTTCCACCAGCACGCGCGCCATATCGGCATCGAGCACCGCCCGCACGCTGCGCTCGACGCGCGGCCCATCGACCAGCGCCGCCACGTTCCGACTGACGAGCCCCCACCGGAGCGCCTGTTCAAGCGCCGTCCGCAGCACCCCCCTCATGTACTGGACCGTCTTGGGTGCCACGCCCGCTCCGAGCTTCCGGTTCATGAGCGCCTGTACGTGCTGTGGCGTCAGCTTGTCGAGCGCCACGTTCCCAAGCTCGGGCACGATGTGCACCCGGACGAGCACTTCGTACCCCTTGTACGTCCACGGCCGGACGGACGGCTGCACCGTGTCCCGCAGCCATGCGGTCAGGTACTGCTTCAGCGTGTGGCGCGGCCCGACCACGAGTGTGCCCTGACGCTGCGCCCTCAACGCGTCTGCCAGCTTGTCGCGCGCCTCCTGTCGCGTCTTGCCGTAAACATACTTCCGCTTGCCGCCGCCGACGCTCACGTAGCCGCGCCACAGGCCCCGGTTCGTCCAGAAGTGAATGGACCCCTCGTTGTTCTCCCTGCGACCCCTCAGAGCGGCCACGCGCCTACCTCAGCCCGCCGTCGAGCACTCGCGGTTCGAACTCCGCGTACTCCCGTTCAACTCGGCTCAGCCACTCCTCGAACGCCTTGCGCGGCACCCGCACCGCGCGGCCCATCCGAAGCGACGGCAGCTCGCCGCACTCGATCATGCGGTACACCTTCGACCGACTCAGCCCCAGCCGCACCGACACCTCGGACGGCCGCAGCAGCAATGACTCCATCACGTACGCATCACCTCCCTGTACCAGCCCTCGGCCGTGGCCCCGGTCCCGGTCATGTGCCGCCGCATCGCCCACGCGAGCTGCGCCCGTGCGACGTTGACCTCGACCGCGCTCGGCCGGTACTCCGCGCTCACCGTTCCGGCACCATCGGCCAGGTACAGCACGAGCGCCGCTTCCGCAGTCGCGCTCAGCCATTCCGGCCCGGTCACGACTCCCAGCTCGGGCACGAAGTCTCCGACCTTTTCGTCCCAGCACATCGCCCGCGCCTGGAGGATCACCCCTTCACCTCCCCGTTTAAACAACGAACTGGGCACCGTCGTCGGGCAGCGGATTCCTCGCCGCCGCCATCCAGCGCGCCATCTCGTCGCGTGCCCACTCGACTTCGCAGCGGCCAGGCCGGAAGTCCTCGTGCACGTCGCTTCCCGCCGCCTCCATTTGAAGCGTCAGCGCAGCGGACGCCGCGCTCGTGTACCGCTCATGCCACACGTCCAGCGGGTCACGAATGTCCGTCTCCCGAACGCGAACCTGCACCGCCATGACTACCTCCCGTGTACCCCCACCGGGCAACCACTCTTCGGACTTGGAGGGTGCTGTGTTACGCGTCCCGCACCCTCCGGGCGGTGTCTCGTGCACGCGCCCGCGACCCCTTTCCGCTGCACTTGTAGGGCACTGTGTTACGCATCCGTGCCCTACGGCTCCACCGGTCAAGACGAGCGCAGACCGTGAGTCCCGCCGCCCGTCCCGGTCCATCCCGTCAACCGGGCAACCGACCTCGAACGGCCGCAGAGTCGGCTGTTCGTCCACGGGATCAGACGGGACGTTCAGGACGGACCCATCCGACGCGAGGCGAACGTGAGCGAGAACGACCTTCGGCCGCTCGCTCGGCTGGACCACCTGACGACTCAGCGGCCCGGGATCGCAGCCACCAGCGCCACCGCTCGGCACCGGGACGGACGGCGAGCCGTCGCTGTTCCCCATCCGCATCGTCTCCTGGTGCGCTGTGGTCCTCTGCATCGCTGTGCTCAGCTTAGCACAGTTCGCTCTGTTTGTCCAGAGATCGAGCCGGTTCGCGAAGATTGGCGCACAGTTGCGGCTGCGCTGCTACACTCTGTGTTACTATGCTATGGGTAGTGTCATGAACCTTGGCCCAATGGACGAATTGGCAAAGGAGTTCGGCATCCATCGAACGACGCTGCTGCGGCTCGCCAAGCGTCACAATCTGACGACCTACAAGCGCGCTGGCGACCGCCGCACCTGGATCGACCGGGACGCGTTGACGCCGCTCCTGGGCTTCCAGCCCAGGGTTCAGCCCACGACCCACGTCGGAGAAGAGATCACGAGCACCACGGACAGCAACTCACCAGGAGAGCCGAGGAAGAAGCTGCCCGTTGCAGCCTGCTACATCGTCAAGAACGGCAAGCTGCTCATGGTCCGCCGAAGACGGCGCGAAGGAACGCTCGAATGGGCGGGACCATCCGGCAACATCGAGCCAGGCGAGACCCCTGAGCAGACCGCCGTTCGCGAGGTGCTCGAAGAGGTGGGGATGACGATCGAAGTGGAGCAGCGCTTGGGCGAGCGCGACCACCCCGCGACGGGCCGCCACCTCATCTACCTCGCGTGCCGTGTCGTGGCTGGCGACCCGGTACTGATCGACCACGAGGAGATCGCTGCCATCGAGTGGGCAGACCTCGACACCGTGAAGGAGCGGTGGTCCACGCTGACGGGCGGCATCTTCCCGCCCGTGCTGGAGTACCTAGAACGGACGATGGCGCCCACCGAGACACGGGCAGACCAGCGGTAGACGACTCGCCTTACTCGTCCCCCCGCAAGCGGACATGCTGTGAGATCGATGCCCCACCGTCAAGGCCAAGCGGCTTCGCCGTCGCCACGGCGAGCCTTGACAGCGCGCCACCGACCTCACGGTGACCAGTGACCGGGGGGACGGCCATATCCCTCCGGGTCGAACATGCGTACGTCTTGGCCACCGACCAGCACGTTTAAACGCTGCTATACGGCAGCCCTGGCTTTCCATGTACCCCCGCGCGTACCCCGAACAGCGTGGACACAGCGGCACGCAGTCCACTCCAGCGACAGCGCGCGAACTCGTCGCCGCTCGTTCCGATCGGCAGACCGCCAGTGCTGTTAACCGCAAGGTTCACGGTTCGAATCCGTGCTCCGGAGCCAGATTTTGAACTCGAGTCGGCGGGTTCCTCATGCTCTGAATCGGCCCGGTCGGGCAGCGGGATCACAGCGAGATCACGGATTCTGTCCACCAGCGCGGAGGTCCCGGTGATCCTTCACGAAGCCCGGGAACGCGCGCAGCTCCTCGACTGTCCAGCGTCGGCGGTGGCGACGGGAGACGAGTTTGGACGAATCGAGTCGTGGTGGACTTTCGCAGTTCCCTCTGATCGGCCCGGTCACGGAGTGAATGGTGGACGATCTCACCTGTGCCAGATCTCGGTTGGTTTCGATCTTGTCCCGTCGAGCCATGCCCGCCACCAGGCCGCCAGGCTCCGGGCGTCGACCTTCCAGGCCCGATCTGGAGCAACTGTCTCCACATCGGCCTCGTAGAGGAGCACCGTTCCGTCCTGGCTCATGCAATCGACCGCGGCCTCGGCGAAGCCGCCCCAGTTCAGCATGGGCACGACACCTGCCGGCCACGGCTGGTAGGGCATGGCGGGATGGGACCGCCGGTTCTCGTGGTACATGCTCACCATTCGGTCGAGCGGATGCAGGATCGCGACGTTGTATTCAGGAATGTCGATTTCGGTACCTGGACCGAACCCGCCGTCAGCGACGGAAGTGTAGAGCGCGGCCAGCAGCCGTGGCAGGCCGAACCCGAGAATCCGCTCGGCGCGGCCCAGTTGCTCGAGTGTCACCACGTCGGGCAGGGGGCCCTGGGCCCTGGCCTTGCTGGCGATTCGGGATACCAGGTCGTCGACGTGATCCATGCTGCCCCACAGTAGCTTTTCCCGGTCCCCGGCCCGAAAACGCTGGCCGTCGATCTGCGCCCTGCTCGCCTCAGGGGGCCAACCACCCGCGAGGACGCCGGCCGCCGCCGTCGCGACGGCGGCGACGATGAGCAGAAGGACCGCGAGCATCGCCAGCGCCGCTTGTACCACGTTGGCCATGGACGGCCGGGTCGGCGGGCCGGCCGACCGGGACCGAAGCCGCGGCGACGCGGCGACATGATTCCGTGAACACCATGCGAGATCGGGCGCTCGGGATGCTGAGGTCAGCCCGGACGCCGGAGGCGGTGGAGGCTGCCGTCGGCCTGCTGTCCCCGGGCGAACCGGAGCTGCGGGCCACCGCGCTCGCCCACTACGAGCGGCTGGCCGCCGAGCCCACACGCCGCGACCCCGGCGCTCACGTTCGGGCCGCGCTCCTGCGTGCGCTCCAGACAGTCGCTCTGCCCGAGGACGTCGGGATGCTCGAAGGCGCGACCGCTGTGCACGAATACCTGCCGCCCGGCCCGCAAGAGGTTGCCGGCGGGCTGCGCGGCGCCGCACTGGTTACGCTGGCCCAGCTCGACGAGCGGCTGGCCGGGTTCCACGCGGCCCGGCTCATCGCCGATCCCGACCCGCTGACTCCGTCGATGTCCGGCGAACCGGCCCTCACCGCCGTGCGTGTGCTGGCCGCTCAGGATCAGCTCGCGGCCCTCTACGGCTGGCTCGCCAGCGCCGGCCCGAAGGCGCCTGAGCCTGTGGCGGAGGCGCTGCGCGCGATGAGTGTCGCGCCCACCAGCATCGTCCTGGATCTGGTTGGACGGATGGGCGGCAGCCGGGACGAGGTGGTGCTCCTTGGGCTGTTCGACCTGCTGCTGGCCGCCCCGGAGGCCGAGCGGTTCGAGGGCTTCGTGCTCGAGTTCCTGCGCGACACCGAGCTGAAAGACCTGTTCGGCGCGATCGCGGCCACGATCATCGCCGGTCGCCGCGAACGGCTGATCCAGGGCCTTCGCGAGGTCCGCAGCGCCCTCGCCCCCGAGAAAGCTCGGGTGCTCGACGAGCTCCTGGCGTGACTCCGCCCGGGCGGGCCTGCCGCCCCCGAGCGCAGCGCACGATCACGGCGATGCCCGGGCAGCCACCTTTGACAGCAGCTGGTCGAGACGCGGCGCCTTGCTGTTCTTCGGCTCGATTGCTCCGCTGGCTCACCCCATTCCTCCGCCCGGCGCGAACCGCAGCCGACCCTTGAACCGCTCCGCGAGCAGCGCAGTCAGGTCAAGGGCCGACGGGGGACGGCGCCCGGAACGGGCTGAGGATTCCCGAGCCCAAGCGGTCGTGTACGGCCGGCTCCCTCGACGGCCGACCGACGCCGCCTTCGCCCGTCACTCCGGCAGCGTCGGCACGCCCGCCTGCCGCGACACCCGGGCCAGGAGGTCGGTCAGCAGGGCCCGTTCGGCCGGCTCCAGCGAGGCGCACAGCTCCTCGTCCAGCTCCGCCGCCACGCGGTCCGCCTCGGCCAGCAGCTCGCGGCCGCGCGCCGTCAGCGCCAGCACGTTGTGCCGGCGGTCCACGTCGCCCCGCGTCCGGCGCACCGCCCCGGCGCGCTCCAGGCCGTCCAGGATGGGCACGATGCCGCTTGGCGCCTGCTGGAGGATCCGGCCCAGGTCCTGCTGGGAGGCGATCTCGCGGGAGGCCAGGACGGCCAGCACCTTGAAGTCCTGCGGCCGCAGGCCCAGCACGAGCAGGCGCTCGGCGAACCGGTCCATCACCACGGAGCCCAGCCGGTGGACCTGGACCGTGAACCGCCGCTCGAGGGGCATGCCTGCATCCTACGGCCGGAGTATGATTCTGTTCGTGAAGCGTTATAACAATGAATCGTTCAGCGATTTCATGACCTTCGCGGACCTGGAGCTGGTCCCGGTCACCGACCTCGTGTTGCCGCTGCCGGGGTCCCTGTCCGAGCGCTTCCCCACGGTCTCCGCGACGGAGTGGGCGCTGTACCGCCGGCTCTATCCGGACATGTTCCTGGGCGACCAGATGCGCACCAGGCTCGGCACGCTGGTCGTCCGGGGCCGGGACGGCATCCTCCTGATCGACACCGGCATCGGCCCCGGGAACGTCGGCCTGGCCCGCCAGTTCGGCATGTCGGGTTCCCTGCCCGCGAAACTGGAGGAGGCGGGCATCGCGCCGGAGTCGATCGACACCGTCTACCTGACGCACCTGCACCAGGACCACGTCGGCTGGAACGTGCGCCCCGACGCGGCCCCGCCGGCGCCGATGTTCCCGAACGCCCGCTACCTGACGCACGAGGCGGAGTGGCGGCACTGGTCGGCGTTCGCGCAGGCGCAGCCCGAGCAGGCGGAGGTCCTCCGGGCCAACGTGCTGCCGCTGTCCGGGCTCGGTGTCCTCGACCTGGTCACGGGGGGCGCCACGGTCGCGCCGGGCGTCACCGTGCTGGAGACGTTCGGCCACTCGCCCGGCCACACCAGCCTCGTCATCGAGGCTGGCGGGCAGCGCCTCGTCGTGCTGGGCGACGCGTTCGTCCACCCGCTCCAGCTCGCCGAGCCCGGCCACGCCATGGCGCTCGACGGCGACGCGGAGCAGGCGACCGCCACGCGCCGGCGGCTGCTCGACCTCCTGACGGCCGAGGACGTCGTGGTAGTCGGCTACCACTTCCCGGAGCCCGGCCTCGGCCGCGTCGTGGAGGAGGACGGCCGGCTGGTGTGGCGGCCGCTGGCGCTGGCCGGCTCGGCGGCAGGCTGAGGGTCAGGCTCCCGGCGGTTCCACGTACAGCCCAGCGCCGACCCACGCCGGGCTGTCGTGGACGGTCACGTCGTCGGCGAGTCGCCAGGCCTTGGCGAGCGGGGCCAGCGGCCGGCCGAACAGCGCCCCTGAACGCGTCATTGGACGCGACCGCCGGGGCTCGAGCCGGTCCGACGGCCTGAAGGTCGTTGGTGGGTCCTCCGATCGGGATCAGCGACCGAGCCGCTCCCGGCTGCTGACGTCTGCGGGATGGCCTGCTCCGAGCACTGCCTCCCCGATGCTCAACGCGCGCTCGCGCGTCCCCAAGGTAGGATAGGCGCGGCGCCGCTCCGCGCCCAGCCTCTCGGTTCCTCCCGGCAGGACCGCGCCCGAGGCCAAGGACAGGTGACGACCTCCCGGAGGCTCTGACAGCATCTCGTCGGCCGCACGGCCGTCGCCGGGGACGGTCCAACCGTGCGGTTCGAGGAGGTGTTGCAGTGCCACGGCGGAGGAACTTCAAGAGGCTCGTGCGCGCGAGCATGCGCCCCGGAGAGCGGTACACCGCCGCTCGGGCGAGGGTTCTCCGCGAGGGCTTGCGGCCTTCCTCACGCCGAGGAGGAAGTGGAGACATGTACCCGTTCGAGAGGTTCACCGACGGCGCCAGGCGGGCGCTGGCCCGCGCGCAGGACGAAGCCGGCGCGGCGAACCAGCCGTACATCGGCACCGAGCACCTCGCGCTCGCGCTCGCTCGCGACGATGGCGCCGCGGGCCACCTGCTGCGAGACCTGGGTGTCACCTACGAAGGCATGACGGCGCAGATCGCGACGGTCCTCGACAGCGTCGAAATGCCTCGGGCACCGCGGATCATCCCGACTTCGAGGATGAAGCGGGTCACCGAGCTCGCCTTCCAGGAAGCGACGAGCGCCGGCGCCGAGCAGGTTGGCACCGAACACATGTTGGTGGCTCTCCTGGTCGAGGCGGAGGGTGTTGCCGCGCGGGTGCTGGACGAGCTGGGAGCTACGCTGCCGAGGGTCAGACGCGCCATTCGGGCGAGCCTGGAGGAGCGCGCGGCTGAGCGGGGTGGGATCGTCGACGCCGTCACCATCGCGCAGGGGACCGGGAGCGCGCCCGTGCCGGGCGCCCCGGCCGGGACGTCGAGCTCGCTCGGTATG
>Ga0066661_10000448_pt1 | contig 14020 bp, 12 predicted proteins | sample GraSoiAngelo_110_FD_66454 | JGI IMG/M metagenome (GOLD analysis project Ga0066661, IMG submission 66454) | Grasslands soil microbial communities from the Angelo Coastal Reserve, California, USA - 14_0903_12_30cm | ecosystem: Environmental > Terrestrial > Soil > Grasslands | place: USA... | reverse complement strand
TGCTGACGTCCGCACTGGACAGGTTCTCGAAGGCCGGCGTCCGGCAGCTGCGTCCCTACGTCCTGCACACCATCTCGCAGCTCCGTCAGAAGCAGAACGACATCGAGCGGGCATTCAGCAGCGCACAGGAGTCGGCCGAGCTCTCCCGGCAGCTCGACCTGCCGATTCCGCTCGCGGAGGCGCTGCAGCAGCTCGGCGACCTCGAGAACGCGGCAGGCCACGCTCGGCGCGCCGATGCTCACTATCGAGAGGCGATCCAGGTCCTTCGCGCCGCCGACCTGTCAGAGCGGGCCGTCGAGCTCGAGCTGGTACACCAGAAGGTGCGACGACTTCGTCGCGCCGGGCAATCCGAGCCAGCCTGACGCGCGGGACGACGCCTCGCGTACGAGGAGCTGCGCTGATTGGCTACCGGCGTCGTGATACGCGTCGAGCAGCCAGCCCCTCAGCGGAACAGCGAGTCCAGGGCCGGGGTGAGCGCGTACCAGCCGTGCCGGAACGGCTCCAGCACGGTCAGCACCGGCTCGGTGACGTCGCCCGCGGGCGGCCGGTACACCACCACGTCGTCCGCCACCGACAGCTCGCCGCCCAGCTCCGCCAGCAGGTAGGCCGCCACCCGCGGGTCCGGGTACACCGCCGCGCCCCCGACATCCGGGGCCGCGATCCCCACCGCCGCGCACGCGACCGGGAACAGCGACGCCCACGTGCCCGCGTCGAACGTCGGCCAGTCGTCGCCCGCGGCCCTGGCCAGGACCACCGTCAGGGCATGGACCCGGGTTGCGTGTGGCTCCGGCGCGGCCCACAGCGCCCGCTCGTGGTCCAGCCCCCGCAGCACGTCCCGAACGCGGTGGCTGCCCGTCTCGGGCGGCAGCGCGGCCCACGTCCGGCCGCCCGTGCGCCGGGCGCACAGGAGCTCGCTGCTGACGATCGCGCCCGGCTCCGCCGCCGCCGTCACCAGCAGCTCCTGGAGCTCGCCCTCGATCGCCGACCGCTCCTCCGCCCCCACGTGGACGGTCTCCTGGTCCCAGCTCTGCGTCCGCCGCCGCAGCCGGCCGCCGTCGAAGCAGGCCAGCGGCACCGTCAGCATCCGCGAGCCGATCGACAGGCACGCGCCCTCCATCCCGTCGCCCGTCCGGCCCGGAGGCAGCGCCGCGCCGCCGAGCGCGTCGGCGGCCATCCGCACGTAGCCCCAGCCCCACCGCGTCCGCCGCCGCTGGTGGCGCGCGGTCCGCACCGCCACGTCGGCGGGGTTCTCGGTCGGCCACTCCACGTAGAAGCTGGGCCCGCTCGCGACCCGCAGCCGGATCGAGTCCAGCCGGCGGGTCTCCGCCGCGTCCGCGAACTCGTGCGCGCTCGCGTTGGCCGCGAACTGGACGAGGACCAGCGCGACCGTGGCCGGGGCGGGCACGGGACCGGGCCGCTCCTCGGGCACGATCTCGACCGTCAGGCTCGGCGCCCGCGTCCGGACCGACGCCGCCGCGTACTCCAGCACGTCCGATGTCGTGCCCACGTCCCGGTCGTCGAGCGGACGCCCCGAGACCAGCTCCAGGCCCGCCAGCAGGACGGCCGTGCGCAGCGCAGCGCCATGGTCCATCGCCGGCACCGCCTCCCGGATGGTCCGCAGCAGCTCCGCCATCAGCGCCTCCAGCTCCGGCGCGGTCGGCGACGCTGCCCCGACCACCAGGTGGCCGGCACCCGTGAAGAAGGAGACGCTGCCGGGCAGCGGGCCCCGCCACTCGGGCGTGGCCGCGACGAGCGATCCCGACAGGTCGAACAGCCCGGCCGGGAACGGCAGCTCGGCGATCTCGGCGGGGTCCAGGCGCACCGACTAGGCCCCGTCCACGATGAGCTGGTAGTGGTTGCGGTCGTGCCGGACGCGGACCTCCGAGCGCACGTCGTCGCGCAGCCACCGCTCGAACCGCCGGGCGGCCCGGCCCTCCGAGTCGTCCAGCACGATCTCCGCGCTCTCGGCCCGCGTGGCGACGAGCAGCGCGACCGCCACCCGGTGCGGGAAGTCCTTGCCCGTCGGCCCGTGCCGGACCCGGCCGCCGCTCACGTGCAGGTCGCCGAACCGGGCCCGCAGCAGCCGCCCGATCCGCTCGCGCAGGCCCGTCTCGCCGTCCCGCTTGTCCTGGATCAGCGCGTACGCGTGCTGGCTCGCGATCCAGTCCTGGGTGGCCACGTCGCGCGCGTTGGCCGAGTACACGATCGGGATGCAGCCGCCGTGGCGCTCGTACAGCCGGGCCAGCACCTCGCCGACGGTCCGGTCGTTGGCCGGCGCCAGCGCCATGTTGAGGTCCACGATCGCCATGACGGGCCGGTGCCGGTCGAGCCGCTCCAGCGCCTCGCCGGGGTGGGCGGCGGCCAGCGGGGTCAGCTGGAGCCGGCTGACCACCCCCTCGACCTGCAGCCGCTCGTCCGGGTCGTCCTCCAGCACCAGCACCTCGGCGCCGTGGTTCGACCCCCGGCGCGGGTTGGCGACGGCGGAGCGCTCGGGGCCGTCCGCCAGCTCGAGCTCGTAGTGCCGGTTGCGGTACGGCCGGACGCGCACCGTCGAGCTCACGTCGTCCCGGAGCCAGCGCTGGAAGCGGCGGGCGGCCCGGGCCTCGGACTCGTCCAGGGCGACCTCCAGGCTGGCCCGTTTCGCGAGCAGCAGCGAGACGCCCACGCGGTGGGCGAACGCCCGGCCGCTGGGCACGTGGCGCACCAGGCCGCCGTCGATCACGAGGTCACCGTAGCGGGCCAGCAGCAGCCGGCGCATCCGCCGGGAGAGCGCCCCCTCGCCGTCGCGCTTGTCCTGGACCAGCGCGTACGCGTGCAGGCCCGCGATCCAGTCGCGCCGCTCGACCGTGCCCACGTTCACCGAGTACACGATCGGGATGCAGACGCCGTGGGCCTCGTACAGGCGCTCCAGCACCTCCTCCACGGTCCGGCCCGTGCGCTCCGCCTTCGACATGTCCAGGTCGACGATCGCCAGCACCGGCCGGTGGTAGTCCAGCATCGCCAGCGCCTTGCGCGGGTGCTCGGCCAGCAGCGGCACCAGGCCGGCCCCGGCCACCGACTCGCCCAGCCGGCGCAGCTGGTCCGGCTCGTCCTCCAGGACCAGGACCTCGGCGTGGGCGCCCCGCCCGGCGCCTCTCACGTGGCCGCTCGCAGCCGCACGACGTCGTCGGTGGTCTGGACGAGGCAGGGCAGCGCGTACCGCTCGATCGCCCGCTGCACGCGCTGGAGACCGCCGAACGGGGGCAGCCCGCGCGGGTGCGCCGCCATCAGCCCCTCCAGCTCGGGCGCCTGCACGACCGTGCCGCCGTTGGCGCGCACCCCTCGCCGGGGGGCGAAGCTGAGGCCGAACACGGGCGTCGTGCTGAGCGCGTCGAGCTCGCCGGCCAGCCGGTTCCAGGACGGGTGCACGATCGCGCCGGCGGGCAGGGCGCCGTCGGGCCGGCGCAGCCACAGCACCGGGATGGGGCGGTCGGCGACCAGCGCGGACAGCGACTCAGGGACTTCCAGGGCCGCGCCGACCACCAGCCAGGGCCACGGGTCGGCCCGGGACCAGACCTCCTCCAGCCGCGCCGGTCGAGCGTTCCGCACCAGCGCCAGCGACGGGTCCAGCCGGTCCCGGATCGCGGCCCAGAGCTGCGGCTGCTCGGCGACCACGACCAGTGTCCGCGAGATGTCCCGGCGCACGTCAAGGATTGTATGCGCCGCTGTTCGGGCCCCATCAGCGCCGGACAACAAATGTCCGCGTCATGTCCAGGTGTTTGGCCGGAGACTGTCCGCATGAGCAAGGCAAGGGCCCGGGGCAAGCGGTACGAGACCGCGCTCAGGGTCGGGTCGCTGGCCAACCTCGCGCTGGTGAGCGCGCGCGCCGCGCGCGCGATCGAGGCGCGAACGACAGCGCCGCCGCCCGCTCCGGTCCGGGCCGGCGGCGGCCAAGGAGGGCAATGGACGTGGACCAGTTCCTGGCGGTGACGCTCGTCACCGCGTTCGCGGCGTTCCAGGGCGAGATGGCGCCCATCTTCAACATCGTCCAGGCGGTGCTGATCCCGCTGCTGGGCATCCTCTACCTCGTCCAGCGCTTCGTGGACCACCACAGCTCCAACAACCACAAGGTGCTGGTCCTCGAGGTCATCGGCGCCATCGCCGTTCTCGAGGCCCTGGCGCTTGGCATCCGGGCGTTCGCGGGGGTCTGACGACGTTGCTGGAGCACCTGCCGCTGGTCGTCCACGCGCCGCTGCTCGATGACCCGCTGCAGGTCATCACGGACCCGGCCGGCTGGGTCGCGAGCTGGCTCTGGCCGGCGATCTTCGGCAAGGATGCCGTCGCCTCCCCGACATGGCCTGCGGACTTCTTCTCGAAGGTGTTCAACTTCACGGGGCTGGATCAGGTCCAGTGCACGGCGCCGGGCGGCGGCGGCTGCACGTCGTTCAGCATCTGGACCGCGCTCCAGACCACCGGCTACCTGGTACTGGCCATGGCGCTGATGCTCCGGCTGGTCAGGAACATGGTCGATCCGGCCCGTCCCGGGCGCGTGGACGCGGCCAGGTACCTGCTGGTGGACATCGTGGTGCGGGCGGTGCTCGGCGTGGCCGCCATCAACCTCAGCTACGTCGCGCTGGCCACCCTGATGCACTCCTCGATCGCGCTGTCCGGCGTGCTCTTCGACACGATCATGTCCGCGACGACGGCCGGCGCGACCGGTCAGGCGGGCCTGCAGCACGCGCTGGCCGGGATCATCTCACCGGCGGGCTTCCCGATCCCGGTGATCCTCGAGACGATCGCGATCCTCTACCTCCTCGTGCTGCTGCTGGTGAGCCGGATCGCGATCATCTTCGCGACGGCGGTGGCGCCGCTGGTCGTCCCCCTCTACGCCTTCAGCAGCAACAACACCCTGCTCCTGTGGTGGCTGCGCATGATCGGACAGGGGCTGCTGGTCCCGCTCCTGATCGGCACGCTGCTCCCGGTGGCGATCATCGTCACCCAGTCGGCCAACGCCATCCCGGACGGCTCGATCGCGCTCATCGTGGGGACGATCACGGCGGTCGTGTCGCTCTGGTTCGTCGGCCACGCCGTCAACCAGCTGCTCCGGCACATGTTCCCGAAGGGGCTGGACACCTGGCGGCAGATGGTGCCCTGGGCGTCGTGAAGCCGATACCCGTACCCATGGCGCTGCGGGCCCGCGCCACGTTCCCGGTCGGGCCCTTCCAGGTCGGCCTGCGCACGATCTGGGTCGTGTTCGTCGTATCGCCGCTGGCGCTGCTCGCGCTGCACCTGCCGGCCGGCGCCGGCACCCGCGTGACCGTCGCGCTCACGATCCTCATGCTCGCGTACGTCCTCTCGCTGCCCGAGCGCGAGGGGATCTGGATCGGCACGTACCTCCTCTACCTGCTGCTCGACCCGGCCCTGCCGCGGGCCGTCAGCCGGGGCCGGGGCCGGGCCGTCACGATCCGCCGCATCGGGCGCCGGCACCTCGAGGTCAGCGCGCGGGACCACCGGCCACTGGCGCTGCCGGGCGCGCTCTCACGCTGGACGTCGCTGCCGCGCGTGCTCGCCACCGCTGACGGGCTCGTCCAGAAGTCGCCCGGCACGTGGTGCGCGATCGTCCGCCTGGAGGGCCCGGTGGACGCCCCCCACACCGCCGAGTACGCGGCCTGGTGCAGCCGGGTGCTGACGTGGATCACCGCGCTCGACTGCCCGGCGCAGCTGTACGTCGAGGCCGCGCACTACGAGCGCTCGCAGGCCGAGCAGGCGTTCCTGGAGCGGGTCCGGGACGTGGAGGAGACGTCGCTGGTGGACCAGGAGCGCGTGCTCGTCGGCGAGCAGGCGCTCAGCAGCCTGATCCTGCGCCACTACGTCGTGCTGTTCCCGCGCTGGGCGGGCCGCGACGGCATCCCCACCACCGCCCGGCTGAGCAAGATCTTCGAGACGATCAACGCCAGCGAGAGCGACGCCTCCCGCGTCCGGGACGTCGCCGTCCGCCAGGCCGAGAACCTGCGGCTGGAGGTGCGGGCTCCCGCCGCGGACGAGATCGACGACCTGCTCCGCCGGACGCCGCTGGCGTGCCCGGACGGGACGTTCCACGACGGCGAGTTCGTCCTGGGCGGCCGCTCCCACCGGTACGCGTCGCTGTCCGGGCTGCCGAGCACGGTGCAGTCGGGCGCCGTGATCTCGGCCCTCACGCGCGCGCACGTGCGCGGGGGCGTCAGCCTGTTCCTGTTCCCGGTGGACTCGGGCCAGGCGCGCAGGGAGCTCAAGGAGCAGCGCGGCGTCTACCAGGCGATGTGGAAGAACACGCAGAGCCGGGACGCGGAGCTGCTCCTCCACCACGCCACGAACCTGGACGACCTGCTCCTGACCAAGCAGACGACCGCCGTGCGGATCGCGATGGCCATGCACGTCCACGCCGAGGACCCGGTGGCCGCCGACGACGCGCTGGAGCGCCTGCAGAGCACGATGATGCAGGAGGGCCTGGAGACCGAGCGGGTCACCATGCCCAGCTTCACGGTCGCGGTGGCCGCCAGCCCCGCCGGCTCGCCGCTCACGCGGGGCCTGTTCATGACCACGGCCGAGGTGGTGGCGTACCTGCTGCCCGCGGTCGGCACGCCGTTCGGCAACCCGGCCGACCCGTTCGTCGGTCGCAACGCCGCCATCAACTCGTCCGTCTACTTCAACGTCTTCTCGCGCCAGAACTACAGCGCGCTGATCGTCGGCTCGGCCGGCTCCGGCAAGAGCGTCGCCGCCAAGTCGATGCTCGTCCGCCACGCGCTGCACGGCACGCAGGTGACGGTGATCGACCCGGAGTCCGAGTACGGCGACGTGATCCACGCCCTGGGCGGCACGTACATCGAGCTGGGCGAGCACAGCCTGAACGCGTTCGCCATCGACCCCTCGGTGCCGGCCGACGAGGCCGCGGAGTGGGTCGTCCCGATCCTCTCGATCATGGGCGGCGAGGAGCGCGGCTACGAGAACAACCGCCCCGCGCGGCACCTGGCCGGCGCGGACAAGGCATGGCTGCACCAGGAGGTGGCGCAGTTCTTCACGGACTGGCGCCGGGCGCACGCGCTGCACGGCGAGGCGCCCCTCCTGCTCGACTTCATCGAGTACCTGGAGACGGTCGCGATGGAGCGGGTGGCCAAGCTCAACGTGCCCGGCCGTGCCCGCCGCTGCGCCGACGTCTCCGAGCGGCTGCGCGGGTATACACAGGGCCGCAAGGGCGCGATCTTCAACCGCCAGGACACGTGCAGCCTCAGCGGGCACGCCGTCGGGATCGGGCTGTCCGCCCTCGCCAATCAGTTCCGGGCGGACCTCACGCCGGCGCTCGCGTTCGTGCTCAGCTCCGTGCTGGCCGACCTGGCGCGGGTGCGCGGCAAGCGGATCATCATGGTGGACGAGGCGCACAAGATCCTGGTGGACCCCGACGCCGGCGACGTGCTGGCCCAGGTCGTGCGCACCGCCCGCAAGCGCGGCGGCGGCGTGTGGATGGCCAGCCAGAGCGTCCGCGACTTCGTGGGCGCCGAGCGCCGGGGCAGCTCCCCCAGCCCGGGCGAGGTGCTGGCGACGGTGGCGTCCACGAAGCTGGTGCTGGGCGTCGAGGAGGCGGTGGCCGCCGGGCTGCAGCGGACGTTCGACCTCACGGACCGGGAGCTGCTGGCCGTCACGAAGGAGAAGGTGCGGGGCCGTGGCGTGCTGATCTCGGACAACGAGCGGGCCATCGTGGACGTGGTGCCGGGCGACCACCTGATGCCGCTGGTCCACACGACGAGCGTGGACGACGAGCCGGTGATCCGGCTGCCGTCCCTGCCGCTCCAGGCCCCGCCGCCCCGGAACGGTCGGGTCGGCGTGGGCGGGATCAGGTAGCCGTGCTGCTGGTCCCCAGCCGCCCGATCCTCTCGCCCCGGCAGGCCGAGCGCCTGATGTCGGCGCTGTGGCAGCAGACCGCGGGCTCCACCCTGGCGCTGTTCCTGCTCGGCCGGGGCGACGGCGAGCTCATCCTGGGGGCGGCGTCGCCCAACTCCCTGGTCGAGGAGGACGCGGCGGACGTGATCGCGCGGGCCGTCGAGTCCACGGCCGAGCCCGGCTTCGTCCTGGTCGAGGAGATCCTGTCCGCGCCCTACGTCGGGGTCCGCCACATCACGCCGGTGTTCCGCAACTTCCGGGCCGACACCCGCGCCTGGGGCTGGGACCGCGCGGACAACCTGCACGACACGTACGACCTGCTGACCCGGGTCGCGCCGGGCCGCATCGCCGGGTTCGCGCTCGCGTTCCGCACGCTGCCCGGGCTGAACGCGGCCACGTCGATGCTCGTGTTCGCGGCGGGCAACGTCGAGCACGAGAGCGAGCGCATGTCGTTCGCGCTGGCCGCCACGTTCGCCGGCACGGGCGCGCGCGTGCAGCGGCTGCTCAACCCGCGCCGGTTCCTGCGCCGGGCGCTGCGGGCCCAGGTGGCGACGACCGTGTCCTGGCTGCGCCCGCACAGCGTGATCCGGGTCGAGGAGATGTCCGCCTTCTGGCATCCGCGGCTGACGGAGCGGGCCGGATGATCCAGACGCCGCCTTCGCAGCAGAGCCAGAGCGACCTGGGCTTCTACGTCACGCTGGCGGTGCTCTGGGTCGTGCCCGGCCTGATCTTCGCGCTCGCCGCCACGCTGGCCGGGGGGGCGCCCCACACGCACGTCGTGGAGTGGCCGTACGTCGCGATCCGCAGCCTGGTCCAGAGCCGCGGCGGCATCCTGCCCTGGCAGTGGGTCGGGGCGACGACCGTGCGCTCGAGCGTCGTCTTCTGGGCCGTCGTCGTGTTCGTCACGGTGCCGCTGCTGGCCGCCCTCCTGTTCGGGCTCGTGGTCCTGCGCGGCGGTCTCCCGGCGTTCTTCCCGTTCCTGTCCCAGCCGGTCCTCCGCTCGCGGTGGGCGTCCGTGCGGGGCCTGGGCCGGGCCGGGCTGCTCACGGCCGGGCCGGACGGCAGGCGCCTGGTGCTGGGCCAGCACCGCGACCACTGGGTGGCCCTCCGCGAGGGCACGTCCGTGATCGCGCTGGGCGCCCCCGGGTCGGGCAAGTCGGCGGGGCTGTGCATCCCGGCCATCGGGGAGTGGGTGGGCGCGGTCGTGGCGGTCAGCGACCGCACCGACCTGATCGAGACCACGGCGGGCCTGCGCCAGCACCGGGGTCGCGTGGACGTGCTCGACATCCCGGGGGGCTCCGGCCTGGCCACGTGCTCCTGGTCGGCGAGCGCCGTCCACCTCACGTTCGACGAGGCGATGGCCCTGGTCGCCAGCGTGCTCGACAGCCGGGACCCGGCGCCCGACGACTCCACCCGCCAGGTGGTCACGTGCGCGCTGTACGCCGCGGCCAACCGGGGCGTCGGCGTGGGCGGCGCGGTCGAGTGGCTGGACGACGTCTCGGGCGGCACGCTGGTGCGCTCGCTGCTCCAGATCCCCGACCGCGACGCGCGCGCGATCAGCTGGGCGACCCGGTTCTCCGAGCTGGGGGCCGCCGAGCGCGCCGCCAGCTTCTCCGCGGCCCGGCAGCTGCTGCGCGCGCACTTCGAGCAGGCGACGCCCGGCGCCGGCCTGCCCGCGTTCCAGCCCACGCAGTTCCTGGCCGGCGCGGCCGACACGCTCTACGTCCTGGCGCCCCGGGGGGCCCCGAGCGGGCCGAACGCGGTCGAGTCGCTGCTCGGCATGCTGGTCGCCGAGCTGGAGCAGCGGCTCCGCCGGCGCTCGCTGCTGCTCGTCCTCGACGGCTGCGCCGCCGTCGGCGCGATGCCCGGCCTCTCCGAGCACCTCACCACGCGGGGCGGGCCGCTGACCGTGCTCGCGGCCGTCGGCGACGTGGACGAGTGCGGCGGCCAGGCGGCGTGGGAGGTGAGCGCGCTCGCGGAGCGGGCGCGGGCGGTCCTGCTGCTCGGGGGCGGCGGCGACGCCAGCCCGGCCGAGCTCATGCACCGCCTCGTCCGGCGGCAGCTCGTGCCCCGCCGGCGCGGCATCGCGCGGGCGCGCACGGACGAGTCGCGGCCGGACCTGCTGCCGCCGGACGCGGCGCGCCACCTGGGCCACGGACGAGCGCTGCTGGTCCACGAGCGGATGGCGCCGGCCGTGCTCTGGATGCGCAACTGCTACGAGGACGCGGACCTCCAGCAGCGCCTCCGGGAGCACCCGTTCGTGCGCGGTGTGACCCGCATCGACCAGGCCTCGTGATGCCTCGTCAACCGTCCTGGACACCTCCGGAAGAGATGGTCCGGGCCCGCCATCCCTGGGGTAGAATGCGGCTGCGACGAGTCCGGGGAGGATGCGGTGTCGAGCCTTGGGAAGCGACTGTTCACGCTCGCCGCGGCGTGCGTGGTGGTCGCCGCCTGCGGGTCGTCCCCGGTGACCGCCAGGCGCGCCTCGTCCCCACCCACGCCCGATGCCGCCGCCGTCGCGCGCTGCCAGCAGCTGTCGCTGCGCGGCGTGACCCCCTGTCCGCCCGCCAACCTGGCCCTGGAGCACATCTCCATTCGCAACGGCACGAACGGAGCGGTGACTGACGCCGCGGCCCGCGAGCAGGGCGCGGCGTACCTGCGCGAGCACGCGCTGTACGACTGGGCGGTGCGGCAGCCGGGCGGCGACGCGTTCCTGACCAGCGGCGCGCTCGCGCGGCCGGAGACCGGGCGCACCAACATCTTCCGGGCCGAGGTCAAGCTGTTCGCCGACGCGCGCGCGGCCGGCGGGACCGCCCACATCGTCCCGCCGACCACCACCGAGGTCACGCTGGTCCCGGTGCCCGCCTCGCTGCAGGAAGCTGCCCGCCGCGACGGGCTCCAGCCGAGCCCGTTCGCGTGGGTGGACAACCAGGCCGGCCCGGCGCACGCGTGGTTCGTCACCCCGGACGGCGCGGCGCACGACGAGGTGCGGATCGCGGACGGCCAGCCCCACCCGATCCTCGTGTTCGGGCAGGTCGAGCAGGACGCCGAGCTCGGCGCCATCTGGTTCGTGGGCGGCGCGTACGGCTGCCTGGCCAGCATGGAGGTACGCCATGTCTGCGGGATCTAGACGCCGGCTGGTCGCCGTTCTGGCGGCGCTGACCGCGTTCGCGCTCCAGCCGGGCACCGCCGGCCGGGCCGGGCTGGACGACTCGTTCAACCCGGACTGCCCGGCCGCCACGGCGCTGCCGGCCGTCACGGGCAAGGTGCTCCAGTTCACGGGCGCGCTGCAGTGCTTCCGCCCTGGGGGCAGCGCGCCGTTCGGGAGCAACGTGGCGCCGGCCGACAGGGTGATCCGGGAGCCCGCGCCCAAGCTGGGCGACCCGTGCCAGAACATCTACTACCACCCGGTGACGTTCACCGAGGACACCAGCCCGACCGGCGACCCGACGGGCCACTTCTCGATCCTGGGCAACGTGACGACGGGCCAGCTGGGCGTGGACGACGCGTCCATGATCGGCACCCACGACGCGTTCGTCTCGGACACGCAGCTGGGCAGCTACGAGCTGACCAACCCGAACGACCCCAACAGCCCGCTGCAGTGCGTGCTCAACCCGACCTTCCACTTCTTCTGCCCGGCGACGGGCGTGGTCGGGCCGCCGCTCTGCTTCACGTGGGTCCTGCACCCGATCACCGGCAACCCCACGCCGCCCGCCAACCTGGCCCCGTTCTTCGCGAACGTGCTGGGCTCGCTCCAGGCCTCGCCGGGGACGATCCACTCGGCCCCCGCGACGAAGGGCGTCGTCAACACGCCGGCGTGCTTCTGGATCGACGGGATCACGATCCCGCAGGAGCAGGACCTCACGCTGGTGCTGCCGGGGCCGCTGGACGGCTCGGGCCGCCAGGTGTTCTTCACGTACTTCGCCCGGATCCAGTTCCAGGGTGTGGACTGGAACTTCGACGACCCGCTGAGCGTCACCCCGGCGCAGGTGCCGCCACCCTGCCAGGGCCAGAACCTGGTCACGGCCCACCAGTACGCACAGATCAGCGACGAACGCAACGCCGACGGCAAGTACCACGTGACCGCGACGGAGAGGTACTCGATCTCCGTGGTCGTCTACTGGTACGACTCGGACGGCCCCCACGGGCCGGTGACGGTGGACCCCGGCGTCTCGGCGCCCACCCTGACCACGAACGCGTACCCGCAGTACGTGGGCCAGGTCGAGGGCGTCCCGATCGGCGGCCAGTGATCGACGCCGAGGGACTGCCCGCCTTCCCGCCGCTGCCCGACGCGGCCGCCACCGTCCCCGAGGCGGCGTCGCTGCTGCGCCTGGTGCAGGCGCTCGACACCGCCGCGCTGGAGGTCGAGGACGGCGAGCTGCACGCGCTCGTGGTGTTCGACGGCCGCGAGGTGATCGACGGGTACCTGGAGCACCGCCAGGCCGTGGCCATCGGGCCGGAGGTCCTCGACCACCTGGACGGCGTGCCGGCGGCCCGGGCGCGGCTGCACTGGCTGCCCTCCGGGGTGCTGCGCGCCCTGCCCTGCTGGTGGCGGGTGCCGACCCAGGTGACGATCGGCCCCAACCGCTGGATGGACGGCGAGCTGCTGGTCCGCAGCTTCGCCCGGCCCGGCCAGCGCGGCGTCGTGTGCGTCCGGGCGGCCGGCGGCCTGGGCCTGGTGTTCATCGACGACGGCGAGGTGCGGGGCGCGTACCGGGCCGGGGGCGACCGGGTCGGCGACGTGACGGAGGTCGTCGGGCTGTTCGACGACCCCACGGCCACGCTGGCGGGCCGGGTCGAGGCGGCCGGGGCCGAGCCGGTCACCCCGGGGCGGGAGCGGGTGCTGGACGAGATCGAGCTGGCGGTGCGGGCGGAGATCCAGGACTACGCCGACCCGGCGGTCGCGATCTTCCGCGGCGCCCCGCCGACCCGCGAGGGCCTGCTCGCCGCCGCCGACCAGGTCGAGCGCATGCGCATCCGGATGATCAGCCCCGACCGCATGCAGGCGGTCGCGGACCGGGCCCGGAGGATCATCGCCGCGGCCGGCTGAGACCGGCTGCCCAGGTTCGCCGCTTTACTCCCGACCGGTCGCGTCGTAGGCTGCTGCGTGCACTCAGTACACGTGCTGCTCAGCCGGAGGGAGAGAACATGGGGCCAGGCGCACGCCTGCGCGCGCTGCTGGCGGCCGCCGCCGTCGCCGTCGGGACCGGAGCGGTGGTGGCCGCGCCCCTGCCCGCCCATGCGGCCGGCTTCGGGGTCACCAGCTCCGGCGGGTTCTTCACGGTGGACACCGGCGCCGAGCTGACGTTCAAGATCAACCAGTCGAACGGCGACATGACGTCGCTGGTGTTCAACGGCACCCAGCTGCAGAACCAGAGCCGGCAGTCGCACGTCGAGTCCGGCCTGGGCTCCGGGGCCGTGGTCACCGCCACCCAGAACGGCAACATCGTGATGATCACCGAGTCGGCGACCAACTGGTACGGCAGCGGCACGATCGTCCACTACCTGGTCGCCCGCAACGGCGATGCCAACGTCTACATGGCGACGTTCGTGGACGCGAAGGGGGCCGGCGAGCTCCGCTGGTACCAGTCGATGAACCGGAGCGTGCTGACCAACACGTTCACGCCGTCTGACACCCGCGGCGGCACCGCGATCGAGAGCACGGACATCCTGACGGTCGGCGGCCAGACGCGCTCCAAGTACTACTCGAACCGGCGGGCGATGGACCTCACGATCCGCGGCGAGACCGGGAACGGCGTCGGCGTCTACATGGACTACGGCAACCGCGAGAGCAGCGCCGGGGGCCCGTTCTTCCGCGACATCGAGCAGCAGGGCACGGACAACAACGACCTCTACAACTACCTCTGGTCGGCGCACAACCAGACCGAGAGCCAGCGGCTGGGCGTGCTGTACGGGCCGTACGCGCTGATGGTGACGAACGGCCCGCCGCCGCCCGCGCCGGACCTGAGCTTCCTGGACAGCCTCGGGTTCCGCGGCTCGGTCCCGGCGAGCGGGCGCGGCTTCGTCGTGGGCAAGGCGATGGGCGTGCCGGCCGGGGTCCCGGCCGTCGTGGGCTTCGCGAACGCGCAGGCGCAGTACTGGGCGGTCGCCAACCCGTCCACCGGCA
>Ga0066661_10000447_pt1 | contig 14028 bp, 8 predicted proteins | sample GraSoiAngelo_110_FD_66454 | JGI IMG/M metagenome (GOLD analysis project Ga0066661, IMG submission 66454) | Grasslands soil microbial communities from the Angelo Coastal Reserve, California, USA - 14_0903_12_30cm | ecosystem: Environmental > Terrestrial > Soil > Grasslands | place: USA... | reverse complement strand
AGATGGTCCATCCGACGGTATAGCTCCTCGATGACACCTTCGGGCTTGGCGTCGCCATGGTTCTCTGCGGCGAATGGTCGCCCGTTTGGCAGATAGCGCCAGAACATGTGCTGGACGCGATCGGTTATATCGAATACGCAGATGCACGCTCCCCGCGAGGTTTTCTCGAGGGCGTCGAAAAACATGCGTTCGCGCTCCTCTTGTATCAGGTAGCACTGCTGGAGGAACGCCTCGTCATCCAGGAAGCCGTCGTTCAACGCCCAGGTGTCCTCTGCCAGGCCGAGGGTGGCATACAGCCCTGTGAGCTTGGCCAAGTAAACCGAGTAGATGAACGGGTGGGAGATTGGCAGAGCGGGCTTCATCGGATGGAGATTGACGGGGGTGACGTATAGCTCCAGATCAGGCGTGATCGCTTTCAGGTAGAAGCGACAGATCCCATGGATCCGAATGCCGAGACCCGCCTTGAATTTCAGCTCCACCCAGTCCGAGTACTCGCCCTGGCGAAGAGGGAAACGTTTGCGGTCCACCTCAATTTCCACCTGCCCGCGCGCAGAATCCGGTCTGACGGTGAAGGGAACGCGCAGCTCCCTGGTCGAGTCCCGGCGCAGAGTATTTTCCGGGCCGGGAATATAGGAACAAAGCCGCGCGCCTCGTTTTTCGATGGGGATGACAACTCGTCCCGATGGCTTCTCCGCTCCGAGATGGCGCGTGGTATGGAAGGAAAAGGTTCCCTGGCTTCCTTTTACGTCCGGCACGCACATCCCCGAAAGCAACACCCCTGAGAACTTCTCCGGCGGGAAAGTTATCGGCACGCGAATCACGGAGCAGAAGACACCCGCGTCGCCAAGGAAATGCCAGAAAGGCTTGGCCTTCCTCAGGAGTTTGATCCGGGGTCTGCCCAGTGGGATGGAGTATCGGCCGATCTTCAGAATCTTCCGTGCGTCACGGATTCGCGCGGAGGACAGTTCGGGAAGATAGCGTTCGCGATCCGGCGTCAGGAAGTCGTAGATATTGTGCTTACCGGGATTGACGCCGGTCAGAAACGAAGACCAGGCGACAGGAGAAATGGGCGGAATCGTGGTGGCCAGCGGGCGAAAGGTGCCTGTATCGCGAAGTCGGGAAAAATGCGGCAGCTTGCCTTGCTGCATATAGCGCTCCGCAAGCATCGGATCCATGCCATCGAAGCCGAGGATCACGACACGCTTCACTCTCGCTTTGCGATAAGCACGGCGTCGCCGAACCATGCGAAAGGCCTGGCGCACAGGCCAGGTGAGAAAAGCAAAGACGGCATGAACGAGGGCGACAAACAGCGCCAAGAAGGAAGACAAGACCGCAAATCCGGCCCCGGGACCTACATAGGCTTGCGCGCTCATCGGGCTCAGCAGGCCCAGCGCCAGAGCCAAAGCGAGCACGAAGACTGTTCGAGCGGGCCTCACTGACTTGTTTGTCCGGTTCCTCTTCGCTTGACTCATATCTCTGTTCGGAAGATGCCCTTCAGCGCAAACGCCCCGATCAGGGTCATGATGAGGAAAGGGGCAAGCCATTCGATCTCGAAGCTGCCGAAGTGGAATTTGCGCGGTTGGTATTGGACTTCGATCCGCTCCAACGGCCCGTCTTCAGGTAACGGTGCTTCTCCTGGATGCAGAAATTGCTCCCAAAGGCTCCCGCGAACGCGTTGCGGTGAAGGCCGCGTAAGCGGGGTAGCTACCAGAATCTGTTTGCTGAATGCCCTGTCCCCCACCATGATCTCCGCTCTGTGTCGGCCGGGCAGCTCTGCCTGAATCCTCCAATCGATTTCTCTCATGTCGGGAATGTGCAGAGCTGGAGCCGTTGACCTGAGCCCCTGGGGCAGACGCAGGGAAACCTGATCGAGCGCGGCGATTTCGCTCAGTCTAGCCTTCAGCAAGAAGTTGTCTCCTACTCTAATCGGAATTCTGCCGAAGTGGGCCTCCAGCTGGACCAGAATTAGGAGGAGCGGGAGAATCAACAGCGCCAGAGGCTTAAGCGAATGCCGGAGGTAGATCAGCACGCCAGCCAGTAGACGCGAATAGGCCCGTAGGACCAGCGGCAGTTGGTCTGGGAACAGACGGACTTCCAACACATGTGCTTGGAGACGGTCTTTGACCCGGCGCATCGCAGGCTGGTCTGAGGCGTAGCGAAACACTATCAAAGTGAAGACCGTCGTCAACAGGGAGAAAACCGTCAGGGAGTAGAAAGGATGCAGGGACCGAAAGGGCCAGACGAGTATGTCAAACAAGTGGTTGACCAGGGCCAAGAAACCGGTCATGGATACTTGCTTCCAGGAAACTCTCCGGGCTCGATTGCAGTTTGACGCACTCGCCTGTTATTCAATGTACCCAAGCCCTTGCAGCCTCTTCTTCACTTCCTCAGTTGGATCGCGGCCTTCCTCAGGAGGCTTCAACAAGCGCGCCATCTCCTTTTCCAGCACGTGGACGACAAACTCGTCCGGCGAAGCATACCCGGCCAAGGCAGCGCATTTTTTCACTTTTTCGAACAATTCGTCATCAATCTTGATTCGATTTCCGAACATGGGATACCCCCGACATGCTTTCCCTAGCGTCCCGTGCGGGAAGCAGGCTCGAAGACAGAACCACCAATCATCTCCTGCGGCTTTTGAACTCCCAACTCCGCCAAGATCGTCGGCGCCACGTCGGTCAGACTGGGGGCCGCCAAACGGACCTGCTTATTGCTCAGAAGCACCCCCGGCACGAGAGCGTAATCCATGCAGTGGTCGCCGCTCCAAGCTTCGGTATTGTCTTCCAGCACCGCTGCTGGCACTCCGCCGAGCACGGTTCCCCAACCCGCCCGATAGCCGCGATTGTATCCAATCACGAGGTCAGGTGCCTGCTGCATGTACGGTCCCCGGTAGACTTCTGCGGGCTTCGAGATCCGGGTAATGGGCGGTAGTCCGGTCTTGGGGTCGTGGAGGGCCAGCAACTTCCCAGTGAGCTCTTGAGACAAGGCTTCGGCTTCCGCGCCGGGCCGCACAATTCCGTTGCGCTCGCGGCCTTGTAGGTTCAAATACAAACCGTTCAAACCTAGCCCGTAGGCGCGCGTGCGCGACCAGTCGACCTGGGTCAACATCTCTCCTTCACCGGAGGCCCCTTTTTTCCGAGCCAAGTAACCGTTCTCCAGCAGCCAGGTGTTCAAGTTAAACGACCGATAGAACGGAGCAAAGCCATGGTCGGAGACTACCAGCAGCGTGGTGTTCGCGTCCAGCTTCACTAATGTCCTCCCGAGCACGCCGTCCATTTCTTGGTACAGCTTTTCCAAGACCTGGGAATAGTTGGCGGCGAGTTCGGGACTGTAGGCTGGGTGGTGTTCGTCGAACGCTCGCCAGAACATGTGTGCATTCTGGTCCAGGCTCGAGAAGTAGAAGAAGAACATGCCCGTCCGGAAGCGTTCCAGTTCGAGCGAAAAGGCGCGCACCTGCTCCTTGAGCACGCTAAGAGCCTGTTCGAGGTATTCGGCGTCAGTCAAGATTCTGGCGGAGAGAGCCTTGGTATCCTCGGCAATCCCCAGAGTATAGAAAAGGCCCACCTGCTGGGACAGCTCCCGCGAAAATTCACTGGGAGTTGAAATCGGCAAGGCTGGATCGGAAGGATCCAGGTTCAATGGCGTTACATAGAGTTCGAACTGCGGATGGACCTGCTTCAGGTAGAATTTGCAAACGCCGCTCACGCTCGACAAGAAGGGCATCAACTCGAACTTGACGCGCACCCAGTCGCTCCATTCGCCTTCGCGAAGCAGCAATTCCTGATCGGGCAGAACGATCTTAGCCACGGGCTCGACCGGGTCCAGCCAAACGGTGAACTTGACTGCCGTCTGAGGCTCGCCCTTGCGCAGCGTGTTGTAGGGTCCATAAAGCTCAGCCGATACGCGTTGATCGCGAACTTCAACCGCGTACACGCGGCCGCCGCTCACCGGTCCGGGAGTCGCGAACAGGTCGTTCGTATAGAAGGAAAAAGTGCCGTAGGTGCCCAGCAGATCAGGGGTCCCCATCCCTGCGAGTGTGTGAGCCTTCGAGGGGGCAGGCGGGAAATTTGCCGGCATGTGGAAGACAACTGCGGGGACTCGGTGCTGATCCAAGACTTGCCAGAAAGCCTTGCCATGGCGCAACAATGTCGCGCCTCCACCGCAAAGCGGCAGGACCCAGTTGCCTAGCCGCAACGTGTGGCTGGCCGGTTCCACTTCGGATGTAGAGAGGTAGGGCACCATGGTGCGCGGATCACGATGAATGAAGTCAAAGATGCCGTGTCCGCCAGGATCCATGCCCGTAATGAGGTTGGACCACGCCACCGGGCTTTGCGGAGGGATGCTCGTCCCCAAACGCACGAAACTTCCTCTCGCTGCGAGGGCAGCAAAATTGCCCATCTTGCCGGCCTTGATGTACTTCTCCAGTAGATCAGGGTCCATCCCGTCAATTCCGAGCACGATGACTTTTCTCGGGGAACTCCGCGCGGAATAGGCGCGGCTCAGGCGGCAGGCAGCAATGACTCCGAGCGCAAGCACCAGCGCGAAGGCGAGCGCCCGGTCGGCTCGATTGCCCCTAGTGATGCGACGCAAAGACGCCATCGCTGGGAGTTGGATGTCCGGCATTAACGTCATTCCCTCGAGGGTGCGCGCCGGCCTTTCAATTCTGTGGCCTTGGCCCGCTCGCGCTGCGCGTCTCCACTTCGCCCAAGTCGCGCGTAGGCATCGGCCAGGAACGCATGGGCCTCACTGGAGTCGGATTGCACCTGCGCTGCCTTCTCGAGATAGGGCACTGCAGCGTCTGCTTGGTTCTTCAGAGTCAGGATGCGGCCCAGCAGGAGATTCGCCCTGTAGTGCTCCGGCCTTTCATCCAATACCAGGACCAGATTTGCGGCCGCCTCCGGAACCCGATCAATCCGCGCCTGCACCGAGGCGAGCGAATACCGGGCATCAGTCCACTTGGGGTTGCGCTCCACCACAATCTCGAAATGGACCGCGGCCGGTTTCCAATCTCCTAGCTCGAACAGCGCGAGCCCCATTTCGTAGTGCGCCATCACCGCATCCGGCTGCAATTCAATGGCTTTGCGCAGAGGCACGATGCCTTTCTTGTAGTCTTTCTGCCGAGCGTAGGCAAGACCCAAATAGTACTGCGCGGCTTGAATCTGCGGATCGCTCGCCACCACCCTCTCGAGCAAGGGGATGACGCTCTCGGATTTCCCTTCTTCAATCGCGAGATTGGCGTCGTGCATTTGGTTGGCGACCTGAATTCTAGTTTTCGGATCAATGCCGGTGGCGGAATCCGCGGTGGCCCGCGTGGACGCGACGTATCCCAAGGACGCCAGTTTTTCCATGGTCTTCGGGTCCAAATTGGCCTGTGAGGCTTCCGGAACATTTCCGCTGGAGCGCTTGAGGAAATCCTCCATCTGGGCAGCGATCCGCGCTGCTACGCTTTTATTTTTTTCGGCCAGGTTCCGCGTGGCGCCTGGATCAACGGAGACATCGTAGAGTTCCTGCTGGGGAGCTTTGACGTACAAGTAGGTTCCGACACGCAAAGACGCAAGGGAACTCCACCCGAATGCTCTCCGGGAATATTGGGTTTCCGCGTAGGAAGGCCGGTCTGACGGGGCCTTCAGGCCGACCAGCCGCATCAACGATTGACCCTGCATGGCCGACGGCACCAGCAATTGCACGATGTCGAGGATGGTCGGGGCAACGTCTACCTGCCCCGCCCGCGCTTTGACGCGCTCACCGCTCAGTTTTCCCTGGGGTAGTTTCAAGATAAACGGTACGTGGATGGTCTCGTCGTACAGGAAAACGCCGTGCGTGCTCTCCACGTGCTGTTTCAGGCCTTCCCCGTGGTCACTCAGCACCACGATTAGCGCGCTTTCGAACAGGTGTTTGGCCTGCAGCGCGGAGAAGAGTTTTCCCAGCGAAGCATCCAGATAAGCGATCTCGCCGTCATAAGGGGCAGAAGGGAACCGTTTGGCATAGGCTGCCGGCGGATCGTAAGGATCGTGCGCGTCCCAGAGGTGAATCCACAAGAAGAACGGGCCTGGGGAATTCGTGTCAAGCCACTGAACGGCCCGGGCAATGGTGTCTTCCGCGCGACGTTCCACGGACTGATAACGATTCTCGCCCTTGTGGCGACGATGAAAACCGGCGTCGTAGCTATCAAAGCCGCGCTCGAAACCGGGCGCGAAGCCATTGCGAGGATCGAGGATGATGGAACTGACGAAGGCGGCCGTTCGGTATCCTCCCTGGTGCAGAAGATCGGGAAGAAACGGCAGGCTGGATGCCAGACGGCTGCCAAAATCTTGCATCTTATGGAATTGGGGATAGGTACCCGTGAAGATGCTGGCGTGGGCAACAGGTGTCAGCGGCGCCTGGGCGTACATTCGCTCGAAGACGATCCCTTTGCGCGCCAAGGCGTCCATCTGCGGCGTCAGGCCGTGCCGCGAACCGAGAAAGCCCATGCGGTCTGCCCGCACCGTATCCAATGTGATCAGAACGATGTTGGGCCGTTCACCCGCAGAGGAAACATGAGGAAGGAAGCCCAGCAGGAAGAGAAGCAATGACCTGAGGGTAGCCCGCGTCATAAGAGAAAAGGGAGCCTGATTCTATCAGACTCCCTTTTCCACCAAAAGGCGAGAGATGCGTCCCTCAGAACTTGACCTTGAAAACGAACTGCATATTGCGCGGAGCACCTTGAGCGAGAATGGGATTGCCCGCAGCAGTGTCGGTGGTTTGGCTGATGGTCCCAAACAGAGAGCCCACCGTAACAACCGGGTCGCTGAAGTTGGCACGATTCAGGACGTTAAACACCTCCCAGCGGAACTGCAAAGACACCCGCTCGGTGATCCGGGTCGTCTTATTCAAGTTCATATCCCACTGGGCGAAGCCCGGACCCCGGAGGCTGTTGCGCCCGCACGTGCCGATTGTATTGTTCGCGGGCCTTTTAAAGGCGGCGGGATTGCCGATGTAGTTGTTCGGGTCCCTAGGGTTGTATTTCGGTGGCGCTGTGCAGTCAGCACGGAGGTTGCCATTCAGGTCCTGGCCGGACCGGTCGCGGCTTCCTACTAGCGGCGTGAAGGGCCGCCCGTCCAGGACGGTCGCAACAGTACCGATTTGCCAACCTTCTCCAAACCGGCGGAGGAACTTCGCCTTCGGAATGTCGTAAGTCCCGCCGGCATTAAAGTTCCGCGGCACATCGTAGTCGCACGGACCCTTGTTGGCAGCGGGATTGTAAGGGTTCTGTGCCGGAGAGGCATTGCGAGCGTTTCCACGGTTGATCGAGTTGTAGTCAATGCACTTGCCCCAGGTGAAATTGTATTGGGTGTTGATCCCATGCCAGCTCCGCTGGCGGAACGAAACCTGGAGGCTGTTGTACCAGGATTTGCTGTCGTTGGTCAGTTGCACGATGCTTAGGAATTGGCCCGGGAACTTGGCATCAAACGGGCGAGCACAAGCCCCAGTCCTTTGCTGGACACCACCCACAAAGCAGCCGATCGGCCGGGCGTTGAGGTCACGATACATTAACAAATCGCGGCCCAACGAACCGACATAGGAGATGGTGAGGACGCTATTGGGAAACACCTCTCGCTGTAAGGTGAAGTTATAATAGTGGTACATCGGTGTCTGCAGATTGGGGACCACGCCAAAGATATTGAACGGAGGATTGCCCGTGGGATTGGCCCCGTAGATTAGGTGCCCCACCCCGCCGCAGACGAACCGGGAGTTGGGATTACCAGAGTCGAGGCAGGAGGTCACGTTCGTAGAACTCAGGTCTTGGGCGCAGAACCTGGGGTCACTGGCTGGGGCAACACATTGGACCCGCTTGCTGAAATCCCCTTGAGACGGATTTGTGAACGCGCCCGCCCGGGCACCATTCCAGAAGGCTGTGCGTGGCGCGTGGATCGAGCCAAAGTTGGGGATATCATAGGTCAGCGAATAGCCACCGCGGAGCGCCGTCTTGCCATTGCCAAAGATGTCCCAGGCGAACCCTGCGCGCGGACCGAGGTTATTGGTGTCGATATTATAGATTCTTTTCGAATTCGGACCTAGGGTTACCAAACCCAGGTTAGGGTCGAAGTTACCTCCCTGGTTGTCAGACTCGCCCAGCGCGCCGCTGATGTCGTAGCGCAGACCGAGGGTAAGCGTCAGCCGCCGGTTCACCTTCCACTCGTCAGAAACGTAAAGGCCAAGTGAAGTCTGGTGCAGGTGCCGGACCGTGCTGCCAAAGTTGCGAGAGGCGCGGTCAAAGCGCAGCGCCAGAATCTGTGCAACGGCGTGATCCGCGTCGCTGGCATCCAGAACTTGAAGGTTACTGCGGGCGCGATTCCGAATGCTGTCGGTGAAGGCGTACTGGACGTTCCCTCCGATCTTGATCGTGTGCTTGCCCTTGATCCAGGTGAAGTGCTGAGACTGGTCGTAGGATTGGTTGGGTCGCGTTGAGATCGGATAGCCGGCCACCCCGCCGATATATCCGTAGCTTATGTAAGCGGCATAGACGTAGGGTACACCGAAGTCCAGTGGGTCGAGCGGGCCAGTGTCGATACCCAGGCTCTTGGGGTCAATTTTGTTATTCGGCTGGAGAATCTGCGAAAAGCGTGACATTCCAAAGCGGCTCTCGAGAATCTTGTGTGGTGCAATGTTGTACGTCCACGTCAGACCCACCAGTTGCGCCCGCGAGGGCGCGACAGAATTGAACAGGTCGGGGTTCCCTGGCGGCGGAATCGTATAGCCAAATTGCGGTGCGGACTGTAAGCTATCACTATAGTAGTACCGGCCTGAAATCTGATGGTCCTTGGCCAGCTTGTGGTCAATCTTGATCAGGCCCAGTTCTGAATCCGCTATGTTCGGAATCGCAGCCGTGACCACAGGTGTCCCATCGGCCTTGCTGTGGGTCGCTGTGGGGTAAAAGGCCAGCAAGGCGTCGCCGGGGAACGGCCCAGTGACAGGTATCCCGAGCGCCCCGGCGGCAATCACTTTCCCCTGAGCGATATTGCCGGTGGTGGGAGCGCCAATCTCGAAGGGCGCTAGGGTCTGGTTCCTCTGGGCTTCGCCGACGGCGAAGAAGAAGGTGCGGTCCTTGACGAACGGCCCACCGAAGGTGCCGCCGTACTGGTGGTTTTTGATCGGCGTAACTTGAGTGCCGAAGAAGTTCTTCGCGTCTGTGGCATCCCAGTGGCCGAAATAATACCCCGACCCATGAAAACTATTAGAACCACTCTTCAGGGCGACGTTGATCGCCGCGCCACCCTTTACACCGTATTCGGCGGAGGGCGTTTGCTGAACGGTGAATTCCTCGATGGCATCGTTGGGTAGGATCGTCGCCGGGACGCCAACTACGCCCGTCTGCCCGACGAGGGAATCCCCGTAGTAGCGGTCATTGTTGTACATGCCGTCGATCAAATAGTTGTTGGCCGTACGGCGTGCGCCGCTGATGTTGACGGCCAGGAACCCGCCGCCGGGTTGGCGCTGCACCCCGGGGGTAATGCCGAGCAAGGAGTTAAAGTCGCGGCCGTTGAGGGGAAGGTCGACGATGCGTTGTGCATCGACATAGTTGTTCACTTTATCCGTTAACTCAATGAGGGGTGCGGCTGCCTCGACCGTAACTGTCTCGGACCGTTGGCCCAGTTGCAGCGTGAAATCGCTCGGCGTGACTAGGCCGATCGACACTTGGACTTCGCGCACGGACGTCTTGAAGCCTTGCGCGGAGACCGAGACTTTGTAAACGCATACCGGCAGTTCTGCCAGACGATAGTTGCCTGCGTCGGACGTGGTCGCTGTGCGCGTCAATTTAGTTGTCGTGCATTCCGCCCTGACGTCGGCGCGCGGCACGGCCCCTCCGGAAGCGTCAGTGACTGTGCCCTCGACGTCCCCTGTAGTCTTCTGGGCGGCTGAAGTCACCACGAGAAGGAACAGAGCAACGGCGAATGCAAGGAAATGGCAGAGAGCCCGCATGCGGTTCATATACCCCTCCACCCCGGTGAATTTGCACGACTTCTACCCCCGAAATGTCCTTCTGTCAAGGCACTTCAAGACTTCCTGTGGAGGGCAGGCAGCGAATTGGCAGGGTGAAACTGACTTCACTTTCGTTGCCGAAGCGCGAGTGCGAAGCAGTTGGGCCCGCACGTAGCGAAATGGAATGAAAGCTTGAAGGTTGCCGCCATGGTCTTTGGCACGACTAGCTGGCGGCCACGTCAGTCGGATTTGAGAACCACATGATGAGAGCAGGATCCCACCAGGAGGTCTTATTTCTCGAGGCCCGACCGCAGCGCTTCTTGCGAACCGTTTCAGGGCTTGATTCTCGACCTGCCATGCCTTACCGTTCGCTGCCCGGAGGTCAGAATGCGCGCATGCAACTTGGCCTGCCGTCTTGCGCTTTGCGTGGCCGCAGCACCGGCGCTCGGTGGGAACCGCGACCCGGTGCTGAAGCAAATTGACCTGCCGCATCCCTATTACTACCGGGAAATGTATCTGCCGCAGTTGACCAGCGGGCCGAGCTCGGTGACGTGGTCGCCGGATTCCGCATCGGTGATCTACTCGATGCAGGGATCGTTATGGCGGCAGCGCCTTGATTCAAGCGTAGCCGAGCAACTGACTGCTGGCCCCGGATACGATTATCAGCCCGATTGTTCTCCGGACGGCCGCTGGATTGTTTACGCCTCCTATCAGAAGGACGCGATCGAACTCCATCTGTTGGACCTCGTCACGGGCACATCGCGCCAGATCACTCAGGGTGGTGCTGTGAACACGGAGCCACGCTGGTCGCCCGACGGTAAGCGAATTGCGTTTGTTTCTACCGCTTATCACAACCGCTTTCACATTTTCGCGGCTCAAGTGAAGAATGGCGAGGTCCAGTCGCTCGAGCGCCTCACAGGCGAAACGCGCAGTCCGCTGCCCCGCTACTACTACAGCGCTCTTGACCATGAGATCAGCCCGACGTGGTCTCCGGATGGCAGCGAGCTGATCTTCGTCTCGAACCGCGGCCACATCTACGGCACCGGAGGGTTCTGGAGGATGAAGGCCGAGCCGGCCGCCGAGGCGCGGGAGATCCACTACGAGGAGACGGCCTGGAAGGCGCGGCCGGACTGGTCACCGGACGGCCACCGACTCGTGTACAGCTCCTACCTCGGGCGGCAATGGCACCAGCTCTGGGTCCTGAGGGCGGAGGGAGGGGATCCGTTTCCTCTCACCTACGGGGAATTTGATGTTACCGCCGCGCGCTGGTCACGCGATGGCAAGCGAATCGCATTCATCTCAAACCGCGATGGGAACACTTCGCTCTGGGTGCAGGACGTTCTAAGCGGCCGGCAGACGCCGTTAGTGGTGAGGGAGCGCCGGTACCGAAATCCCACGGGGCGGCTGCGCATCATCATACTCGATCCCATGGGCCGGCCCACGCCGGCACGAGTCTCCGTGACCGGAGCCGATGGGCGCGCCTACGCTCCCGACAATGCGTGGGTTCATGCCGATGACAGCTTCGACCGGGCAGAGCGCCCCTTTGAGGCGCATTATTTTCACTCGCCGGGGAGTGCGGACGTTGTACTTCCCGCAGGTCGCGCCGAAGTCGAGGTGATGAAGGGGCTCGAATACAACGTTGAACGTGTCTGGGCGCAGGTAGACGCGCAACAGCGCGCCGTCGTCACGGTGCGCTTACGGCGCCTGGAGCTCCCCGCCGAGGCGCACGGGCGCTGGGTAAGTGGCGACCTTCATGTGCACATGAATTATGGCGGAACTTATCGCAACGACCCGAAAAACCTGGTGGCGCAAGCCGCAGCAGAGAATCTGAGTGTCGTCCACAACTTAATTGTGAATAAGGAGCAGCGCATCCCGGATATCTCGTACTTCACGGGTCGATTGGATCAGGCTTCCACGCCCAATTTGCTTCTGCTCCATGGACAGGAGTTCCATACCAGTGTTTGGGGTCACTTGGGCCTTCTGCACCTCACACGCCACATTCTCATCCCTGACTATGTTGGGTACCCGAACACTGCCGCCGCGAGCTTGTATCCCCCCAACATGCTCGTAGCTGACGTGGCGCACGCGCAGGGTGCTGTGGTCGGCTACGTCCATCCCTTTTCCAGCTTGCCCGATCCGGCAGCGGACGAATCCTTGACCCACGCGCTTCCCGTGGACGTTGCGCTGGGTAAGGTGGACTACCTGGAAGTACTCGGATTCAGCGACCACCAGAGTACCGCGGCGGTTTGGTACCGCCTGTTGAACTGTGGCTTTCGCCTGCCCGCTGGCGCTGGTACAGATGCCATGGCGAATTTTGCTTCCCTGAGGGGGCCCGTGGGCCTGAACCGAGTATACGTGCGAACTCCGTCGGGTCCTTTGCGCATGGAGCCTTGGCTGCAGGGCTTGCGAAAGGGGCATTCTTTCGCAACCAACGGCCCGCTCATCGATTTCGCTTTGGGAGACAAATCCATGGGGGACGAACTGAATTTGCCCGAAGGAGGCCGCCGCGAATTGCAGTTTACTGCGTCGCTGCGCTCGATTGTGCCCGTGGATCACCTGGAAATCGTCTGCAATGGTCAGGTCGTCAAATCCTTGCCGCTGTCGGGGAGCCGGCATTCGGCGGATGCCCGCGGCACCCTGCCCATCGAAAAAAGCGGATGGTGTTTGCTGCGCGCCTGGAGCGAAAAGGCCCAACATCCTGTCCTGGATTCCTACCCGTACGCCACCTCAAGCCCCATTTATGTCACTGTGGGAGGTGCTCCGGTCCGCTCGCCTGTGGATGCCGCCTACTTCCTCGCATGGATTGACCGCCTGAAGAAAGCCACGGAGGCCCACCAGGACTGGAACACTGCTGCGGAAAAGGCCGAGGTGCTGAAGCTTCTTGCAGAGGCCGCCAAGCGCTTCAAAACAGAGAACTGAACAAGTCGTGTCGGGCGCTCCAGCCATAAGCGCAATCGCCCCTTGCAGTCTCTCTCCCGCTGGACGTGCGAGATAGGGTTCGACCGGGGCCAGCTCAGCATCACCCACGCCGGAGACAAAACAGGTGAGCCTGGGAAGACTCGCTTCCCCGAGTGCGGGCTGGCCGCCTTGGAGCCGAACCGCTACCCGATTGACTGCGGACCGCTGAACTGAAATTGACTGAAAGCATTGGCTGGGAGGCCTGGACTCGAACCAGGATAATCAGATCCAGAGTCTGATGTCCTACCGATTGAACGACCTCCCAGCAGGTTGAAAAATCAAGCACTTGCGCGGCGTCGGGTATGCGCCGCAGGGAGCATTTTCACTAATCTTTACACTTACGGGCACAAGACTTTTCTGCCCCTGATTATTCTCCACGCGGCGCATCGCGTTCCGTACGTCAGCGGAGTCTACGATGTGGGAGCGGTCAAAAATCTCCCGCGTCTCGTGGCCCGAAATTGTCATCGCCACTTTCTCCGAAACCCCCGCAGCAATCAGGTTGCGAGTCGCAGACCTCCTCAAGTCATGGATGATAAGACCAGTGTACCTCTTGTCGTGGGTTCCTTCAACGTCACTTAGGGCGGAAGATCCACGTGGAGGAACACCATCCACCATTCTCCTTCCGCGTAGCTCGTTTCCAACCACGCAAAGGCATGAGCCTTCTTTTCGAGTATTAGATACATTCCGGCAATATAGTAGGGCGACACACGCCTTCGGTTCTGCACCTTGTGGGGCTCGGAGACATCCTCCACGCTTCGCTTTGTTGCCTACCAGCGCATCCGGCGCATAGAAGCGGTTGACTTAGCGACGGTGTGCGTGCAAAATCCTGGCGAATTTTTTCTCTGAACCCGAGGAGGACATCCGATGCGCTATTCAAGATGGATTGGCTTGACGGTTCTCGTGCTCGCCCTCGCTCTCGCTACTACCGGCGGGCTGGTGCGCTCGGCGGCTTCGGCACAGCAAGCGGCCGACCAGCCCATGGTGCAGCACGCTGCCAGCGCGAAGTACGACCCCTTCCCGAACACCCCCGACTGTGTGACCGGCGCGGTGGAGCGCGGCGATCCCGCCAGCGGCCCCTCGGTCATCCTGGCGAAGTTCAAGCCGGACTGTGCC